>Ga0136598_1000581_pt1 | contig 16753 bp, 18 predicted proteins | sample AntRauTorcE11899_FD_104790 | JGI IMG/M metagenome (GOLD analysis project Ga0136598, IMG submission 104790) | Saline lake microbial communities from Rauer Islands, Antarctica - Metagenome Torckler E11 #899 | ecosystem: Environmental > Aquatic > Non-marine Saline and Alkaline > Saline | place... | reverse complement strand
GGGATCTTTTTGCGCCGCAAAACAGACCAGAGCGCAATCCGGCGGAGCGGCCGGGGAGGGACGTGCTCGCGAGGCGGGCAAACCGGGATGCCAGGCGCAACGCCGCGGTGAGGCCGCCTGGCCGAATGCGCGACGGACCGAAGGGCCGTTCTCCCCTGCGACACGCGAAGCCGAGCAGGGGAGGCCGGAAGGCTCTGCCTACGGTTGATGGGGCAGTGCTCCCGCATCCAAAAAGAGACGGACCCGCTAACGCGCTTTTATACGCAAGATCATGCAGGATGGACAAGCAACCGCCAGTAACCTTGCAGTATTGCATACGCAGCATTTTTCATCTGCTGCCACTCATCGCGTTGAACTCGACCGGCAGCAATGCGCCGAACGCGAAATTGGTGCCATTCGATAGGGTCTGAAGCCGCGAATGACCGGCACAAGAGATTCATGCGTGCTTCAATCGCGGCAACGCAGCTTCTTTAAAGTTGCAATTTGAGTAGGAAGCAACGCCGTGCCATGGTCGGTGGAGACTGACAGATAATATTACCATGAAAACAGTTTCACATCGCTGACGGAAAACTGCTTCGGACCTCTTTTCTCGATACTTCAAACCCGTTTACGGCTGAAATTCTTCGGCTTCATGCTGAGATGAAATTCTCGCCAGACACGCGCCGACTGTGACAATGGACATTCTCGTGAACAGTGCCTATATTTAAGGCATGTTCACACGCTTCGTCACCATGCTTGCCGTACTCGCGATCACCGTGGTGACAACGGTGACTTCCGCTCATGCCGCGCGCATGAGCATGAGTTCCGGGCCGGATCACGCGACGCATGTCGCCGAAATGATGCACTCGGCGGACATTGCGAACCTCGACTGTGACGCTGGACAGCACTGTGGATCGGCCGATTCCGGAATGTGTGACTTCGTGTGCACGGGTCTTGCGGCCTTCCTGACGTCGCCGGGCGGGGCTGCCGGTCACGCACACGGTCCCGCCAGCCATGACTTTCCGTCAGAAGCCATCCACGTCAGCCGCGCGCCGGGACTGAACGAAAGGCCTCCCAAACTCCGTCTCCTCTGAGCGCGCCCGGGCATATGCCCGCGGCGTCACATCGACCTTGATGAACGGGACGGGATGTCCCGAGGAGACGACCATGAACACCTTTTCGCGACGCGGCTTTCTCGCCGCAAGTGCAGCCACCATTGCCGCCGCACAAATTCCCTGACTTGCCTTCGCCCAGGCGCAGGCTCCGATCAGCCTGTCCGCCGCAACCCGCACGCTCGAGATCAATGGGCGCGCCGCTACCGTCTTCGGTCTCGCAGGTCCCAGCGGCCAGGGACTTCTGCTCGACCCCGGCCAGAGGTTCCGTGTCGATCTGACCAACGATCTCGACGTCGGCACGATCATCCATTGGCACGGGCAGATCCCGCCCAACGCGCAGGACGGCGTGCCGGACATGCCGATGCCCCTTCTCGCCCCGGGTGAGACCCGATCCTACGACTTCGAGGCACGGCCGGGCACCCACTGGATGCACAGCCATGTGCCCACCCAGGAGATGCAGCTTCTCGCAGCGCCGCTGATCGTGCGCTCACAGGAGGACCTGGCTGCCGACCGACAGGAGGTCGTAATGTTCCTTCATGACTTCTCCTTCAAGGCCCCCGAGGAGGTTCTGGCCGAGATCGGCGCAGGTCATGGCGTCGGGCACGGCGCGGGCCATGGTGCCGGTGCAGTGCCCGATCAAGGCGCTCCCATGGGAGGCATGGGGGCGATGCAGGGCATGGATCACGGGGCCATGGGCCATGGCGCCACGGGCGGCATGCCGATGGGCAACATGCCCGGCATGGGCGGGATGATGGGCATGGGCGGCCAGATGGGCGGCATGGCCATGGACCTGAACGACTATGACTGGGACGCCTATCTTGCCAACGACCGGACGCTGTCGGACCCCGAGGTGGTGCAGGTCGAGCGCGGCGGGCGCATCCAGCTTCGGGTGATCAACGCCGCCGCAGCGACGGTGTTCTGGATCGAAACCGGCGGTGCCGAGGCGCGGCTGGTCGCGGTGGACGGGCACGCCGTCCAGCCTATCGCGGGCTCGCGGTTTGGGCTGGCGATGGGCCAGCGGCTCGACATCGAGATCGACCTGCCGAACGAAGGCGGTGCTTGGCCGATCCTCGCATTGCGCGAAGGTGCGCGGGAACGTACCGGCCTGATCCTTGCCACGCAGGGTGCCGAGGTCCGGCGCCTCGATGCCATGGCGGAGACCGCGGCACCCGCGTTCGACACCGATCTTGCGCAGGAGGCGCGCCTCATCGCGCTGGACACCCTGCCGGATCGACCCGTGGACCGCAGCCAGATGCTGATGCTGGGCGGCTCAATGCAGCCCTATGTCTGGACGATCAACGGCGCCGTCTGGGGCCAGCACCAGCCTATCACCGTCCGCAGCGGCGAGCGGGTCGTGCTGTCGTTCCACAACATGTCGATGATGGCCCACCCGATGCATCTGCACGGCCACGTATTCCAAGTGGTCGGGATTAATGGGCGGCGCGTTGCCGGCGCGCTGCGCGACACTGTCCATGTGCCGCCAATGTCGATGGTTGATGTCGCGCTCGATGCAGGCGAGGCCGCGCGCTGGATGCTGCATTGCCACCACATGCCGCACCTTGCGACGGGGATGATGACCGAGTTCGCCGTCACGACCTCGGTCTGATCCCGGCGGGGCGTTCGGACAGGGCGCCCCGCCCGGCACCGATCCTAGTCTGTCCTGCCCCATGTTGTCGTGAGGGTCGGCCAAAAGACGCACCCTGCGTGTGAAAATCAGGAGGATGAGATGATGAACTGGAACGACATGGGCTCCGGAATGGGTTTCGGAATGGGGTTTGGCTGGCTCTTCGGCCTGCTGATCCTCGTGCTGGTTGTTTTGGCCATAGCTGCACTGATCAAATATCTTCGGAAGTGAGAAAAAAGGACTCAGAAATGACCTACACGATCAATCGCATGATCTCGGACGCGGGTATCGACGAGGTTGACGCGCGCACACGCAAGGCGCTGGCAGACCATGGCTTCGGCGTCCTGACCGAGATCGACGTCAAGGCGACGATGAAGAAGAAGCTCGATGTCGAGATGCCGGCCTATCGCATCCTTGGCGCCTGCAACCCCGGGATGGCGCACCAGGCCATCGGGATCGAGCCGCGGGTGGGCGCGATGCTGCCCTGCAACGTCATCCTGCGCGAAGTCGAGGACGGCGTCGAGGTCAGCGCTATCGATCCTGTGGCGTCGATGCAGGCGATCGAGAACGCCGAACTGACGGCCGTGGCGGGCAAGGTGCGCGACCTCCTGGCGAAAGCCGTCGAGGCGATCTGAGATGAGCCTGCGCGCCGCCATCCTCACGGGCCTTGCGATCCTCGGGATCGGACTGCTCGCTGTCTGGCAGTTCGCGCCTTCGGTATTCGCCGAGGCGCGCAGCCTTCTGGACGTTGAGTGTCTGGAAATGCTGGTGGCGCGCGCCGGTCTCTGGGGGCCGGTCCTGATCGTCACGCTTATGACCCTTGCGGTCGTGGCCAGCCCCATCCCGAGCGCGCCGATCGCACTGGCGGCCGGAGCGGCCTACGGACATCTCTGGGGGACCGTGCAGGTCGTCATCGGCGCCGAGTTCGGGGCGCTGATCGCCTTCGGTCTCGCACGGGTTCTGGGGCATGATGTCTTGCGGCGGGTGTTCGGTGATCGCGTCGATGCCGGGCTTCTCGGCTCGCAGACCGCGTTGACGGCGACGGTTTTTGCCAGCCGCCTGATGCCCTTCGTGTCCTTCGACATGATCAGCTACGCAGCCGGACTGAGCCGAATGCACGCCTGGCGTTTCGCCTTCGCCACATTGGCGGGGATCATCCCGGCAAGTTTCCTGCTGGCACATTTCGGCGGTGAGGCGGTTAGCGGAGACCTCGGGCGCGCGACATGGGCGGTGCTCGGACTCGGGCTTGTGACGGGGCTGCCGCTGCTCTGGGTGGCGCTGCGGCAAAAGCCTGAAAAGGAAAATCCATGACGAAAAGCGATTACGAGAAGAACAGCATTACCCTGCCAGGCGCAGTGGCCATGGGAACCGGTGTGATGATCGGCGCGGGCATCTTCGCGCTGACCGGACAGATCGCCGAACTCGCCGGACCGCTCTTCCCGCTCTCGTTCGTCGTCGGCGCCATCGTGACCGCGTTCAGCGCCTACACCTATATCAAAATGTCGAACGCGTTTCCGTCAGCCGGCGGCATCGGGATGATCCTGAAGAAGGCCTACGGCCCGACAACGGTCGCGGCGGGCGCCGCCCTCCTGATGGCGCTGTCGATGGTGATCAACGAAAGCCTCGTCGCGCGCACATTCGGCACCTACACGCTGCGGGCGTTCGGCGGCGATCCGGATAGCGTGCTGGTGCCAATCCTCGGCGTCGGGCTGATCGTCTTCGCCTGGCTCGTGAACGTATCGGGCAACCGGTCGGTCGGGCTTTTGTCCATCGTCATGGCCGTTCTCAAGGTGGGCGGCATCGCGCTGTTCGGGGCAGCCGGTCTCTGGGCGAGCGGCATCTCGTTCGAGGCGACGGGTGGAGACATGGGCGCCACCGGGTTTGTGGCCTCGGTTGCGCTGTCGATCCTGGCCTTCAAGGGCTTCACGACGATCACCAACAGCGGCGCAGAGGTCACCGACCCGCACCGCAATGTGGGCCGGGCCATCATCTGGTCGATCGCCATCTGCGTCGTCGTCTATCTGCTGGTGGCCTTCGCGGTCGGCTCGAGCCTGCCGCTCGACCGCATCGTGGCGGCGAAGGACTACGCGCTGGCCGAAGCGGCCCAGCCCTCCCTCGGTCAGACCGGTTTCTACCTGACGGTGGCGCTGGCGCTGGTGGCCACCGCGTCGGGTCTGATCGCGAGTGTGTTCGCCGTCTCTCGGATGCTGGCGATGCTGACCGACATGAAGATGATCCCGCACAGCCATTTCGGGATGCCGGGCACGATCAAGGACCACACACTCGTCTACACGGTCGTGATCGCGGGCTTTCTGACGGTCTTCTTCGACCTCAGCCGAATCGCGTCTCTCGGGGCCTTCTTTTATCTGGTGATGGACATAATCATCCACTGGGGCGTGTTCCGGCACCTGCGCGAGGAGATCGGCGCGCAGGGCTGGGTGTTGCTGACGGCCATCGCGCTGGACGCGGCGGTGCTGGCCGCCTTCGCCGCGATGAAGTGGCAGTCCGACCCCCTCATTGTCGTTCTAGGCGCGACCGGCATGGCGCTGGTGTTCCTGTTTGTCGGGATCTTCCTCGCACGCAATCCCGCCCCGGAAGACGCTCACGACCATCACTAAAAAGAGCTTGAGCTTCCAACGGCTGGAGGCCGCAAGCTGAAACAAGACATCGAAAGGCTGGCAGACCATGGAGCATGATCATCATCACGCGGCACCCGACATTCCGGCGGGGACAGAGACGGCAATGGACCCGGTCTGCGGGATGACGGTCGCAGTCAAGCCGGACGGACGTCACGCGGAGTTCCAGGACGAGACGTTCTATTTCTGCTCGGAGAAATGCCAGACAAAGTTCAAGGCGGATCCCTGGTTCTATGCCTCAGGCCGCGCTGCCGGGCAGAAGAAGGCTGCTCCGGCCAACGTCCAGTACACCTGCCCGATGCACCCCGAGATCGTGCGTGACGCGCCCGGGGCCTGCCCCATCTGCGGCATGGCGCTGGAGCCGATGGTGCCTTCGGATGAGCCCAGCGAGGAGCTGACCGACTTCACGCGGAGGATGTGGATCTCGGCGGCGGCTGCGGTGCCGCTCATCATCCTGACGATGGGCGAACTGGTCGCCCTGCCAGTACGCGACTGGATCGGCCACCAGACCGCCAGCTATCTGGAGTTCGTTCTGGCGACGCCGATCATCCTCTGGGCGGCGTTACCGTTCTTCAAGCGAGGCTGGGATTCACTTGTGAACCGGTCGCCGAACATGTGGACGTTGATCAGCCTCGGGGTGGCAGCGGCCTATCTCTATTCGATCGTGGCAACATTCCTGCCGGGCGTCTTTCCCGAGCAGTACCGGATGGGCCACGGCGTCGGCACCTATTTCGAGGCGGCGGTGGTGATCGTCGCTCTGGTCTTCGTGGGCCAAGTTCTCGAACTGCGAGCGCGCGAACGCACCGGGGACGCGATCCGCGCGCTTCTGGACCTTGCACCCAAGACCGCACGACGCATCCTGCCGGACGGAACCGAATACGACGCGCCGCTGGAGAACATCATGGAGGGCGACCGGCTGCGGGTGCGCCCCGGCGATGCGGTCCCGGTCGACGGAACGGTGATCGAGGGCCGCTCGTCGCTGGACGAAAGCATGTTGACCGGCGAGTCGATGCCCGTCGAAAAAGGTCCGGGGGATGCGGTAACCGGGGCCACGATCAACAAGAACGGGTCTCTGGTTATCGAAGCGGGCAAGGTCGGCGCCGATACCGTGCTGGCACAGATCGTGGCCATGGTCTCGAACGCCCGCCGGTCCCGCGCCCCGATCCAGGGGCTCGCGGACCGGGTCTCGGCGGTGTTCGTGCCGACCGTTGTGGGCATCGCGATCTTCGCCTTCGTGGTTTGGATGATCTTTGGCCCAGAACCGGCGCTGGTTTTCGCCATCGCCTCGGCCGTATCCGTACTGATCATCGCCTGCCCCTGTGCGCTCGGGTTGGCCACACCGATCTCGATCACCACGGCGGCCGGGCGCGGGGCACAGGCGGGCGTGCTGATCAAGGACGCTGAGGCGCTGGAACGCATGGCGGCTGTTGACACGCTGATCGTCGACAAGACCGGCACGCTGACCATGGGCAGGCCGAAACTGACAGACACTGTGGCGCTTGGCGATGTGGCGGAGACGGACCTGCTTTCTCTGGCGGCGGCCCTCGAGCGCGGGTCTGAGCACCCGCTGGCAGAGGCGATTGTCGAGGGGGCCGAGGCCCAGGGCGCTCCGCGTCAGGAGGCCAAGGACTTCGACGCCGTCACCGGCAAGGGCGTGCGTGGCAAGGTCGGCGAACGCGCGGTAGCGCTCGGCAATGCCGCGATGATGCGGGAGATGGGGCTGGACACGGGCCCGGCCGAAGCCAAGGCCGACACTCTGCGCGCCGAGGGCAAGACGGCGATGTTCGTCGCTGTTGATGGAACTCTTGCGGGCATCGTGGCGGTGGCCGATCCGATCAAGGACAGCACCGCGCAGGCGATCAAGGAACTGCACGCCCAGGGGCTGCGCGTCATCATGGCGACAGGCGACAACGAACGCACGGCGCAGGCAGTGGCGGCTAGGCTCGGCATCGACGAGGTGCGGGCGGGCGTGCTGCCCGAGGCCAAGAAGGACTTGATCGATCAATTGCGTCGCGAGGGCCACAAGATCGCGATGGCCGGCGACGGAGTGAACGACGCCCCCGCGCTGGCCGCCGCCGATGTCGGCATCGCCATGGGAACAGGCGCGGATGTCGCGATGGAAAGCGCCGGTATCACCCTGCTGGGCGGTGACCTAATGGGCATCGTGCGGGCGCGCAAGCTCGCCCGCGCCACCTTGCGCAACATCAAGCAGAACCTGTTCTTCGCGTTCGCCTACAACGCGCTTGGCGTTCCCATCGCAGCAGGGCTGCTCTACCCGGTCACCGGACTTTTGCTCTCGCCAATGATTGCGGCAGCGGCGATGAGCCTGTCGTCGGTCTCGGTGATTACCAACGCCTTGCGGCTCAGGCGAGTTGACCTCTGACCTGCCTGCACAATATCCAACATCGAAAGGAAAATCAGATGACCCAAGACACTTTTTCCCGTCGCACGCTCCTGATCGGAGGGGTAGCACTGTTCGCTGCATCGCCCCTGCGGGTTCTGGCACAAAGCGCCGGACCGGCGATCCACGTGATGAAGGACCCCAACTGCGGCTGCTGCTCGGCCTGGATCGAGATCCTCGAGAACGACGGCTTCGCCGTCACGACCGAACCCAGCCTCGGAACGCTGCTGATGCGCTACAAGCTGGATAACGGCATCCCGCAGAATATGATTTCCTGCCATACAGGCCGCGTCGATGGCTATATGATCGAGGGGCACGTCCCCGCTGCCGACATTCGCCGTCTGCTGGATGAACGCCCCAATGCAGTCGGCCTCGCAGTGCCCGGGATGCCCTACGGTTCTCCCGGCATGGGTCCCGAAACTGAGCGCGAGGAATACGAGGTGTTCCTGATCCTGCGCGACGGGTCGACAGAAGTCTTCTCGACCTATCCTGCTGCATAGGTTCCAGGCGAAATCCAGGGAGGTGCCCTGTCGGTCAAGCGACGAGCCAAGGGCAATGCCGGTCGCTCAAAGTTGAGACGCCCAGCGAGGGTGCTCTTCGTCCACGACGAAGGAATGGGCATGCCGCCGCGTTCCGTGCAGATGCGGGTGATCGAGCGGGAGGTTGTCGTGGGTGTGCTCAAAGGTCTCCGGGTCCTCGCTTGGCCAGAAGCGGAGCGCCGCGACGATGCTTGCTCCCGCAAGGGCTGCCAAGACGCCAAGTGCCGCAACGGGCCCAAACCGCGTCATCAGCCACCCCGACAGGGGGTAGGTGAGCAGCCAGCAGGCGTGGCTCAGGGCGAATTGCGCGGCGAAAAGCGCGGGACGGTCTTCCGCGTGGGCGGAGCGGCGCAGCAGCCGCCCGGATGGCGTCAGAACAGTAGAATAGCCCAGCCCTACAAGCAGCCACGCGCCAAGCAGGACCGGCCAGACAAGGCCAATGGTCGCGACCTCGGTTGCCAGTCCCAGAAGTGTCACCACCATCAGCGCAGCGCCGCCCACCATCACCGGGCGGTCCGACACCTTGTCCAGGACCCTCGGCAAAAGCAGGGCCGCGATCATCGACCCTGCGCCAAAGGCGAACAACGTCCATGCCAGCGCGGAGGCGTCCAGCCCCAGCGTGCTGCGCACCAGTACGATGGAATTGACCAGCACCATCGCGCCTGCCGCTGCGGCGGCCATGTTCAGCGCCAGAAGCCCGCGCAGGCGCGGTGTGGCAAGGTAGATGCGGATGCCCCGGGTCGTGCGGTCGTAGATGCCGCGCGGCTGCGACGGTTTCGGGCTGGGCAGCAAGACCGAGACGACCAGCGCCGCGGAGGCCGCAAATCCGACCACTGTGCCGAGAAAGAGGGAGTTGTAGCTCATGACAGCGAGCAGCAGCCCGGCGAGCATCGGGCTGGCGATGTTCTCCAGATCGTAGGCAAGCCGCGAGAGCGACAGCGCGCGGGTGTAGCGGGCCTCGTCCGGCAGCACGTCGGGGATCGTCGCCTGGAAGGTTGGCGTGAACGCCGCCGAGGCCGATTGCAGCAGGAAGATCAGGATGTAGACCTGCCAGACTTCCGTGACGAAAGGCAGGCAAAGCGCCACGCCCGCCCGCACAAGATCAAGCGCCACCAAAAGTGCGCGCCGGTTCACCCGATTGGCAAACGCGCCTGCGATGGGGGCGATGCCCACATAGGCGACCATCTTGATGGTGAAGACCGTGCCCAGGACCAGGCCTGCGTTGTCGCCCGCCAGATCGTAGGCGAGAAGTCCGAGCGCGACCGTGGCAAGCCCCGTGCCCAGAAGAGCCACGACCTGCGCGGCGAAGAGATGGCGGTAGGTGCGGTCGGCAAGGACTTCCAGCACAGGGGTGACCTCAGAGGTATCGTGAAATGGCTTTCAGTTCGTCGCGATCGGCAGTCGAATGCTCGGCGTCGAGGCAATGGTCCAGGTGGTCGTGGATCAGTGCGCGCTTGGCGTTTGCGATGGCTTTCTCCACCGCCTGCATCTGTTGCGCGATCTCGAGGCAGGGCTTTCCCGCCTCGATCATGTCGATCACGGCGCGAAGATGCCCATCGGCGCGCTTCAGCCGGGCAACGAGAGCGGGGTGGGTTGCATGCACATGGGGCTTTGTCATAAAAAGAGGTTATCCTCCCCCAGAGGATAGAACAAGCTGGCACGATCAACGTGCCGCGAACTGAAAACGAGCAGGCAGGCAAACCGGTGAAACCCTTGCGAACATACGGACGAAGTGCGCTTGCGGCGCTTCTTTGCCTTTCGGTTGTTGTCTGGTCCCTTGCGCCCAGCACAAGCCACACCCCGTCTGTGTTCGATGTTGTTGCCGATCATGCTGAAATGATTGCCGAACACGGCCATTCGCACGGGTTCGAGGCGGACTTTTACGCGGCGCTTCATGGACATAGCCATGATGTGGCCGACCATGATCACAGTCAGGCTCTTCTCGCGCTCGGCGCAAGCGGGCACCCATCCTGGGGATACCGGGATAATTTTCGGCTTCACCCGTCTTCGAGCGGGCCGCATCGCGCATATCTGATCGAACGACCTCCGCGCGTCTGATCGGTGCCGCCTCCGCGCGGCTTCACCGATCAGTCAACAAAACACACCGGAGATCCACCATGACCTCAACTTCGCGGGTCCTGCGCGCCTTGGCACCACGCCAAATCGCCACGCTGACCCTACTTCTGCTGGCGGCATGCATGCTGACCGTCAGCCAAGCTCTTGCCCATAACGTTACCGCCGGTGACGCGGGCTATATTCAGGAAATCTGGGGGGTGAAGATCATCCCCTTCATCTATCTCGGCGCCAAACACATGGTGACCGGCTACGACCACATCCTGTTCCTGCTCGGCGTTGTCTTCTTTCTCTACAGGATGAAGGACGTCGGCATCTATGTCAGCCTGTTCGCCATCGGCCATTCGGTCACGATGCTCTTGGGCGTCTGGTATGGCTGGGGCATCAATGCCTACATCATCGACGCGATCATCGGCCTGTCCGTGGTCTACAAGGCGCTCGACAACCTCGGTTACTATCAGAAATGGTTCGGGTTCCAGCCGAACACCAAGGCCGCGACACTGATCTTCGGTCTGTTCCACGGCACGGGCCTCGCCACCAAGATCCTCGAGTATGACATCCCGCAGGACGGGCTTCTGGCGAACCTACTGGCGTTCAATGTCGGGGTCGAGGTGGGCCAACTGCTCGCGCTCGCGGTGATCCTGATCGTCATGGGATATTGGCGGCGCCACCCAGATTTCATGCGCCAGGCCACCGTCGCAAACCTGGTGATGATGGGCCTCGGCATCTGGCTAACCGGCTATCAGATCGCCGGTTACATCGCCTCAACATAAGCAAAGATTGGATATTCACATGAACAACGCACCCAAACCGAACCTCGAAGACCTGCCGACCAAGGCGCAATTGTTCCGCTCAAGCGTCATCGCGGGGATCGGAGCAGTGGTGATCTTGGTCACCGTCTACCTGCCCGCAGAACATGCCATTGACCCGACCGGAGTTGGTCGCGTTCTCGGGCTGACCGAAATGGGCGAGATCAAGCTGGAGCTTGCCGCAGAGGCTGAGGCAGACCGCTTGCTGGACGAGCAACTTGGTCAGGACCAATCGTCGAGCGTTCTTGACGCCGTCTTCGGTCTGTTTGTCGGCACTGCCCATGCCCAAGAGGCGCAAGAAGTCTGGCGAGACGAAGTGACATTCACCCTCGAACCCGGGGCCAGCGCCGAAGTCAAGATGACGATGGAAGCCGGGAATGTCGTCGAATACGCATGGACAGCGACCGGGGGGCGGGTCAACTTTGACCTCCACGCCCATGGCGGCGGCGAGTCGATCGATTACGAGCGTGGCCGCGGCGAAACGGCTGGCGAGGGCAGTATCGAAGCCCCCTTTGCCGGCAATCACGGGTGGTTCTGGCGGAACCGCGATAGCACGGCGATCACGATCACGATCCAGTTGCGTGGCGATTACAGCGAGATCGTCCAAAGCAATTAATCGATAGCACCTGCGGGAAACCGCAGGTGCCTCTCTCACCGCGCGCTAGCGATCAAGCAGAACCTGTTTTCCGCCTTCGCCTGCAATGCCGCCAGCATCTCGATCGCAGCTGGCGTTCCACAACCCGTCTTTGGCATTTTACGTTTATGGGACCGGAAAGACAACGGGAGGCGTATGATGTCGTCCTGATCCGCCAGTATGGCAATACCGAGGTGTTCACCCGGTACAAAGGCGCATGACCTGGTGAGACTCAGGGATGAACTATCCATCGAGACGCTTCGCCGATAACTGCAATGGCACAAATCGAGGCATCTTGTCAGCGTTGCTCAAAGATACCGGGTGCTTGACGTTATCGGCCGATTAGTTCCGGTTTCCAGCTTTGACGCGTTCCGTTATACTCTGATTTCAACGGAGGTTTGAGCGATGATGGCGGGTGAACAAAAGCACTGGGACGGCGTCTATGACGCGCGCGCAGAAGACGAACTGACGTGGTTCGAGGCGACGCCCGAGGTCTCGCTGGATCTTGTGCGAACCTATCTAAAACCCGGCGAGGCTTTCATCGACGTTGGTGCCGGGGCGTCGCGGCTGGTGGATGCATTGCTCGAGACGGGTCTCGGCCCGCTTACCGCGCTGGACCTTTCCGACGCCTCATTGGCCCAGAGCAGGCAGCGGCTCGGTTCGCACAGCGACAAGGTCGCGTGGGTCGAAGCAGACGTGACAAGGTGGCAAGCTGATCGGCAATACGCGGTCTGGCATGACCGGGCCGTATTTCACTTTCTGACCGACGCCGAGGATCGCGCTGCTTATGTGCGCGCCATGACACGGGCGCTCCGTTCCGGTGGGATCGCTATCATCGCGACCTTTGCCGAAGATGGGCCCGAGAAGTGCTCGGGGCTCTCGGTGGTTCGGTATGCGCCCGAAGCTCTGGCGGAGGAACTCGACCGATTGCATCCCGGCCAGTTCGACCTGATCGATACGAGACGGCATATGCACATCACGCCGAAGGGCAACCGTCAGAGCTTTCAGTATAGCATTTTCAGGAAGAAGGTATCCACCACCCAGGCAGGACGACGGATTTCTTGAGTTGTGGGCTTGCCCGTTCAGTCGTTGGCAATCTTGTACGTCCACCTGAACGATCCACAGCATCATTGGGGTAAGCAAACGCACTCCGACTGACTGCTTTGGGTCAAACCTTCGCGCAATTTTGCAGCCCCAGCATAGCTGGCGTTGCGTTTGCCACGACCGAACTCAGTCCAAGTCCCGCGATTACAGATATTAACTCTCAACCACGCCAGCACAGCAAAAAGGGGAACCGTGTTCCCACGGTTCCCCTCGCTGTTCAGATGCTCAAGTCTCGTTACTGGATCACGCGACCAACGACAGTCCCGCGCCCGCGTCCTGCGGCTGCTCACCACTGTCGATGAACGGAATGATCGAGAAGGTCTGGCCGCCGCGCTGCTCTTCGTTCTGCACGGCGTTGACGCGCAGGTCGCCATCGGGCGTGTTGATCAGCAGTGACAGGTAGTCATTGCCCGTGCGGCGGCTCTTGGCCATCCAGGCCGAGCCGACGCGGATCGGCGTGCCACGCGGCGAGCTGACCTCGATCCGGTAGTCGGGGTGGGTCTCCTCGGTCTTGTAGCTGTTCTCGATCAGCATGAACTCCAGATCGAACATCATGTTGGCGATGTAACCGGTGAAGGCGTTGCCCGCGTCCATCGCGGTGAGCTCGCCCGAGATCGAGCCGGATTTCATCAGGCCGTTGGAGACCAGCGGGATGATCTCGAATGCGACGCTCTGGGCCCCGCGCGCCTCTTTCGTCTGCACCGCGTTGACACGGAAGGGGCCGAGGCCGACATCGAGCTGCATCGAGATATAGGGGTTGCCGCTGGTATTGCCGGTCTCGTTCCAGGCCGTTCCGATGCGCACTTTGCGGCCCGACTTGTTGATCGCCGTCACGTCGTAATCCGGGCTGCGCGCGGACATCTTGGCCCGTGCTTCGAGCTGGATGGCGATGTCAAAGCGCGTCGAGTGGATCATGCCGGTGTACTCAGTAGCTGCGGTCTCGACATTGCGGGTGAGGGTTCCTGCGAACATGGTATGGTTCCTTTTGGATTGGCCGGTGCCTGACGTCCTTGCCAGCGCATCCGGGATTGCTTTCTCGACCCCTTCAGGGATCACAAATCAGAAAGCCTACTTTCCTTTCTGCCCTGCCCGCGGGTCAGAGCTGCCCTCCGAGTAGGAGTGCCACCGCGCCTCCGGGTGCTGCGCCCCTCCCCTGGCCCTGTCATCTTGATCGGTGGCCCGGGTTTTCCTCGTGGTCCTCCGCCGGGCCCACGAGGAAGAACTCGATCTCATCTCCATTCAACCGATGCCCGCTCCGGTCGGTTAGTCCGATGCAGCTGCCGTTCGGCACATAGGTGATTAGGTACTGACCGAGCCGGTCTTTGTGGACAACGTAGCCGTTATTGGCCCAATGCACGGTCTGGCCAGCATCGACGGCCGCCTTGATGTCTTCGAGTGTCATGCGATCCTCCTCAAGAAGATTGGTTGGGAAACGATGCAAGAAGCCCGGTGTCCAACCGGGCTTCCGCGCAGCATTCGTTTGGCAAGGAGTCGGTAGCTATCAGGCGTTTTGCGCCGCTTGCATCGCGCGCGCCGCCATCCATTCCTTCAGGCCGAGAACCGTTCGACCGGCCGCGACCTCGGATACCCAGGCGGCCCTTGGATCGCCGTAAGGCTCATCGCCGAAATGCCAGTCGATGTGGCCATTGGCCATCCATGGCTCGGGCTGGATCCGGCGCAGCCAATCCGCCATGCTCGGGATACGGCCCTGACAGTCTTCGCGGACATGCTGCTCGCCGATCCAGCGCACGGGGATGTCTCGTCCCGCGCTATTGGTCAGGGTCACGCCGAAGACACGTTCGGCCTCGAACAGGCCTTGAGCATGGTGACGCATGGCTCGGTGCGTGAAGAGCGCGAGGTGCTCTTTCGAGGCGTCAAACCAGTCGTGTATGGACTGATAGTCAGACGGCACCCCGCCGAATTTCCGGGCGGAGCTTTCGGCATGATGAAGCGGATGCGCCATCTCAAAGACCCTCGACATAGCTGCGCGAGCATTCGACATAGCGGTCCGCGTGATCGAGGGTGATGCTGTCGCGGGCGATATCCCAGGTCAGCGTGCCATAGCCGCCTTCGTTGTTCTCGAACCCCGGGTGATGGTGATAGGCGAGCGACCAGGCGAAATCGCCGACCTCTGTGGCAAGCGCCTCCGGCAGTTTGACCTCCGCAGGCTGCACCGTCACATCCTCGACATTGCCGGAGTCGCCATAGCCTTCGTATTCGGCAGTGATCTCGCTGATGCCAAGCGCGCGCAATTGCGCGATCAGCTCCGCGCGGGTCGCCTTCAGGGTGGTTTCGCGCTCTGCGCGCCACTGAGCCGCAAGCGCGGCATAGTCCGTTTGGGGATTGGTCATGTGTCTGTCCTCTTGTCTGAAGTTGGGGGGTCGGGCGTGGCATGGGTCTGCCCGCACCCCTGAAGCGCAGACCGGCCAAATCCCGATCCGCGACGCCCGGCCCAAAGCCCGCTTTGACTTTTCAGGCGGCTTGTTCTGCCGTGATGGCAGGCCCCTGCCCCACGATCCGGGCCAGAATGCTGACCGAGTCGACCCCGTCCCCATGCGGCAGAAACACCCGTAGCTGGAAGGCGATGATCTCGGTGAAGCAGCCGAGGGCCTTGAGGCTTTCGATCATGCCCCTATCCGCACCGCCCACCTCAAGTCGCATCTCGCCTGCGACGCGGCGACGGGTCAGGGTCAGACCCCGGCCCAGATCGACAGGCGCGGTGGTGCCAAGGGCCGCGGTCAGCATCTCTTGCGGTGTTTGCGGGTTGGAGACGAGGAAGCGGGCGCGCAGCGCGGCCGCCCCTTCCTCACTGAGCGTGCGCCCGATCATGGCGGTCGTCTCGTCCGGCGCGACCCGGTAGATGCGCTCATTGGTGGTCGGAATGTCCTTCCAGATTGGCAGCAGCAGCCCGGTCAACAGGTAGAGCTTGGTCGTGGTGGTCTTGGGCAGGGACGCAGCCTCGGCATCCCAAAGGCGGGTGAACTCGGGCCTGTCGATCTCTTCCCAGGCGGAGGACTCGAACCGCGCCTCCTCCAGATAGCTCGACCCGTTGGGCCGCACCGCCTTGCGCATCAGCGTGACGATATCCTCGTCATACATCTGCATGGGCCGCGCCGAGATGAGCGCCGCGCGTCCCGAAGCACGATTGACCATCGGCAGCTTGTCGGGATTGCGCGAGAGGGCGTCATCTGCCGACAGCACATGGACCGGGTCGGTGACCTCGAGCCCAATGATCCGCGTGACCGCGCCGGATTTCGGGCAGGTCCAGAGATCCTCGGTGGAGACCTGTTCGATCTTTTCGCCGCGCAGGGTTTCCACGCCGAGATCGAGCGTGCCCGCCGCGCGCGCCCGTTCCGTCTGATCCGCGATCCTGCGCATGAACTCGGCAAAGAGCGCGTTCTGCATGTGGATGGGCAGCGCCAGCACCCGGTTGAGAAACCGCTGGATCGGAGGAAGCTCCTCAAGCAGCACCCCGTCCTTGTCGATCAGCCGCAGGGCTGTCCAGTCGGTGAAACTCTCGTAGCTCATCGCCTCGGCCCGCCCGGCGGAAAGATCGGCGAAATACCCACGCAGCGCCGCCCGCGCGATCGGGCTTTCCGGATTGTCCTCCTCGCGGAACATGCCCTGCGAGCCGGTCTCGCGCTGACCCTTGGTCAGGGCCCCCAGCTGGTCGAGGCGTTTGGCTATAGTCGAGGTGAAGCGCTTCTCGCCATGCACAGGTTGTGCACGCTCGTCGCCCCCGTAGCCGAGATGTAGAACACCCGGGCGCGCGGCGCAGCAAGTTGCAGCCGCAGGCCTGCAAGGCCCTGCTGGGAGGGTTTGACCCCCCTGCCCTCCTC
>Ga0136598_1000574_pt1 | contig 16935 bp, 12 predicted proteins | sample AntRauTorcE11899_FD_104790 | JGI IMG/M metagenome (GOLD analysis project Ga0136598, IMG submission 104790) | Saline lake microbial communities from Rauer Islands, Antarctica - Metagenome Torckler E11 #899 | ecosystem: Environmental > Aquatic > Non-marine Saline and Alkaline > Saline | place... | reverse complement strand
GCCGTCAAAAGCAATTTTATTACCATCCGGCGACCATGAAACCGAGCCAATAGCATCTATATTGGGGAAAGCAATAAACTGTTTTTTCTTGGATTCGTAATCAACAATGGCAAGCTGATCTTTGCCTTCAGATTTTGCTGAGAGCACAATTTTTTGTCCATTCGGCGACCAATCAAGGTTGGGATTGAGGATATTCAATTCCTCAAAATCGACATTATCACTCCCTTTTATGAGCGTCTTAATTTTTTCTCCGGTGATGGCGTTCAGTACAACAATGTCAAAATAGCCGCGCTCATTGGTAATCATGGCAATTTTATCGCCCTGGGGAGAATAAGCAGGACTGGTATTATAGGTACCGGCCTTGCCCCGCTCGGTAAGCAGGTCAGCGAAATTGTCAATGTCTTCACGCTCAGCCACTTCCGGTAAATATCGTTCGCGATAAAAATCTTTCCAACGCTCGGATAATTCTTCAAGCGTCAGGCCAAGCGATCGCTGAAATGCAGCCTGTACATTTCGGTACTCATGCAGGGTTTGTACTATTTCGGTGATTTTATTGCGCCCGTATTCTTTTTCGATATAATTCCAAACTGACTGACCGCCGCGATATGCAAAAAAGCCTGAAAGGCGTGTTATAGGGGCTAAATAATCATTGATAATGGCATCACGAATAAACATATCCGATTCCGTATCCCAGCCGCTGGCAAGATACTCCGCCATGCCCTCGTTAAACCAAAGTGGAATTTGCAGGGCATTACCGCTGACCCGTGATTGTACGCCTCCCCCGTAAAACATGTCATTTACCACGGCATGTTCCAGCTCGTGCTGTAATACCCGTCTGAACTGCTCATAATCGCCATCATACGGCATGGTAATGCGGTTTTTAAAAGCATCGGTAACCCCTCCAATACCTTCAGAAATACCAATACCTACCACGTTTGTTTCGGAGAAATCATTATGAGAATCGTATATAATAACTTCAATGCGGTCGTTTATTTGATGATCAAAATCCTCGCCTATTTGTTTGAGAGCTGGCTCCAGAGCAAGGGCAGAAAAATTTGCCAGATCGTAATTTCGATCCGTGTAATAATACACATCGAAGTGTTCGGATTGGATGAACCGCCAATCGAAATCTTTGTACTGTACTTTATTTTTACCGAAGGAAAAATACTGCGCTTCAACTTTGGGAGCATCTAAGAATATAAATGCAAACAAAAATACAAGCACAAGCGATAACCGAAATGAATAAGGGGTCGTATTCATACTGATTTATTTTAAGGGGTAGAAGTTGTCATAAATAATCAATTTGCGAGCGCAAGATCAATATGCCGCTGCTCTATATCTGTTCTAACGATCTTAACACGTAATTCTGTTCCCATTTCGTATTTTTTTCCATTCGACCGACCGCGCAGACAGTGCTGTTTTTCATCATAAACATAATAATCATCATTCAAATCACTTACGCGAATCATACCTTCGCAATGAATATCTTTCAAAGATATAAAAATACCGTTTTCAATCACCCCGCTAACCACTCCGTCAAACTCTTCACCAATGTGCTCGCTCAAGTATTCCACTTGTTTCAGTTTGATGGAATCACGTTCGGCATCAATGGCTGCGCGCTCGCGGGTGCTGCAATGGTTGCCCATATTTTTCAGCTTGCGATACTTGTATCCGGGCGTTCCGGCACTATAATTTTTGAGCAGCCGATGCACAATCACATCCGGGTACCGCCGGATTGGGCTGGTAAAGTGGGCGTAATTGGAAAAACCCAATCCAAAATGGCCAATGTTTTCCGGGTTATACTCGGCCTTTGACATGGCCCGCAGCATTAAATTAGTCACCGTCAGTTCTACCGAGGTATCTTCCGCCTCTTGTAACAATCTATTGATGGCCTTAGACTGAATATTCTTACTTACATCAAACCGAATGCCCAAAGGCTTAACGGTTTCCTTAATATTATTTAGTTTTTCCAAGTCCGGTTTATCATGAATACGATAGAAAAACGGAAATAGATCTTTGTTATTCTTTTTGTTTGACTGCTCCCGCAATTCCTCGATGTGTACAGCCACCGTTTGATTGGCCATGAGCATGCATTCCTCCACCAGCCTGTGGGCAAACAATCGCTCTTTTAGTATTATGTCAATCGGTTTGCCATTTTCATCCAGAATAAATTTGGGCTCTGGGGTATCAAAATTGATGCTGCCTTCGTTAAAGCGCTTGTCGATAAGCGTGTGCGCCAGCTTTGCAGCTGTTTTAACAGGCGTTGAAAACGAGCTCTCTTTGCCGTCAATTATTTCCTGGGCCTGTTCGTAGGTAAATCGTTTTTTAGAATGAATGACCGTCTGTTCTATGGAATGATCCACCACTTTACCATTGGGCGCTATTTCCATAAAGCAGCTGTAGGCCAGCTTATCCTCTTCCGGGCGCAGACTACATACGCCGTTACTCAGCTTTTCGGGCAGCATGGGAATAACGCGATCAACCAGATAAACGCTGGTGCCTCGTTTATAGGCTTCCTCATCAAGCACGGAGTTACGCGGCATATAATGGGTGACATCTGCAATGTGGACGCCCAGATAATAATTGCCGTTATCCAACATCTTAATGCTGATGGCGTCATCAAAGTCCTTGGCATCATCCGGGTCGATGGTAAAAATCGTTTCATCCCGCAGATCGTTGCGGCGTTCCAGTTCGGCCGGTGGGATTTCAAAGCCAATATTCTCAGCAAAATCTTCCACTTCCTGCGGGAAAGGCGCCTTGATCTGATTTTCTGCAAGAATAGAAAGCAAATTGGCATCATTACTACCCTGCTTACCCAACACCTGGGTGATGCGTGCTTCCGGCAGCGAGCGCGGATGCACCCAGTCTACCAGTTCAAAAATAACTTTATCGCCCGATTTCGCTCCGTCAACGTGCTCGGGGAGTATAAAGAAATCGGTGTGCGCTGATTTTTCATCCGGCTTGATGAGAAAATTGTCTTTTCCCTGTTTTTTGAGCGTGCCAACATAAATTTGGCGCCCACGGCTTTTAACATTTATAACTTTACCTTCCTGGCGGCCGCCATGTCCCTTGCCGGAGAATAATTCAACCTCTACCGTATCGTCCGGCAGAGCGGTACTCAGATTTTTTTTATTGACACGAATATCTTCCTCAAAGCCATCGGCAATAAGATAGCCGGTTCCGCGGCGGCTTATGTCGAGGGTTCCCGTCACATTTTTTTCAGATTTTTTTGGACGGGATTTTTTTGAGCGCGATTTTTTTGCCAGCTGTATGCTTCCGCCTTTTTTCTTTACAATAATATTTCGGTCGAACAGGCTGTTGATGGTACTTTTTAGTGCATTATTATCCCCCTTGCCGCTAACCTGTAAAATTTGCTGCAGCCCATTAAAGGAAAGGCTGGCATCCGGATTCTTACGCAAGATATCCAGAATAATTTCTTCAAATGTTTGTTTCTTGTTTTTTGACATCAAAAATAATTTAAAAAATTAAATACTTAATTGGTTTGCTCTGATAGTTTCTCTCGTTCATCTTCACGCTCCTGCTGCTCATAATCCACTTCATCTTTACCTACAAGTCTTCGGAAAAAATTCTGCACTTTGTGCGAAAGCTGCTGCCAGGTATTAAACCGCACCTGCGCTTCTACACCCACGCCATTAACGCTGGGCCTAAAATCAATATTGCGGTTGGCAGGGCTCAATCCAAGTGTGCTAAAGGTTTGATCCTGCCGGTGGAAAGCCGTGAGTGAAAGGTTATTATTAATTCGGTAGGTGGCATTCAGGTCGCCAATTCGTTCACCAAAAGAGCTGTTGGCTGCACCGCCGGTTAAATATCCCTCTCGCCTAAAGATCAACTTATCATTATACAATCTCAATGCTATTCCCAGATCAATTTCGTTGTATTCATTAAGGTTAAAATCGATATCAAATTTGGTGGCGTCGCTATTTAGCAAGGAGTTAATCTGATTGGAAAGCAGCGGACTAATCACTTGATTGGATAACAACGGATTCAGGTACGTTGAACTGTTACCCAGCGCTTGCCCCAACTGACCTCGCTGCGTGTTACCGCCGGCCCCCGTGGACGATGGTAAAAAATTGCCGGTGAGCAGCACGCTGGTGGCCTGCAATAACTTTTGCTGCTCATCGCGGTTAATTTGGTTAAGCGTTATCTGAACCGTGGGGTTTGATGAAAGCTCGAAATTATTAGGTACCTCAAAGTAAAAATCATTTTCTACGCTGGTTAACGTTCCCGATATTTCAACAATCAAATCAACCGGTATCCGATCGGGCGCTCCACCGCCCGGGCCCGTATCACCGCTGGTATTTACGAGGGATGACACCGTAGGTCGGGCATGATAAACGGCATCTATATCGAGCCGGGCATTATCAGGCGGGCCTTCCCAAAGAATACTCCCGCCGGGGCGAATATCCAGCTCCCGTGAGAATATCTCCCCGCTTACAAAATTGTAACTCCCCCCTGTTACCGCATAATTGCCAAACATCTGCACATCCCCCTGTTGCATTGTTATACGCAGGCGGCCGGTGCCCCGGGCGCGCATAATTTCTCCGGTTACCGGATCAAAAATTAGACGAACATCAATAGGTTCGGGCGCATTGAACTGCAGATCAATATTAAAACGCTCGGAAAATGTAAGTTGATCAATGGCTTGTTCAAGTTCGTTTTCTCCAATATTCAGATTCGCAACCCCGTCTGCGGTAAGGCCAATATCTTGCTTTTCGGGGTTCTCAAACGAGTCTACAAATTCAATAAAGCTATTGGAAGCATTCAGTTCTGTTTGTGCCAGCAGAGGTATGGAAAGGGTGGAATTTTGAGAGACCCTAATATCATTGATACTGCGCAGCTGCATGTCGGTATTGGCCCCGCTTAACCGAATAGTTCCCGTACCCGAAAGACTGCCGTAAAACGGCACATCCGGGCTGTAGCTGTTATCTAAAAAGGCAAGATCATTCATTTCCATACGCAGATCTAAAAACGTAATGGGCTTGAAATCGTTGAGATCAACCGTGCCTGTAACCATGCCCGTACCACCCTCCCTGTCGGTAATATCTATATTATCGAGCACCACGCCTTGTTTATTATTAACGGCAAGATGTCCGTCCAGATAATAGTTAGTATTCAAAAATTGAGGGCGCGCATAGACCTCATCGAGCTGGAAATCGGCGTTGAAATTCACATCTTGCAAGTTCCCGGAAATATACCCGGTCCCGCTGGCGCTTCCTTCAAGCTGGGAAAATATATTTTGGGTGATAAGCTGCATGGCCCACATATCCACTTCATTGAAATCGGCATCAAAATAAAACACCGAATCCTGATTTGTTTCTATATCGGATGGAATAAAATAGCCGTCGAGTACAATGTTTTGCCCTATCCCCTCATTGGCCGCAATATACTCGCGATATTTGGTGGAATCAGTAAGCACTTTCAGTTTGGTATCAAACCGATTTTGTTCTTCGTTAAACGAACTTGTAAATGATACATCGCCCACCGTTCGGTTCTCAATTTGCAATTTATTCACGCTTAAATCACCCTGAATGGACGGGCGGCGCGTTAATGATCGGGTTTGAAGCGTGCCATTAAGACGTCCGGAAAAATCAAACTGGCCGGTGATAAGATCTGAAATGCGGCCCAAATTTACATCGCGGATAATATATTGCAGGGAATCGCTTGGGTTGGGGCTGAGCCTACCCTGAAGAGCAAAATATTCGGTTTGATTTTGAAATTGGAACTCATCAAATATAATCTCTTTGGCTTTATTAAATGTGAATTCCGGGGTTCCTTCGTTTTGCCAGGCATAACGGGGGTTGCCAAGGAAAAAATTATCAATAGATACCGTAATTTCATTTTTCGAAAGCGCGGAACGCATGTCCAGATTAAAACGGGCATTATCTGAAAATTGCCCTATTTTCTGCGAATAGTACAAGGAATCCCGCGCATAATTAAATGATACGCCCAGCGAATCCATTTCCAAGAAATTGGTTTCCATCCGGGCTATATCGGTGTCAAAATCAAGCGATGAGAATTCTTTAAGTGTCTTATCGTGCTTGAAGTGGCCCGACAGCCGGGTGCTTGCATCCTTGGCCTGCACGGTATTGACGGTAAGCGTATCTGAATTTATATTGGCAGAAAATTGCAGGTCGGCGGCATCACCCGAAAGATTAAAGTTAATCGTAGAATTGCTTTCAATGGCGGGAAATTCGGGCAAATATTGTTGCACCAGCAACAAATCTTTGGTCGTTAAATCTCCCCTAAGTTGCAGCGAATCAACCGCAAATGGCCGGATCTCGGGGGTGTAGGATACGCTGTCTAATTTTACTTCTTCAGCTATGCGCTCATCAAAATATTGCGACCAGTATGCGTATTGGTTTGATATGTTACTTGGCTTTAAATTTCCGGTGAGTGTTAGATCAAATAGTGAACTGTTCACCTGCAATGTCCGTGATTGTTGGTCTGGAGAATCCAAATTTACCGCTATTTGATGAGCCCGTACCGAATCGCCCCCGATAACGGATTTCTCGACCTCAAAGCGAGCCATGCCTTGTATGCGATCCGGCTGCAGGCCCTGCATGTCAATCTCGTAATTTGTATTCAGGCTTGTGGTATCAATGGGACTGTTTTCAAAAAGCGTGGCCACATTCAGGTTCTCGGTATTTCCATTGAGGGTTAGGGCCGGATCATCGCGGTTAAAGTTGGCCGAGCCACTCCCGCTGATGTACTGTCGATCATTGCGATAGAAATAATTGGCTTCCATTATGCCCTGTTGCAGCGAAGTGGTAAACCGCAGACTGTCAATTTGCAAATGATTGATGAAGCTATTTGATGCAGAGCCCATAAACCGCATACTTCCCGTTGTAAGAGACGTATTTTGACCGCTCACATTGGCAGTAAAATTGAGCCGGGTGGTGTCGATATTTCCCTCCAAAAACGGGCCTATATTGACCCCCCTCCCAGTTACGGACCCACTATATGTATACGGTTCTACCAGTTGGCTGCGGCCGTTTATGGAAAATGATCCCAGCGGGCTGTCTCCGTTTACATCAACCACAAGCGAATCGTTACTACCGCTGGCTTGTCCATTCAGTCGCAGGTTTTCAAGCGCGCGATATTGCCGGGTAGTCAGTGAATCAAATAGTATTTCAGCATCCTGCTCGCGGAGTCTCAGTGTATCAATAGCAAAATTATACGCCAGCTGTTGCCGGTCTTTAAATAGATTATTCACCTCGCCGTCAATAGCGAAATAACTTTCACCAAGGCCCAGCTGAAAAGAATTAAGAGTGAGGTTATTTATTTTACCTTCGGTTTGAATAGAAAAATCAAGCGGCTCTTTAATGTTCGGCAAATCGGTTAACACATCCCTGAACTCACTAACTTTCAACCGGTGTGAACTGAATTCTATATCGTAGTCAGCCTCGGCCAGCTGCGTACGGATGGCTCCTTTATACAGGTCCACCCCTTCAATGGCGCCGTTTAAATGCAGATGTGAAGTGCCGGCTGTGAGATGAAACGAATTAAATTCGAGCACTTTATCATCATTATAAAGCTGACCCGAAAATTTTAAATTGCCGGCCTCTACATCGTTGATATTAGCGGAAAAATTTTCTGCATCCACAAAACGCTGCCGGCCGGTAAGTTCTACAAACATTTGTGCATTGATAGAATTCATTGTCATCGGTTCCGGTAGCTGTACATCGGGCGACATGGCGTAGAATTTTTCAATAAAAACCGACCCATTTTTAATGCTAAGTTGTGGGGCCACAATTTCTACATCTTTGAACCAGGAGCTTGAAGACTGATCGTCCGTTGGGGGAAGCTTTTTTTTCTTAATCGCACTGCCCAGCGTGTACGAGCCGGAGCCATCAGCCAGTAAACGAATGGAAGGATTCTTAAGACTAAATGCATCAATGGTTAACCGCTTCTGAAATAATCCCCAGACGTCAATGCCGGCCTCCACTTGTTCAATGCGAGCCAGCGTATCGGGCGGAACAGAATCAGCGGATGCATCCGTAAGCACTACATTATTCAATGTTGCATTGAATGGCAGCAGGCCGTCAAGCTCTCCGATAGAAATAGTGCCATTATAGTTTTTCCCGAAGTCGTTTTCTATTTTTTCAATAATCACGTCCTGCGTAGCGTCAAGCTGTAGCAATGCAAACCCGCCCCCGCCTATTATTAAAATAATGAGCGCCAGAGAAAGCACTACCTTCCAAAATAACTTCCAGCCTTTATGTAAAAAACGTATTGCCACAGAGTATCGCTTAGCTGTTTAATTCGTCAAATGCTGCTTGCCAGGCCGCCGCCAACTTTTCCTTATCGGCCGATGATTCAATATACGGCTGCCCCCAATCTTTTAGCAGTACCAACCTGATTTTTTCATTTTTAACCTTCTTATCATATCGCATGGCATCAATGAGATCGGGAATGGGGAGTTCTTGATGCAGGCTTGCTGAATACAACGGCCTAAAAGGCGCAAAACGTACCTTTTCAATTGCAGCTCCACAGGCATTAGAATAGTGGATAGCGGCCATCATGCCGATAAATACCGCTTCTCCGTGCGAAATATTTCCATATCCCATCAATTTTTCGAGCGCATGCCCAAACGTATGTCCAAAATTGAGCCAGGCGCGCTTGCCGGCTTCATGCACATCATCCTGCACAATATCTGCTTTAATGGCTGCACTTTTATTGATGAGTTTCAGCCATTGATGGGAAGGTTCAAAACCCTCATTTACCGCTGCTTTTAGTTCATCAAACATTGGGGGTGATTGGATTGCTGCATATTTGAGCATTTCTGCCAGACCGCCAATCCATTCTTTGCGCTCAAGTGTTTTCAAAAAATCGATGTCTGTAAACACAGCATCCGGTTGATAAAAAGCGCCGATCAAATTTTTTCCGGTTGCATGGTTTATAGCTGTTTTGCCGCCAATTGAGCTGTCAACCATGGCCAGCAAACTGGTGGGCAAATGTATAAGCGGCACGCCGCGCAGAACCGAAGCGGCTGTAAAACCGGCCAGGTCTCCGCTCACCCCGCCACCGACGGCCAAAACAGGCGTGGAGCGTTCAATGCCTTTTGCCAACAGTTCATCCTGCAGGCGCGTCCACTGTTGAACTGATTTGCTGGACTCTCCCTCCGGAATGGTAATGGTGTGACAGGTTTTAAAGTAGCGCGTGGCCTGTTTTTCAATCGTTCGTCCATGCAATTTATGGACGCGGGCATCAATCAGAATAAACAGTTTTCGGTCTGAATAGTGGGCGGCAAAAAAATCGACAAGTTCATCCCAAAGGTTTTCACCTCCCCTTATCGCATATGATTTTTTATTACTTAGCTGAACCTCAGTAGAGTGCGACATGGTATTTTATTTTTTTGACTAACTGCTCTATGATGTCTTCCGCTGAATCAAAATTAGCCGGAGTGATCGTAACTTCAGACTGTTCATAAAAAGGCCGCCGCTCCTCAAGCAGGGTTGACAATTCATTTTCCAGGATGCCATCCGATTTTAATTCACCCTGCTCATTCAACAGCATCGGTCGGTTTTTATCATTTTTAATGCGTTTCATAATTAGCTTCAGGGGAGCATCAATAAATACAAGCAACCCATTTACTTTAATGTGATCAAGCAGGTGCTGGCTTTGCAGCGTACCGCCGCCGAGGGCAATAATACCTTTATTGTGGCGTATGATATCAATCACCGCCGAACGCTCGCGCTGCCTGAATGCCTGCTCCCCCTTTTTTTGAAAAATTTCAGAAATAGACTGCCCGGCAAGCTGTTCGATATGGGTATCCAAATCGTGAAATGGCAATTCCAGTTCCGGGGCCAGCGCCCGCCCGATAGTCGATTTTCCCGCGCCCATAAATCCGCATAAAAAAATGCGTTCAGGCAGTGTAGGATTCATAATGGTTATTAAATATTGTTTAATTCGGCCTGAAAATATAGGCATAAAAGCGGTGGAAACGTAACCAATGAAAATCAATTGAAGAGGGGCATTTCTTTCATCATAAATCATGTAAAACCAACCGGAATTGATCCTATTTCTGCTCATACATATTCTGACCTACCCCTATATCCTTGCCAAAGGATTCCTTCAGAGAGATGGACCCATCTATTGCACGTATTTTGAAACTTTCACCATAGATGGCATTTAGCATCGAGTATTTCATTTATCCAAGCAAATATTGGCTATTTACATACCCACCCCGCTCCGTAAACGGAGCACCCCTCCCGGGAGGGGAATTCTCAAGGTCCATTTCATATATTTTCGCTAAACCCGCAACTTAAAACACAGCAAAAATAAGTCCCCTCTAAAAAGGCTGTGAGAATATTCGTTGTCAAATTTTTAAAATTTAAATTTATTAGACCAAGATGCTCATTTTGGGGTTCTTGCTATTCGTACCCACCCCCGGCCCTTCCCTATGCCGTAAAACCACGGCTCAAGGAAGGGAGCATTAAAAATAGGTCTATATCGCTTAAATAATTTAACATAACCAATACTTGACTTTTGCCTTAGGCATCCCTTTGGGAGCTTTTTCTCACAGGCTCTAAAAAGAGGGGTGGTTCCGACCGTGGATTTCGGGCGGAAGCGGGGTGTGTTCATTCTCCGAGTAGATAAGCCTTAGCCATCCGCAGCCGAGCAGCGGATGGAGAGAAATTTAAAGATCAAAACGATATTTTAATACCTACTATTCCGGCTTTGCCGGCGGCACCATCACCACCTCTTCACGCTTCAACACTACGGCGCCCGGTGCAGCGCCCGATGGTTTATACACATATTTGCGCTTGGTGTAAATCACCGGCGCGCTCTCCATTCCCCGAGCCTTGGAATACCACGCGGCATAAGCTGCGGCATGCAAAATCACATTTTTAGGCGGATATGACTGCTCATTACCCATGCGAATTACGGTATGCGAACCGCCCACCCCGCGGGCATGCAGCCAGATATCTTCTTTGTGGGCATGCTGGGTAAGTTTATCATTACTTTTTGCATTTTTGCCAATCCAAATTTCGTACTTGCCCACCTTGAATTTACGAAATGGCGATACGGCCTGTCCGTCATTTTCGGTGCCATAGCCAAAACGTTCAAGTTGGGATGAATGATCTTCCATCCACTGCTCAAGATTGTAGAGCCGGTCTATTCCTTCAAGTTCATCCAAAAGTGATTCTGCATCATCCAATTGCCGTTTCACCTTGGGGAGGCGCTGTTTTGCTTTTTCGTATGAAGTACGAGAGGACTTGGCTTTATCATAATACCGCTCGGCATTTTCAGGTATCGACAAATTTTGTTTTACAGCAATCTCTATTGATGTGCTCTCTTCATAGATATCTGCAAGTTCAATAGATTCGGCTCCCCCCTGTAGTGTTTGATGTGCATTGGCCATTAGAATATGAGCGTACTTTTCGTAGGTATCGGCGCGCTCCAAGCTCTTATCAGCCTGCTGAAGCTCCCGGTGCTGTGCCTTTTTCTTTGCAACCGCCCTCTCAAGAAAGTCCACAAGTCGCTGCTTTTTTTTATGCAGCCGGCGCAGATGCACGGCATTTCGGTAGGCGTAGCGAACGGTGTCATTTACTTTCTTGAACGTTTTATCATTCTCAACATCCAATATATCCGCCGACCACAAGCACAGATCCCCGGTTTTAAGCACCCGCGGATGAGGGTCATTTTCAAGCGCCCGCGTTATTTTTTGGGCGAATTTTTTGGTTTCTTCCACGCTCATATCGCCCACTTTGTGTTGTTCAATAAGCCGGGGAAGCAAGTTACGCGGCAACACCGGGTTTAATTTCGTCAGCTCATTTCGGGCTTTGGCTTTGCCGGTAATTTTTTGGTTAAAGTTGGGCTGCTGCGGCTGCGGCGGTGCATCACCCTTGATGGATTCGGGGTGTTTAAAAGCGTCAATTATTTGATGCTCTTTTATCAGCAATGCATTGGCATCATTACCGAACAGTTTGAAATGAAGGCGTGAACCATCGGAGAAATCAAGAAACGCCAGCCGGTCGTAGGTGGCTAAGGATATATCCGTTATTTTTTGTCCTTTCAGTGAATCAAAAAAATACAGCACATTTTGCTTTTTTGGGGGGCGGTACTCGTCTAAAAAAAGCACAATTTCGGATGGATTGGCACTGAAAACAAGCCGAAACTTTTGGCCATCAGTTTCTATATAACATTCCAGAACATCCTTGTGCGGACTGATGGCAAATTGAAATTCTCCGCCTAAAATATTTCCATTTAATTCTTCTATTAAATATATTAGCGTATAATAATTGTTCATATTCTATAGAGAGAATTTACTGCATAAAAAAATTACATTTTAAGGGACTGCATATGACTTATCCTATATTTAATTCATTTATTAATCAAATAAAAAATGAACTTGAAAGTCGATCCATTCCCATTAAATCGTTTAAAACCTGGCACAAAGATCCTATTAATGCAACGGGGCTCGAAATTCTAATTGACGTGAGTAATCAAAATAATTTTATCAAGAACGTTTCGATTAATTTCGACTGGGATCGATTTCGCGAAACTGTTATGGCTCAACAACTTGACGGGCTTGAAGAGCACCCCATGTTGCAAGAGCAAAATCTTAAGAGCGTGACCGTTTCACCGCAGATTGACATTGAAATAAGCTGGATTTTTGACGAAGAGAAATCACAAATTGCATTGCCGAATCATCCTGGAAATAAACGACTTGACACAACGGGTGAATGGATGCAGAAGATAAACAAAAAAGTAAATAATCTGTTAGCCGAAGACGATATAATAACCCGCTGGCATTTAGAAGTTGAAGGAAACCCCAACGGGCGACACATAAGCTCGATTAGCTTAATTTCATATTTCCGCTATACCCTCACCCATTTAAAAAGCCTCAATGAGGCCCATGATTTTATTAACGGACATCTGCGTGATTTACTGGTAAAGTCGCAAAAGATACGCCGAATTTCTGATGACACTCTCCAAAATGCAGCATAAAGAGCTCAATGCAAGAGCTCCGTTTGGCCTATTTCTTTTTCTTGTGTCGGTTTTTACGTAACCGTTTTTTTCGTTTGTGCTTAGATATCTTCTTTTTCTTACGTTTTTTTCCGCTTGGCATAAATAGTAGTTTTTTAGATTAGTAGTAATATTGAAAAATAATTCACGCTCCTGTTTTAACAGCAGAGGCTTCCTCGAAGCGTCTGCTATCAATCATCCATTGCATCGCTAACTTGGTCTCTAAAATCCTGCGACATTTTCATTACCGGAACATGCTGGGCAGGAACCTGAATCTCCTCATTCGTTTTAGGATTTCGTGCTACCCGCGGGGCGCGCTCCACCACTTTAAATGTTCCAAATCCGCGTAGCTCAATATGTTCTCCGCGTTTCATTGCGTCAATAACCGTTTCCATAAAACCGTTTACAACCGCATCGGTTTCTACTTTCGTCAACCCTGTGGATGAAGATATAATATCTACCATGTCTGCTTTTGTCATAATTACTCGCTTCTTTGTCGTCAGATTTTTGATTGAGTCTTAAAATAACAATTTAAGAATTAACAAAATAAAACTTTTTATCCTAAAGACTTTTACCAATTTTTAGTTCATTTTAACGCCGCAGCATGATTTTTATCTAAAAAATTCATAAATCTTTTTTACTTTCTGCAATTCGTTACCTCAAACAGATAAATATTAGCATATGGAAACCTTTGATCAAATAATTGCTTGGCTTGTAGATTTAATTTGGAATTATCCTCCCGATTTTCCCGCCATGGTTGCGATTTTACTCGCTTTCGGGGTTTTCATAACCTTTCGGCTTGGGTTTATTCAGATAAGACGATTTGGGCATGGGTTAAAAGTGGTTAGCGGTTTTTATGATGATCCTGATGATGAAGGTGACATTAGCCACTTTCAAGCACTCACCACGGCGCTTTCTGCTACCGTAGGGATTGGTAACATTGCAGGAGTTGCTTTTGCCATTCATATTGGGGGGCCGGGTGCCCTCTTCTGGATGTGGGTTACTGCTGTGCTGGGCATGGCTATTAAGTTTACCGAGGTAACCCTTGCGCAAGAATATCGGAGTACGAACAAGGATGGCACCGTTTCAGGCGGGCCCATGTATTACATTGAACGCGGGCTTGGTCCCAACTGGAAATGGCTGGCTGTTGCATTCGCCATATCGGCAGCTATTTGTGCGTTTTTAACCGGTAATGCCGTTCAGTCTAATACCGTGGCCGACACTATGCAAACGAGCTTTCAAATTCCACTATGGGTAACAGGATTGGTAACTGCAAGTATTGTTGCTGCTGTTATTTTGGGCGGTATTAAACGCATTGGCAAGGTAACGTCAACACTGGTGCCGGTGATGGCAACATTTTATGTTCTGGGCGCTTTTTTGATTCTCATTATTAATTACGACGCCATTTTTCCGGCTTTTGGAACCATTATTAGCAGTGCCTTTAACCCAACGGCCGGAGCACTGGGTGTAGGATCGGGATTATTTATAACCACACTTAGCTTTGGTGTGCAACGCGGTATTTTTTCAAACGAGGCCGGCCAGGGTTCAGCCCCCATTGCTCACTCCGCCGCTAAAACGGATGAACCGGTACGTGAAGGCGTGGTAGCCCTGCTTGAACCGTTCATTGATACGCTGATTATTTGTACGATGACCGGCTTGGTGATTATATCAACCGGTTCCTGGGATATGCATCACAAAAGCGAAATTAACCCCCGAACAGATTCATTTAGCTATACCCTCTCCGGGCAAGCCTCAAATTCTGATGCACCGGTTCTCTATTTTAGTGATGGGCTACCTGAAAACGGTGCCATGCTGCATTACAGTGCACCCGTTGATACCATGTTTACCAACTCCGATTATAGCCAGCCTTTTACCGGACGCATTGAATTAGCACCCACAAGTAATGATACCATTTATGTGGCATCAAGCACCACTTCGGAAGATGGCACACAAATAACCACTATGTATGGAGGCGTGGTGCAAAACAGTGCGCCGCTAACCTCTGCTGCATTCGAAAGAGGACTGGCACCTTTATTCCCGGGTGGCGGATTTTTGGTTACTTTTGCCGTACTGCTGTTTGCTATTTCCACCTCCATTAGCTGGAGCTATTACGGTGACCGCGCCGCACAGTACCTGTTTGGGTTCGAATCTATTTTCTGGTATCGCCTTGTATTTGTGGGCATGCACTTTTTAGGAGCCGTAGCCTCACTGGCCACTGTCTGGGCTTTTGGTGATGTGATGCTTGGCTTAATGGCCTTCTTCAATATCTTTGCGCTGTTCTTGCTCTCAGGTAAAATTTATCAAATCACCCAAGAGTATTTTAACAAAGATCATGAAAGCTCTGAATCATAATTAATCAACCCATGGCTCAACATTCATTTGATCATGTAACGCTTATCGAGCATCCCGTTATTGCACGAGATTTAACCGTGATGCGTGATGTAAATACATCCACCGCTGATTTTCGATCAGCCCTAAAACGCATCGCTATTATTCTGGCCTATCACGCCCTCAAAGAATTACCGCTGCGTTCGTTTGATGTGGAAACGCCCATTCGGGAAACCACCGGCTACGACATCGATCAAGAAATATTTGTGGTGCCCATTTTGCGGGCCGGGTTGAGCCTGACCGATGCCCTGCTGCAATTTATCCCCGATGCAAAAGTAGGCCATCTGGGTATGTACCGCGATGAGGAAACCCTGGAACCGGTGGACTATTATTCGAAAATCCCCGACGGGGTAGAAGACGCCATAGTGCTGGTGGTTGACCCCATGTTGGCCACCGGCGGCAGTGCCGATGATGCGCTCTCATACCTCAAAAAACAGGGTGCACAACATCTGCGATTTATTTCGTTGATATCAGCACCGGAAGGACTGAAACGACTCGAAAAAAAATTCCCGGACGTCCATGTCATCACTTCCGCGATTGATGAAAAGCTCAATGATGACGCCTTTATTGTACCGGGATTAGGTGATGCAGGTGACCGATATTTTGGTACGCTCTAACGTACATATCAAAACGTTTATGCTGGCTGCTCTTTTGCTGTTCGTTGGGTCGGCCTGCGGTGAACTCAGTCAAAAAGAAAGCCGGCAGGTGAATCAGGCGCTGGGTGATTCATTGTTATCTACGACCGAAACTTGGAATCTGGACATGGAGCTCATGGAAGAAGGGCGCAAAAAAATTCGGTTGCAGGGTTCCTATGCAGCCTCATTCAACAATCGTGATGTCCAAGAAACACGCATCAGCGGACCGGTTGATGTCCATGTTTTTGACACCGAAGGTAAAATTAAAACCTGGGTATATTCCGACAGTGCCATCTATCATTCCGATGATACAGAATTTGAGCTGTTCGGTGATGTGCGCGTACAAACCCGCGACGGGAGTCATCTTGAATCGGAATACCTGATTTGGAAAGAGGCGGAAAATAAAATATCAACCCCCGAATTTGTGATTATCACCACCCCAAGCGACAGTATTGCCGGCACGGGTTTCAACGGCGCCAGCGACCTAAGCACATACACCATAAAGAAAACTTCGGGACAGGTTGTGCTTGACTGAAAACATATGCGTGTACCAATTGAAAAAGAAAAATGGAAAATGATTTCACTATTTGGAAATAACACACCCCTTAGTCCCCTCTCAAGAGGGGAAACGGGTGATCCCCTCCCCGGGAGGGGTGTAGGGGTAAGTCAGAATATTACCCAAAACCATGCTCATGATCGTTTAAACTCTATCTTTCAACCTATTAAAACATCATTAGTCTTATCACGCACCTGCTTCATGCTTTTTGCATGTTGTATTACCATAATGCCAACACAATGGGCAAAGGCCCAAAATCGGGTACAAATTATTCGTGCCGATAGCATTGTAGGCGGTACGCTCCAAGGCCAACCGGTACAGAAAATTCTTGGTAATGTGCACCTGCGTACCGACTCGGTTGAT
>Ga0136598_1000555_pt1 | contig 17425 bp, 19 predicted proteins | sample AntRauTorcE11899_FD_104790 | JGI IMG/M metagenome (GOLD analysis project Ga0136598, IMG submission 104790) | Saline lake microbial communities from Rauer Islands, Antarctica - Metagenome Torckler E11 #899 | ecosystem: Environmental > Aquatic > Non-marine Saline and Alkaline > Saline | place... | reverse complement strand
CTGGTAGCCTTGAATGTCTTCGGTCACCGTTCGGAGGCTCCCCGAGAGGTCGACCCAATCGAGAATCCGGGCGAACAGGAACGCGTTCGCGACGGCGACGACGATCGCGAGGTAGTAGTTGAACCGCACCTGGGTGAACGCCATTGAGGTGATGAACGCCGCCCAGACGACGAAGAACAGGTCTTCGGCGTCGTATTCGGCGATGAGGGTTGCGCCGGCGAGCAGGCCGGCGACGATGAGCAGGCCGAGCACCTGCGGGTCGGCGCCGATGACGCCGCCGACGATGCTGAGCGCGGGTGTCACGAAGATGAGTGCAATTGTAAGGAGGCTCCCACCGAGGTAGTAGTAGGCTCGCTGGGTGCCTTTCTTGATGAGCGGGCGTGCGTGGAGGATTGCGACGGCGAACAGGGCCGTGAAGAAGGTGAGGCCGTACTCGAAGGTGATGCGGCCTGCTGCGCCTACTTGTTGGGCGAGGCGGCCGCCGATGAAGGGTTGGGCCTCGCCGATTGTTCGGGTGGCGGCGCCGGCGCTGAAGCCGACAATGCGGAGGAGGTTCCCGGTGATGAGGTTGTAGAGGCTACTCACCGCGACAGCGAGGAACACGACACCGAGGATGGCGATCCCGAGAACGGCGGCGGGGTACAGAGAGGCTTCGAGGTCCTCGGATTCCCAGTACCGCGCCAGCCAGCAGAGGAAGACGGTGCCGCCAGCTACGGCGAGGGCGGCGAGCGGCTGGAGGAGCGAGAGCGTCGTGGTGTTGAAGTCGAAAGTGTCGATGGTGATGAGGCTCATCAGCGCGACAACGCCCATCGAAACTGCCACGGCGAACGCGACGGGTTCGGGCGTGTCACCGTTCGCGACGTCGCTGGTGATGTTCACTGCAACGAATAGGCCGACGACACCGACGAGGAATACGGCCGGCGGCCAGACCCAGATGAAGACGCCCGTGAGGAAGCTACCGAGGAGCGCCCATGCGAGCGGCTCACGGATTGTTCCGAATTCGCGACTTTCGACGGCTTCCCGGACGACCTCCCACACGGGCATCGAACGCTGGGACGCGCTGAAGGCGGCCAGGAGGCCGAACACTGCGAGACCCATGAAGAACGGCTCCGCGGCGTTGTGGTCGGCTGCGCCGACAAGTGTGCGTTGGAGGAACGTTCCCGGGAGGAGTGCAAGGATGAGGACGCCGAATAGGCCACCGATGCGGTTGCTGAATCGCTTACCGATGAAGTAGACCGGGACGATTGCGAGTACGCCGAAAATGACCGGGGCGACGAGGAGCGTTTTCGCGATGAGTGTGTCACTCGGGCTTCCGAGGCCGACGAGGAGGGCGACCAGCGCGATGAGCTGGTCGTAGAGTGTCCCAAACTGGCCGACGAACGTACCGACCGGGAAGCCCGTCCATGGATCGAACGGCATACTGAACGGAAAGTGCCGAACGATGTAGTTTGTCTCGCGTAGGTGGTACCAGGCGTCGTTCCCCGAGAAATAGACTTCTCCGTTGCGAATGAATCTTGAGTAGTTCTGCATCCGTACCCAGAACATCCAGACTGCCGCGAGGAGAAGCGCGGGGACGTGGTACCAGTCCTCCGCGACGTCGAGGAGGGACTGGCTGAAGTCGTCACTTTCGCTGCGCGAACTCATTGGCGTGAATCGTAGCAAAAGGGGGATAAGGTTTGTGAAACGGCGGCTACTCTTTCCAATCGAGGTGACGATTCTCAGTACACCACAACGTCGGATGTAACTTATTGCGCGGAACGCTTAGTCTCTCCGAGGTTCTTGGCCCACCCAGCCTGCCTCTTTGGTAGACGTGCGATGTTCAGGGTCACGACATCGCTCGTTCGTACACGTCGAGGACGGCTTTGGCCGTCTTCCGCCAGGTGAAGCGCTCACTCCACGAGATAGCTTCGTGATCCACACGGTCATCCAGTCGATCCAGGATAGCGGCAGCGTAATGTTCGCCGGCGTCGTCGCTGTTCGGATCCAGAAGTGTAGCGGCGTCGCCCGCAACCTCGGTGACGCTGGCACGATCGGAGGCTACAACCGGCGTTCCACACGCCATCGCTTCCAAGACGGGAAACCCGAAGCTCTCGTATTCGGAGGGATGCAGAAAGACGTCGGCAGCATTGTACAGTTTCGGCATGTCGTTCTCGTCTACCCACCCAGTATTCTTGGCCCACGGCTCTTCGAGGACTTCAGCGTAACCGGCTTTCAGAAGGACAATATCCTGATCTGTGTCCACGAGGTGCTCAAAGGCTTCGCGTACGATGTCCATTCGCTTTTGTCCAAGTGTCGATGCAACGACAAGTACGTACCACGTATTTGAATCGAAGTCGATGTCGAGTGCTTCGCGACACGCTGTCTGGTCAAGCGGCCGGTACTGATCGTGGTCAATACCATGGTAGACCACGTCAATAGCCGACTCGGGTACGTCGGTGAGCGCCAAGATCTCTGATTTGGTGAACTCCGAGATGGCGATGATCCGGTCTGCCCGTTCGAGACGTTCGGGAACGAGGCGCCATTGGAGGCGCGTCGTCAGGTCCGATATCGTAGACGGGTACCGAAGGGGGATGAGGCCGTGACACGTTACGACCAGCGTTTCCGGGTGGTGGACGTAGGTGGCTGGGAGGACTGTCTCCTCCGTCGCGTGAACCAAGTCTGCACCCCCCGTCCGGTACGTCAGTATCCATGACGGAATCGTGCTCCCGAGAGCAAAGTTCTGGTGACGCCGGACGCGGTCGAACTCCCACGACGAGTCAGCTTCCGCGAGCGCCCCGAACAGTTCGTCCTCGTAGCGTTTCACGCCTGTCATCCGCTGGTCCACCCGTGTCGCATTCCAGTGGCGGATCAAGTCAGTCAATGCTCACCTACCCCGATTTGCGCGAATCGGAACGATACCGTGAATAGAGTAGTAATCTAATTCTTCACCCATCGCTTTGTAGTCAATAGGATTGTGCGCATATTAAAGGCCCCATGTTTTTGAATGTCCGCTAGGTAGGGCGCGTATCCGATTCTTAACAGGAGCAGCTCAAGACCTAGCCTCGTGCGCTTCCGAAGCCAGCCCGTTGCCTCGGACGGCTTACGACTGTTGCCACTTTCTCCACACGCTGGCCCAGGATTAGGGGTATGGGGTGCCGATCGGGGAGGTGCTTGATCGGGATTCGGGCGGAGTCGCACTCGTCGACGCCCAGATATTCGCCCTAAATCGGAATATAGACCGACTCCGCGAGACCTGTCATGTAGTCGTACTGTTCGCCCCACCTTTCCTCGCCTGCGATGCCTCGCGCGGCCGTCGTATCAACGTCTGTTACTTCAATCACCAGACAGCCAGAACGTCGAATAGATTGAGTCGGATCTCCTCGAACGCAGCGTTAGCTGCACAGATTAGTAGTTTGTGCTCAGACGACGGAATCGGCACCGTTGTCCCGAACAACTCCCGTTCCGGAGGGACTCCCAGATATTGGGAGTGTCGATGTAAGTGTCCCCTCACCACGTAATCGCCTCGTGGACGTCGAAGTCGACAGTCGTATTCCCCACCGTTTGCTCGTAGCTACGCTTGAACGGGCCCGCGTCGGCTGTGGCAGTTTATCCCCGGTCCTTCAGGACTTCTTCAACAGCATCAAACCCGTCGATGACGAGCAGGTCGAGGTCGCGGTGATGGTTCGTGAGGTTTGGGTACTTGATCAGAGGGACGCGACCGCCGGTGTCGCCATACCTTTTAAAGAGCTCCCCGACTTATCTGGCCCTGACGCGCAGGTCTGTCAGATGCTAATCGTCGATATCGAGGTCGCGCTCCCCGACAATGACCAGCAGATGGTTCTCGTCTACGAACAGGTCTGATACAATATCGACCTGCCCTAGGTCCTCCTCAAATCTTGGTGTGCAAGACGAGCGAGATGAAGTTCCGTTGCGTCCATGTTTCATAACCCTCCAACGATGCCTTCGAGGACATCGTCCCAGTCTCGCTCTTCGCACGCAAGCCTGTAGCAAGACGCGTCCGAAAGGAACGACCTCACAACCCTTCGCTCCTCGTTGCGGACCGCGTCCACGTCGAGGTCGTTGAAATATGCGTACACCCAGACGAAGGGATGTTGCCAGGGCCGGGGCCTGGAGTAGTCGGTCGACGTGATGAGCTTCCGCGCGAGAGTATCCGCCGCGACCTCCTCTGTTTCCCGCGGTCCAATCTCCAGCGTACAGGCAACCATAGCGTCCGCGGAGTCAGCCTGCGTGACACCATCCACGTCGGGGAGGTAGAGACTCGGGTGGTCAAGGACGCGTTCCGCGATAGCGAACTGCATCGGGAAGAGGCGAGCAAGACGACCGTAGTACCCGATGTGGCCGAACTCCTCTGGGCCAAAGAAGCGCCTGAAGTCACGGTAGCTGACCGACGATGTCGAAGGGTGTGCGGACACAGTTCCGTCGGCCCCGATAATGGTGTTGTCGTCACTGAGATATGAGAAGCCGACATCGAGCAGCGACAGTGTTGACAAGGTCTTGCCCACGTTAGGAAACCCACCGAGAAGTACGCCCCGTCCGTTATGGCTGAGTGCGCCCGCGTGGAGCGTCGTGTACCCCCGCTGAATCAGCTTATAGTCTATAACGACCTCAAGGAGGTCCGAAACGCTCCCCCGAGAGCGCGGCGTGATTCGATCTATTGTATTCGCTCTGATGGTCGTCGTCTCCTTTTTCAGGTCCTCGAGGAGCACCTTGTCGGTACGCCCGAACAGCGTGTCCTCGTAGTAGACGAGGTCGCGGCCGTCGGCGCCGTAGAACCAGAGGTCGTGGCGTTGGAGGTCCGCGGTGTCCACGTCGAAGTCTGCGTCCGTCTCGACCCGAACGTCGGGGTCTAGGGACTCGTCGGTAAGAAAGTAGCGGTGGGTAGCAGTACCGAGCAGTTTCTCGGTTGTCTCGACAGAGAGAATGCCGTGAAAATCGTATGTATATGGCATAAGTTAATCTCACTGCTGGCACCGTCAAATGGTTTTGGAATCAGCGGTCACCGGGTGCGGCGACGTCCGCAAGCAGAGACCGGTACCGCTCTGCGATGTCCGACCAAGTGTAGTTCGCTTCAACTCGTTCTCGACCCGTCTTCCCAAACGCCGCGGCGCGGTCTATGTCCGCAAGCAGGTCGGTGAGGGCATCTGCAACCGCAACAGGGTCCTCCCACGGGACTTTGTACCCCGTCTTGCCGTCTACGACCATCGAGTTGTGTGGCTTGGATGTACAGACTACTGGCCTGGCACTGGCCATCGCCTCCAGTGCAGGTTGGTTCCATCCATCTGCGAAGGAGAGGTGTGCGAAAACGGTGGCCGCTGCGTACTGCTCGACTAGTGCCTCAGACGGGAGGTTCCCGTGGAACGTGACGGCGTCCCCGACGTCCAGGTCGGACGTAAGTGCTGTGAGGTCGTCCCGTTGCGGGCCGTCACCGACGACGTGGAGGCTGACGTCAGGAACAGCCCTCTTGATGGTCGGCAACGCTTTAATCATATGATCGACGCCTCGACGCTTGATGAGCCTGTTAACCATCAGAATGCGGGGCTCATCTGGTATGGGGCTCGGCTGAAAGCGCTCGATATCCACCCCATAGGGAATCACGTCGATTCGATCTGTCGGGTAATACTCCCCGTAGAACTCTTTTGCGTGCTCATCTACGACAACCAGTCGGTCGGCTCGGCGGAGAGTCCGCTTGAACCGGGGCATGATGAGGCGCTTCCCGACCCGTCGGACAAGAGGTAAGCGCTCGATACCCGACACCTCGTCCGCGAACCGCGGGTGCGGCACTTCGCACATCCCAATGACGAACGGACACTCCGAGTCGGCGACGGCCTTCGACACCGGGTTCGACTCCGGTTCGTGGAAGTAGAAGTGCGTGACCACGTCGGTGTCCTCGCGCTTATCCTCGAAGTGTGCAGCGACACCGTCGTAGTCGTCCACGACTGTGACGTCAAGTGCTTCCGGAACGTTCGATTCGAACTCTGTCCCTTCGGCCGTTGTGTGGACCGTGAGGTTCGGTTGCCGGGCGAGTGAGGCAAGTTGGTTGTAGGCGATGTTCCCGATGGCTCCACCATAGTAGCTGTGCGAGTCGTTCAGTTTCAGCTTCGATATATTCAGGATGTTCATGTGTCGAGTACTTCCTCGTATACCTCTCTTGTCTCTCGTGCCGTTCGCTCCCATGAGAATGCCAGACTTCGTTCGACCGCGCGCTCGTCGGTTCCTGGGTCCTCTCGGCACTGTTCGACGACCCGGTCTGCGAGTGCGTCCAGGTCTGCGTCGACAGGCACGAGCTCGTACACGTCGTCGACGATCTCTGGGATACTGGCGACGTCTCGAGCGACCACGGGCGTGCCGCACGCCATTGCTTCCAGCACAGGCAGTCCGAAGCCCTCGTACTCTGATGTGTGAAGGTACACGTCCGCCGCGCTATATAGCGCCGGCATATCGGCCTCAGGGACCCATCCAGTAGAGACAACATTGGAGTGATCCAGCCCCTTCCCATATCCCGCCTTAAGCAGGGCGACGTCGCCCTCTAGTTTAGTGTTCACCGCTTCGAGGACGTCGATTGCGTCGGTCGTGCGCTTATGGGGTTCATCTGATGACACGACGAGTATGTACGTCGTCTCCGGGTTCAAGTCGAACCGCTCTCTGCTGTCCGCGCGCCCAAGGGGTCGGTACCGATCGTGGTCAACGCCCTGGTGGACCACCCTGACGGCGGACGGGTCGACACCCGTGAGCCGGCACAGTTCTCGCTTCGTGAACGCCGAGATTGCGACGATGCGGTCTGCGTACTCGAGCGCTCGTGGCGTAACCCGCCACTGGAGTCGCACAGAGAGGTCGGAGCGCTCGGCGGGGTAAACGAGGGGTGCCACGTCGTGGACAGTGACAACGAACGGCGACGCCTGATGGACGTACGCCGCCGGGGCGACCGTCTGGAACGTCGCGTGGACCAAATCGGCATCGCCCTGTCGGTACGACAGCAGCCACGAGATGGGTGTGGTCCCGAGAATTGGGTTCGTCGAGCGCTGGCACCGATCCACGGCGACATCAAGCGATTCGAGGCGATGTGCCAGCCGGTCCTCGTACTTGGTCATGCCGTACGGCTCAGCCCCCGTCTTCGAGATGTTCCAGTGGCTGACCTTCACGGGACGGCCCCCGCGATGCGCGTCTGATCCCCGGCCATCCCTCGAACACTTCCAGTCTGCTTTCGCGGGTGCAGTGTCACTCTGCATCCTCCGAATCGGCTGTCACTGTCTCGTATACCTCAACGGGCACTCCTGCCGTCCGTTCACAGGAGAACGACGATGTCCAGAGGGACGAGAGCAGACTTGTCATGGAAGGAAGGCGGTCGATTCGGATAAAAGCTTGTCGAAGTCCGCGGTCTGAGCGTCCGAGCGGGGTGTGAGAGCGAAAGTAAGAAGGGGTGTGGTTTGGTACTCCAGATATGACCTACACATATAACCTCCACAATATACTCACTATCGAGTCTTCGGAGGAGTTGTTCGACCACGCTTTCCACGAATACTTCCTGAGCGATGACGTTGAGGACCCGGACATCCGGCTTACCATCACCAAGGACCTTGACCACCCCACAGACAACCTTTACCGTCACGATAACTGGTTCTACGGCGCCGAGGGTCGGGACTTGGTCTACTACGAGGACCGCCTACTGGGGATGAACGACCGAGTCCTCGTCGAGGGGCTCCAGGCAAACACGACGGAGGTCACCGCGACGCCGTCTGTCCACCGAATTACGCCCGGCTCCCGAGGGTCCTACTCGGACCTCGTCGAGGCCGTCATCGACTACAAGTGTGTCCAACGCGGGTACACGACGCTCCACTCGGGGACGCTTGCGAAGGACGGGAAGGCGATTCTACTCGCCGGCTTCCCTAACGTCGGGAAGTCCCTGTGTACACTGGCGCTCCTGCAGCAGGGCTTCGAGTACATGGGCGACGATAATGGCCTCGTCTCCGAGAACGGTGAGGTGTTCGCCTACCCCTCCATCTCTGCCATCGGTTACCACGACTTCATCGACTTCATCGACCCCGAAGATATCGGCCGACGGGAGTACTATCAGTACCTCCTCCGGGTGTGGCCGATGCAGAACAAGGTCGTCGAGCGCCTCTTCGACTACCCGGAGGTATACATGCCCGACCTCGGGTCGTTCACGCAGGGCGAGCGAGCCGAGGGCCGTGCCGTATGCTGCCTCGAGATTGGCGACACGAAAATCGAGGATGTCGATCGAGACGATATGGTCCGGAAGCTGATCGCGTCCACCGACTACTCCCGGCCCCGAATCTGGCAGAATCCGTTTGTCCAGGTGCTTGAGTACTTCACCGACCTCGACCTTCCGGGAATCCGTGAGCGAGAGCGCGCCATCATCCACAACTTCCTCGAAAACGCGGACACGTATGCCCTCGCCTGCCCACAGGCGAACTGGGATCAGATGTACGACGAGGTTCTCGACCCGGTTATTCAGGAGTCCTACTAATATGTCCCCCTCGAAGAGAATTGAACTCGTTACAGGAAGTGAATGACGTATCTCTACGACATCCACGGTGTACTAACTGTCGAGTCCTCCGTACCGTTACTTGACGGCGTGTTCCACCGGTATTTCCTGGTCGATGACGACAGCGTATTCACGGGGCCGGTGGATATTCTGCTCGACGTCAGAGAGGACATCGATGTACCCCCTGTTCCGTACAACTTTACCGAATGTACGGCGGGCATATACGGTTGTGATGAGGCGGGTGTACTCTACTATATGGGTGCATCCGGCCGCGGGTCACTCTCGGGCCTTCGAGAAGGGACAATTACAGTCAGAGCCGAAACGAAGGACTGCATCCCAGGCGGCCTGTGGGACCTCTTCGAAGTGGCCGTCGATCTAATAATGCTCAGGCGCGGGTTCACGACGATTCACGCAGCGTCGTTGTGTCGTGGTGGTCGCGGAATCGTCCTTTCCGGGTTCCCAAAGGTCGGAAAGACTCTCGCGACGCTCTCACTTCTGGGGCGAGGGTATCACTACCTCGGAGATGACAATAGTTACGTCGGTCAGGGGCGTGTCAATTGTTTTCCGTCCCCGATGAACCTAGATTACGACGACTTCTTGAAGCACGTCTCACCGAGCGACATTGGCTGGCAGAAGTATCTCTGGCAGTTCTTCCGGGTGTTACCCACGCGCAGCAGACTCTTAAACCGCGTCATATCGACGCCAAAAACGTATCTGCCGGACTTGGAAGCGACGGGGCAACGAGACAGCGCCACCGCAGACGTCGTCTGCTGTCTCGAGCGCGGTCCGCGAACGGTTAGGCGGATCGACACCGAGAGCGCTGTTCGCAAGGTGCAAACGGCGACAGCGTACTCCCGGCCCCGCCTCTGGCAAAACCCACTTATCCACACCTACTCGTACTTCAACGAGTTGGACATCGAGACGCTCCGGGAGCGGGAACGCGAGATTCTTCGTGAAACCCTTGACGACGCGGAGTGCTTTGTCGTCGCCTGCCAGGACCGCGACTGGGACGCCGTCCTCAACCGTGTCGAGGACAAATCGTCGACCCTGTAACGAGTACATCAATGCAGTTAGATCTTCCAGCGGACCAGTACCATCGCTACGACGGCCATGACACAGGCAACGGCGAGGGGCCACACATCGGTGGTAATGAAAAGCCCTACCGAGGACACGGTGATACGTGAGAGGCCACAAAGCCGTGTGGGAGTATCCCGGGGCTCGGCTATGAATGAATCCAAGATAGGTGGGTACACCCACCGAACATGCAGGCGCCAAATGCCCCACGCCGCATAGCCACGTTGACCCAGAGTATGACGAGGTCTGAAATCACGAAGACACCTCTTTAGGTATGTAGTTCGCATCACTCGAATGGCAATTCCAGCGCAGCCTATATTCCGTCCTCCCTTATGACCATGTACGCCTTGCTCACGTCGGGTGCGAGCGCGCCGGCCATCCCCAGCGTAACGTACCTGTCATCGACCCACGGCCAGCGGGGAAGTAGGAGGGTGACAGCCCTGTAGGAGAAGAGGATGTGCCTCAGCAGGTGAGGCATCGTCCGAACCCTCTGCCCGGTGGTCGACGACCAGTTTCGGCACCGAAATTCGGGGGCTGCTCCGCATTGAGAACGAGACGTTTTCGAACGAGAACTGCCACCGATTGATGAACCTGGCCATCGTCCACAGGCCAGTGAGCGCGGATAGTGCGTAGGTGAGCGTGATACCGGTCGCTGGATAAATTACGGTGTTGATGGCCCGGTCGGTATTGCCCGGTTCAACGGCGGCGAGGACGTGAACGTACTCCCAACAACGTGTTTCGTCTGGACGCCGGTGATAGTGACGGTGAGTTCACGCCCGCCGTAGGTGCCTTCGAAGACTACCTGGTCCGTAGCGACGGCGGAGGCGTACAGTCCCACCCGCGCTCCGATGAGCGCCGAGTAGTCCACTGCGAGGGTGCTCCACCGGGAAAGTGCTTCGTTTCCGGGTCCGGTGTCGCCTGCAGGTGTCAGAACCGCACCGCGATAACTGACACCACGTAAAGGAACAAGAGCGTCCCGAAGACCCAGCCGACGAGTGTCCACCGCCCGTTCACTTCTGGGCCTCCACGTACATGGTCATTGGTAGCTCGGGTGTTTCGATAACCTCGATGTCTAGCATCTCCCACACCGGTACGACCGTTTGTGGATGGTCGACTCGTCGAAGCCGCCCTCCCTCCAGCAGTGCAGCAAGGGACTCGGCGTCGTATGCCCATTGATTGTAGTCGTGGGACATGTTGTGCTTCATTAAGCGGTCCGTGATTGGACTCTCATTACTCTTGAAGAACGACACGCTATCAGCAACGTAGCGCTCGGCCATTTCACGGAGGTTTGGCAGGACGATATGGGCCTATCCACCGTCCTTGAGAATTCGGTTACATTCCATGATGAACTCCAAGGCCTCGCACTGCGTGAGGTGTTCGAGCATATGTGTGAAGTAGAGATACTTGACGCTACCGACGGCAAAGGGGAGCGACTCCGTGGTGCCGTGGATGATGATGTCACTGGACCACTCGTAGGTGGCGTCCCGGGCATATACGGAGATGACGCCGAGACAGTAGAGGACGTCGGCGACGCACGGTTACTTCGCCAAGCGGCCTTATTCGAGTCATCGATATCGATCCACTCGGGTGATGTGTGGGGCACAGTCGATATTCACCTTCATACTATCTGGCGAGAACCACCCGGTTTGACTGTACGGGATAGGCGGTCGATGACCGGCAGCGCCAGTACCCTTGGACGCCAGGCGACGCTGAAGTGGAACACAGAACCATTATACGATTCACAGTCGTGGTCCTAACAACGGCCCCGAGTCAGTGGCCTGGACAGTGACATCAAACCATGAAACTCGGGCACACGTCGGCGATTCACTTCGCGTCGAAGGTCCTCGCTTCCCTCTTCGGATTCGCGGCCACCATCTACTTCGCCCGCAGACTCGGCGCAGAGACTCTCGGCATTTACTACGTCGTGCTCATGCTCGTCTCCTGGTTCCAGTTGGCGAACTCCGTGGGCGTTTCCTCGGCACTCCAGAAGCGGCTAAGTGAAGGAGAGGACCTCAACCAGTACTTCACCGCGGGCCTCCTGCTAAGCGCGGCCACCTTCCTGCTACTAGGGGTCATTGTCCTCGTCTTCAGTGACCAGGTAAACGGGTACGTCGGCCGTGATGTGGCGTTGCTCGTCGTGGGCCTGGTGTTCCTGAGTACGTTCAGCAGCATCGCCGACTCGACGCTTATCGGACGCCACTACGTCCACATCTCGGGGCTGCTTACTCCAGTTCGTTACGCCGGTCGGAGCCTCGTTCAGGTGTTATTGGTCGTCACCGGGTTTGGGCTCACGGGCCTGCTCGTCGGCTACGGGGTGGGCTGGCTCCTGACCGGTATCGTGGCCTTTCTAGTCGTCTCGGTCGGCCTCGGACGGCCACACCGGCACCATTTTGAGCGACTGTTCGAGTTCGCGAAGTACTCTTGGGCCGGTCGTGTCCAAGGGCAGGTATTCAACTGGACTGATCTCGCAGTACTTGGGTTCCTGGCGTCTTCCTCGCTCATCGGCATCTACAGCATCGCGTGGAACGTGGCTTTGTTCCTCGCCATCTTCGGCGACTCACTAAGCGCTACGCTGTTTCCAGAGATCAGCCGCGTGGCCGCAGAAGATGACGCGGAGAAGGTGTCCGAACTTACGAACGAATCACTCGCCTTCGCTGGCCTGTTTCTGTTCCCGGGGACGGTCGGAGCGGCCACCCTCGGGGACCGCATCCTCCGCATCTACGGGTCACAGTTTGTGGAGGGGCACCTCGTGCTCACGATTCTTGTCGGTGCGCTCCTTGTGTACGGTTACCAAGACCAACTAATTAGCGTCCTCAACGCCGTGGACCATCCCCATCTCGCGTTCCGTGCGAACGTCGTCTTCGTCTCGACGAATTTACTTTTGAACGTCGTGCTCGTGTGGATGTTCGGCTGGGTCGGTGCCGCCGTCGCAACGTTCTGTTCAGCCGTCGTCGGCTGCGCAGTCACATATGGCTACCTTCAACGTCATGTGGAGGTCCTGGTGCCCATCAGACAGATCGGTTACCAGGCGGTCGCGGCCTTTCTGATGGGTTTCGCAGTTTGGGCGTTTCGGGTACTCGTCGAGCGACACGACCTCACCCAACAGAACTACCTTGCCGTCGGGACGCTAGTCCCCCTCGGTGCATTCGTGTACTTCACGGTGCTGTTCGGTATCTCCAATCGTTTCCGTGAGACAGTGGTTCGTAATCTCCCAAGCGTGTGACCCCTCGGCGTGACGAGCCCTCAGTCCTGACAGTATAGGGCCTCCTCGTAGTCGGTAACCCCCTCCCAAGTCAGCACATCCACGGCGGGCGACGTTCCCACAGTGTCCTCGACGGCAGCCGCGATTGAACCCGGAAACATATCGCTCACGGCGGTGACGCCCGTAGTGCCCGCCCAGTCGCTGAGAGCGGCGGCAGATCGTACGACGGTCTGTGTCCCGGCAGCCAACGCCTCTGCCACCGTCATCCCGTACGCCTCGAACCCCGACATCGTCACATACACATCCGCACCTGCGTACAAACCCGGCAACCGACTGTCGTCGACGTAGCCGAGGAACTCCACACGATCCGCAACACCTTTCTCCGCAGCAATTCGCTCAAGTTCCTCCCGATACGGCCCCGACCCAGCAACGAGCAGGTCGTACTTCTCCAACTCGGGCATCGCCCGAATCACGTGCTGCACGCCTTTGTACTCCTCCAGCCTTCCAACAGTCAACAGATACGGACGATCTCGCTCCTCGGGTTCAGCATTCGCGAACCGGTCCACGTCGACGCCATTCGGGATTACGGTGGAGTCGACACCAAAGTCCCTACGCAACTGTTCTTGCTCCCACTCACTCACCGCGATTACTGAATCTGCCTGCTCAACCGCCCACCTGCCGAAGGGCCGATACACAGACAGCAGCTGGTCACGGAATCCATTCGCACTCTCCCCGTGATAATGGGTCGTCACGATGAACCGCTCGTCTGTCACCCCAAGTGCGGCGAAGAACATCGGGAGCGAGTGGTAGTTGTGTGCGTGAACGACGTCGGCGTCACTCCGCCGCACCGACGACGTGATGCCCGGGGCGACGTGGATCGCGTCACCCGGGGAAAACCCTCGATGGCGATGTACCTCGACACCGTTCCTCATCTCCCACCCTTCGACCTCAGCCCCGTGATCTGCAGTATGTACCACAACCTCGTGCCCCCGTTTCACCAACCGTTCGCTTATCTCCTTCACATGGGTCTCGACACCACCTGTATGAGGCGGATAGCGTGGAGTGACTTGCAGAATCTTCACCCGTATACCTCTCGCAGTTCCTCGTCAATCTCCCATGTACCATCACCCTCCCCTGCAAGTAGTTTCACACTCCCCCTGAAGAGCGACACCTGCGTATCAAACAGCGAGTATGCCGCCTGAACAGGCCCCAACAGCTCCTGAGACCCGAGCATAACGAACCCAACAACCGATGCAGGAACCACGAGCCCCACAGGTCCACCAACAATCAACCCACTAACTGACGCCAACACAAGCGTGCCCATCAGCAGCCACGGTGACACGAGCATGAACCACCAGTTGAACGGGAGTACTGCTCGCCCGTACCCGCCGTATCTGCCCAACATATCTCGCTGCCGCCAGAGCAGCCGGATTAGTCCCATCGCCCGCCGGTCTTTTTGTTGGCGGCGCTTCCGGAACGTCGAGTGGGCGGCCTCCTTGTACTCGATTTCCGGATCGAACACCACGCGGTCACCGCCTTTTCGAATCTTCAAGGCTAACTCCGTGTCGTCTGCGATCGAGTCTTCGTCGATAGGGACGATAGCGTCGTTCTCAAACGCGGAGAACGGGCCGTGGAAGATGAGGGTCGAATCGAGGTGTGACTCCAGCGTCTGGATGTGGGCCTGCACGTCGCGGTAGCCTTCTTCGACTTCACTCCCACCCAGTGCTTCCGCGTTCCGCCCCGTCACCGCAGCCACCTGCGAATCAGCGAGGTTCGCCGCAGCTTCTCGCAGTGCGTTCGCTGCAATCCGTGAGTCACAATCGGTCTTGACGACCATCTCTTTCTCGGCGGCGGCGTAGGCTTCGTTAAGCGCGACTGCGAGCCCACGGCGTTCCTCCTCGCGAATAAGCGTCAGTTCGGGGGCGTTCCGGTCGGCGAAGAACGCTTCCACCAACTCGGGGGTCTCGTCCTCGCTGGAGTCGACGACGACAATCTCCACCTTCTCCATTGGGTAGTCGAGTGAGACCAGCTCCTCCAGTTTCGCTTCGACGATTCCCTCCTCATTGTACGTCGGGAGGACGATACTTACGGTCGGCTCCGTGTGGTAATTCTTCTCTGCAGGCGACCCTTCCGGCCCCAAGAGCCAGTAGAGCCCAAGATAGACTACGTAAGGCAGTCCGGTCAGCGCGATGAGGCCGGCGACGGCCTCGGCGAGGCGGCGCATACCCCCTCTTTCACAGTCCGTCGCAAAAACCCCGCTGGTCCGGCGGCTCTCTCATTACTCGCCATGCAGCCACCGCATTCGCTCGCACCCAACCTGGTGATCATGGCTTGGGCACCGGCAGCGACAGCGTGGCCCAGACGTTCAACCGACCGCGGACCGGTCGTAACCCCGTGCGTTATTCCGCATCACTGTCGGCTTGATCTGATGCGGCGTCCTCCTCGTCTCTGTTCTTCCTTGCACCATCTTTCGTTTGTCCCTCCCTAGCTCGGATCACGAGCCGTTCGATTCTCGAGTCGTCCACCGCATCGACCCGAAACAGATAGCCGCCCTCCTCAATTTCGTCGCCGACTTTGGGGACGCGACCGAGGCGGCTGAAGACGAACCCACCGATGGTCTCCACATCCTCAAGAGACAGTCTCGTGTCGAGTTGCTCGTTCACTTCGTGGACGGGCACGCCGCCGTCGACGAGGTACGCGCCGTCCTCCCGGCGTTGGATGGTGGGCTCCTGCATCTGGGTGTCGAACTCGTCGCGGATCTCTCCAACAATCTCCTCGAGGATGTCCTCGATGGTGACAATCCCCTCAAAGACGCCCCACTCGTCGATGACGACTGCGATCTGCCCGCCGCCGTGGCTCTGGAACTCGGCGAGCACCTTATCGATTCGTCGGGTCTCCGGGATGACCAGCACCTCGCGGGCGAGTTCGCCGGCCGTCGGTTCTGCACCTTCACCCGCCTGCTCCTCACTCGCACGCAGCACGTCTTTTGCGTGGACGAATCCGAGGGGTTGCTCGCCATCGTCGTCGAGCACGACGTAGCGGGTGTACTCCCCGTTCGCGACGACCGAGCGGAGCTCCGGCAGCGCCATCGACGCCCGCACGGTCTGCACGTCGGGTCGGGGCACCATCACCTCCCGCGCGACGGTGTCCCCGAGTTCGAAGACGCTCTCGATCATCTCCACCTCGTCGAGGTCGATTTCGCCGGTCTCCTCTGAGCGACTGAGGATCATCCGAATCTCCTCCTCGGAGTGGGTCTCCTCGCCCTCCGAGGCCGGCGAGACGCCGACGAGGCTGGTGAAGTAGTTCGCGGTGCCGTTGAAGACGATGATGCCGGGCATGAACAGGTAGTAAAAGAACTTCATCAGCGGTGCGACGAGGAAGGCGACGCGTTCGGCCTCCTGGATGGCGAACGTCTTCGGGGCGAGTTCGCCGAAGACGACGTGGAGGAATGTGATGAAGCCAAACCCGAGCGCGAAGGAGACGAGGTGGATGGTGCCGGCTGGGAGCAGTTCCCCGAGGACGGGTTCGATGAGGGCTGCGACCGCGGGCTCACCAATCCACCCCAACCCCAGGGAGGAGAGCGTGATGCCGAGTTGGCTGACCGCCAGATAGCCGTCGAGGTTTTTGAGGGCGCCTTGCACGATTCCAGCGCCGGCTTTCCCCTCCTCGACGAGGGTGTTGACCCGCGTGGGGCGAATCTTCACGAACGCGAACTCCGCGGCCACGAACACGCCGTTCATCACGACAAGAAATAAGGCGAGCACCAGCCCGCCGAGCGAGAGCAGTTCGACCATACCCTCCGATTGAGTGGTCGGTGACTTGTGACTTCCTCTCCACCGCTTCGCTCACTATTGTACAGTTCGACCCCTCGGAGGACACCCCCAGGGTCCACGACGCGCTTCGCAGATCCTCTGTAGTTTGGGCTGGCGTTCCAATACAGATGATTCTCGAACCGCACCATGGTCCTTCGACGAGCAGCTCTTTCAGTATTTTCGCCGCTTTCACGGCGAACACTTTTCACAGTAGATTCCGTATTCTTCTCTACCCATGTCTATCGACCGAGACACCTTCGAGAACACGAGCAAGGAAGAGCTCGCGGGCCTTTCAGTCCCTGATCAGGTTCTCGGGTTTCTCGCTGCCAACGAGGATCGAGCGTTCGAGGCACACGAAATCGCCTCCCAGATCGATGTCGATGCGGGAGCGGTCAGCACCGCGCTCTCACGGTTGAAAGACCGTGGGCTGGTCGAACACAAGGCGACGTACTGGGCAGTGATTGATGACGCAGAACGCCTCGAAGAATACACCGGGTACGAGCGGGCAACCGCACTGTTCAACGCCCAACTTGGTGCGGAAGACACGGCAGCGTGGCGCGAGCACGCACCTGATGAATCCCACCCAAGCATTGAGGAGGAACCGTGACCGAAGAAGCGGTACCAATTTTCGAGCGTGGCGATGTCGTCTACGGTGATGACCCATTCAAAAGCGAGGAAGACGCTCGGCCCTGGCTGATTCTCTCGAACCACGATTGACGTCCGTTCCACGGCGACCAGTATATCGCGCTCACGTTGACGTCGAAATCCTGGATGGACGGACTGATCGATATCTCTGAAGAGAGTTGGGTTCGTGGCGGGACTCCATCTGAGAGT
>Ga0136598_1000552_pt1 | contig 17445 bp, 15 predicted proteins | sample AntRauTorcE11899_FD_104790 | JGI IMG/M metagenome (GOLD analysis project Ga0136598, IMG submission 104790) | Saline lake microbial communities from Rauer Islands, Antarctica - Metagenome Torckler E11 #899 | ecosystem: Environmental > Aquatic > Non-marine Saline and Alkaline > Saline | place... | reverse complement strand
TCTGGCTATCCGCTGGCAAAAACATTCGTGTTCTACGATATGTCCGGCAGCCCCAGTGCTGGCCTTGGTGAGGTCATGATTGACCGGGAAGGCCAGTACCTGGACGACTTTATTTCACGGGTTGACCGTGTCACTTATGAATTCGAACACCTTCCAGTCGAGGTTGCTGAAAAAATTGCCGCCGAAAAACCGGTTCATCCCTGCCCGCGCGCACTTCAGGTCTGCCAGAACCGGGAAGCCGAAAAAACATTGTTTGGTGAGCTTGGCATTCCCACACCGGAGTGGAAAATTGCTGACAGCGCAGAATCCCTGCAGGCTGCAGCAGAAGCATTAGGCTGCCCGGTGGTGGCAAAAACCAATACCGAAGGTTATGACGGCAAGGGCCAGGCGGTTCTGCATTCGCCGGAAGAGGCAGCAGACGCCTGGACGTCAATCAATCACCCGCGCCTGATTGTGGAAAAATTTGTCGAGTTCCGCCGCGAAGTTTCGATTATCGCTGTGCGCTCCGAAACCGACGAACTGGCGTTTTACCCCATGGCCGAGAACACTCACCACCAGGGTATTCTCCGGTATTCGGTGGCACCGGCGCCCGGCCTGGAAAGGCATGTCCAGGAAGACGCGGAACGCTACATCAAGGCCCTGCTGAACGAATTGGACTATGTCGGCGTACTGACTCTTGAGTTGTTCGAAACAGCTGAAGGCCTGGTGGCCAATGAAATGGCGCCCAGGGTTCACAATTCCGGCCATTGGACCATCGAAGGCGCAATGACCAGCCAGTTCGAGAACCATATCCGTGCCGTCAGCGGGCACCCTCTGGGTAGCGTCGCCCCGCGTGGCGTTAGCTGCATGGTTAACATCATTGGTGAGCATGGCGATATTGAGCGTATCCTTGAACTGCCCTACGCCCGTGTGCACCTCTATAACAAGGGCGAGCGGCCCGGACGAAAGCTGGGGCACGTCAATATTCTTGCAGACAGTTACGAAGAACTGGTCTGGCGGGTAAAGAACTGCGCGCAGTTTTTGCCCGGTAGCCCCGAGTTTGAAAGCACTTTGACGTCAAAGGGTTGATATAAAGAATGTCAGCCCTATAGTAAGACAACGCATTTACATAAATAGAGAAACAGGGAGAACGACCTTATGGCTTTTGAACTTCCAGCACTGCCTTACGAAAAAAACGCACTGGAACCGCACATTTCTCAGGAAACCCTTGAGTACCATTACGGCAAGCACCACAACACTTACGTCACCAAGCTGAACGGCCTGGTTGAAGGTACGGACAACGCCAACAAGCCCCTGGAAGACATCATCAAAAGCGCCAGCGGCCCGCTGTTCAACAATGCGGCGCAGGTCTGGAACCACACGTTTTACTGGCACTGCCTGAGCCCGAACGGTGGCGGCGAGCCTACCGGCGCGGCAAAAGACGCGATTGAGAAAGCCTTTGGCTCTTTCGAAGACTTCAAGAAAGAGTTCAATGACAAAGCCGCAAACAACTTCGGTTCCGGCTGGACCTGGCTGGTCAAGAAGGCTGATGGTAGCGTTGCCATTGCAAACACAAGCAACGCCGAGACACCACTGACCGGTGCGGACAAGCCAGTTCTGACTGTCGATGTGTGGGAGCATGCCTACTACATCGATTACCGGAACAGCCGTCCGAACTATCTGGAAGCCTTCTGGAATCTGGTCAACTGGGATTTTGTTAACAAGAACCTGGCGTAATTGATCAGCAAAGACAGCGTTTCAATCGGCTGTCACAGAAAACGCCCGCCAAGTTGCGGGCGTTTTTGTATCTGCGGTATGACTGGCTTTACAAAATGACACACCGGAACACTGAATTATTTGAAAAAATTGCCGATAATCGGGGCAGGCATGTAAATCTCATCCATACTGAATAAAAATAAATTCAACCTTATGGACCTGCAACCTTTCACGCATACGAAAGGTGGTCCAACTGACGCTGGGAAGAATCAAGACGGGCCTTCATGCAGAATTCTTTTGAGCTAGAACATCGCCTGGGATACCGCGTACTCCGCTGGATACTTGCTGTTGCCCTTGTCAGTGGCGTGCTCGTGAGCTCTGTCCAGGTGATTCTGGACGCCGGCCGGGTGTCGGATGCGCTTGACGCGCAGGCCCGTCAGACCATGAGCCTGGTTCAGGATGCCGCTACCCAGGCCGTATTCAGCATCGACAGCGATCTTTCCCAGCAAGTAGTCGATGGCCTGTTTGCCCAGGAAGCCATGCAAAGAGCGCGAATCACGCATCCGGATGGAGAGCCTCTGGGTAGCAGAGATCGCCCACTTCAGAGCAGGTCTTTCCGCCCGATTACCGATGTCATCTTTGGTGACGTCCGCCATTACCGCACGGAACTGACCCGCGACTCCGACCCGGACAGTATCTACGGTTTTCTCGAAATCCGTTACGACACCGGCGCTATCGCCGATACCTGGCTCGAGCGCGCCACCGTCACCTTCATTTCAGGCATTGCCACAGCCGTCATCCTCGGCATAGTGTTGTTTGTTGTGTTTCACCTGTTACTGACCCGCCCGCTATTGCGCATCGTTCAGTCAGTGAAGCAGGTCGACCCCGACCGCCCTGACGACAACCTGATTGAACTACCTGACGGCCACAAGGATGACGAGCTGGGCTTATGGGTCAATGCCACCAACAATCTGCTGGTCGCGATCGGCAACAGCCAAACACGCCATCGTGAGGCAGAGGACCGGCTCAACCGGCTGGCACGTTACGACCAGCTGACCGGCCTGCCAAGCCGCGATACGTTCATGGATCTGTTGCAGGCAGACATTGACGAAGCTCAAAGTGATAATACCGTACTGTCGCTAACCTGCTGTGGCATTGACGATTTCAAATCCATCAACGAACAGTGCGGCTTCCGGACCGGTGACCTGATCCTGCAAACGGTTGCTGACCGATTAACCCACAACCTGACGGGCGCCCGCTTCACGTTTGCCCGCCTGGGCAGTGATCAGTTTGTGGTGGTTGAGAAAGGCCTTCGCGATGGCTTTCAGGCCGCCGATACCGGTGACCGGATTCTCGGGTGCATGAGCAAACCTATGGTCTTTGGCGATCAGACGGTTTCCATGACCGTAACTCTGGGGGTCGCACTGTTCCCCGGCGATGCAGAAAAGGCGGACCGGCTGCTTCAAAGCGCCGAACAGACCATGGCGCTGGCAAAAGAAAACGGCCACAACTATTTCCAGTTCTTCGTTGCCAGCGTTGACCAGGAAATCCGCGAACGGAAACAGCTGGAAAAAGATCTCTCGATGGCTCTTGCGCAAAACCAGTTCCATCTGGTTTATCAGCCACAGGTCAATCTTTCCACGCACCGGATCATTGGCGCCGAAGCATTGATCCGCTGGGAGCACCCGGAACGCGGGATGGTGCCCCCTGACGACTTTATTCCTGTGACCGAAATGAACGGCCGGATCGTTGAGATCGGACAATGGGTGCTGGACCAAGCCTGTGCACAGGCGTCCCGGTGGGCCAATAATGGCATGCCCCTGCGAATGGCTGTCAATCTGTCCGCGGTGCAGCTCAGACAGGAAAGCATCGTTGACGATGTTCTGGACACCCTGCGTCGTCACAACATCCCTGCTGGCCGTTTGGAGCTGGAAGTTACAGAAACCAGTTTCATGACCAATCTCGAAGACGCAGTCGACAAGCTCAAGCGGTTGCACGCGGCAGGTATCAGCATAGCGGTAGATGACTTCGGTACTGGCTACTCGTCGCTTACTTATCTCAAACGGATGCCGGTTCAGCATCTGAAAATCGACAAACAGTTTATCCGGGACCTGTTGGTCAACGAAGAAGACACACGCATCGCCAACACCATTATCGACCTTGGCAAGAGCCTCAACCTCACGGTGGTGGCAGAGGGTGTGGAAACAGCCGAGCAGGAATATTATCTGGCCCAGCGCGGCTGCCAGCTTGCTCAGGGTTATTTCTTCAGCAAACCGCTGAAACCCAGAGAATTCGAGCGCTTTGTTGAAAGTTTTCACCGCTCGGTCGCCGAAAAACTGGACGGTCACTGACCGATCCTACTGACAAGACACTGCCTTGCAAGGAACCGCTATGGGAACCACCATCACTGGTCTGATCGTCATCGTTGTTGTTGTTTTCTATCTGGTCTTTATCTACAACCGGCTAGTATCGCTTAGAAACGAGTTCAAAAACGGATTCGCCCAGATTGACGTGCAGCTGCAACGGCGGCACGACCTGATTCCAAACCTGGTTGAATCTGCAAAAGCCTATCTCAGCCATGAGCGAAACACTCTGACTGAGGTCATGCAGGCACGGAACAACGCGGTAGACGCACAAAAAGAGGCCGCCGGGGACCCCGCAGACGGCAGCAAAATCCAGAAACTGGGCGGCGCTGAAAACATGCTGACCAAAGCTCTGGCCAACTTTTACGCCGTTGCCGAAAATTATCCGGACCTCAAGGCCAACGAAACCATCCAGCAATTAATGGAAGAGCTGTCCAGCACGGAAAACCGGGTGTCTTTTGCCCGTCAGGCCTACAACGACACAGTGATGACCTATAACACCTTCCGGGAACAGTTTCCCAACAATGTCATTTCCGGCATGTTCGCGTTCAAACCGACCGCACAGCTGGAGCTTGAGTCACCTGAGGCCCGCCAGGTGCCCAAAGTGTCGTTCTAGGGCCGATAACCATGGCCCACTCCGGATTCTTTCAGCGGCAGGCCAGTGCCCGCCGAAATACCACCCTACTCGTTTTCCTGTTTTTGCTTGCCGTGACGCTGATTACGCTGGCGGTGTGCCTCGTGGGTTATTTTGTGACCCGCAGCGAAACCAGCGGTCTCGCCTTTGCGGACTGGCTACAAAGCACCCATGGAATCTACACCGCACTGACGGTCGTCGTTGTGATCGGCATGGGCTCACTGGTTCGCTGGGTTGACCTTGCCGGTGGCGGCCACAAAGTAGCGAAGATGGTGGGTGCCCGGGCCGTAGATCCGGCGACTCAGGATGCGGAGGAGCGCAGGCTGCGCAATGTGGTGGAGGAAATGGCCATTGCCAGCGGTATTTCAGTGCCTGACCTGTACGTAATGGATAATGAAACCGGCATCAATGCCTTTGTGGCCGGTTACGCACCCGGTGAAGCAGTGATGGTGGTCACCCATGGCACCCTCACCCACCTGACCCGGGATGAGCTTCAGGGCGTGGTTGCTCACGAGTTCAGCCATATTCTCAACGGCGATATGCGGCTCAACGTTCGGCTGATTGCGATTCTTGCGGGCATTCTGATGATTGGCCAGATCGGGACCTTTCTGGTGCAAATGGCGTTTGTCGGATCACGCCGCTATTCATCCCGGGATCGTCGGGGCCAGGCGGCGTTCGGTATTGTTGGCCTCGCGTTGCTGATCGTTGGCTACATCGGCGTGTTTTTTGGGCGGCTGATTCAGTCTGCCGTATCCCGCCAGCGCGAAATGCTGGCCGATGCCTCCTCGGTTCAGTTCACCCGCAACCCCGATGGCATCGCTGGTGCCCTGTTCAAGATTGGCATCAAAAGCGGCTACCTGGACACCACCACCCACGCCAGCGATATGAACCACATGTGCTTCGGTGAGAGCGCCCGAATGAAGCTATCGACCTTTCTGGCCTCTCATCCGCCCATACCAAAACGCATTGAAGCGATTGCCCCAGGCATGCTGGCACGGCTTCGAAGCCGTCACCGGGACAGCCATACGGCGGCGTCGCTTCGGGCGGTCGACACAGCTGATCAGGTGCGACCAGCCGGCGCTGCCGGGTTTGAGAGCACTGCCGGGTTTGCAGGGGGCTCGGTCGGGTCAACTTCACCACTGAATCAACGAGGGCTCAACGAGCCGGTATCGGCCAGCGTCGGCACGGCCAACAGGGCCAGCGAAGACTACGCTCAGGCTTTGCTGAGCCAGTTGCCCTCCACCTTTCGCAACCTGCTCTATACCCGCGCAGGCGCCATCCAACTGTGTTATGCGCTATTGATCTGTGAACGGCCTGATAAGGATCAAAAACAGCATCTTGACCAGATAGACGCAGAGTCCGTCTTTACACCCAACCCCGGACTTCTGGAGAAGCTGCTGTCGCCGCTGTCCGTGTTGGGAACCGGCGCCCGCCTGCCCGCCCTGGAGCTGGCAATGCCCGCCCTGCGCAAGCTGGACCCGGATGAACGTGGAAAATTACTGACAGCCTGTGAAACGCTGATCAGAGCTGACCAGCGGATCAGCCTGTTTGAACTGACGATGATCAGCTTTTTGCGGAAACATCTGGGGCAGGATGCGAGCAGGGTAGTACCAGTGCGATATCGCAACTATCGCGCTGTTCAGATTCATCTGCGGGTGCTGTTCAGCCTGTTGGCCAGGCTGGGTGAAAACTCGCCCGAGAATCAGCAAGCTTTATTTGACGAGACAATGGCCGGATTTCAGAGTGGGAAAAAGCCGATCGAGCTACTGGAGCGGATACCCCTGAAACAACTTCGCGAAGCGCTCTGGCATCTGAACCGCCTGTCGCCGCTGCTCAAACCCGGCATCATCGACGCCTGCAGCTACTGTGTTCTGTCTGACGGAGAGATAAAACCCCGCGAGTATGAGGTGATCCGGCTGATTGCCGACCAACTCGACTGCCCCATGCCGCCGCTGGCTATCTGACCGGGTCATCTGCCTCTGACGTCAATCAGCTACGTGGGGCCGGAACAGGGAATCCTTGGACGGCGGATTTTCCGGATCCGGCAGGCCGAGCTTTTTGCGGACACCCAGATTCACTTCCCACAGATCATTGAACTTTTCATCCGTTGCCGCAACAGAAGCTTGTTTACCCAGCAGGATTTTCGGGCGCAGAAACACCAGCAGATTACGCTTTACCCGCCGCTCGGACTCAGAGGAGAACAGGCGGCCCAGGTATGGAATATCCCCCAACAGCGGCACCTTGCTTTTATTGACCAGAAGGTTGTCGGTCGTCAGACCGCCAAGAACAATAGTTTCGCCGTCGTCCGCCAGAACCGTGGTTTTGATTTCACGCTTGTTGGTGATGATGTCCGATGCGGATTCAATACTGTCGCCGATGCTCTCCGTAGTCTGCTCAACCACCAGCCGCACCAGGCCGTCGGCGCTGATCGTCGGCGTCACTTTCAGGGTCAGGCCGATATCGCGACGCTCAATAGTGGTAAAAGGATTGGTGGTGCCATCACCGGAGACCGTCGACTGGCCAGTCCGGAACGGCACGTTCTGACCCACGATAATTTCCGATTCCTGGTTATCCAGCGTAATAATGCTCGGCGTGGACAACAGGTTGGCGGCCGCAGAGGTCGAAAGCGCCTGCAGCAGAACACCCCAGGAAACCCCGTCCTCATTACGCTGGCCCGCGCCAACGGTCACTCCCCCTACGGCCGGCGCCAGGATTGACTGTGACACAATTGCCCCCAACACATCCCCAAGGCTGCGGCCCACGTTGCCAAAGTTGGTGCCCGCGACCGGCGTGGACCCGCCAGATTCATCGCCTACCGCGACCTGAACGCCAAGATCCTGCCCCAGCTCATCGCTGATTTCTACAATCGCGGCCTCGATCAGAACCTGGGCACGGCGTATATCAAGCGCGTTAACGATCATTTCAGCCTCTTGCATGATCGAGGGTTCGCCGCGAACCACCAGAGCGTTCAGGCCTTCATCTGCAAATACCGAGAAGCCGCTGCGACCGCCACTGGAAGCACCGCCGGTACCGCTGCCGCCCCCGGCTTCTGCAACGACCTCTCCCATGACGCCTTTCAGCAGTTCGGCCAGATTTTCTGCGTCTGCGTGCTTAAGACGAATGACCTTGGTGGTGCCACCGGTGGCCGAGGGCTGATCGAGTTTGTTTATCAGAACCCGCATTTTTTCACGGAAGGTCTCATCGCCACGGAGAATCAGGCGGTTACTGCGCTCGTCGGCGGTGACACTGTACTTGCGGGCCGCGTTATCACCACCGCCCTGCCCGAGCTCACCGGGTGCAAGTTCCTGAAGCAGCTCCACCATATCGCCAACCCAGGCTTCGTTGAGCTGAATGACTTCCACCTCGTATTTCGAGGGGCTATCCAGTTCGCTGACAATTTGCTCAATTCTGCGAATATTGGCAGCATGATCACTGATAATCAGCGCATTAGCGGCGGCAACACCAGCCAGGTGACCGTATTTGGCCACTAACGGCCGCAGTATGGGCACCAATTCCAGCGCGTTGGCGTTGTCTATCTGGATAACCCGGGTAATTAACTGCTCGGAGGGCGTTTCCGCGAAGCGATCCAGGGACTCGGCCGATTGTTTCGCATCCACCTGCTGCACCACTTTGATGACTTCGTCACCGGGAATGGCGGTAAACCCGTGCACCTGAAGCACCGCCAGGAACAGATTGTAGATCTCAGCCTTATTCAGCGGCGCACTGGAAAGCACCGTGACTTTCCCTTTGACCCTGGGATCCACCACAAAACTGTAACCGGTAATATCCGCCACCTGGGTCACAAAGGCCCGAATATCAGCATCCTTCAGGTTCAGCCGCCAGGTTTCCTCCTGAGCATGCGCAAGTGACATCAGGGGCAGCAACAGGGCCAGCATCAGGGCCTGGAATAGTCTGGATCTGTGGTTAAGCATCTGGCGTTCTTATCCTGTATTGATTGTTCATTCAGCGCCACTGTTCAGGTATGGCATAGCTTACGCTAAGGATGGCTCCGTCACGCTCTATTTCGATGTCAATCTGTGACTCCGAGCGCCAACTTTCCAGTAACGTTTTATCCTGCTCAAAATCGCCCAGCCTCTGGCCATTGATTGCGGTGATCACATCCCCCGCCTTCAGGCTCACGGCATTCAGCATCGCGTTGGAGCCATCGTAAACATAGCCGTAACCGCCGCCGTCACCTGCGGGGCTGAGCCCATAGGTAGCCAATGCGGCAACACCCTGACTTGCAAGCTGATCCCGGGCAGCCGAAACAAACTGCTCTGCCGAACCATCGTCAGATAATACGACATCCTCAACCAGACCCGTGGGCAATTCATCGTCGAAACTGAGACTCTCGTACTGACCGTTGCGGCGGATCAGTACCCGGTTGGTTTCAACTTCCGCCAACTGGGCATTCCCCGGCAAGGTATCTCCCACCCTGTAATGCTCCGTCACTCCATTACTGCCCGCCACTATAGCACCAGAGTCTTCAGGACGCTGTGCGATCATCACCCCTTCCAGCGAAAGGTTCAGACGGGTTTCCGGCGCTGAACGCTTGACCAGTTCCGCCACCGGAGCCTGATTGACGGGCCTGCCAAACATGGCATGTGCCGCCATCGGCTGAAGCCGGGCCGATGAACTCTGAAAAACACCGCTTCCAGCCCCAGTAGCCGACGCAACCGGGCGCTCCGCCCAGGCAATCATCCAGGTCACGCGCGCCAGAGTCAGTGCTGAATACACTACCAGAACCACCAGCAGGATATTCGCCAGAAGGCGCGCCACGCGGCTATGATTTGCTAATGACAGGGAGCTCATCTCAGGACTTCCTTCATCTCAGAGCTCCGCCGGGAATCACCGGCTGCCGGACTCTGAAAACAACATCATCAGCTCTCGCCGAATCGGGCCAGGGCTGTTGGGCCAGATCCACCATACGCTTGTACACCCGCAAATCCATCATCCCGGTCCAGCGAATGTCTACAGCGGCGGCAGGGCCGTCACCGTCTTCCTCCGCGACAACCAGAGTAATACCATCAGAGGTGCTGTCCAGAGTTGCCCGCATGGGCGGAAAATCCGCGCGCCCCTGGTTATTATTACCCATTGGCCAGGTCACGGCGCCACCGCCCCAACGGCCAAGGCCGTCAGCTTGCGTAAGCGCCTGGTCCACCCAGGCAAGATTAAGAAGGTCAATGGTGACCTCGCCTTCGATGACTGCTCCACCGCTGCGCCGGATCAGCGGCTCGAATTCAGCCACCCCGATGGTGCCGCTTGCGCGCACCTCGCCACTGCCTGGCCAGGACACCAGCGCATCGCCGCGCATGTACGAACCCGCCGTCGACAGTGAAAAATCAACAGGCAGCGCCAGCGTCGAGAGCGACGGCGCGCCCAGCGCCCATTCAGCCCTTACGGGAAAACCCGCGATAGAAAGCCCCGCGACACCGTCCCAGAGCTTGCCGGTAATCTGCTTCACCTGAATTTCAGGCGGCAATGCAACCCGGCCCTGCGCCTGTTGCCAGAGCCAACCCGCCGGCACCATAGCCACCAGAGCGCCGGTATAAATCAGCACACCGGCCAGGGCTAGCAAAAATACCTTGCCGGGTCGCAGGAACGCTTTTGTGGGAGATTCATTCATTCCGTGTCACTAAGATGATTGGATGGTTGCCGAGTCTAACAAAGCCATTTCCCAAGTTCATGACAAAAAAACAAAAACCCCGCGCCAGTGTGAACCGACGCGGGGTTTTTCAGGGTTTCCGGGCCTGCCTCTCAGGTTCTGGGAGGCAGACGAGAGCCGGGAAGCATTACATCATGCCGCCCATGCCTCCCATGCCGCCCATTCCACCCATGTCCGGCATACCGCCGCCGGAACCTGCTTCTTCCGGCTCATCCGCAATCATCGCCTCGGTGGTGATGATCAGGGAAGCGACGGAAGCGGCTGCCTGCAGCGCAGAGCGGGTCACTTTGGCCGGGTCAAGAATACCCATTTCCAGCATGTCGCCGAACTCTTCGGTAGAGGCGTTGTAGCCGAAGGAACCTGTGCCTTCCAGAATCCTGTTAACCACAACGGAGGCTTCACCACCGGCATTGGTTACGATCTGGCGCAGCGGGGCTTCCATGGCACGGCGCAGGATGTTTACGCCAGCTTTCTGCTCTTCGTTAAGGACATCAACCTTGTCCAGGGCCGCAATGGCGCGGATCAGGGTGACGCCGCCGCCCGGCACGATGCCTTCTTCAACGGCCGCACGGGTAGAGTGCAGAGCGTCTTCAACGCGAGCCTTCTTCTCTTTCATTTCCACTTCGGAACCGGCGCCTACCTTGATGACGGCTACACCGCCGGCCAGCTTGGCAACACGCTCCTGAAGCTTCTCTTTATCGTAATCAGACGAGCTGTCTTCGATCTGCTTGCGAATCTGCTCAACACGCGCTTCGATGTCTTTAGTGGCACCAGCGCCACCGATGATCGTGGTGTTTTCTTTGGTGACGTTTATGCGCTTAGCCGTACCAAGATCGTCAATCGTGGTGTTCTCAAGGGAGAGACCCACTTCCTCAGAAATAACCGTGCCGCCAGACAGAATGGCGATATCCTGCAGCATTTCCTTGCGACGGTCACCGAAGCCAGGCGCTTTGACAGCGTTCACTTTCACGATACCGCGCATGTTGTTCACCACCAGAGTGGCCAGCGCTTCGCCTTCGATGTCTTCAGCGATGATCTGAAGCGGCTTGCCTGCCTTGGCAACGCTTTCCAGGACCGGAAGAAGCTCACGGATGTTGGAGATCTTCTTGTCTACCAGCAGGATATAGGGTTCATCCAGTTCTGCAGACATGTTGTCCTGATTGTTGATGAAGTAAGGCGACAGGAAACCACGGTCGAATTGCATGCCTTCAACCACGTCCAGCTCGTCTTCCAGGCCACGGCCTTCTTCAACGGTAATAACGCCTTCTTTACCAACCTTTTCCATGGCGTCGGCAATGAGCTGGCCAATGGTCTCGTCACCGTTGGCGGAAATGGTGCCAACCTGGGCTATGTTGCGGTTGTCGTCGCAAGGCTTGGACAGATCGCGGATCGCCTGGACGGCCACGATAGTCGCCTTGTCGATGCCACGTTTGAGGTCCATCGGGTTCATGCCGGCGGTGACCGCTTTGATGCCTTCCCGAACAATCGCCTGGGCCAGAACGGTCGCCGTCGTGGTGCCGTCACCGGCAGTGTCGTTGGTCTGGGAAGCAACTTCCTTGACCATCTGAGCGCCCATGTTCTCGAACTTGTCTTTCAGCTCGATTTCCTTGGCCACAGATACGCCGTCTTTAGTGACGGTCGGCGCGCCGAACGACTTGTCCAGCACCACATTGCGGCCTTTCGGGCCGAGAGTTACTTTAACTGCGTCTGCCAGGACGTTAACGCCCCGAACCATACGTTTACGGGCGCTGTCACCGAATATAACGTCTTTTGCTGCCATGTCTTTTATTCCTGTTCGTTTAACCCAATGTCAAAGCTTGATCGGATAGTTGCGTCAGCGAGTGTTACTCGAGAACGCCAAAAATGTCGCTCTCGCTCATGATAAGCAGATCTTTACCATCAATTTTTACAGTGTTACCGGCATACTGGCCAAAGACCACCGTGTCCCCTGCCTTGACTGCCAGCGCGCGGGTTTCACCATTGTCGAGAATACGGCCGTTGCCAACAGCGATGACTTCACCCTGTGACGGCTTTTCTTTTGCATTACCCGGCAGCACGATGCCACCAGCAGTTTTCTCTTCTTCTTCCTTACGGCGCACAACAACACGATCGTGTAGCGGACGTATTTTCATTGCTCGGTATCTCCATTATCAGGTTAAGTTTGGCAATGATGGTTGCGTAAAAGCCGGGGCCTTTAACCATCTGTTTTTCGGCGGTTATTGGCCCGCAGCGAACTCGTGGGACTTATGTGGGGTTAGTGATCGGGTTTTCAACACCCACCACAAAAAATTTTACGATTTCGGGCCATTTTTATCGTCGCGATCAGGGCGGTCATCCAGTTGTTCATAGCCGCGCTCTGTTTCGTCGCGATACTCGCCTTCGATGATGTCATCCCGATCGGACGGGCCTGGCCGTGAACCGAAAGGATCTGAACCCGGACCAAAAGGCCCGGAACCTGCGCGGAACGTAAAGCCGCCCGACTGACCGGCGACCACCATACGCTTGAGTGCCTGCTCTGCCAGCCAGTGACGTGAACCAGGCATCAGGCACAGAAACCCGATGCCGTCGGTCACGAACCCGGGCGTGAGCAGCAATGCGCCACCCACGGCAAGAATCAGCCCTTCTGCCACCTCCCGCGCCGGGAGCTCACCGCTATTAAGCCGCTGATTGACCCGCAACAAAGTCGACAACCCCTGCTGCCGGAGCAGTGCCGCACCCACAACAGCCGTCAGCAGAACCAGCCCGACGGTATTCAGGGCGCCGATCACCGCGCCTACCTTGATCAGAATCGTCATTTCCACAATCGGCATGACGATAAACAAAAACAGAAAAACGCCCAACTAAGCCTCCGGATACAAGTTGCAACGGACTTTACGCGGCCAGAATATCCTCTGATATACTGGCGCGCTTTCAATTGATCTTAGGGCAAAACATGAAACTTCAAGATTCGGTGATTGCAATTACCGGTGGCGGACAGGGTCTGGGTCGTGCCATGGCTGAGTATCTGGCTGCAAAAGGCGCACGGCTGGCACTGATCGACCTGATACCGGAAAAGCTCGACGAGGCTTCTGCAGCCTGCAAAAAGGCGGGTGGTGATGCAAAAACCTACGTCTGCAACGTGGCAAAAGAAGCCGACGTTGAAGCCACCTTTGAGGCCATCGTTGCCGACTTCGGTCAACTGAATGGCTTGATCAACAACGCCGGTATTCTGCGTGACGGGCTGATGGTCAAAGTGAAAGACGGCCAGGTGGAAAAGCGGATGGAACTGGCCCAGTGGCAGTCGGTGATCGACGTCAACCTGACCGGCGTTTTCCTTTGCGGCCGCGAAGCGTCCACGCAGATGATCAAGAACGGCGATCAGGGCGTGATCATCAACATCGCCTCTATTTCCCGCGCGGGCAATATGGGCCAGAGCAACTACTCCGCCGCCAAGGCCGGCGTTTCCGCACTGGTGCCGGTATGGGCCAAAGAGCTGGCGCGTTACGGCATCCGCTGCATGGGTATAGCGCCGGGCTTTATCGAAACCGAAATGACCGCATCCATGAAGCCGGAATCCCTGGAAAAAATGACAGCAGGTATTCCGCTGAAACGTATGGGCAAACCCGAGGAAATTGCTTCAGCTGCGGCGTTTATCTTCGAGAACGATTACATGTCAGGGCGGATGATTGAAGTGGATGGCGCACTGCGACTCTGATTCGATCTGCTGTGAGTTTGTCGGATTACGGCTTCGCCTAATCCGACCTACATCAGCACTCAGCTCGCCCCCAGTAGGTCGGATTAGGCCCAAAGGGCCGTAATCCGACAACCCGACGACCAAAACCCGACCCAAAGCAAAAACCAACCCATGATCGAACCCACCAAAGATCAGAAAATCTGGCAAGTCGTCGCGGCCATCCCCGCCGGCCGCGTCGCCAGCTACGGCCAGATCGCCGACCTGGCAGGCCTTGGCCGCCAGGCCCGATACATAGGCAGAGCCCTGGGGAACCTCCCCCCGGGACACGCGATTCCCTGGTACCGGGTAATCAAAAGCAATGGCCAGATTGCCTTCCCCGTGGGAAGCGAGGCCCATGACGTGCAGGCTCAGAGTTTGCGTGAAGAAGGTGTTGTGGTTGCAGATGGCAAGGTGTCGATGAGGCAGTTCGGGTGGCAGCCATGAAATATTGTGGTAATGCCCGGCTGGTGTCGGATTACGGCTTCGCCTAATCCGACCTACAAATACTTAGCACCGTAGGTCGGATTAGGCGAAGCCGTAATCCGACAAACCTGACCCTAATGCAACAAACCTACTCACTCCCAACCCCCACAAGCTCTTCCTCACCGACCGCCCAATTCGCAGGCAAAACACCCTCGCGCACAAACCTGTGAAAACTGGAATACGGCCAATCAACTGCTCGATCCACATAGCCATGTTTGACCGGGTTGAAATGAATGTAATCAACATGCCGATTGAAGTCTTCTTCGTCTTTGATGGTGTGTTCCCAGTATCGCTTTTGCCAAAGGGACCCGGATGTCGGGCCTTGCGCCGGCAATAAAGGTTTGACCCCCTGAGTCACACCCGCTTTGATAAGCCGCCAGCGCGTCGGATAATTAGAGTCGTCGACTGGCAAGGTCCATATACAATGTATGTGGTCAGGGAGCACTACCATCGCATCGATGATAAACGGGTGACGGCATTTCACTGAGCGGAAGGCGGTCCGTAAGCACTGAACGGCTGCTGGGTGATTAAAAACCGGAGAACGATTGGCGGTCACTACGGTAAAAAAGTACGTGCCGCCAGCAAGGCGGCTTCTTCTGTAGTTCATCATACATCCTTGTATGGGCTGGTCGGGCTTTTGTTATTTCCGGTTTTTTTGTCGGATTACGGCCCTTTGGGCCTAATCCGACCTACGGTGCTAGTCCTACCTGCGGTGCTAGTCCGACCTACGGTGCTAGTCCTACCTACGGTGCTAGTCCGACCTGCCGGCCTCCGAATCTGGCTGAAGCTGCTCGGTTTTTTTCGGTGAAAGCGCGTCCAACCTTTCCCCTCGGCTCATCAGGAACAACACCAGCATAACCGCCGGAATCCCCATAATAGCGGAGATGGTGAAAAACTCGGCATAGCCGAAGTCGGCCACTAAAATGCCCGAGAAGCCGCCAAGGAACTTGCCTGGCAGGGTCATCAGCGAGCTGAACAGTGCGTACTGGGTAGCGGTGAACGATGCGCTGGTCATGCTGGACAGCCAGGCGATCAGGGCCACATTGGCGATGCCGCCGCTGAGGTTATCCGCACTGACCACCACAGCCAGCGTCGTCAGATTTGGGGGATACTGCGCCAGCATCACAAACAGCAGGTTTGTGGCCGCCGTCATGATAGCGCCCGCCAGCAGCAGACGGCGAACCCCATAACGCATGACCAGTACACCGCCCAACAGCGAACCGACGATGGTCATGAAGAAACCGAAGATCTTGGTGACATCGGCCACTTCGGTTTTGGAAAAACCCATAAAATCCAGATAAAAGGGATTCGCCATCACACCCATGGCGATATCGGCTATGCGGTACACCGCCACCGTAACCAGAATCAGGATGGCCAACTCCCGATAACGTCTGAAAAAGTCCAGAAACGGCCCGGCGATGGCGGCGTAAAACCAGCCTATCAACCGGGCATGGCGAGGGTTCAGGTGGGCGCGTTTACTCGCTTCGTGTTCAATCTTGTCGGCAATATCCTGGGCGGCGGCAAAGTGATTAACCGTTGGCTCCCGCACGATCAGCACGGTAACCATACCCACGCCAACGAGCAGCGCCATCACTTCGTAAGACACCTGCCAGGACCAGAACTCTGCCAGATACAGCGCCCCTGCCCCGGCAACCAGCAGCGCCAGCCGATAGCCAAAGATATAGGTGGCAGCCAGCGCCGCCTGTAGACGCTCTTCGGCAATTTCAATCCGGTAGGCATCAATTGCCACGTCCTGCGTGGCAGACGAAAAGGCTACGATCAAGCCGCAGTAGGCCATCATTTCCGGTGCTGCGATAGCATCTACCTGGGCCATCAGATAAAGGCCGGTGGCGATACCGGCCTGGGCCAACAAAATCCAGCTACGGCGCTTTCCCAGCAGCCTATCGAGAACCGGCAGCTTTAGCCGGTCCACAATCGGGGCCCAGAACACCTTGATGGAATAGGTGATCCCCAGCCAGCTGAAAAAACCAATCGTGGCCGTTTCCACCCCTATGTCTGCAAGCCTTGCGTTGAGTGTCGAAAACACCAGCAGGAAAGGCAAACCGGCCGAAAAACCCAGAAACAAAAGGGCAATCACCTGCCAGCGAGTGTAGGTATAGAGGGAGTCCCTGATCAGCGCGCGCCGATGACCGTTACGGATAATACTGCCTCCTGTTTGGGGTCAGACCCCTGTGGATAAAAAATAAGTTGTCCACAGGGGTCTGACCCCGCTATTTCAGTCGCGGAAATTGTTGAACTGCAGCGGGACATCCAGCTCAGATTCTTTCAGCAGGGCAATGGCCGTCTGCAGATCGTCGCGTTTTTTCCCTTTGATCCGCACCTTGTCGCCCTCGATACCGGCCTGGACCTTCAGCTTGGCATCCTTGATCATCTTCACGATCTTCTTGGCCATGTCGGTCTCGATGCCCTGTTTCAGTAACAGGTGTTGCTTGACCAGTTTGCCTGACTTGCTCTCGCCGTCCTCGGACAATGCGCGGGCATCAATGTTGCGCTTGGCAAAGGCCATCCGCAGCATATCCATCAGTTGCTCAAGCTGGAATTCCTGCTCGGCGCTGATGGTAATGCCTTTGTCGTCCAGCTCAATGTTCGCTTCCACATTCTTGAAGTCCCAGCGGTTACCCAGCTCACGACTGGCCTGGTCTACCGCGTTGGTCACTTCGTGCATATCGATTTCAGAAACTATGTCAAAAGAAGGCATGACGTATTCTCACTTTTTACATTTATCCACGTCAGAGCAACGACAAAACGCTATACTGTTGCCCTTAAGATTATTCAAGGTGCCAAAGCATACCAAGACCGGGGCGGCACCGCATCTGACAATGGACTGGTGAGTAGTAGACCAAATGCCAAATCTAGACCTTCCCATCCTCGT
>Ga0136598_1000550_pt1 | contig 17457 bp, 16 predicted proteins | sample AntRauTorcE11899_FD_104790 | JGI IMG/M metagenome (GOLD analysis project Ga0136598, IMG submission 104790) | Saline lake microbial communities from Rauer Islands, Antarctica - Metagenome Torckler E11 #899 | ecosystem: Environmental > Aquatic > Non-marine Saline and Alkaline > Saline | place... | reverse complement strand
TGATCTGATCGTAGCCGGTTTCTTTCTGCACTCTCGGTTCCTCATTATCGACGAGTCTGTCTTCCCCGTTGACTCGAACTGGAATCTGCGTTCTCAGATATTCCTCCGGACCATGCTGACCCATTTTTAGATCGCCCCAACGACTTAGGCTGGCGCTAGTGATCGCACTCCAGCGACGCCCACCGTACTCCAATTGAAGGTGTCCATGACCTTCTGAAGCCGCGCTGCTGTAGCGCGACAAGACCTTACCGCGTATTGACTTAGAGTTAGTGAAGGACAGTGACGGTCGAAGGGTGTGAAAATCCATCACGCCACCCATTGCATCGCTACCGTACATCACGGCGCCAGGACCAAAGAGTACTTCGGTATTTTCGATAATATGAGGATCAATAGAAATGATGTTTTGCAGATTCCCCGACCTAAAAATCGCATTGTTCATCCGCACCCCGTCCACTACTAATAGGACTCGGTTCGCAGAAAACCCTCTGATCATTGGACTTCCTCCGCCCAACTGACTTTTTTGCACATAGACGTGCGCTTGACCTCCTATCAAATCTGCTGCTGTCGGCGCTTGCTGTAGTTTGAGTTGTTGCTGGTCGAGTTGGCCTATGGACTGGCTGATTTCTGACTTGTTTTGTTCCCAGCGATTGGCAGAAACTACAATTTCATGCAAAGAATACGACTCCGGCCGCATTTTAACCGTAAGAGAAGAGGTAGGGTAAGCGATGCGCAACTCCCGATAACCCACGAGCTGCAAAATAAGACTATCTGAAGCTGAAGCTTGTGGGAGTTTCACCTGCCCATTAACATCCGTTTGCGTCTTGAAAGACTGGTCGGGGGCATAAACGAGTACGAAAGGCAATGAAGATCCGCTGGATGCATCTCGGATTCTAAGCTCCTGAGCAGATAAAGGAGCAAAAACAGCGAACAAAATAAAGACGATAAACGTCTTAATTAAGAGTGCACTCATATAACAAACATATGGAAAAACAGCTAAAAATTATAGTTCGGGGTAAAGTACAGGGCGTCTATTTTAGGAAGACCACCCAAGAGAAAGCTCAAAAGTTAGGGCTTAAAGGAAAAGTGCGCAATGAACCCGATGGAAGTGTCCTTATTTACGTTAAAGGGAATGAAAAAGACTTGGAGGCCTTTATTGATTTTTGTCATATTGGACCTGAGCGAGCTCGAGTCGAACAAGTCAAGGCCGAACCTCTCGAAGACCCTATCGAGGCTTCGGATTTCATTATAGAGAGATAAACACTTCTTATTTTTCGATGAACTGTTCCACGTAGCGAATGACGTAGCAATCGTTTTTCTCGACGTAGAAATAAGTTTTATTCCCCACTTTTTCAAGTTCAACGATTGGGCGTTCTCCCGGCTGATAGATATGAGTTAATTTTATAGTCTGATCATAGGTTTCGGGATCTATGATCCAGGTCGTATCGATTTGAATAGCAGTTTTAGATTCCAGGTCTGAAGGCTTTTCTTTACAATCTTGCTGTGCCCAAACAAAGACTGGAAATAAAAGGATAGAGAGAAATATAAGTGTTCTCATAATAATAAATTAAATTTTAGTGTCAATGAGCGCAATGATTGACTTTGCTTATTCCATCATTTCCTCGACGTGGCGAATAACGAGACAATCGTTCTTCTTGATGTAATGCAAGGTGCTACGACCTTCCTTTACTTTTTTTACAATAGGTACTTCTCCCATGTGGTAGATCCGAATAACCTTAGTTGTCCTTTCATAGGTGTCAGGATGAATGGTATTTATTGTATCCACCTGAATGGGACTCTTCTGAGCTAAGTCACTCGATTTCTCCATGCAGTCTTCTTGTTGTGCCATGGCAAAAAAGGGTAGACTTGAAATAATTAGAATAAAAAGGGTTTTCATAGCTTGCTCAAATTTTTTGAAGATTCGTATCTCTATAACGCAATATAGTTAAATTTCTTGTTGAAAACAACAAATTATTCTTTAGATCTGCCGTGCGGCTTCCTGTGGAAAGCATTGAATGAGAGTGATAAGCTCACTGTTGAGGACCTGCGCGTTTGGGCGCACACAAATTTATAGCCGTTGCTTTTGGAAAGCCAATCCCTCATTGTTTTATATTATAAGCACGTGTACAAACAGCAGGAATGAAACGTTGCAGGGCAAAATCACTAATGGCCATTTCGCGGACCAATAGCGTTTCACCATTCAAAATCCGATGCATGACGGGCGCCATGATAGGTTTGGCCAGCGCAGGGGGGGCGCTTCCATTTTATTAAAAACATTCGGTACTAACAACATCCCCAACCCCCAAGTCCCTCACTGGCGTCTGTGAAATCAGTATTTCTCCGAAATCAGTGATTCAGAAAAAAGGAACAAATAACCCCTAAGAAGCAGCGCTCATCCCTTAAATATTCGTTCGAAATACGCTTTTTCACTTATCGCACTCCAGGGATTGACTCGCTCTTGAAAATCGGTATATGACTGATATACTTTCCGTGCCATCGAGTCATTTTTAGTAATATCCGCCATGACACTGCGGGTGTGCTGTTGCAGTGCTTCCAAAACTTCGTTGGGAAAGGGACGCAGTTCTACCTCACCCTCCTTTTGAATCTGCTGCAGAGTGTTCGCATTTTCGGCGTCAAATTGGGCTAGTACAGTGTTTTGCAATTGAAATCCCGCGCTGATACAAATTTGCTGTAAGTCCGGGGGGAGTTGATCAAAGCTGGATTTATTGATGAAAAACTCCAATTGGGAACCGGGTTCGTGCCAGCCCGGGTAGTAATAGTATTTTGCAATTCGCGGAAACCCCATTCGATAATCGTGATAGGGTCCGATCCATTCCGTGGCGTCAATAACTCCACGTTCCAGGCTGGTGTAGACTTCGCTTCCGGCGACTAAAACCGCTGCGCCTCCGGCGCGCTCTATCACGGCACCTCCTAATCCGGGTATCCGCATTTTAAGTCCTTTGATATCTTCCACCCGGTCTATCGATTTATTGAACCAACCGCCCATCTGAATACCTGTATTTCCTCCCGGGACGGGGACCAGTCCAAAATCGGAATAAACCTCCTTCCACAATTCATATCCTTCTCCCCCAAACAGCCAACTGTTTACTTGTTGGGCATTCATGCCGAAGGGAATCGCTGAGAATAATTGCGCCGCTTTTGATTTGCCCGCCCAGTAATAGGGAGCGCCGCAGCCCACTTGAGCAGTATTTTGACGAACGGTATCAAAGGCTTCCAAAGCCGGAACCAATTCGCCTGCACCATAGACGCGAATATCAATGCGCCCCCCACTCATTTCCTTCAACAGGCGAGCATAGGTCGTTGCCGCTTCTCCGAGAATGGGAAAGTCCGGGGGCCAGGTAGTGACCATTTTCCATTTGTAGGTTCTGCCTGTGTATACCTTTCCTGACTTCTCTACCGGAGCAGGTGCATTATCTCCTAAGATACATGAACTGAGTCCCAATCCGATCGTGCTCAAACCGAGGTCTCTCAAAAAGGATTTTCTGGAATATTTCTTCTTCTCTTCTGTCATGACGAACGCCTTTAGGATGAAATTTGAAACCAATGCGGAAACAGTACGATTATCGCAATAAATACAATCTGAATGATAACAAAGGGCAAAACACCTTTATATATATCTGAGGTTTTCACCGAGGGCGGAGCTACGCCCTTGAGATAGAATAGAGAAAATCCGAAGGGAGGAGTGAGAAAGGAGGTTTGCAAATTGAGTGCGATAAGCAATCCCACCCAGAGTAGATCCATCTCATATAATTCAAAAAGTGGAGTGATAATCGGAACTACAATAAAAATAATCTCAATAAAATCAATAAAGAAACCGAGAAAGAAAATAGCGATCATCACGGCAATCAAAAATCCCGTAGCTGAAAGACCTGAGTTTTGCAGCCACTCCACCAATAAAACATCACCGCCCAAGCTTCTAAACAGCAAAGAGAAGGTCGTTGCCCCCAATAATATAAAGAATATCATGGCCGTCAACTGAGTTGTTTCCCGGGATACTTCTCTCAACATATTTAGGGATAACTTTCTTTGGCTTAGGGTCAGTAAAATGGCCCCCATTGCTCCCACTGCTGCCGCTTCCGTAGGAGAAGCAATACCGGAGAATATTGAGCCTAAAACCGCCAGAATAAGGGTAATAGGTAGGATAAATGCCCGAATCACCCTACGTAAAGAAGGTGTCGCCAGTTGTTGAATTTGCGGAGCTTTATCTGATCTGAAATAAGCATAAAGACTCACGTACACTGCATAAAGCCCAACGAGCACAATCCCCGGCAAAAGCGCCACAGAAAACATGCTTCCCACATCCACCACCTGAGCTGATCGACTGGAATTGCTCAGGGTGTCGGCCAAAATCACCAACACGATGGACGGGGGAATAATTTGTCCCAGCGTACCTGAGGCGGCAATGGTGCCCGAGGCAAAGGAAGGAGCATAGCCTTTTTCCAACATGGTGGGTAGAGAAATCATCCCCATAGTCACCACTGTGGCTCCGACAATACCTGTGGACGCAGCTAATAGGGCACCCACCATAACGACAGAGATGGCCAATCCTCCGGGCAATCGACCCATTAAAGCCGCCATAGTCGTTAACATTTCTGAGGCCAGACCCGAACGTTCCAGCATTATTCCCATAAATATGAATAAGGGTACTGCCATGAGTACGTAATTCGTCATTACACCCATCATGCGCGCTCCTAACAAATGAAAGTCCTGAGCCTGAAAAATGGACGGATAAAAATACATCAATCCTATCCCGGTCAGGGTCGCCAAACCACCGAGTGTAAATGCTACCGGATACCCCCTCAAAATCAATACAAAGAGCGCGACAAAAAGCAAAAGGGCTATATATCCCATAGTTATTCTTTCTCGCTAGTAAAAAGTGTTACACTCAATTGAATCCAGCGAGCAACGGCTTGCAAAAACAAGAGTACAAATGCAAGGAGAAATATTCCTTTTAATACATATACACCGCCCAGGCCCCCGGACTGAGAAGATCCCTCTCCAATGGTCCAGGACATCATAAAATATTGCCAACCCACTTGCATTAATATCCAGGTCCAGGGCAATAGCAATACTGTCGTGCCCCACCAATTTGTCCAATCCCGGCGCCGTGGTGACATTTTTTGATAGAAAATATCCACGCGCACGTGCTTGTCATTTTGCCACGCCCAGGCACTGCTCAATAAAAATAATGTACTAAAAAGGTAGGTTTCCACTTCCATCATCCAGACGCGACTCCAGTTCAACAAATATCTCAAAATGACATCTACGGTGACCCACACCACCAAAATGAGACTGAGCCAACTTACGGCTCGACCTATGCGTGCATTCCAATCATCAATTTGATCAGCGGCCCTTTTTGCGATCTGCATCAGTCTCATAGAGTATGAATGTAAGGAATTGCAAAGAAATGTCAATCGAGGAGTGGAGAAAGTTTTGTTTTTGAGTTGTACGTGAAAAGTCGCGGGTGTATTATTTCCAATAGGGTCACTCGTGTTTCAGGTCCATGCAGCTGTCAGAAAATTTTCGGATTATATCATATCTAATTATGGAATACAGTGAAGAGAGTCCCTGCAATTCCGGCTATCAACACATTACCTTTAACTTTACTCTTGAGTCTCATTACCCTTCCTCTTTATTTGCCCGCACCATATTGATCCAATAAATACACCAGGGAAGCGATGGCCGCAGAACCCAATTCCAATTCGCGGGGATGGACCGCTGAAAACACATCGGCTCGGGTATGATGCAAGTCGAAATACCGCTGCGGGCTCGTTCGAAAACCAATCAGCAAAGGGCCTTGCGGCTTGAGGGGGCTGATATCGGCGCCGGAACCGCCCGTCGAAAAGTCAATGCGGTAGGGCGAAAACAAATCACTCAGCCGATTCAGTTGCCGAAAACCGGGCGTGAGGGCCTCGGGAACGCCATCGCAACGAAAACCCAGGGGCAAAAACCCACCGCTATCGCTCTCGATGGCAGCTAGGTGTTTCACTCCTTGTTTTTCAGCTGCCTCCGCATATTGTCGACCGCCCTTCAATCCATTCTCTTCGTTCATGAAAAAGACCAGTCGAATCGGATGCGTTGGTTGATACTCCTGTTGTCGCAAGAGATGTACGGCATCCATTATATGAGCACAACCCGCGCCATCATCGTGGGCTCCCGTGCCGACATCCCAGGAATCCAGGTGGGCACCCAACAAAATATACGGGGCCGTAGTATCTGTTCCGAACCAATCACCAATGACATTATACGAGGTAACAGGCGACAAGTTCTCACAATCCATTTCGATAAAAAGCTCTAGTTCGTTGGTCTCTGCCAAGGCCTGAGCCAGGTGGTCCGCGGCCACGGTACTAATGGCAATGCCCGGAATCGAATCTGTATCGCCTAAATATTGGGTGACCCCTGTGTGCGGGATATCGTCACGACGCCCCGTCATCGAGCGCACCACCACGGCCACCGCACCGTATTCGGCGGCGCGCGTGGGACCATAGACGCGCTGATCCACCGCGCCTCCATAGGCTGAGGATGGACTAATCTTGCTATTGTCAAAGGGACGATTGAAAAATACGATCTTCCCGGCAAGGGACGCCCGACCCAAACTATCGAGATGGTCGATTTCATGCACCTCAATTACGGGCGCCTGGAGGCCGCCCGGAGGCGTTCCCACTGAGTTGCCTAAAGAAAGTGCAGATAATTCCCGTGTCCCCCAGATAGGTGCATCTATCATCCGTACGGTCTCGGTGGTTCCGCGTTGCCAACGCGGCACATCGGTAACTTCTTGCAAAAACACAGTATCGAAGCCGGCAGCTTCTAAATGCGCTTTCACAAAGCCGACGGCCTCATCTGCGGCCGGTGATCCGCTCAGTCGCGCTCCTACGTTTTCCGTCAAATCCCGCAGCCAGTTATAGCCATATTGCTCCTCCAAAGCGGTGGTGTAAATATCCTTCATAAAAAAGGCATCCTCCTCGGTTTGTGCATTGGCATTTCCTAAGAAGCAGCAGAGACACGCTAAGATACTGCCCAGACGGGCTATTTTTTCTAAGATCATAGGATTGAATTGGTTATGAAAAATAAAGGTAGGGAAATATCATATAAATGAGGAGACAAATTTTTTTTGTTCGGTCTCATTCCTCACCCTCATCCTCCACCGGGCGAAATATCCTTCACCCGCCCGTAGAACCCAGAACCTACCTCGCCGCCCTATAAAATATACGTGAAAGCATATAAAAACAGGCAAAACAATAAAACTATATGGATTTAAATATAAATAAGTCTATCGCCTTGGACTGGATCCACCGATCCTTCTTATCCAAAGACCAAAAAGCAGCCTATCTCGAATGTTTGCACAATAGGTACGAGAGAATAGATAAATAAGAAAAATTGCGGGCTATTCGATGGGGCTTAATGGTCCATCAGAAATCATTTTTAAGTCACTTTCCAGCGGATTATAATGGTCAACCACCCAACGCCCCTTTTTATAGAGGAATGAAAGATAGGGACTCATCGAAAAGTTTTCCGTGATCTGCAAATTATCACCTTCCGCGGGATGGTAGTCAAAATCAAAGCAATTTCGTTCGTTCAGCTGACTTGCGATCCAGTCCGCTTGGAGACCCTGTCCCAGATCACTTTGGGGCAACATATACTCACCTAGCGTCTGCACATCTTTAGATGAGACCTGCCGGCGAAACAATTGCCAAATATATTTCCCCTTTGTTGCGGGCGGACTGCCCTCGGCAGCAGGGCCGGTAGTATCCTTTGCTCCTTTCTCGCGAATCTTTTCAGCATTGCAGCTACAAAACTTTATCCCTTGGGTATAATCACACATAAATTTAATGTTGAAACGTCACCAAAATACAAAAAACACCGACCACGATTCGTGCTTTGTCGAGACAAGACGCCCTGTCTCATTGCTAAACCCAGCCTATCCCCTATAATAATAAAACATCTATCGTCCCGAAACGAAATCCTGACGATGTCTGAACCCATTCATCTTAAGGAGCCAACCTCCTTCGACCAGCTAGCGCCCGGAGGGCGCAAGCGCCAGGGATGGTAGGGGCCATTCGCCACTGGCGGATGGGTACCCAACAAGTTGGGTACGGAACCCCCGCACAGCCCGGTCCCGTCCGCAACTCGTTGCGGGACGGGAGGCGCCCAAATAAGATAAAAAATGGGGATAACCCTCTCCTTAAGAAAAGCTTACCGCACGATGGTCACCGATCCGCTGGTCTCTACCCACTCACCGGTCTCCAATAAGCGATAGCGCCAGCGATAGACATAGACGCCATTAGCCGCCGGAGTGCCCCGAACCCTGCCGTTCCATCGCTGATCGCGATTGCGGGAAAGGAAAACACTTTGTCCCCAGCGATCGAAAATTTGTAATTCGTAATCCGTGACCTGACACTCGCCCTCGGGACCAAAGTCGTCGTTGATGCCATCGCCATTGGGACTGAATACATTGGGCATGAACCACTGACAGCCGCAGTCTTCAAAATCCACAGTAAAGGTAAAGGATTCGGAACGCTGACACACCGGCGCACTCACGGTATAACTACCGGGCGATCGAATGACCCAGGGCTGCGGCAAGGGCTCTGAATTGTTCTCCACGCCGGTAGAAAAGGGGTGATTCAGCACTAATGAATCCACACATCGCACGAGGGTGTCGCGAAACACTTCCGCAAGATCGGAACGGGTCAAAAACGAGCGGCAGGTCCGATCCTCAGGTGGAATATCGTTGTAAAACACTGTGGGCACCTCTTGAATATTTGGCGATAAAGACAGTAAATTGAAAACGGGAATAGCTGAGATGTTTTGCGGCGGACCAGAAGTCATGCCATCGCCCGGAGCGCTTGACTCCACACATGGATTATTGGCATCCAGTCGCGCCACTCGATCCGCCTGCTGATTGATGGTGCTCCCGCTGTAGAGCACCCGAAGATCGTCATCCAAAGCGATATCGCCCTGAATCGATCCCAGAGCCTGCAAATCGGGCTGCCAAAAGGAGCTAAAATCTTGCTCCCGAGGACCCCAAAGCACTCCTACCGGAGCGCCGGAATTATTAATCTGTACATCAGCCATCACGGCCCAATGGGTGTCATTGACTGATAAACTACTATTGAAGGCGGGGGCGGGAAATGGGGTAGAAGTCCATTGTTCTTCGGGGCCGTTGGCCGACCAGCGAATCAGCCGGAGCCCGGTACCGTCCACCTCCAGGAAGTACCCCCGATCGCCACGCACCACAAAATCTATGTTGAGCGGATCGGGGCCGGACCACGACCAACCCTCTACCTCGCCGCTCCCGGGATCTATACTGTACATGCGCCCGCTCGCTCCCAATAGGGCCCGACCATCGGGAAGTACCCCCAATTGAGCTTCTCCAAAAGCGACGCGATCCGATTGCCAGGCCGCCCGAAGATTGCCCGACTCCTCAATGACCATAAGTCCAAAATGCCCCAGCACACCAGAGTTGTCTCGGTACAGGAGATACCATCGCGGCTGCGTGGGGTGGGCCGCTAAAGAAAGTGGCTGCCAGTCCGTAGAGCGCTCAATTTCCACTGTGCGTAGCGGCATGCCGTTCGGGCGCACCCATTGAAGAATAAAGTGCGTGTCGTCTGCATGCAAAACACCCACCATACCACTGCCTGGATGCACCTCCATATCGATCGTTTGACGCGTGCTGTCACCTCCATCCAGACCGCGCACCCAGTGAAACTGCCCCTCGCAATTGTATTTGGCCAGAACGCTGTAGTATTCGAGATCGCCCTGCAATTTTCGGGCATCCAAGAGGGCGTAAAACCGCAGCGGATCGTTGGGGTCGGCAGCCACACGATTCGCGATTGTCCCAAAGGTGGTGCTCCAATCACCGATGAACGTCTCTGCCGTCTGAGCCATGAGTAATGACCCGCTCAAGCAGCCGCAAAAAAGAAAGAAGAGTGTTCGCATGCGATTCTTTTATAAATACAAAGGTAAAAAGATCACTGAAGTTCAAGTTGGGGGCGCGAACTTGTCCGAGCGAAAAAACTTTACTACCTTGAAGCAGCGCTGAAAGGGTCGATAGCCAGAAGACTCGTTCGCCTGACTTTCCACTAAAACCGAATCATGACTCTCTCAAACCGCGTCAAACAACTCAAAGAACTCGTCGGCTCCAGCTTCTGGTTTGTGCCGCTGATGATTATTTTTGCAGCCATTCTGTTGGCCACCGCTTTGGTTATCATCGATACTCAATTTAAAGAGGAGTTATCTGAAGTGGCCGGTTTTTTGTTTTCCGGCGGTGCTGAATCTGCGCGTTCGATTTTGTCCATTATTGCGGGAGGTATGCTCGGAGTCGCCGGAACGGTGTTTTCTATCACCCTCGTTGTACTCACCCTCGCCACCAGTCAATTGGGGCCTCGCCTGTTACAGCTTTTCATGCACCAGCGCATCAACCAAATCGTACTCGGAACCTATGTCGCCACTTTTGTGTATTGCCTGCTCGTTCTGGGTACGATCAATTCGATCAACGAGGTTGAATTCGTACCGCGCATCTCCGTTCTCATGGCCATGCTGCTGGCCGTGGCCAATATCTTTTTGTTGATCGTTTTTATCCATCATATTTCCGTGAGTATTCAGGCCGATCAGGTCATCGCCGATGTCGCTGAGAATTTAAATGATACGGTGCGGCATCTCTATCCCGAAAAGCTGGGTGTTGATGCCGATGAGCTTGAGGATTCAGTGGATTTAAGTGCCTATCAAGCGGAATACGACCACTGTTTTGAAGTCCTGGCATCCAGAGGAGGCTATTTGCAGACCATCGACAATGACACGCTGGTAGATTGGGCCGTCAAGGAAGAAGTGTGGATGGAGCTCTACTTGCGTCCCGGCGACTTCGTTATTGAGGATATGCCCATCGCCCGCATGTACTCTAAAAAGAAACGGAAGGACATTGACTGGTCAAAAGAGTTAGAGAAACATTTTTATTTGGGCGATAAGCGGACGCCCTGGCAAGATTCAGAATTTGCCGTGCATCAAATGGTGGAGGTCGCCGCCCGAGCCCTGTCCCCTGGAGTGAATGACCCCTACACCGCCATCACCTGCATTGATAAGCTCACCTCCGTTTTGGCCTACCTCGGAAAAGCGCAATTCCCTTCCCCCTACCGCATGGATGAGGATGGACAGTTGCGGGTCGTCGCCCGTACTCTCGATTTCGAAGGTATGCTAGATGCCGCCTTCAACCAGATTCGACAATTTGGCGCCGATTCGCCATCCGTTATTATTCGTCTTATGGATCGACTCGTCACCCTCCATCAGGTCACCGATCAGCCCAAGGCCATGCGCGCCATTTTGCGTCATGCCCGCATGGTGCATCGCGCCGGTCAGACCCACCTCAAAGAGCCCAATGATCGCCGCGACCTCCAGAAGCGGTATTTGCGCTTTCAGGAAAAGTAACGTCTCTCTGCTGCCATTCCCTTTAATTTTTCTCTTTTTTCTTGTTTTTGGGCGTGACCCAGCACTTTTCCGTAGTTTTATTAAGCAAGCAAAATCACAGGTCAAATTCACTGTAGCATACTGAGCAAGTTTCGCTCAAAAATATAGTGCTGGGTCGGTCCCCTCCGGAGTTCGTTGTTCTCTCCGTCCGCTGCAGAGCGAGCTCTTCAGCGGACTGCTGGACACCTTCGGGTCCAGCATCCTCCGGGCACCTCACGCGCTTCCGCCCCTGGCGGAAAAGGCGCGCGCACAAAGCAGACTTTTTCTGGGAGTGGAGATGATCACATTTATGCCGCTATCACGGCGCAGCCGCATTCCTCCGTACCCCCAATTCATTGGTGGGCACTCGATGCGGAACCTATGCGTCCGGTTTCTGCGTTCTACTGTAATAGATTGAGGGGCAATGCCGGTTGTATTGAGAAATTAGGAGAGCGCAGGATATGGGGGGCCCAAAACGAAAACACACACGACGTCATTCCGCCTGCCCCCAACTGGTTGGCGGGGGCTTGACCCGGAATCTGTTTGTTGGGGGCATACGGCCATTCTGTCTGAATTAGGATTTGTAGGATGAGAGGATGTTAGGATTATGATTGGGATTCTTGGACGAGGGCAGGTTTTTTATGTTCTAGTCGGGGTGTGTTGTTCTTTCTCGGTATCTGAATCACTGATTACGCGGATTACACGGATTACACGATTGAGCACGGATTTTTCAGGACGTTCATGATCCGCAGACCTTTCTCAAATAACTATATAAAAACACACACGACGTCATTCCGCCGTGCCCCCAACTGGTTGGCGGGGGCTTGACCCGGAATCTCTGGATCGAAAAGCCGTTTATTGAGTCGTGAATTGCGGGCCAGAGTTTGAAGAACAGGTTTTACAATTAGAATGTCTCAAAGGAAAACCTTTACTTTTGATCGAGTTACAAGGAAAAAATACTATGCGAAACCTCAAAGAACTATTTCATCAGCACGTGGGACAGACCAGTGATGCCCCCTTTGGCCTTACAGTAGATCGTGCTAAAGGCATTTATATTTACGACGATGAGGGGAAAGCTTACATCGATTTAATTTCGGGCATTGGTCCGGCCGCTGTGGGACACGGACACCCAAAAGTCCTAGCTGCCGGACACGCGCAGATGGACCGGTTCATGCATACCATGGTTTATGGAGAGCACATACAAGCCCCTCAAGTACAACTGGCGGATTATTTAGCTTCTCTATTGCCCGAGCCCCTGTCGTCGACTTATTTTCTGAGTTCCGGGACGGAGGCAGCGGAAGCGGCCTTAAAGCTGGCCAAAAAAGCAACGGGCCGATTTGAAATTGTCGCCTGCCGGAATGCGTATCACGGTTCTACCCATGGCACCTCCGCATTAAAATCCGATGACAGCTACGCCCGGGCTTTTCGGCCCTATGTACCGGGCACTCGATTTATCGACTACGATGCTCCGGAGGATCTGGGGCGCATCACAACTTCTACCGCTGCCGTGATTGCGGAGACTTATCAGGGTGAGGCCGGTTGCCGCGTTGCCGACAATCAATGGCTACACGCACTGCGCAGCCGCTGCACGGAAGTCGGCGCCTTGCTCATCTTAGATGAAATTCAAGTGGGCTGTGGCAGAACGGGACAGCCTTTTGCCTTTATGCACAGTGGAATTCAGCCGGACATTGTCCTTTTGGCCAAAGCACTGGGTGGTGGCATGCCCATCGGTGCTTTTGTGACTAGCCGCGAACTCATGGCAGAAATGTCGAACCATCCCATTTTGGGTCACTGTACGACCTTTGGCGGACACCCGGTCTCCTGTGCGACCGGATACGCGGCTCTTCAACTTATCATGGAAAACAAATGGTACGAAACGGTAGAGGAAAAAGCCCAACAGTTTCGAAGTGCTCTGATCGATCATCCTCTCGTGCAAGGCATTAGTGGAAAAGGACTTTGGATGGCTGTTGATGTCGGTACATTTGAAACCGTACAGGCCCTCATGTGGAAAGCAAAAAGCCACGGCTTGATCACCGATTGGTTTCTCTACAATAATCACAGTTTTCGCATTTGTCCTCCACTCAACATAACCGAAGAGGAAATTCAGCGTTCCTGTGATATTCTGATTCGCGTTTTAGATGAGCTTGAAGACACACAAGGTCAAGGTGCTCAATAAAACATGGCGAAAAGCAATATGCACTTCATTGAGTGAACGGGAATGTACCAATATTCTCTCCCTGTGGCGCTGAGGTCCAATATCCCGAAAAGGAAAGCGCCCTACCGGGCGCAAGCGTGAGGTGCCTGTAGGGTGCCGGACCCGAAGGACCGGCAGTCCGTGGCTGCGGTGCGGTACTCCGCCTTGCAGCGAGGACGGAGCGATCAGCGAACCCCGGAAGGAACCGACCCCGAGAGGACCGGAGGGGACTCGAGGGGGCACGCCCAAATCCATAAAAATGCAACCCGTGATGAATTAAAACAAAGCGCTAAAATAATGTTGATGTTCTGCACGAAATCCGAACCATTCTAATATATTTGTATTATTATATATGACTATCTTTAAGCGCTCGAAGATTTTTTGCATCGGGCGGAACGAAAAGTATAGATCGATACACTCATCTACAATGAATAATAAATAAGAATTATGGCGAAGAATGAAAAAGATGCGAAATTGAAGTCTCTTCAAATGACAATGGATCGACTGGATAAGACATATGGAAAGGGCACTGTGATGCGATTGGGGGAGAAAAAAGTGGTTGATGTAGATGCTATTTCGACCGGCTCTTTGGGGCTAGACATCGCATTGGGTGTTGGTGGATTCCCTCGCGGGCGCGTCGTTGAAATATACGGTCCGGAATCGTCGGGTAAGACGACATTGGCAATTCACGCGATGGCGGAATGTCAAAAAGCGGGAGGAATTGCTGCATTCATCGATGCTGAGCATGCCTTTGATAAGACCTACGCAGAAAATTTAGGCGTAAATACACAAGAATTGTTGATTTCTCAGCCGGATAATGGAGAGCAGGCACTGGAAATTGCAGAAAACTTGATTCGCTCCGGTGCGATAGATATTTTGGTGATCGACTCGGTGGCAGCATTAGTGCCTCGAGCGGAGATTGAAGGCGAAATGGGAGACTCTCAAATGGGTTTGCAGGCGCGACTTATGTCTCAAGCGCTCAGAAAGCTGACGGGGAGTATCGGTAAAACGGGCTGTTGCTGCATTTTCATCAATCAGTTGCGCGAAAAAATTGGTGTGATGTTTGGGAATCCTGAAACGACCACGGGAGGAAACGCCCTGAAGTTCTATTGCTCTCAGCGCGTAGATATTCGTCGATCGGGACCCGCCATCAAAGACAAGGAAAATAATGTCGTAGGCAATCACGTGAAGGTGAAGGTGGTGAAGAACAAGATTGCAGCGCCATTCCGCGTGGCAGAATTTGACATCATGTACGGTACGGGAATTTCAAAGTCCGGCGAGTTAGTGGATTTAGGTGTAGACCTTGATGTGATTGGAAAAGCCGGTTCGTGGTATTCTTACGGAGATGCAAAGATTGCTCAGGGTCGGGAAGCATCGAAGCAGTTCATGGAAGACAATCCGGAAGTAGCGGAAGAAATTGAAGCGAAGATCAAGAAAATCATCAAGGGAGAGCCTGAAGAGAAGAAGAAGGAGGAAAAGAAAGAAGAGGAGAAGTCTTAGTCATTTCTTTTCTCAGTAACGCAACAGAGCGCTGCCTGATTTTGTAGTACTATCACTATGGCATTACTACAAGTCAATTCAAAGGGAATCTATTGTCCGGAGGCCGATGTCTATCTGGATCCCTGGCGGCCCGTTGCCCGCGCTTTGATCTCCCATGGACATGCGGATCACGCTCGCTGGGGACATAAAAAATACATTTGCACGCATAGTGCGCGTCCGGTCATTGAATACCGGCTCCCCGAGGCGAAAGTTTCATCTGTTGCTTTTGGAGAAGCTCTCCTGATCAATGGGGTGCGCTTTTCATTTCATCCCGCCGGTCACGTGGTAGGCTCCGCACAAATTCGAGTAGAGCATCGGGGCGAGGTTTGGGTGTTTACCGGAGATTTCAAAACACAAAGTGACCCCATTTCGGAAGATTTTGAGCCCGTTCGCTGTCAGCACTTGATTACCGAATGTACTTTTGGTCTGCCGGTTTTTCGCTGGCCGGATCACGACACTTTATCGAAAGAAGTGAATCGCTGGTGGCTCAGCTGCCAGGAGGAAGGCGTTGTGCCGCTTTTGGGGGTCTATTCTCTGGGTAAAGCCCAACGCGTGCTCAGCATGCTCGATCCGCAAATGGGTCCCATACTAACCCATGGCGCCGTGGAAAACACGAATGAGGTCCTCCGCCAACAAGGCGTAGACTTACCTCCGACAGAAAGGGTAGAAGGTCGAACAATAACCGAGGAGCAGCGACGAGGTATTGTTTTGTGTCCTCCCTCTGCCATGCGATCGTCCTGGGCAAAGAAGTTTCGACCATTTCGGACGGCAATGGCTTCAGGATGGATGGCGTCGCGCGGTAACCGAAGACGGAGAAATATGGATCGGGGATTTCTCATCTCCGATCATGCGGATTGGCAAGGCTTGATCGATACTGTTGATGCGAGCGGAGCGGAAGAAGTGCTGACGACACACGGATATTCGCATGTTTTTGCGCGGTATCTGCGCGAAGAGATGGGCGTCCGAAGTCGGGAATTGCGGACGGAATACGGGGCTGAGGAGGATGGAGGAAGGGTAGAGAATTAAAGAGAAATAATCCTCGTCTATTATAATGTAAGGGATTCAGAGGTTTTGTGTTCCGATGAGCGCTTTGATTTTTTTGCTGACTTTATTACACAATAGCTATTGAAGAGGTGTCTACTATCGCCGATGAAAGGGTTGAATTCATATTTACTAGTACCCTTAGCACTATAGTCATTACAAGCAGAGGTTTACTATCCACAAAAATCCACTGACGAATTATCTATAAGTATCTATTTGCCCTGGCACTAGGCAATTTTAACAAAATCACCTTCGAGCATTACATTAAAATGAATTTCTGCATTCAAAGCCTTGAAAACCTTTATTACCGTTTCAATTGTAGCACTATTGGTGCTATTTTCGATTTTTGATATCTGGGCCTTTCTTACGCCTATTAACTTACCTAATTCTTCTTGTGTCAAATGCCTTTGCTTTCGAGCCGCTTTAATCATTCGACCAATCACTTCCATTTGGAGTTCATACTCGTATTCATCGCGTTCTGGGGTGCCAATTCTGCCAATAAACTCATCCTTCATTTCTTCAAGAGTGGAAGTTGTTTTTTCTTTGGATGCCATATCATTTACTGTTCTGTTTGAAGTATCTTTTTCTTAATCTGGTTGCGCGGGCAATTTCTTTTGACGGAACCTTACCCTCCTTTTTAATAAATCCATGAGTCGCTATAATCAAAGTCTTTTTATTGTCGGTCTTATCCCAAAAGGCAAGAAGTCTAATTTGAAGTCCGGCGTACTTTGTGCGAAACTCCCAGATATCGTTTTTGAGTTTCTTGAGAAGTTTGGGATCATTCGTTTGCTCTGCAAGGTCAATGTTGTAGAATACTTTTTTGACAGTTTTCGGTTGAAGGGTTTTCAAAAACTCCCTTGCTTCATCTAAAAACTCAGTCTCGAAGTATCTCATGAAATTCAAATAAAAACATTTCAAAGATAACGAAAGTTTCTAAATATGGAAACAAAGCGGCTTTTCTTGTAACTTTTTCTGTTGAGTGTAGAGTAAAGAATAACCCAGGTTTACTTCTCTCGATAAAGACCCGGTACATCCACAACGGAGTGTAGCCCATCCTTTTGAGTTCTATTGTCTGGCGGCCCGATGCCCGCGCTTTGATTTCACATGGGCAAAGAAGTTTCGTCCCTTTCGGACGGCAATGGCTTCAGGATGGATGGCGTCGCGCGGTAACCGAAGACGGAGAAATATGGATCGGGGATTTCTCATCTCCGATCATGCGGATTGGCAAG
>Ga0136598_1000547_pt1 | contig 17496 bp, 17 predicted proteins | sample AntRauTorcE11899_FD_104790 | JGI IMG/M metagenome (GOLD analysis project Ga0136598, IMG submission 104790) | Saline lake microbial communities from Rauer Islands, Antarctica - Metagenome Torckler E11 #899 | ecosystem: Environmental > Aquatic > Non-marine Saline and Alkaline > Saline | place... | reverse complement strand
ATAATAGCAAAGCCGAGCAAAATCAGCAGTATCCCCCCGATAATATAAGGCCAGAACGATCGGGCAAAATCAAAAATGGGTTTAAGGGGCCGCAGCTCTTCTTCCTGTGATGTTAAAGTCGTTTTAAAAAAGAGCGGCACCCGATTTGAGAGGAGTGTTGTATCGCTATCAGACGTACTGACATTAAACTTCAGCGGCTCGATGACAAGATCTTCTACGCCGAAATATTGAAGTGAGTAAACAATGCTATCGCGGGTGGCTGAGGCTTGAAATCGCTGAAGGTCAAGCAGCTCTAAATCGTCAGGGAAAGCTTTAGAGTCCGGATAATTTCGAAGGGCGTAATTTCCTTCAAGAACGACAGAAAGGTTGATGGTATCTCCTACTCGAACTGAGTCAACATCAACGATTGTGTGAATTTGCTGTGCATCAGCCGTTATTGAACAGGCTGACATAAAGACAAAAAATATGGTTTGCAGAAAAATAACAGATCTTGTAATCGGCCTCTGCAGAAAATTAAAAAAGAGATTGAATTTCAAAATGGGGTAATAGGGAGATCGAAACGGTTAAGATTAGCAGATATTAAGATATCAATCAAATATCGTGGAATTATTTGGGAATCGGTAACTGTTTATTCAAGTCAATCATAACAGACACTTTAACGACCGATGAATTAAGGAAGTACATCTCACTTTCAGTAGTGATAGAACCATTGTTTATAGACATATGTAGAAGATTGTGATACGGACAATAGTTATCTATTGAAACACGTTAGAGTCAATTTATATTTATGAATATCGTCTATAAAACCTTATAATCTGAGAAACTGTGATACTTTAAAAATACTGCTTTTAGGAATACCAATGCAAACTCGAAACCCGCTAATACTGGTAGGGATTTGTCTGAGTCTTGTTGCCATCGCTATCTATATGATTGGATTCGTATACATAGATGTCGATCAAACCGAAGATGAACCCTTTCAGATATCCCTTGAAACCGTTAATGAGATAGAACCTCTGCCCGCAAAGGACAGATACGGTTACGAAAAAGGGGTGTACGAATACGAAGAACATAGAGTAAAGAGGAATGAAAGCCTCTACGTTATACTGCGCCGGTATGACATCTCACCGCAACAGATCTATCAGATACAGCAGGAGTCATCCGACATTGCAAATCTTAATCGAATTGTTCCCGGACAGCGGTATCGAATCTATTTTAAGGATGATAAAGCGGTATCCTTTGTCTGGCACCCTGAGATAACACGCTTCGTAACTGTGGATTGGGCAGATGACTATAAAATCAGCAATGGCAGTATCCCAACTCGATTTGTTACTAAAGAAGCTTCAGGAATTATCCGCAGCTCACTCTATGAATCAATTGTCGGTAAAGGGCATTCGCCATATCTCGGAGCTGAACTTGCCGCCGTCTTTGCATGGCAGGTAGATTTCTTTGCTCTGCGTGATGGCGATCACTTTAAAGTTATTTATGAAGAGCGATATGCCGGAGATCAGTTTGTAGGTCTCGGAGATGTGAAGGCAGCTGAATTTCAGCACCGTGGTGAAACACATCGGGCGTTCTTTTTTGATCATGATGAACGACGGGGGTATTTTGATAATGAAGGAAACAGTCTTGAAAAAGAACTTTTAAAGGCTCCGTTTCGATACAGCCAGAGAATAAGCTCCAGCTTTTCAAAGAACAGATTCCACCCAATTTTGAGAGAAAACAGACCCCATTACGGGACAGATTATGCAGCTCCAACCGGCACGCCAATACTGTCGGTAGGTGAAGGGATCGTAACGGAAGCCCGGCGCAGGGGAGGAAATGGCAATATTGTCCAGATCCGACATAACGGATCTTATCGAACTGCATATCTGCATTTAAATGGATTTGCCCCTGGTATCAGAAAAGGAGTTCAGGTTGAACAGGGACAGGTTATTGGATACGTTGGGGAAACCGGGCTTGCAACAGGACCGCATCTTTGCTACAGAATGTATGTTAACAACAGGCCTATAAACTCTGTTGCCGCAGATCTCCCTGCCTCAGAATCACTTGACGAGACCCTGATGCCGGATCTTCAGCGCGTTATTAATCGCTTTCGAGGACTACTGGATGAACTTCAGTTAGTTGAGAAAGTTGCCGGTTTAGAAGAGTCGGCAGGTAACAGTCAGATAGCACTATAAGTTTTACTAAACTTTCAGGCTGATAGAAAAAGTCATTTGACTAAACTAAACTTAGCGCCTGTGAATCCTTCTCTGAAAAAAGTTGATCAGAGGTTTTACGTACGATGTATTGGTTTTCAGACTGACTGAATCCATTTTGTTTTTTCTGAAATACTCCTGAAGCTCATGCTCCTGTTCGAGTCGCCGGGATTTATAGGCAAGCCTTACTTTTTTGCTTGATGTGTCAACCAGTTTTTGTCTTCCCGTCTCCACGTCCTTAAGCGTAATTAGTCCGGCGTCGGGCAGCTCATCTTCAAACTGATCGTTTACAACCAGATTTACCAGGTCGTGTTTACGATTTGTTATTTTGTGTTGTTTCTGAAAGTGTTCATCCTGAAAATCAGATGCCAAAACTACAATCGCACGTCGGTTGAGCAGCCGGTTCAGATAGGATAGAGCTCCCCCAATATCTGTATTACTTCCTTCAGGGCGCGTAACGTAAAGCTCACGAATAAGTCTGAGAACATGTGTACGGCCTTTTTTGGGCGGAATCACTTTCTCAATTTTATCGCTGAACAAAACCATTCCAACTTTATCGCCGTTTTTAATTGCGCTAAACGCGATCACAGCACACACCTCGATGGAGAGCTCCAATTTTGTCTGGCTGTGACTACCGAATAAGCCGCTGGGAGAAATATCCACACAGAGCATCATCGTCTGCTCACGTTCTTCCTCAAATATCTTAATGTAGGGCTCGTCGTTTCTTGCCGTCACGTTCCAGTCGATCAGTCGCACATCATCTCCGAAGGTATAGGCACGCACCTCAGAAAATTCCATACCGCGGCCTTTAAATGCCGACTGGTATTCTCCACCAAAAAGATTATTGACCAAGCCCTTGGTCTGTATTTCAAGCTTTTTGATTTTTGAGAGTATCTCTTTGGAAATCATACGTCTAAATTGTGAACTGCATCAGTTGTTAAGGCTGTTTATTCGGAGATGAAAGCAGAAATTACAGGATGTTAAAAGTAGCTTTCTGATGACCATTTTCCAACTGTAATGCATATTTGAAAATGAAAATGGCCCAACTGTTAACACTACCATAACCTTGGCTTAACAACTGGTTAAGGTTTGATTTGAACATTGCCATTTATTTAAACTCCAGACATATGCAGATTGGATCGGAATTCAACAAACGATGTGAGAAAATCCTGAAGGCGGCCGGCCGTGAGTCAGATTTTAAAGCAGGAAAACAAATATCGGTTGAAAAGCTTGCTGAATTACTTAACATGGACCGGGTTGAGATTCGGAACCTGTTTCGATATATGATCGATCTACACCTCATCAAGGCCGAATCCATCGGTGGTCCGTCTCTTTACGGGCATATTTCACTTACTGAGAAAGGGGTCCTTAAAATAAAATCACTGATGAAAGGACCTGACGAATAAGTGAAATGAATAAACAATATAAGCTACCTTTTCCTTAGTGAAGACTTTGCCCATCGGGATGCCTTTTTAGTATGTAAAGTGTTACTGGTTCAAGAAAAATACAAATTGAATGCATCTGATAGGCAGTATTTAAGAATGGTCCAACAAAGGGGCATCATATCTTCTTCACCTGAGACGTATTGAAAATATCTCAAAAGGTCTATTTACTTCCGAAGCCCGTATTCGATACTATTAATCCATTATAATGTCATCGGGAAAGTATTGTGCAACTGGAAAAAAAAGTTTCTGAGACATAAAAAAGCGCTTTCAAATATCATCCTTAGATTTTGGAACAGCTCAGAATTCATTAAACAAAGCCTGTTAAATACCGCAAAAATTTCTACCTTTCGCCCCAAGAATTAAATGGATGAACACTCTTAGATTTAACGATATGATTATTGGAGTTCCAAAAGAAATAAAAACTCACGAGAACAGAGTATCACTTCTTCCGGGCGGGGCGCTACAGTTTAAGCGAAACGGTCATCGCGTACTTGTCGAAAAAGGTGCAGGAGAGGGGAGCGGGTTTTCCGATCAGGCCTACAAAGAGGCAGGTGCCGAGATTCTCAACGATATTGAAAAATTGTGGGAACAGTCGGACATGATTATGAAGGTTAAAGAACCGATTGAGCCTGAGTATTCAAGAATGCGTGAAGGCCAGATTTTATTTACATATCTTCACTTTGCGGCAAGCAGGGAGCTTACAGAAGCTGTCATAAAATCGAAGTGTATTGCCATTGCATACGAGACTGTTGAGAAATCTGACAGATCACTTCCATTGTTGATTCCTATGAGTGAAGTTGCCGGCCGCATGTCTGCCCAGGAGGGAGCAAAATATCTTGAAAAACCGATGGGTGGACGTGGCGTGTTGATGGGGGGTATACCGGGAGTACCTGCAGCGAATGTGGCTGTACTTGGTGGCGGAATTGTGGGCGTAAATGCCGCAAAAATAGCGGCCGGAATGGGAGCTAATACAACGATTTTAGATATTAATATCCCCCGTCTTCGATATCTTGATGATGTGATGCCGAAAAACGTATCAACCCTCTTCTCCAGCGAAGCGAATATACGTGAGCTCCTGCCTGATGTAGATCTTGTGATTGGAGGAGTGTTGAAACCAGGGGCAAAGGCTCCACACCTTGTAACCAGAGATATGCTCTCGTTGATGAAACCTGGTAGTGTTGTTGTGGATGTGGCTATTGACCAGGGTGGCTGCTTTGAAACATCGAAGCCAACCACTCACGACAAGCCAATATTTGTAGTAGATGATATCGTTCATTATTGTGTTGCCAATATGCCGGGTGCGGTACCTTACACCTCAACACTGGGTCTCACAAACGTGACGCTGCCATATGCTGTACAGCTTGCTAACCATGGCTGGAAAAAAGCTCTGAAAGCAGACCCCGATCTTCTGAAGGGACTCAATATCGCTGACGGTGAAGTAGTATACCAGGATGTAGCTGCAGCGTTCGAGATGGATTACACTCCTGTAGAGGAAGTATTCTGATTCTGAATCAGGAATAAGTATTGATTAAAACAATTAAACCCCGGGTTATTAAATCCGGGGTTTTTCCATAATGTTTAAGAAACATCCCCACCTGATTCCTTATTGCCTCTCCCTTCGATAAGTCGGACTTTTCGATTCTAATCCTTATATCGAAATTACGTAATTTAAAAATGGACAGGCAGATTGTTGCCCGATCTTCTATCTTTGTGCTGAAACTAAAATATTTACCCCATATCTAATTCTACAGTCATGAAGATTCTATTAACCCTGTTTTTAATCCTGTCCGGATCTCTGCAATTTTCTGCCAACCAGCCGAATGCAGATGTCGCAACTGAGACAGAAGTGGAAGAGGTAGTCATAAACTTTTTCGAAGCAATGCGTGAGTCCGATAGTGCAGGGATGCAGTCAATACTGACTGTAGATGCAACATTGCAGACTGTGGCAATATCTGAACAAGAGAGCACAGTGTTAAATAAAACAGATATTCAATCATTCCTGAGTAGCGTGGGAGAATCAGTTCCCGGCGCTCTGGATGAACAAATTACATCATTCACGGCCCATGTAGACGGGAAGCTGTCGACCGCCTGGATGGAGTATCGATTCTATTATGATGGCGAATTCAGCCATTGCGGAGTCAATACAATGAACCTGATTCACACGGAAACAGGCTGGAAAATATTTTCAATTGTAGATACCCGACGGCAAGATCCCTGCTAACTGGATGAGGCCGATTGCCTTATAGATTTTAAACGATATTGGCTTACATGGTTCAATGTTGCCTGATTTCATAAAAAATAGTTTAGCAATCTATTTACAATGGGTTAGAATCTGTGTAGAATTAAAATTACACTTTTAAAATGAATACCTGATTAAAACAGGGAGTTCAAACAAGAGATAATCTGCCTACCTATACTCAAAAACATAATCAAAGGACATTTATGAAAGCACAAATACTTTGGATTGTGCTGCTCTTCTCAGTTAGTACAACGTCTGTATTAGCACAGGAACACAGCCAATCAAACAAGCCGGAATTACAGGTACATCCGTTGATGAAATATTATACAATTCTCGAAAAAAGCCAGGGTCATCATAATGCGTTTAAAATCGCAAATGATTCATACCAGCTTAATTCGGTTGAACAACAGGCTTGGTCGGGAGAAAGCTGGATTTCATACCAAAAAAGAGAGAATACCTATCAGTCCGGAAAACGGGTTGAAAGCAGGGGGTATTCCATTTCTGAAGCAGGCAGTGGATGGGTACTGAATAAAATAGATAACTATACATATGAAAATGGCCTTCTGACATTAAGTATTTTCCAGGAAATCTTTGAAAATGAGCCTGTTTACCAAGAGCGCACACTAATTACTTATCAGACAAGTGCAGGTATGACTCTGCCGATATCAACAATATTTCAATATTGGGACGAGACTGAAGAGGACTGGAGTAATGAGGACCGGACGAACATTCAGGTTGAAAACGGCGTAATCGTTGGAGGAAGCTATGATGAATGGATCAATGATGAATGGGTAGAGACCGATCAGTTTACATTTGAAGAAGTGGATGGGGATCTCGTTGAAACAACGATAGTGTACGATTTTGAAATTGAGGAGTGGATCAACTACCAACAAATTGTCTATTCAAACATTACAGCCGATGATTTGTTTGATGAGTTTAATCAATCTATCGATCAGATTGATGATGGTACATTATTTTTATCATTTACCATACTGCCCGATTATACTTCATACGAGTGGATGGAGACTGGGGAGTCCGGCATTTGGGTCGCTACTGAACGTCAGGTCACAACTTTGTCAACAGAGCTTGAATATGGAGCTGAGACTGCTCTTATGACATCAATAGAATACATTTCTGGCGAATCGGAAGAGTGGATTCCGGCTTTTGAGGTATTGGTTGGATATAATGAGAATAACAGGCCGGCAGGATTGTCGTTCTATTTGGATGCGGATGAGAGTGAATCTGTGGATCTTCAGAAGGTCTATAGTGAGTCTTACCAGTACAGCAGCAATGATTTGCTCGAAATGGTGTTGAAGTTTGGCAGCTTGGATATCATTGATTCTTTCAAAATCACAAGTGATGATCAGGCTATAGCCCGAACACTGCTAAGTTGGAGTGATGTTACAACATCCATCAATCTTGAGGAACAACCGCTGGGTTTCAGGCTGAATGCTGCGTATCCAAACCCATTCAACCCGTCCACGGTTATTCCATTCCAGATGGCAACAGCATCTGATGTGAACATTCAGGTATTTGACATGCTGGGCCGTAATGTGGCAACGCTGGTGGATGAGTTCAGGCCAGCCGGAGAACATACGGTTCGTTTTGACGGATCTGGATTGTCGAGTGGCGTGTATATGATCAAAATGGTTTCCCCTGGACTTCAGCAAACCAGAAGTGTAACACTTTTGAAATAACGTAACGTCAGATTTTAAAGCGAGATGAGAGAAATCGGAGAGTGGTGACTTCGAGAGCAAGAGAAATAAAAACTGGACGTAAAAAAAACCCGGCTGATCATAAATCAGCCGGGTTTTGATTTTTTTAGGACAGATGTTTAGACCTTATCGTTTTTCAATCGGAGTCCAGTCCAGGTTTTTCTCACCGATGTACAGTGCTCGTGGACGAACAAGTCGGTTATTTTCATCCTGTTCGATATAATGTGCGGTCCAGCCGGAAACGCGGCTCATTGCAAATATACAGGTGAACAGATCAGGTTTGATTCCAATTGAGTAGTAGACCGTTGCGGAGAAGAAATCAACATTAGGGTCGATATTTTTCTCATCCTTCATAGTCTTCAGAATTGCTTCCGACCACTCGTAAAGTTCTTCATGCCCGGTCTCTTCCGATAAGCTCTCCGACATGCCTCTCAGCAGCCGTGCCCGCGGATCAAATGTTTTATAGACCCGGTGTCCGAATCCCATGATTTTTTCCTTGTTGGCCAGTTTCTTTTTGGTAAACTCAACAGGATCAGCCGTGTCAGGATCTTCCTCGAGCTCAAGGAGCATATTCATAACTGCGGTATTGGCTCCGCCGTGAAGTGGCCCTTTCAAAGCACCAATAGCTCCTGTGACTGCTGAAAACATATCGGATTGAGTTGAGCAGATGGCCCGGCCGGTGAACGTGGAGGCGTTCATTCCATGCTCAGCATGTAAAATAAGGCAGAGATCCATCGTTTTTTCTGCTTCTTTGCCCGGCTTTTCGCCGTTCAGCATGTAGAGGAAGTTAAAGGCTGTAGTGCCATTATCCAGCGGGTCCAAAATGTCTTTGCCTTCGCGAGCTCGTGCAAATGCAGCTATAATTATTGGCATTTGAGCCGTCATTGCAACAGCTGCATCGGTGTTGTTGGAACTGTCCTCAAAATCGGCCAGCATAGAAACGGCAGTTCTCAGCACTGCCATTGGTTCTGCGTTTTTATCAGTCGATTGAATATAGTTAAGAACAGGTTCAGGAAGCTTGCGCTGGCCAATCATTCTTTTGTTAAGGTCATCCAGCTCATCTTGTTTTGGCAGGCGATCATTCCATAGTAAGAAACAAACCTCTTCAAATGTGGCATTCTCAGCGAGTGTATCAATATTGTAGCCCGCATAGATAAGCTCACCTTTTTGCCCGTCAATGAAACTCTTTGTGGTAGAGAACGCTACGATTCCCTCAAGTCCTTTATTGATATATGGATATTCGCTTACATCTATATTGTCCAAGTTTTGTTTGGCCATATTTCTGTCCGTAAATTTTGATTTCCTTGTTGCTGTCTCTGTGAATTTGTTCGTCAGTCTACCGTTCCATCGGTCAAACGGAATTCAATTTTTTGAGTGCGTCCACCCCGTGAACAGAGACGTTCAATTTATTTCTGAAAAATACAAAAATAGTGGCTCTTTTAGAAGCGCTATTACCTGTAATATGACCGCCAAATTGATCGATGGAACGTTTTAATATTTTTTACAAGCTTCCGCCCAGTTTGGCTTCATTCCAATAGCGGTCCATCTCTTCCAGATCTGTCTGATCGAGTGTTCTGTCCTGACCCTTCAGCTTCTGTTCTATATACCTGAAGCGATGATCAAACTTTTTATTGGCCTGCCTCAGGGAATCCTCGGCATTCAGGTTCAAGAGCCGTCCTACATTTACAAGACTGAATAACAAATCCCCGAATTCTTCGGCCTGCTCAGCTCTGTTCTGGTGGTCAACGGCCTCCCGCCACTCATCAATCTCTTCGTTCAGTTTTTCCCATGCCAGTGTCCACTCAGCCCAGTCAAAACCGACATTAGCTGCCTTTTCCTGAATTCGGTGAGCTTTAATCAGTGCTGGCAAATGAGATGGAATACCATCAAGGATTGAGTCTCGTCCTTCTTTGAGCTTGATGGACTCCCAGTTTTCCGCAACCTCTTTCTCATTTTCAACAACGGTATCGGTAAAGACGTGGGGATGGCGGCGAATGAGTTTCTCTGAAATTCTGAAAATCACGTCGCCGATATCGAAGGTCTGTTTCTCATCCGCCATTTTACTATGAAAGACAACGTGCAGCAGAAGATCGCCAAGTTCCCGGGAAAGTTCGTCGTAATCTTCATCCTCAATTGCCTCAACAGCTTCATACGCCTCCTCTATGAGATTCTCTTTGATGGAGTAATGCGTCTGTTTGCGGTCCCAGGGGCACTCTTTTCTCAGGATAGATACAAGTTCAAGAAAGTCAGAGAAATCACGGCTGGGTTTAATGTGATCGTACATATATGTCTGATTTTAAAATCATTTGATTGATGGAATCAGTCAAAATAGGTAAAAATCCAACGCTGATGAAGTCGAGTGAAATGGGATCTTCACAGGCTCAGCGGAAGCGAAAGAAGTTTATATTACGTCTTCCGTTTTTTCTTCTCAGCAGCGGGAAACAGAATGTTATTTAGGATCAGCCTGTATCCCGGGCTGTTTTTGTGAAGGTTTAGATCTGTTGGCGGATCTCCCACGTGATGGGTATAATCTTCGGGGTCGTGCCCGGCATAGAATGTAAAAGTGCCCTGACCGTAATTGCCGTGAAGGTATTTAACCTGTTCACGGCCGGCAGACTCGGCCAGTTTAACAACATTGTTCTTCACTTTGTCGGCCTGGAAAGCAGTAGTTTGGCCATAGAAACCGGGAATGCTGCTCACGTGATTTTGCGTAAGCATGGCAGGGACAGGATCCCATTTTGCGGAAAAATCGAACAGGGTAAAATAGTCCAGGCTTTCGCTGATGCGGTTAAGGTCAACTTCCACATCAATGTCGTCGTGCATGTAAACATAGGGATCTGTAACAACTCTGAAATTTTCAAAGGCAAAGGTGTTGTCATAGTCGAGAAGCTCATTGGCGCTGGGATCTACCGGGTCACCGTCAATTTCTGTTGGCACTATATCGTGATCATGAGCTGCAAGGGCGATGTCGAACGTATTAGTTCCTGAACACATCGCAAACAGAAAGCCGCCGTTTCCTATGAACTCTTTTACGTTCTGGACCACATGCAGCTTGAGTTCGCTTACTTTGTTATAGCCAAATTCAGCCGCCAGTTCCTGTTGCTGGTTCACCTGCGCTATGTACCATGGGGCGTTCCTATAATTCCCGTAAAACTTCCCGAACTGACCCGAAAAATCTTCGTGGTGCAGATGAAGCCAGTCATACTGGTCAAGCTCGCCGTTCAGTACCTCTGTGTCGTAAATTTTATCGTAGGGCACTTCTGCATAATCAAGCGCAAGTGTTACTGCATCATCCCAGGGCATGGCGTCGGCGGGTGTATAAACTGCAATTGAAGGAACTGTCTCTAGATTTACAACCGCCATATTTACGTTTGGCTGCTCTACTTCACGAATAATCTGAGCCGCTTCGGCTTCAGAGATCAATTCTACTGTAACGCCTCTGACCCTGCTCTTTCTTACTATATCCGCTGATCGGGTTGTAATGAAACTCCCTCCACGATAATTGAGCAACCACTGGCCTGATTCATTCTCACCGAGATGGTTAAAAATGACCCCGTACGCTTTCAGGTGGTCACTCTGGGTCAGGTCCATTGGAATTAAAACACGATCCTGAGCCTGCACGGTGAATGTAGCAGCAATAAAAATGATGGAAAAAATAAGGGAGATTGTTCGCATGGATTTACAGAGTTTGGGCTTCATTTTGTTGTAATTTCTCTCGAACATAGTGAGCGTAAAATCCTTCGGGGAACTCTAACAAAATACTTTCATACATATCCCTGACAGAGCTTTCATTGAGCAAAAGTGTGGTTTCCCGGTTAAAAAATCTCTGCTCGTCGGTCTGATATTCATACATTGACTCTTCCAGTTCATAATACCGCTCGTTTGGTGGTATGTCACTGACTGAAGCAGACGCAGTGAGTAGCTGATTGGCAATTTCAGCTTGCTCCCACATAAGCCGCTCCCTGATAGGAGACTGTTTGTTTTTACTGATCTGTTCCCGGAGCTGTGAGAGTACATAGGGCTGAAACCTGCCAGGCAACTGATTCGCAAATTGAACAATCAGGTCATCAGAGAATGAGTGCGCGGGGTTTTCCAGAAGTTGGCTTGCTGCATCTATGGCATCTTCGTACTCACCGGTGTGCAGCAGCTGAATGGCAGTACTAAACTCGCGCAGGTCGGATGCTGTGCTGTCCATTCGTATGCCGTTTTTAATCCACATACGAAGCTGTATAGCATTGTTGGCAAAGTATGAGGTATTCCTCCGTTCAAGTGAGTTTAGCTGTACTTCAGCAAACTCAAAATCACCGGCAAAGAAATCAGATAAGCTTAGGTAGTACCGGGCTTTTTCTGACAGGTTTGACTCTTCAGTAGCGCGGTCGGCACGGGTAAGGGCCTGCCGGGCGGTTGTATAATCTTTATCAAAGAGGGCAATGCGTCCTTCAGCATAAAGCGTATATGGCTCAGCGGAGTTTTCGAGTGCGGCATAGGCCGTCAGTTTTTCAAACCACCGATTTGCTTTGTCAATCTCTTTGAAATGATCCAGCGAGAGATCTATCAGATTCGTTAATACACGCTCCATACGGTTGTAATTAGGCGAGCTTTCAATGATTGATTCATTCAGACGGTATGCTTCACTGTATAAATCATCAACCTGCTGGTTCGTACCGATACCTTGTTGATTGAGATAGCGGGCCCACTGTATGTAGGTTGTTGCTTTTTCTTCGGTAGCACGAGTAACAGGGCCCGTGTTTGAATCGATATAATAACTGTATGCATCTGCGGCAATTTCGTACTCCCTGGCAGACCTAAGCCGGTTTCCGAGAGAATAGAGGGAGTAGTTTGTCTGTTCAGTTCTTGATTCATACTGACGGGCGAACACAAAGGCGCGTCTGTAATCCTCTGTTTCCAGAAGTAGCCAGCTTAAAAGCTGATAAAGCTGTGCATAAGCCGGATGCTGTATATCCAGTTCAAGCAGATAATCCTCAAGTTCAAGAGCCGCTATATTATACAGCTCGTCGCTTCTCATTCTTAAAAAACGCTGCTGAACAAACCCCATTTGCTGTGGCGTTGAGGTAATTATGAGGTAGTACTCTTTCACAGCCTTTTCAAACTGACCGGACTGCATGAAAGCGTTTGCGATCTCGTTGGTAAAAAGAGTTGGGTTTTCAAACTCTTCCCGCGATAACTGGTAGATTTCAACAGCCTTAGTGTATTCACGCCTGTCCATCATGGCAGATGCAACACTGTGATAAATCTGAATCTGACGCGGGTTTTCATCAAGCACTGTTTGCCACGTCTCAGCGGCCTTTTCAGTATCTCCGCTGATGTGGTAGATTTCAGCAAGCTTAATCCTCGTACGGGTCACGTTGTTGCCGGCACGGATAGAGGCCTGGGACATTTCAATTGCAGTATCGTAGTATTTCAGATTGATGAGAGTTTCGGCCAGAAGGTCATAAAATGTGTAGGCATCGGGATTTTGCTGATGCAGTTCACGCAAAATAGGCAGGGCGTCCTCATAGTTTTGCTGCTGCATATATTGAGTTGCAATTCTAAACTCGTTCGATTGTGCACCGGCAAGTGAGAGCGCAGAAACGAAGAAAAAGGCTGTGAAAACAGCGGTAAATAAAAGAAATCGACTCATAAGTTAAATACCTTTTTAAACATAGAGGGAAAGTCGCTCTTCAGCGTTTGGTAAAATCTGTTTACCGGAAAACCAACAACGTTATAATAATCACCTTCGATCTTTTTAATAAATAAACTTCCATAATCATCCTGAATGCCGTAGGCTCCAGCTTTGTCCATCGGGCTCCCGGATGAAACATATTGTTTAATCTCAGACTCGTCCAACGTGTCAAACGTCACTTTAGTTTTCTCAGCAAATGTTATGTCCATATCGATTTCGCCTTTAGCACTAACAGATAGTGCTGAAACACCGCTGAATACCCAGTGATGACTTCCGCTAAGAGAGCGCAACATATCACTTGCCTCCGCAGGTGACGACGGCTTTCCAAGAATGGAATCATCTTTCACAACAATAGTATCGGCAGCAATCACAATATTGTTCATATGGCGTTTAGCAACATCCATACTTTTTTGTTGCGCAAGGCGGCAGACATTTTCATCCGGCCTGAGATCCGGATCTATGATTTCTTCAATATCCGATGGGTCTACCGTGCAGGAGATGCCCATCATTTTAAACAGCTGCTTGCGCCGCGGACTTGCGGAGGCGAGGATGATGGCATTCATTGAATGTCCTTTTTCATTCGTAATTTTTCAGTTACTATACTTTTGAATACCTTCATTTAAACAAAAATGGATAACGTCCGTGATTATTGAGGCATTTACTGCCTCTAAGTACCCTTTATATGGTTTTAAATGATAGGGCATCAGACACAGAAATAATAATATCAGTAAACGAAAAGTTTTATGTCAGCAAAACGTAAAAAAAGAACCCAAAAGCCAATGGCATTTCAAGCTTTGAACTACAAAATTCTTGGCGTTGGTGTTCTTTTAATTGTTATCGGATTTACCATTATGCGCCTTGAAAATGAGGTCTATGGATTTATATCACTCTATATTTCGCCGGTTGTTATCATGGCAGGTTACGTTGTTGTTGCTTTAGCAATACTCAAACGGCCGGCAACCGCATTAAATAACAAATCTGACAGAGCCACCACAAAAAATTGAACAGACTGCTCTCTTACGGGTTTATCTTTGCGCTAATCTATCTGGCGATTCTTGAGGGAGACGCCACAGATCACGTGATGCTAATCCAGGGATTTGCATTTTCTCTGATTGTTGCCTATCTCGCGTTTTTTCTTACATGGGTCACGCTCGATGCTACTCTACCCGTCATTGTTGTGGGAACTGCAATACTGGGATTCGGTGGGTGGATTCTTGCCATTGCTGTGGTTGTCTTTTTTATTACCGGTAGTCTGTTTAGCCGCCTGAACCGTGACCTGGAGACGCCCGATAACGGCTCTCTTCTCCCGGAAAGAAGACGTGACGGACTGCAGATTTGGGCCAATGGATTCTGGGCTGCTATTTTCTGTATTCTTTGGTTTCTATTTCCGATCAACCTGTTTCTCGGCGCTGCTTTTGGTGTGATTGCAACAGCTACTGCCGATACATGGGCAACTGAAGCAGGTATAAGGAAGCCGGGAAAGACCGTCAGTTTCAAAACATGGAAATCTGTTCCGCCCGGCACAGATGGGGGTGTGAGTCTTAAAGGAACGCTGTTTTCGATACTGGGCGCACTTCTAATCGGTTTTTTTGCTTCACAAGGAGTTGAGGGCAACCCGGTTCACACGTTTATACTGGTTTTTGTGGCCGGTTTTTTGGGTTGTTTGATTGATTCCTATATTGGAGCGTTTTATCAGCGAAGCGGCAAATCGGAGCAATCCGAACATCCCTGGCACTCTATGGACAAAGATAAACAGAACAGTTTCGTAAACCTTATTTCTACAGGTACAGGCGGACTGATTGCGCTCATTTTTTTCTTAATCATCTAACATATTTAATATGAAGTGGTATCAAAAACTGCATTGGAAAATTATCATCGGCCTCATTCTGGGATTAGTGTGGGGGCTGTTTTCAAGTCTGATCGGCTGGAATCAGTTCACAGTTGACTATATCGGCCCGTTTGGTACCATCTTTGTTAATTTGTTGAAATTAATTGCCGTGCCTCTTGTGCTTGCCTCGCTTGTCGTGGGTGTATCAAGCCTGAACGACATGACGAAACTCTCCAGAATGGGGGGCAAAACTATTGGCATTTATCTTATAACGACCGTATTAGCGATCACAATAGGGCTTACGGTTGTTAATGTGATGCAGCCGGGAAAAACACTGCCGGAGGAGACGCGAACATTACTGATGGAAAGCTACAGTGAAAACCTGGAGGGTAGAGACGAAGCGGCTCAGGAGCTTGTTGACCGCAGCCCATTTCAGTTTTTCGTTGATATCGTTCCTGTAAATGTTGTAGGGGCGGCATCTGACAACTCAAATATGCTCCAGGTTGTATTTATCGCCATTATTCTGGGCATTGGTATCATTAGTATACCGCTGCAAAAAGGGGAGGTACTCATCAATTTTTTCGATTCGCTTAATGATGTGATCATTAAAATAGTGGATTTGATCATGAAAACTGCTCCATACGGCGTGTTTGCACTGATGGCAACGGTTATTGTGGATCTTGCCGGCGATGATCTTACACAGGCCCTTATTCTGCTCAGAGCTCTTGCATGGTACTGTCTCGCTGTTCTGATTGGTCTTTTTCTGCACGTTACTATCGTCTATTTCAGCCTCTTTAAAGTATTCAGCAAGATGAAATTGAGTAGCTTTTTAAAAGCTATTCGTCCCGCAATTCTGCTTGGGTTCAGCACAAGTTCAAGTGCGGCAACCTTGCCGGTTACGATGGAGAGGGTTGAGAAGAACCTCGGTGTAGATGAAGAGGTGTCAAGTTTTGTGCTTCCGGTCGGGGCCACAATAAATATGGATGGCACAAGTTTATATCAAGCTGTAGCCGCCGTGTTTATAGCGCAGGCTCTGGGCCTGGATCTCACAATTCTTCAGCAATTGACGATTGTGCTGACCGCCACGCTTGCATCAATTGGTGCCGCAGGTGTTCCCGGAGCAGGTATTATCATGCTTGTAATTGTGCTTCAGGCGGTTCAGGTGCCGGTTGAGGGCATTGGACTGATACTTGGTGTTGATCGAATCCTGGACATGGCGAGGACAGCCGTAAATATTACCGGCGATGCTGCGGTGTCAGTTGCCGTTGCAAGCTCGGAAGGAATGCTCGGCGATTTGCATTACGATGATGAATAAACGCAGAAGGTTTTTTAAAGGTTTAGAGACGTAACATGAAGACGCATTTGACATTATTTACTATCGTATTGGTTTCAGTATTGCCTTTAGCGGGGATTTTTGGTGAAACCGCCTCAACAAATCCTGAACAGAGTGATTCTCTATCATTTGATGAAAAACTCGAACGTGCGGTAGAGAAGTTTTATCAAACCAGATGGACCGAAGCACAGGCGACGTTTGATGATTTGAAAGAGGAGATGCCGGGTGATCCGCGCCCCCATTTTTTTGAGTCGATGATGCCTTTTTGGGAATACTTTTTCATACATCAAAAGTCTGATTTGGCAGATAAATTTCTGGAACAGTCAGAAAGTGCCGTATCCTTAAGTGAACAGCGGCTTGAAAAGAACCCGAGCGATACCACCATGGTGTTCTTACTGAGCGGCCTGCACGGCTATCGCAGTCTTGTGGCGGCAAGTGAAAAGAATTACAGGGTAGCCATGCAGAGTGGTATCACAGGGTTCAGCTACACGCGGCAGCTTCTCTCAATCGACACAAACAGGCCGGATGCTCAAATTGGCCGCGGAATGTTTTACTATATGGTAGGAAGCATCCCAAGCGAGGTCCGCTGGCTTACAAACATTGCGGGCATTCGCGGCGATGTAGCCATGGGATTCCGGGAACTTGAAAAAGCGGCTGCAAGTGAGAATGCTGTTCGCTACGACGCCATGATGATGCTAATGTATCTGCATGAAAAAGAGGAAGAGTTCACCAAGGCGGTAGAATATGCGGAGCGCCTGACAGATCGTTTTTCAGAAAATGTGATTTTTTTATATAAAGCTGCAGAACTCCATGAACTGCTCGGTAATACAGAAAAAGCTGTAGAAAATTTCAAACGGGTAATATCTGAGGATAACGAAAACCTGCAAGAGATCACTCAGATGAGTAAAAATAGAGTTGATGAACTTTATGCTTTTGGTTTGATTGACCAATAATTTTTACTAAACTGCGAAAAGTGCACTTCTTAATTCACAAAGATACAAGTGTTATGTGCTCTGAACTCAATCATGCCTATGGGCAAAGCGATACGAATTAGTTTT
>Ga0136598_1000542_pt1 | contig 17550 bp, 9 predicted proteins | sample AntRauTorcE11899_FD_104790 | JGI IMG/M metagenome (GOLD analysis project Ga0136598, IMG submission 104790) | Saline lake microbial communities from Rauer Islands, Antarctica - Metagenome Torckler E11 #899 | ecosystem: Environmental > Aquatic > Non-marine Saline and Alkaline > Saline | place... | reverse complement strand
GACCGTCACCGCCGAGCCGTCCGGCAGTTCGGAGCCGCAGACCTGACACGCCACGGCCCCCTCCCCGAGCGCAACTTTATTTAATTGGTTTATATCTTCAATTAACTGTTTAGCAGTACCTTCATACTGTTTGAGTTCTGTATCTCTCATTGGGTTTTTCTATTTGCTAGGAAGCCCAGCCTGCGTGCACTAACACGCGGGCATTTCAATTCGAATGCTCCATACACTGGGCTTCCATACCAATGCATTATACTGCATTGGATATATAACTTATCCTTTGCAGATTCCTGCAATGGGTGCAGAGAGTTAAGTGTCATATGCATGTATATGCACCGGATAAATGATGGTCAAGGATCGGGATGAAGATACGGGGAAGTATACGGAGGCATATCCATCAGAAAAATTCCTATCTGCTTTAGAGTCACTCAACGGTTCTGCTGGAACTCAAGAGGTAGCTGATGAGGTTGGATGTGCATATCGGACTGCCCATGCAAAATTATCTAAATTAGAGAATAATGGTGAAATAAATTCTCGAAAAGTGGGGAACGCAAAGCTATGGCAATTCCCCTGATTCAATGATTGATTATTGATTTACGTGGGTGTGATATAGAACTCACCAGTGGAATTCCAATCGGGTTAGTACTCGTCCTGTAACCAGCGTGTTTCACCGTGTTTCTAGAGTTCATCGAGTCGTTTGTGATTGAGTTGCATTTCATCCAGTCGTACTCGGAGAGGAACTTGTTGAGGACGCGGTCGCTATTGGCTGGAAGCACCTCACGTGCAATCCCAGTCACGGTCTTGTTGCTGGCCGCAACAAGACCTGTGATGTAGGCTTTTGCATGATGTCATGTGGTGACGACAGTGATTCGAACTCATCGAGTACCTGCGTACAGGACAAGAAATCCGTAATCGACATCGTCTGTCCTTACGGCGGTCTACGTCTGCTTCCTACTTCAATGTGCAAAGCTGAGTGACTTGTCTGCTTCAATCAATATGTTAGGATATCATTACTGATTTGTGTGAATAAGATCACGAATCTGAACTGGCGGATAAGGTTAAACGCAAATATTTATATAATACAATTAACGCAAATGGCTTCTAAGTTTGAACTCGTCAGACAACCCTGTTTATGTTTTTTTCTTATAGTTATCTCTACTTCTCCCACCTCAGCGTTGCATTCGGCACAGGTGTCATGCTGGGAAGAGACTTCGTAGAATATAGATCTCCGAGTAGGTGCATCGACGTTTTCTGGCTCTTGGGTTGCGATTTCGAGTCGATCTCCCAGACTCATCATAACATCATTCTTTTTTCCTTGGTTGCAGAACCGACAGAGCAATTGATAATTGCTTGGTTTGTTATGGCCAAACTGTGAGACAGGTTCGATATGGTCTATTTCACCATCCATCTGCGGTTGAGTGAACGAATGGATCGGTTTAAATGGATCATCTCCACTGAATGCCACTGAATTCTGTTGATCACCAAGCTTCACCCCACAGTTATTGCATCTATTGTTTTGTTCTCTCTTCAGCTTGTTTTCCAGTACTTCACGTTTATTCCCAGTCAGACTTCCTCTTTCTTCAACCCAATCGTACCAAAGTTGCCCAAACAACTGACCTATCTCTTTGGACTCAGAATCTGAAAAGGAATAGTTCTCTCTTAGATGATCCGTGATCATCTGATAAGGTTCCTTCTCTGAATCAAAATCAGAGTAGTCGTTTGTTTCCCCTCGGTGGTTCGCAAGTGCCTGTTTAGGCGTGAAATGCAGTGCTAGTCGAAGCAGAATTTCACGATTCCACTGCTTCTGGTGACTACCTAAATACTCAAGATAGAATATCAGGTCTTCTGCATCCATCTGTTCAACCACATTAGGTCCTTGGGCTAACAGACGCTCCACCAGCTCCTCACTGGACATTTAGAACCCTTTGTTGAATATTCGGAAATTAGACAGACCTTGTAGATTCGTATCTGCAGCGCCTTCCAGTTCCTCACGCAGATTCTGGCGGTTCTCACTAGTACTCAGACCGGATGTATTCCACTTCCAGCGGAAGAATTCTGGTGGAATGTCATTTATCACTTCTTCAATCTGTTTCTGGAAGGTTTCGTCCGATTCAAGCACATATCTCCATAGGTCGTCTATCGAGTCACCAAGTTCTTCCTCTGCTTCCTGCAAAAACTCATCCCTATTTTCCTGCTTATTAGCGAGCTCGTCCAAAATATAATCTTGGAAAACTCGCATTGTATCAGGTCGGAAGAATTGCTCTGGATCTTTCTCATCGAATTCTTCCTTGCCCTTCCTTACCGAGACTGCATCATTCCATAGGTCTTCGTAGTGATCTTGCAGCGTCTCCCAAAAGAGATAAAATTTCTGTATTTTGAATTCGATATCATCATCTTCCCAATCATCGACGTTTGAGTACAACACGTTGTTAACTCCCTTCATACCAACAAATCGGTCCATAATTGTGTAAACGTCTCCAAATGGGAATACCCCGGTCTCCTCGCCTACCTTTTCGGAGTAGTCGATCATCTGGTGGAACGGAGATTCTTCTTCAACGTCGGCTAAATATGGGAACCGGGCCTTATTAACATCGACACCAGCGATGGCTAGTCGGTCAACAAGGGACTTAGACTCTACCTCAGACAGAGCGGTAGCAACAGTGATGAACAGCTCATCTTGGGAAATCGGCTTTGCTTTATCATTGATCATATAGAAGTGGTAGACTTGTTCCTTGTCTTCAAGCCCTGGTATCAGTACAATCGGGTATTCTATGTCACCTGGATATTTTTTCCCGCCGAAAACCCGGTGCTGACCATCGATAATGAAACCAGGTTTACTGACACGGTCAACATATTCCTCTAACGACTCACGCTCTTCATCTGGTAACTCGTCGAACTCCTCAAGAGATTTTTTCAGCTCCCCTGTTTTCCTCGCTAAGTATGAGACAGTTACGTCAGTGTCGGCATCAGATGAATCCTCTTCCCCATCACCGGTTTCCGCTTCGCCTGTCTCTCCATCATCACTGGTTTCCGCTTCGTCTGTCTCTTCATCATCAAAAGTGAGCGAATCTACATATGTCTGTCCTTCATCGCTTAAGCGACTATACAGGTGCTCATAAGCGTCTTTGAGTTTTGGTTTTGTGTCTTCGTGCGCTGTAGACTTGATTGAGATGTCTACCCCGCCACCCTCTTGCTGGCTAATGTCTAGGTGGTCTTCGTCAACCGTCACTAGAATTGCACCGGGGATTGTATTCTCAGGAGTCTCTAAGAATTGACGAATCGAATCCAGTCGACCTTCATCTAATTGCCGCTGGTAACCATCCATAAAATCGGCGTTCGCTCGGGGAACCTCTGCCCACTGGACTAACTCATTCGTTGTCGACGAAATCGCGTACATCTCCGGCGAGCCATCTGCATCCTTATGATTAACTTCAATCCCGTGGTAGGTTGCTGTGACCTCTCCCACTGAAGAGTCATCTTCAGGCTCACTTTCGGCTTCTTCAGACTCAGACATACTCCACAATATTATGGGGTGATAAATAAGGTTCGGTGATTTGCATGTATTAGTACAGAAACATCCACTGAACAGTCTCGCCTGCCGACGAGCACGACAACCCACCGATGAGCATGGTGATCGGTGCGGTGCTCAAGCACCTGGTGCAGTCACGGCAGAAGATCGATGACGCCCGCGACGAGCTCGATCTGACGACCATCCAGGAGTTCAAGACCGACGTTATCGGGCTTCGGTATCGAAAGCCGTTGGAGATGATGTGTACGCTGATTAAACACCAAAAAATAAATCATGTCACTTAGTGCGAGCGTACCACGAGAGAGTATACTAATGAGTGAAGATTCGCCATTTACTGATTTACTTGATTCCGAAGCAGCATACAGCACTAAAGCAGGTTCGGCCTTTCTAGGGGACAGTCGAGACCTACTCAAAGAACTCCCCGATGACAGCATTGATCTGATTGTTACTTCCCCGCCATTTTACTCCCAGCATCAGAAAGAGTGCGGTAACGAAGACCAGGAAAGCTACAACGACTGGTTTATGCAATTCATCCCCGAGATCCGCCGCGTGCTCCAGCCACACGGTAGTCTTATCGTCGAGATCGGTGGGGCCTTCAAAAAGGGGAATCCAGAGCGTTCAACGTACCAATTCGAGTTGTTGAGCCGGATCGTTGATGAGGGAGAGATGTACTTGGCACAGGATTTCTACTCGTATAATCCTGCCAAGTTACCGAACCCTATTGAGTGGGTGAATGTTCGTAATATCCGCGTAACCGATGCAGTTGCTCATATCTGGTGGCTCACACCAGAAATAAACGAAGATTCCGCCATTGTAGAGGGTGAACATCCACATCCAGAGGCAAATAATCAACGAGTTCTACAAGACTACAGTGAGACTCAAGAGCAATTGATGGAAACCGGAGAGTGCAACGACAGTAAACGAAGTTCCGGCAGGGATATTGACGAATCCTCTTTCGCAAACAAAAACGAGGGATCAGTCCCAGATAACCTTTTGATAGGATCAGATGGTGATATTTTGCCAGAGAATCTTGACGAAGTAAGCGCAGACGACTTTTTGAAAGCTCTCACAGGTGGTGCAGACTTAGATGATATGTCTGTTGCTGAGCTGTTCGGAGTCTTGGAGTATGATATGAATGTCGCTGATAGCCTCATTGAAATTTCAAACACCACAAGCAACACCCATTACCTTCGGATGTGCCGCGAGTTCGATTTCGATTCACATCCTGCTCGGTTCCCACGACAGATCCCCGAGTTCTTTATCGATTTCCTCACACCAAGTCCACCATACGACGACTGGGATCACGGTGTACTCGACAGACCGATTGTGCTTGACATCTTTGGTGGTTCGAACATCACCGGAAAGATAGCCGAATCAAAAGGTCGCCACTGGCTTGCGTTCGAACGAGATGAAAAATATCTCGAAACGTCACAGTTCCGATTCCTCGAAGAGGAACAAATTCGAAAGCGGCTGAATGAAGATCAAATCGACTTCGGGGATTTTGCTAAAATCGGAAAGAACGACTAATCGGCTATGATGCCCTCGGTATTTTGTTGGGAGACATCATGGACGGTAGACTTTAGGGTAGAAACTAAACTTTGTTTTTCGGGGAAAGACTGATTCGTCGATTCGATCAGGCTCGGAAATATTCCAAATCAGATCAAAGTAATCGATCGCCGTCTCAAGTACGTTTGGATCACGTGTCTTTAGTCCTGCTTCGGGGTTGTAAAAGAAGCTATTTTCCATAAGATTTGCACTCCCGGCAACCATCGACCCGTCGGATGGACTCCCAGCAAGGAACAGTTTTGCATGAATCCCTGTCTCGCCTACATAATTATCATCATTCTCTTCTATTTGTTTGAGCTCAGTGTGATCGTGGAATTGCTTAAACCGTGTATATGTTCGTAACTCGAGGTTACCCTTCGTATTACCAAGTCGACTCAGTAGATTCTTTTTGAGGTTGTTCCAGCCACTAGGACTTGGGAGTCGGAAGAGCAGTCGAATCTTCACATCGTTTTCGAGGAGATGACGGAACGTCGCCGTATAGTCTTGGATGGCGAAATTCATCCAAGGAGACATTATCCGAAGGGTTGGCTCAGTATCAGGTGTATGCAGTGGATAATGGCAGACTTCTGCGATGGCACTACTGAACGTCTCTGCATCACTCGGTTGGTTGTCTCGCCACGATTGGATTTGGCTTACTTCATCTTGAAGTAGTGGGCTATCGTCTACATACTGTTCGATTCGATATTCATCAAGATAGTTGGGGTCCAGCATCGAAAATACAAATGTGGTAGGGCTTACACGGAAGTCGTCGAGTTGCTGGACTATCGCCTCCACCAGCGATTGCCGCTGGCGTTCCCACCTTTCTGAAAGTCGGTTAGCTAATTCTCCAAGGCCCTGTTCGCTTGCCTGGAGGTCGGATAGTCGTGTCGTCAACCACTGTTGATAGGTCTTGATTGAATCGTCGTCAACAGCTGGGGCTTGGTATGCTTCACCGAAGTGTAACAACCCATCTTCAAGCCTTACAGTAACATCGGCGTCTTGGAGTTTCGTATGAATCTTGAATTTGTTTTCTTCAAGTAGGTCAACAAGATAAGCTGAAACAACGGGACGGTTTTGTTGACTTGCTGTAGCACAGACGACCGCCGCCTCGTCAGGAAGTGGCCAATCAATATCAATCTTAGACCGTTCACTGGTGCCGAATCGAAGTGCATCAAGAATATCGGCACGTTCGGCGGTAATGTCTTCTCGGATCTCTTGGATGGTCGCTGTGAACCCCTCGCTAAAGATAGAATCGACGAATGTGGTGAGGTCTGCCCGGGTCAAGTAGAGCGGAAGGCTGGCCGCGGATTGTTTCGGTCGGTCATCCGGCAGGTCGATGTCGACAGCACGGAGTAGTGCTTCGTTGACCGCTGGCTGATCGAGTCCAACTTGCGCACAGAGTCGATCGGAGAGTGCCCAAGCAGCCTGTGACTGTGTATACGTCTCACCAAGTCTGAGTGCCTCCAACACCTCTATATCGAATTCGTAGCCTTGGGTTGTCCGCTGGAGAATACCTAATGATCGAAGCAGGCGGATGTCGTCTTGAGTACTGACTGCCTTGAGATCTCGAGCTGGGATGATAACGGTATCGCGTTGCTCTGTCTGGAGAATTTGATCTACACCTTGTCGAAGACTGCGCATCACGCCACCTGACGTATTGTAGGCTGCGCCGGCGACAAACTGTTTGGCTGTGTTGCTATTTGCGAAGATCGCTGCAGACCCGATGGGGTCGACGAACCACTTGTCACACAGTGACGTAAGAAATGCATAGTACGTCTCCCATTCAACTTCGTAGTTTGTACGAACAATCTCGATATCGTAGGCACGTCGAAGAGCGGCTTTTGCCTCTGAAGAACCCGTTTGAACATTTGCGTTTGCCAAGAGAAGGCTATGCGGAGAGACACCCCAAAGCACGTAGGAATCGTACTTATCAATAGCAGTCGGAATCTCAGACTTCATGATAACTAGTAACTTATATTGGGACTACTTGAAACGGTAGTGAAAGGCTATTGCAGGCACTAAATCCTGAGTCGTTTTGGGCGTCTCAGTCGTCTTCGGCGGTAGACAAGTTGTCGAGACGTGTGATCAGTCCACTTTTGTCAAAGGTGTAATCCTTATTATCCTCGTCACAACCATACTGGAAGATACACTCGGGACAACCAGAGTTGCAGCCACAAGCATCGAAGTTCTCAGCCATCACTGTGAGTGCGTCCTCAAGCTCCACCTGTTGGCCGTCTTCGACATTGTACAGCAACTCAGTCACTCCATTCCCACCAACAGTGCTTTCGAAGATGAACGCCTCCATATTTCCTTCTTCATAATCGAATGACTCCTGCAGGGATCGAATCTCAACGCCCCCGATTCGTTGGAGGGCAAGTCGGAACCCATGAGTGAGCGTGTGTAGTTCTCGTTCCGTAAGAGAACTACTTGTTGCAGGCGTCAATCGGATTCCTTTCGTTTGGAACATCCGACCTGCCATCACTTCACGCTGCTTCGAGGTGTCGTGTTCTGGATCACGAAGACAGACCGGTTCATCGTCGGTATTCTTCGAAACAACGCTGTTGCAGTGACGTTCGCCACAGAGAGTAAGCGTCTGTTCCTTTGGATCACTTTGACCATCGCTGTAGGATGTAGTAAACGAGTCGACGGTCTCGGTGATCTCGATATCACCATGCGTGAGTTTGACGACAGAGTTTCCGTTTCCATCAGTAAGGACGGTGTCTTCGTCCGATTCAAATTCAGAGACACGAGTAGTGACGTGTGCGAAGGTGTTTCGAGGTGACGTATGGTAATTCGAGAGTGGGAAGATGTCTTCTGAACTCCGGTCACCAAATGTTCGCTCTTTATCCGAGAGTTCGACACGCTTCAACGCGATTGGTTCGACACGGTCGACGTCGGATCCGGTTGCCCCACAGTCAGGACAGGCGTTCTGGCCCGTCCACTCATTCTCCGCACCACAGACATCACACCGGAGTTGCTGGCCAAGTTCTGTACGAAGTTCCTTGGTCCCCTCGGTGTCTTCGTGTATCCGAGTGACGACATATCCGCGTTTGTTCTTGAGGCTGTATGCGTACGGGTGTAACTCCCGAAGTGCCATTGCTGCGTTACGGTCCCAACTTGACTCTTGTTGTTCGTTGATTTTTCCGGTTTTTGGGTTGCGGCGATACCGGGTCACGGCTACGCTGTCGCCGAACGCACGCAACTGTGGTGTGAACTCTGAACGGACCGACCGTTCGTGTACCTTTGCGAGATTCATGTCGTTGTAATCCTCGAGAAGTTGGTCTACAGTCCGGATCTCTCCTCGAACGGTCTCGAGATCGCGCTTGGCCTTTTCGGTCTCCTCATCGTTGTCATTCGACGAGAAATCACCGAATCCAGTACTCTGTTTGGCGTCCGCTAATATTTCACTTAGCTCACTCCTTCGTTCTTCGAGCGTACTCTGTTCAGACGTAAGATCCTCGTGGTACTCGTAGGCGAACCGAACTAACCGCTCACCAAACTCCTCGATACAATCGTTGATAATGTCACTGTATTCTTCTCTGGCGACTTTGAGTTCCGCATCTTCCTGACAGTTGCTACAGTCTCCTGCAACTGCGGAGTCGTAGATGTGGCCACAGTTCCGACAGTACGCGTAGTCAAGGATATCATTAAGCCACGCACGCACTCCGTCATCAGACTGTGCAATCGCCTCTAAGACGGCTAGGGTTTGTCCTTTATTGGTCTCGGTCACGTCCCCGTAATATACACGGTTGAACGTATGATACTCGCTGTCTGGTGCACTGCGGACAGAGTCCTTCTTGAACCGGTTCCACTCGGCGGGATCAGGGTTTGTGATTTGAGCGCCGTCAATTACATCCTCGCTCGTCCACGGAATGTGGTAGTTGGCAGCGATATAGTCCATGATCGCCCAGGTGAGAGACGACCGAAGGACGTGCTCGTTGTGCTGATCGAGCGGAATCGGTTTCTCTTCGGAGCTGATCAGTTCCTCTGGCTTTTTGTGATAGTAGAAATCGATGGGATTCCGTTTACTAATGGTCGTCACCAACGATTTCCCGGCGGATCGACCTGCACGACCAATACGCTGGAGGTAGGCATTCGTGTTTGGCGGTGAGCCCAACAAGAGTAGGGTGTTGAGATCTCCGATATCAATACCGATTTCCATCGCTGGTCCCGTCGAGAGGAAGTTAGGCACCGCGTTACGCTTGAACTCGTGTTCAATTTGACGGCGTTCGTCCGCCTTGAGATCACCTTTATACACTTGGCTCAGTAGCAGACGCGTTTCTGTGGTTGTTGCCCAGTATGCATCCCGGTTGAAATGCGGCGACTGTAGTGTTGTTCGGTCAGTGTAGGGGATTTCGAAGTCAGTCGCATATCCGTAATCGGTTTCGTCGACCCGTGCGGCTGCATCGCTGACGAACTTGTCTTTTTTATGGAGATACCGAATCGGCTGTCCCGACTTGACAGCTTTCACTATGATCTTATCAGGTTCGAGTTGGACACGGTCAGTGTCCTCGTCGACACGAATCAGCCCATTAGAACGGAGGTCTGCGATGATTTCAGTTGGACTGTCGACGCCACGGTCTTCGCGGAGTGTTTCCATGAGCGACTCACGGGTAACACGGTTATTATTAAGTAACTCTGCACCGACCTTTCGGTGCTCGTCAGAGGACGGGGTTTCCCCGAAATCAATGTTCAAAAGTCCATTCGATACCATCCGACCGTAGGTCCGTCCATAGTCTCCGTTGAACAGTCGGTAGGATCCTGGCAGGAGCTCTCCTGTAATCGTTCCCGTCCACTCGAAGAATCCAATTTCGTCATCTATGATATCAGAAGATGTACCAAGGTTATTCCAGTACTCGCGGGCCCGAACGCGAGTTTCCTCGATGAGGTCTGCAAGTGTGGTCTTCCCTTTTTCATCGACGTATCGAAGCATCTGTTGCTGGATGAACAACAGCTTCTCCGGTTCGTCGAAGTCGTTGGCTAATCGTTCCATGTCGTGGTACGAATCGGCAAACGACATGAGCTTCCCTGCGCTTTGGTTCCCATTATCATCCGCAAGTTTCCGCAGCATGAACTGGCTCATCGTGACGCCAGTGTTTGTCGGCGATCGCATCAGATGGTCGTAGTCGCGATATCGATGGTAGCACGGAAGGGCATGTTTGGCTACCGATGGCGTATCGAGTCGAATATTGCCATCCTGATCGCGATATGCCGCACGTAGATTGAACGACTTGTGGACACGCTCGACAGCGTCGTCGCCGTGAATTGTACATCCAGATCCAGGGAGATAATATACGTCCTTGCGGTCTGCATTACACTCCACACAATAGTCGGCCTCTTGGGTGTCGACGTATGCAGAGAGCACAAACGTATCCCGGTTGCATGAACAGCCATCATCAAGATCTACAGGGGTGTGTCGCTTGCTGTGGTTTTCGTCAGTACAGATCCAGGGTAGAACGAGCCGTGGAATAAGCGGTGTGTCACATGCGCCACACTCTGTCCCCGATTGCTCGTGGCCATGCTCGTCACACTCGGGGTTGTCACACTCAAACGTGAGGTCGTCTTCGACACTGAGTTGACCACCACAATTGTCACAGGCAGCGTCTGCGGCGCGTTCACTGTGCGAACAGGTTGTATTCTTACAGACAATACCGTCTTCAGTGCGTGTGAGAAGGCCACTACAGGCTTCACAAGAGCCGAGGCTTTCGCTTGGTATTGTTGTGTGATCGCAGGATTCACACTCGTATTCCGGTGTGAAATATACGCGTGTTAGATCTCCATGATTCTCGTGGCTACATTCCGGCTCGTTTGCATATAGATACTCGCCTTCAGTCTCCTGCCGGAGCGGGCGGACGTCCGCACAGTCCTGACAGTACCAGGCTTCGTACAACTGTTCTCCACACTTGTTACACAGTCGGATCTTCGTGACAAATGAAGAGTGACCAGCAGATTCGTCACAATCACAAGATTGCGGGCTTGGGTAAATACTCTGACAGTGTAAACACTTGTAGTAGCCGTCGACAGGCCAATTGAACACGTGAACACGGATCTCAAAGTCACCGGCCTCAAAGAGGGACAGAACGTTCTGTGCAGCCGTTTCAGCAGCAGCAGTATCAATATCGTACGTAGTTTCGATGTAGTCGACAAAGTCTGCAGGCCGAGGTGCATTCTCAATATCCTCGATTTCAGTCGGGTCTCGGAGGACTTCGTGGAGATGTGTTAACCACGTGATTGAGCCTGCGTCAGCTGCGGCACGAAGGACCGCATCGGCACCCCGACAATCGGTGGGTTCGACACCAAGATTGTCGACCCACGAGTATGTCTGGGTCGATTCACCAGAGTACCAACGCTCAAGATCTGCTTGAAGATCGGCTGCATCAATTGTACTCTCGGTAATGTACTTAGGGAGTGTCCCGACTGGTGACGGCGTCTCAACAGTCGTGTCTTCCTCAATAACTTCATACGGGTCGCCGTGTGGGACACCGAAGAGGCGTTGAAAGAGTTCTTCTTTATGACCTACAGTTGCACTGGATGCGACAAGGCGAAGCGGATCCTCTACGTCACGTGCCTGCCTAAGCCGACGGAGGCGCTTGACAAGCGAGGAAACGTGTGCTCCGAATAATCCTTCGTATGTGTGGACCTCATCAAAAACGAGGAATTTAGGCTGGTCGACGAAGAGCCGGTGTGCCTTTTCATCGTTGATGTTGAACAGTCGATAATTGATAGTATCGGGATTGGTGAGAAGAATATCTGGCGGGTTCTTCTCCATCCGATCACGAGTGAGGTGGACAAACTTGAGGAACTCACCACCGTAGGACTGACGTGTCTGCAGGAAGTACTCACTGCCTTCCTTTTTGACGTGCAAACGAGGAGATTCGTTCTCACGCACATGATCACTACTCGCGAGTTCGTCCGCGAGGGTGTTTGGGAGCTCGAAAAATTCGAATGAATCCTCAAGATACTTGTGCGTCTTTTTTCCGTCGTTGTACTGGCCACGCCGGGGCGTATCACCATCGTAAACCCCTATCGTAATATGTTCATCTTCCGCGAGACCAGACTTGCGGTTCACAATCCAGAGGTACTCGATAAACCGTTTAAGCTGGTCTTGGGCGAGTGCTTTCGTCGGATACGTAATAACTGCCTTGATGCTATTTGGGCTCCTGTCCGGAATGTTTCCCTGCTTTGCACGCAATGCGTATTGGAGGAGAGGGATGAACCACGCTTCAGTTTTCCCCCGACCTGTGCTCGCCGAAATAAGCGCGTGGTTGTCATCGGCAAGCCAGCGAATTGCATCTTCCTGATGATCCTGTAGGTTCGTGAATCCTTGCTCCTCAAATGCGGTGATCAGGGGTTCTTCTAAGCCAACTGGTGCGAACTTCCCATTAACGGACTCTGCGAAGGTCCTCCAGGATTTTTCACTCCATTGTGCAGAGGGAACCCCTTGGAGATACGGTCCTTTTGACCGAATAAAGGCTTGCTCAGCAGTTGTCTTCTCATCATGACTGAAGTCGTTTAGGAGGCCTTGATACCCCCGCTGATTGTTTCCGATGAGATATTGTGCGTAGCTGTCCTGTGCGTGTTCTCCTAGCTCGATTGGATTGTATGTTGACATTGTTAGAATTGGATGGTTAATTTTTCACTGAACTCTTCGAGCGCCTTGAGTTCATCCAGCACTCCGTTGTCGATGTCTGCGAGTGTAACAGTCTCATTCTGCAGAAACCGTAACAGTAGGTCGCCTGCTTCTTCGCTTAATTCGTAATTCGACTGAATCGTCTCGATATTGATGTCGACCTCAGAGTACTTCTGCTTCGCTTCTCTGAGTTCCTCTGCGTTGATAATTTGGCCGCGTTTGATCGAGTTGATTTTGTCCTTATAGATGCTCACTGCTTCGGCATCAGAAGGGGATCCAATATCAGGGATTCTGAGAATCGTCTCTCTGGTTTTGACTTCGGTCAGTTCATCGGTCGCGGCAGCCGTGAGATTGTCTCTGACTGTCTCCGTGTGATCGCTGAGGGCACCCTCAAACTTATTAAATTTCTTTCGAGTGGAACTAATCTCAGAAACACCATCGAAGTCATCAAAGCTCTTGGATTTGAATTCACGAAGTGTGGGGCGATACGTATCGAGTGTCTGTTCAATATCCTGGTGTGGTACAGACGAATCCAGAGCATCTGCAAGGTCGACTGCCCGACGCAGAATACTGAAATCACTTTCAATATTCGAAATGACCTCTTGAACCTCTTGGAATGCCTGATTCTTTTGTTCTTGCTTCTCCCGTTTCGTATCACTGTTCTTCTTGTCTTCCTCAAGCGTTGAAACTGAATCAGTGAGTTTACTCAGTCGATTGATCCGTGCTTTGATCCCACTCTTTTCAGTATGCATGACTTGACTCATAGTCCATCCTCCATCTTATCCGTCAAGGTTGCAGCGGCGTCTTTTGCCTCATCAAAGGGTGTTGTATCCAGTTTCTCGATTCCAAAGTCCTCATTTTCTAGTTTTCTCTCTTTTTGTTCCAATGCGTCTTCGAGTTTAGTGAGCTCTGTAGTGAAATCTGAGAGATCATTATACACTCTCTTGCTTGTGCCTGCATTCGTAAGCATGAGGAGCGGATGGTAGGCATCAAGGAATTCCCAGGCGTTTGTCACGTCTTTTATCATTTCCATCTTCTCTCGAAGTTCAGAGATCGTCGACTCGAAATCTTCAGGATTAGTTTCTTCGACTTTGTTAATGATCGTCGGTCTGGACCTGTCTGACAGGTCATAGGCGGTATCAATTGTGCCGAAATCGATATCCTCTGGCTTCGAGATATCCTCGAAGGCATCGGCGACTGTGCCATATTGATTAACGATCCGCGTGCGAGCAGTTTCCAAATTACCAGACCGACTATCTGTGCGGAAATTCCTGACTTCTGTGGCTATTTTACGGGCGTTGAAGCTGTTTGCAAGCCGCAGGAAATCTGACAAGCTGTCAGCATTAGATTTCGTTGCACCCAATTTTACTCCGTCATTTCCAGTTGTAATATCTGCAATTCGATCGACTAGATCTACAGGAGTGGTCTGCGAGACGCAGCGGTGGAGTTTGGGATAGTTGATGACGTTCGACCGCAGGTGGAACCGTGCTCGGAACAAGCCCTTCAATGTCTCCCGATGGTTACCGATAGTATATCTATCAATATTGAGCTCTTGTGGAATTGAGATCTTGTTTTCATCTGGTTCATCCTCTTCTAGGGGCCTCATTAACGATTGTACAGAAAATTCCGTTCCATACCCTCCAAGCACGTTTAGAAGGTACTTTCCAAACAGTGCAATTTCGTCCAGCGTTACACCGAAATCCTCCTCAATATCATTCTCGACATCCGAACGGAGATCTCTGACGGCTTGGTCAGCCCACCATCGAAGCAATTGTGGATCTACTCGTTCGGCCTCGATGTGCTCCTCGATTGATTGTTCGTCATATACCCCAATGCGTAGAAGATTGAGCAGCAACGTTGATGGAAGCTCTCTAGAAATCACAACTTTCCGGTATCTTGGCTCATCACCATTGCTCACATGGATTGGGACAGTGCGACTTCCCTTATCCCACCATACCGCACTGGCTTGCGGAGCGTTTCGTGGCGGTGTCAGAAGACTAGTCGGATCATCGTGGAAATAGCGGATAACTCGCTCTGCGCCATCTTCAAGATCGGATGTCTTCTTGAAATCCATACCCTCTGCCTTCCAATTGAGCAACTCTTGTCGGCGTGATTTAAATAGCGTCCCGAGGCCGCCTATGGGCTCTTTGTGCTCTGGGATATTCGAACAGACCCAGTACTCACCGTTGCGCTCCATCGGCACTTGACACTCCGAACACACCGTCTCGCAGCTCGGACAGAATGGGGTGCCCTCACTTGATTCATCCATCTCTGTGCCACACTTCTCACAAAGGAGCGTGTCGTCGACACTTGGCGCCCACCCATCGCTTGGCACGTCGAATATTTCTGGAATTCGCTCGTCCACTTCGTACTTTTTCCCGTCATCAGTCTGCTCTCCGTACCACTTTAGCAGGTCACGATCCGGCCCATGATATTCCGGATCGAGTGTATTGCTAATTGTTCCAAGTTTCTGCAGTAGATCAGCGTGTTCAAATGGTGGGTTCTCGTTTGTGAGTAACCCCTCGATAACGAATTTGAGGTAATTGCGTGGTGTCTGTTTTTTTAGGTCATCTTCACGCAAATTTTCGTAAACGCGGGTAAGGAACGGCTTATTGAATGGGTAGAGTCCGTCTCCAAATGCGTCATCAAGTTCGTTTTCTGAGAGATTGTGAGGGGGAGTGTAATCAATATCGGCGTCGTTCTTTATTGCAGTAAGGTATTTTTGTGCAAGGTCGATGTGGATGTCTTCTTGCTGGAGGAAGAGTGTCTTCGATCCATCGTCTGTCTGCTCTGTTAGTGCAACGCGTGCTTCGATGCGGTCGTTGATAGTCTCTTCAGAAGTAAAATCCGCACGGCGGCCCTGAACGAGCTTCTGATTCATCCCAGTCGTCACGCCGATAACGACATCCCAGTTAGAGGCTTCTAGATCCGAAAAGAAAGAGAGGATATCATGTTGGAAGATCGTGAACCCAGTAAGATCTTCAATAATAAGGACGGGTCGACGATTTGAATCTTTAAACCGCTCATTGAGCTGTCGAAGAGTCTCTTTTAGATCTCCAACAAACAGCATATCTTTAATCGATTCTTTTGCCTGTTCAGTGATCTTGTTATAGAGAATATCGACAGCATTGGTGATGTCTGTGGCTAGTTCAGATTTGACACCTGGATACTGGTCAATCAGTGATTCGAGTTTGTCTTTGGAGATCGGCTCGAACTCAAGTTCCTGACTAGGATCATCGAACGCATTGACGAACTTGTCTAAATTCTGTCTAACTTCCTCTTTGAATTCATCGCTCTGAAGCAGATCGATAGTTGCGTTCTGTGACTTATCAAAGGCAATGGTAATGTCGCCGGTTGTCCTGTCGAGGACCCCTTGGGGAGGCAGTTCGGCTAATCGTTTCGCTTCATCAAGTTCGGTATCATCGAGATACTGTGTTAGCCGCTGCAGAACTTCACGGGGTTCTCGAACTTGTCGCGGAATCAAGATAGGTTCATGATAAAATTCGTCATCAGATTCTCCCACATATTTGTCCTGAATATTATATTCGAGCCACTGACAGAGCTCTGACTTCCCAGACCCTGTCTCACCGACGACAAAAAACATCCTGTTGTCGGACTCGAGATGCGAGTCGATGACAGCGTCGAAGAATTCTGCTTCCCCGACAAATCCGTCTTTGTCCGCCCACGCATCAATCTGAGTGCGTTCGATCTTGATGCGGTCGATCGGGACGTGAGTAGCCTCGAATTCAGCACGTGATTTCTGTTGAGATTCTTGAGTGACGTACTTTTCAACGGACCGGTCAGTCCAGTTCTTAGGATATTGTGTCATGTTAGAATTGCGTTGTGAGTTCGATTGTATTCACACCCTTCGAATCAATATCATAGGTGGTCCCGGCATCACTTTCTTTTCGGAGATCGATCTCAGAGCGTGTTTCGAGACCTGCAAGTCCATACTGGACGTACTTGGCGACAGTTCTGCTGGAAGTCCAGACTGGTACGTACTGATCGTTGAGTGCAAAGAGTACGTCTTCTAGTTGGACTGTGCGCGTTTCACAGACCTCTTCAAGTAATCGTTTCCAGAGGTCGTGCTCAAGTACAAAGGCCAGCGTGGAGTCGTCACCGTCGACTGTCTTAATAAGACCAAGACAGTCCATCGTTCGCTCCCAGTAACGAAGGTTCGTCGGGTTCCATTCAAAATCCGAAGCATATCCATCCATCCCATCTTCGAGGCCGTCTTTTCTATTTGCTAATATTTTATCTTCAGTTGCAAGATATTCAAGTACATCTCGATACGCACCGTTTTCCCCAAATTGTGCGTGTAGACCCGATAGTATCGAAACTTTTGGATCAGGAGCACGGGCCGCACTTTCGTGTAGCCGGTATCCATCGCCCTCTTCGACGATCTGTTCGGTTTCTTCTAAGAAACCGAGTGCATCAGTAATTAATTTCAGTTTCTCTGAAATCGCTGTATTAGTTTCATCTCCAGGGAAGAAACTATGCTTAATTTCTTCTTCCGTAACTGGTGCGTCGGTACTAATGAACTCACGTAGTGCGAGTATGTCATGGCCATTGATATTCCGTTTAAGTACAGACATTATTGAGCGTCCTGTGTATCATAGGGGAGTAATTGATCACCGAGGTTTAAATGGTTCAACAATTTTGGGAATATGCGTCCACTTTCATACACCCATTATCATTCCAGATGAACAACTTTCACCAATTACAATAAATGTATCGTGTCAGAAAATATTGCTCCAGAATTCAGCAATCGATGGCTCTCAGTTCCATCAATTTGAAATCGATTCTCAATAGAGTGTTATAATTAGACCAATCATGTGTAAATACTGCG
>Ga0136598_1000533_pt1 | contig 17693 bp, 9 predicted proteins | sample AntRauTorcE11899_FD_104790 | JGI IMG/M metagenome (GOLD analysis project Ga0136598, IMG submission 104790) | Saline lake microbial communities from Rauer Islands, Antarctica - Metagenome Torckler E11 #899 | ecosystem: Environmental > Aquatic > Non-marine Saline and Alkaline > Saline | place... | reverse complement strand
GTGCGCTTTGAGTTCGATGCCTTCCTGTTCGAGCAGTTTCTTCGCGACTGCCCCCGCCGCCACCCAGTTCACCGTCTCGCGCGCCGAGGAGCGCCCGCCGCCGCCCCAGTTGCGCGTACCGAACTTCGCCGAGTAGGTGAAGTCGCCGTGCGAAGGTCGCGGCGCAGTGATGAATGGTTCGTACTTGCCCGACCGGGCGTCCTTGTTCTGGATGACCATCCCGATGGGCGTGCCCGTCGTGTAGCCGTCCTGTGTGCCGCTTTTGATCGAGACGGCGTCGGGTTCGCCGCGGGACGTCGAGATCATCGACTGGCCGGGCTTGCGCCGGTCCAGGTCGCCCTGGATGTCCTCCTCGGAGAGTTCGAGGCCTGCCGGACACCCCGAGATGGTGACACCCATCGCCTCACCGTGACTTTCGCCGAACGTGGTCACCTGAAAGAGGCGACCGAATCGATTCCCGTTCATTACCGTTCACTGAGGGGGCCGGGCATTTAGATGTTGCAATACTGTGCCCCGGGCCGACAGTCAGATCACGCCGGTCTGTTTGGCGACCTCCCGCGCGGCCGTCTCGTCGATACCGTCGCCCAGGATGGTGTAGCGGTCCCGGATCTCGTGGGCGGTCGTTAGCGCCTCGAGCACCTCGTCGTCGTCGAGGTTCAGTTCCGCCGCAGTCGTCGGGGCGTCGATGTTCGCCAGCGCGTCACGGATATCCCGCCAGAGGCCGTTCTCGCCGCTGTGCAGGTAGGCCGTCATGATCGATCCGACGCCGACCTGATGGCCGTGGCTCGCCCGGCCGGGCGCGATCCGGTCGAGTTGGTGCGAGAAGAGGTGCTCCGCGCCGCTGGCGGGCCGTGAGGAGCCAGCGATGCTCATCGCGACGCCCGAGGAGACGAGGGCCTTGACGACGATCCACGAGGATTCTTCGAGGCCGGGGCGAATCGAATCGGCGTTGCCGACCAGCATCTCGGCGGTCATCTCCGAGAGTGCGGCGGCGTACTGGGAGTACGGCGCGTTCTTGAGTCGGTAGGCGAGTCGCCAGTCCATCACCGCTGTGTAGTTGCTGATGATGTCCGCACAGCCAGCGGTCGTTAGCTCCCAGGGCGCGTTCGCGAGGATTTCGGTGTCCGCAACGACGGCCAGCGGTGGTTCGGCGGCGACGCTGTGGCGAGTCCCCTCCTCGGGAACCGAGCCACGATTACTGACGATACCGTCGTGGCTGGCTACCGTGGGCACGGAGACGAACCCGCGGCCGACGTCGTCGCTCGCCATCTTCGCGATGTCGATGGCTTTGCCGCCGCCCAGACCGATCAGGAAGCCGGGGTCGACATCGCGGGCACGCTCGATTACCCGTTCGATAGCGTCGAAACTCGCCTCCTCGACGACGACGACCGCCGGTTCTTGATCCCACGACGCGAACTGGGAGATGATCCGATCCCCCGCGATTTCGTATGGCGTCGGACTGGTGACGATCAGGGGCTGGCCCCGCAGGTGGAGCTCCTCGATGGCTTCTGCGGTCTGCTCTAGCACGCCGTGGCCGACGAGGACGTTCCGGGGGAGTCGGATCCACGTCGATTTGTCGAACATACCCGAAGCGTCTCAGTCCAGCGTGAAATGGGTTTCTCCGTAATGAGCTCTTCGGGTGGTACTGCAAACGCGAACCTGCCGACTGAAGTATTATAGCCCGCGATCGAGCAGTGAAAAAGAATAGCGAACGGATTGCGCCGCGTTCAGATCTCTTCGAGTCGCCAGTGCTGGTTGTCCGCACCGGCGTAATCCCACTGGTGAACGTTCGCACCGTCGTCCGTCGAAGCATCGGCGATATCCAGCACCTTCCCGCTGTGGACGGCGGTGAGGCGGTAGAGTCCGTCCTCGATCTCGTCGATCGCCCAGCGCTGGTTGTCCGCGCCGACGTCCTCCCACTGGTGGACGTTCGCGCCGTCGTCCGTCGAGGCGTCCGAGACGTCCAGCACCTTCCCGCTGTGGTCGGCGACCAGACGGTACTCGTTATCACCGGTTCGTTCGACCGTCCAGTGCTGTTGGTCGACGCCGGCGTACTCCCACTGCTGGACGTTCGCGCCGTCGTCGGTCGAACCGGCGTCGACGTCCAGCGCCTTCCCGCTGTGGTCGGCAATCAGCCGGTACGTGCCTTCGAGGTTATCGGCCTCGTCACCGTCCGGATCGGTCAGGACAACCAGATCGCCGACTTCAACGACGACCGTATCGCCGTTGTCAGCCACTTCGACATTCTGGTCCTTGAAGAGGTCGTAGGTTCCGTACTTGGCCTCGATCTCGACCTCTGTGTTGCCGTCGCCGAAGTGGACGATGGTAGCGACCGTCTCCGGACCGGAGACGTCGTTGAGCGCCGAGGCGTCCCGCTCGAACAGGAGCAGTTCGTCGTCGTCGGCCGCGTCGAACCAGATACCGTCGAACGCGGCGTCGGGCTTGAGTGCGTCGAGGTCGTGGTAGAGGTCGATCAGGTCCCGGTAGAACCCGGTGTGGTACTCCGGTTCCTCATTCCAGTTCATGAACGCCCGCTGGCGACCGCCCTCCCGGACGTCGGCCGAGACGTTGATGCTACCGTCGTCGTTGTAGCCGCGGTCGTCGCCATCACCTCGATGTCGACCCTCGCCGTAGCGACTGATCTGGCGTTCCTGCCCGTAGTAGACGTGTGGGACGCCGGGGAGCGTAAACGCCGCCGCGGCACAACAGCGGACGCGGTTGGCGTAGAACTCCCACGTGCCGTTATCGAGATCGTCGTGGTTCGGATCGGAGAGGTCGATCGCCGCCTGGTTGAGCGCGCGGTGCTCGTCGTGGTTCTCCAGCGCGTTGACGATCAGCGAGTGATCGGGCATCCCGATCTGTGCGCGATCATCGATCGTGTCGAAGAGCTCCCCGCCGTGTTGCTCGTCCGCCGAGACGCCCTGTGCGGTGTTCGTGAACCCGGCGGTGTCGTGGTGCATGTCGAACTCGCTTTCGGAATATCCGGCGTTCCGCGGGACGGTCTCGTCGAACATGAGGAACTCGCCGCCGTTGTGCTGGGCGATCTCCCGCAGTTCCTTCCAGAAGTCGTGGGGGACGCCGTACGCGATGTCCGCACGGAAGCCGTCGACACCGACCCCGCCCTCGTTCTGTGAGCGCGACCAGAAGTCCGCGACGCCCAGCACGTACTCACGGAGCGCGACGTTCTCGTAGTTGAGGTTCGGCATCACCTGCAGGTCGGCGAAGCCGACCGGTCGCGGTTCGGCTTCGAGCAGGTCACCGTCCTCGTTCCGTCGCGGGACTTCCGCGCGATCCCACCAGTCGAACGCGCGGTGGTTGTCATCCCACTCGGTGACCGTCGGAAACGTCCCTGGCCCGTCTTCGGACGCCGAAATCGTGTCCTGGAACAGCTCGTTCGTCCGTCCGGCGTGGTTGATAACGATATCGAAACAGACCTTGATATCCCGCGCATGCGCTTCCTGAACGAAGTCCCGATAGGCGTCGACCGGATCGTCGTACCCATCCGGGACGAGGTCCTCGGCGATGCCCGTGTAGTCCGCGGTGTCGTAGCCGTGTGGGCCGCCGCCAGGGAGCTCGCCGTCCTCGTGGCGCTCGACGCTGGTCGCCGGCACAACTGGCGTAAGCCACAGCACGTCGACGCCCAGATCGTCGAGGTAGTCCAGCCCGCTCGCGCCGGTGTCGGCGTCGCCGTCGATCAGCGTCTCGAACGTCGTGGCGTCGAGTTCGCCCGCCCACGCCCGCGGGAAGATCTGGTACATGACGCCGTCTTTCATCCACTCCGGTGCCCGGTTCGGCAGAGTTACCCCGCCGTCAGGTTGGAGTTCGACGACGTCCTGTGCGCTCTTCTTCCAGACGTTGTAGTCGTAGACTGCGGCGTGGACTCGGGCGGATTCGCCGGCGAGTGCCCCCTCGGGAACCGTCGCGGTGAGCCCGTCGTCGCCAACCTCGATGTCATTCGAGTCGAGTGCGTCGCGGTCGTCCGCGAGGAACTCCGTCCAGAGGTCGTCGAGCGACGAGCCGGCGTCCGGGGCTGGGCGGGCGTTCGTCTCGACGACGAACTCCCCGGCGTCGGCGTCGTACTCGGCGTCGAGGTCGAGCCGCGGCGCGTTGTTCGGATTGCCCTTGTATACGGCTGCGCCGCCGTCGTCGCCACGGTCGAACGCGTAGAGAGTATGATAATGCGTACCATCGGGTGCGTCGAGTTCGAGGACGTACTCGCCGGGAGCGTCGGCCCGGAACTCGCCGACGTTGTCCCGTCCCTCGTCGTAGCGTCCCAGGTCCTCGCCCGTCGCCGTCCCAAAGGAGAGCACCTCGCTCGGTCCGCCGCTCTCGTCGGGCCAGCCGACCAGCGTCCACTCGAAGTCGCCCGTGTCGTAGCTGTCCGGACTCGCCCGCAGTTCTGGGAGTCGGGGTGCGAGATGATCGCGGCCCTTGTCCCAGAGCGCCCAGGCGGGCGGTTCGTCCGCATCCAGACCGCGCGTGTCAGCGCCGAGCGCCCAGATCGGATTGACGAGGGGCTCGTCGACGCTGACAAAGCGTGGCGCGCCGGGATGGTGGGACTGGACCGGCGTCTCCGGCTCGAACCCGGAGGGGAACAGGCTGCCCGAATCGGTACCCTCCGCGGTGGCGGTCGACCCGACCGCCGTCATCGCGCCCATTGCGGCGATACCGCCGAGTACACTCCGTCGGGTGAACTCCGGTCCGCGGGAACCTCCGGTATCGTCGGTCATCTATCGACCGCTCCCTCACGCTCGGCGTGATACTGTTTCGATATAGTTCGTGACGTGGTGTCGTGATGCATATCCAATTCTGTTGTAATAGTACATCATATATAAGTATTTTTTATAGACATATAACTAATAGCTAGTAACTCTGGAAAGAATATAACAGAGGTCTCTCCCGCTTTCGGAGTTAGAATCGCCATCGGCAACCGAACTGCTAGACAGTACTACAGCGTATCCAGTACGCCCAGCACTCGTTCAGTATCGGCCCGGTCCGGCCCGTTCTCCCGCCCCGTCCGGTCGCTCGCAAGGTGGTCCTCGACGGCGCGCTCGTAGCCCGCCTCCACACTGATCGGATCCCAGCTCAGATCGGCCAGTTTCGCCGTCGAGAGGACGTGTGGGTACGACCGGTACAGCGGGAACTCCTCCATCCCGATGCCGGCGGTCGCCAGTTCGCGCTTGCCCGCGGTGACGATGTCGACGTCGGCGTCCTCGACACCGGCCGCCACGAGCGTCTCCGAGATGGTTTCGACAGTCTCGCCGAGCGTGAGCATCCGTCTGTCGCCGACGTTGTACGCCTCGCCCGGGTCGCCCTCCTCGGCGACGACTCGGAGCGCCTCTGCGACGGCCGAGACCGAGACGCGGTGCCAGACGTTCGAGCCGTCGCCCGGAACGAGCACGCGGTCGTGATTCAGCACCCGATCGATCCAGTAGTCGGTGCGTGCGGTGTAATCGTGGGGGCCGTAGACGATGCAGGGTCGGATACTCATCGCGTTGACCCCCCGTTCGGCGGCGGCGAAAACCGCCCGGTCGCCCTCGGCCTTTCGCGGGCCGTAGCTCTCGGGCGAGTCGTCGATTGCCTGCTCGTCGGTACACTCACAGAGGCGCGTCTCGTCCTCGCGTTTCGGAATCTCCTCGTCGCCGTACGCTGAGCCACTCGAGATGTAGACGTAGGCGTCCACGTCATCGAACACGCGCGTTGCGGTGCGGACCTCGCGGGGCTTGTACGCCACGCAGTCGATTACGACGTCGGGGTCCAGTGTGGCCGCCTCCGCCATGTCGCTATCGTCCGTGCGGTCGCCCTCGAAATGGGAGACTGCGTCGGTGTCCGCGAAGGGATTATCGTGGTTTCCGCGATTGAACACGGTTACCTCGTAGTCGTGTGCCAGGAACTCCTCGACGGCGTGACGGCCGATAAAGCGGGTCCCACCGATGACCAGAACGTGGTCGTCGTTCATGCCTGTGGCTTCGCCGCGGACCACAAAACACTGCCGGAGGCCGCTTCCGTCGCACGAGTGGTTGTATATTCATGCCGTATCGTTATAGGTAATGGCTACAAACATTTCCATGCACGGGTTTGGACGGTCCAGATCCGCTGGCTCTGACATGGCCACAAAACGGGGCCTAGCCCCGTGATTTTCGCGCGTCGATTAACTACCCGCAAAGTTATACATACGGCTGTCATGTTGGGCGTATGATTGCCGAATTACGCTTCGACGGCTATATGTTGCAGTCGGCGCTGGCGGATGCACCGCGCATGACGGTACAGTTAGATCACATGACTGCAACGGATACCGTTCCGCCCCGGAAGTTTTTCTGGGCGCGGGAGGGCGACTTCGAGGCCTTCGAGGCGGGATTGGACGACGACCCGACCGTTCAGGATCCGGAGCGGATCACGAAGACGCGGGACGGTAGATACTATCGGATCGTCTATTCCTCACAGCACCCTGATATCGAAGCCCACCGTGCAGCCGTCGAACTGGACGGAGTCGTCCTCGAGGCAACATCGGAGGGCAACGGCTGGACCGGCCGCATTCGGTTTCCGGACCGAGAGTCGCTCAACGACTGGTGCGACCGCTGTGAAGCCGCCGGGATCTCCATCGACATCAAAGCAGTCTACGATCAGGAGCGCCAGCCACCGGAGTGTCCCTACGAACTCACCGACCAGCAGCGGGAGGCGCTCGTGGCCGCGGCGGGCAACGGCTACTTCTCCATTCCTCGGGAGACGTCACTGGCGGGCGTCGGCGAGGAACTCGACGTATCGAGCCAGGCGGCATCCGAGCGGTTGCGGCGTGGAATGGTGACGCTGATCGAAAATACGCTCTGCGAAAACGAGGAGTAGTCAGTCAGTCGTCGCTCGAAGCCAGCCGACCGCCCGCTACGGTCGCCTCCGGCGTTGCACTGGACGGGAGCGTATCGCGGACGTCGTCCGCGCCGTCTTCGAGCACACGCGAGTAGGCGTCGGGCATGATCTTGACGAACGAATCGAGCAGGTCGTCCCAGTTATCGAGCACCCACTCGGCCTTTTCGCTGTCCGTGTAGGCCGCGTGGTTCTCGATCAGTCGGCGTAGCATCGGGATATCGTCGTCTTCCAGGTCGTGTTCGACCGAGACCATTCCGCGGTTGACCGACTCCGGGAAGTCGCCCTCTTGATCGAGCACGTAGGCGATACCGCCGGACATCCCGGCCGCGAAGTTCCGGCCGGTATCGCCGAGCACCGCGACGACGCCGCCGGTCATGTACTCACAGCCGTGGTCGCCGACGCCTTCGACGACAGCCTTGACGCCCGAGTTTCGGACGGCAAAGCGTTCGCCCGCCATGCCGTTGACGTACAGTTCGCCCTGAGTCGCGCCGTACAGGGCGACGTTGCCGATGGCCATGTTGTCCGCGGGGTCGTAGACGACTTCCGGCGGCGTCGAGACGGTGAGTTTTCCGCCGGAGAGTCCCTTTCCGACGTAGTCGTTGGCGCTTCCAGTCAGATGCATCGAGACGCCGTCCGCGAGGAACGCCCCGAAGCTCTGTCCGGCCGTCCCGTGCAGGTCGACCGAGATCGAATCCTCGGGGAGCCCTTCGCCACCGTACTCGGTCGAGACGGCGTTGGCGAGGGTCGCTCCCACGGCACGGTCGGCGTTCGAGATGTCGGTCTCGACGGCGACCGGTTCGCCCCTGTCGAGGGCTGGTTCGGCGGCCTCGATCAGTTCGTGATCTAGCTGCTCGTCGACCTCGTGGGTCTGTTCGCGGGTCTTCCGGTGCTGGTCACCCTCTGGCTCGTAGAGAACCTCCGAGAGGTCGATGTTCTTGGCTTTGGGGTGGTCGACGTCGGTACGCTGGTCGAGCAGGTCGACCCGGCCGATCATCTCGTCGACGCTCTCGAAGCCGAGTTCGGCCATGATCTCGCGGAACTCCTGGGCGATGAACGTCATGTAGTTGATGACGTGTTCGGGTTCGCCCGGGAACCGGTTCCGAAGCTCCTCGCGCTGGGTGGCGACGCCGACCGGGCAGGTGTTCTTGTGACACTGCCGGGCCATCACACAGCCCGACGTGACTAGCGAGGCCGTCCCGAAGATGTACTCCTCGGCACCGAGCAACGCGGCGACGGCGACGTCGCGGCCGGTCTTCATTCCGCCGTCTGCGCTGACGCGGATGCGGTCCCGGAGGTCGGTCTCGACGAGCATCTGGTTGGCCTCGGCGAGGCCGAGTTCCCACGGCAGACCCGCGTTCTTGATCGAGGTACGGGGGCTCGCACCGGTCCCGCCGGAGTGGCCCGAGATGTGGACCACGTCGGCGTTGGCCTTCGCGACGCCGGCCGCGATGGTACCGATCCCCGCCTCGGAGACGAGTTTGACGTTGATGTCGGCGTCGGGACTCGACGCCTTCAGGTCGTGGATCAGCTGTTTGAGGTCCTCGATGGAGTAGATGTCGTGGAGCGGCGGCGGCGAGATGAGGCCGACACCCGGGGTCGCGTACCGGACGTGTGCGATCATCTCGTTGACCTTCATACCGGGCAGGTGGCCACCCTCGCCGGGTTTCGACCCCTGGGCCATCTTGATCTGGAGTTCGTCGGCCTCCGAGAGGTAATGCGAGGTGACGCCGAAGCGGCCCGACGCGACCTGCTTTACGGTACACTCCTTTTCGGTGCCGAAGCGCTCCGGCGGTTCGCCGCCCTCGCCGGTATTCGACTTCCCACCGAGGCGGTTCATCGCGATGGAGTTGTTCTCGTGGGCCTCCGGCGAGAGCGATCCGAGACTCATCGCGGCCGTCGAGAACCGCTGTACGACCTCGTGAACCGGTTCGACGTCCTCGACCGGGATCGACTCCCGTTCCTCGGTCTCGAACTCGAGCAGGCCGCGGAGGGTCTGGAGCGTCTCCTGCTGGTTGTTGATCTGCTCGGCGAACTCCTTGTAGCGCTCGTAGTCGCCCGAACGGACGGACTGCTGGAGGATGCCGACCGTGTCCGGGTTCCACTGGTGGTGGATCCCGTTCGAGCGGTGCTCGAACTCGCCGTAGCGGTCGATCTCCGGCTCGTCGTCCCAGGCGTTCTTGTGGCGGTCGGTGAGATCTCGTTCGATCTCGTCGATACCGATGCCCTCGGTCCGGGCCTCGGTGCCCTCGAAGTACTCGGCGACGAAGTCGGAATCCAGGCCGACAGCCTCGAAGATCTGTGCGCCCTGGTAGCTCTCGACCGTCGAGATACCCATCTTGGCCATCGTCTTCAGCAGGCCGTCCTCGACGGCCCCGACGTAGGCGTCGACTGCCGTTTCGATCTCCGCGCCCTCCTCGCCAGCGACGATATCGTCGATGGTGCGGTAGGCGAGATACGGGTCGATCGCGTCCGCGCCGTAGCCGATCAGCGTCGCGAAGTGATGGACCTGCCGCGGCCCCCCCGACTCGACGACGAGACCGGTGTGGTTGCGAAGCCCGTTCCGGACGAGGTGGTGATGGACCGCCCCCGTCGCGAGCAGTGCCGGGATCGGCACCTGGTCCGAACCCGTCGAGCGGTCCGAGAGGACGATGATCTCGTGACCGTCACGGATCGCCGCCTCCGCGTCCGCGCGGACGTCTTCGACGGCCGCCTGTAGGTCCGTGCCGCGCTCGTAGGTCATGTCGACGACTGCGGTCGAAAGACCGTCTAGCTCGCTTTCCTTGATCGCTTCCGTCTCGGCGTCGGTGAGAATCGGCGAGTCGACAATGAGTTGGCGGGCGTGGGCCGGCGACTCGTCGAGGAGGTTCCGCTGGTGGCCGATCCGGCTTTCCAGACTCGTCACCAGCTCCTCGCGGATGTAATCGAGCGGGGGGTTCGTCACCTGTGCGAACAGCTGTTTGAAGTACGAGAAGAGGGGGCGGTTGTAATCCGACAGCACCGACAGCGGCGTGTCGTCGCCCATCGAGCCGACGGGATCCTTGCCGTCTTTCATCATCGGCTCGATCATGTTCTCCAGTTCGTCGTGGCTGTACCCCTGGGTGGCCTGGTGAGAGCGCAGTTCGTCGATGTTGTTGCGCGGGGCCAGATCCTCGAGGTCGGCGATGTCGCCGATGTGGACCTGCTGGTCGTCGACCCACTCGCCGTACTTCTCGTCGGTGAGGCTCTCGAACACCTCGTCGTCCGGAATGACGCGTCCCTCGTTCGGATCGGCGAGGAACAACTGTCCGGGCTTGAGGCGGCCGCGCTCTTCGATGTCGCCGTAGTCCGGTTCGAGCGCGCCGGCCTCGCTCGCCATGATCAGCGTGTCGTCGGTCGTAACGTCGTACCGGCAGGGCCGAAGCCCGTTGCGGTCGAGTACCGCGCCGACTCGCTCGCCGTCGGTCGCACAGACGAGCGCGGGGCCGTCCCACGGTTCGACCAGCGAGGCGTGGAAGTCGTACCAGTCTTTCCGGTCGGCGTCCATGGACTCGTCGCCGCGCCAGGCTTCGGGGACGAGCATTCGCAGGGCGTGGGGTAGCTCACGACCGTCTTCCAGCAGCAGTTCGAGCGCGTTGTCGACGCTCGCAGTGTCGGACTGGCCGGGGTCGTTGATGATCGGTTTGAGGGTCTCGACCTCTGCACCGAGTTGCTCGCTTTCGAGGTCCGTCTCCCGAGCGCGCATCCAGTTGATGTTGCCCTGAATCGTGTTGAACTCGCCGTTGTGGATGATGTTCCGGTACGGGTGGGCGAGATGCCACGCGCCGAGCGTGTTCGTCGAGAACCGGGCGTGTACCATGGCGAACGTCGATTTGACTTGCTCGTGGTTCAGATCCGGGAAGTACTCCTCGACCTGATCGCCTTTGAGCAGGCCCTTGTAGACGAGCGTTTGCCGGTCCAGCGAACAGACGTAAAACCGATCGCTTCCGTCGGGCGACTCGTCCTCGACGCTGTTTTCGAGTTCTCGCCGGGCGGCGTAGAGTCGTTTATCGAACTCGTCGTCAGTCAGTTCCTCCGGCGGCGAGACGAAACACTGCCACGTCGCTGGTTCGGAGTCCAGTGCGGTCTTGCCAATGTCGCTGTTGTCAGTGGGAACGGAGCGCCAGTGGGCGACGTCGAGATCGTACTCGGCGAGAACGCTCTCGACGATGTTTTTCAGTTTCGACTGTGCACTGCCCTCCTTCGGGAAGAATATTGAGCCGACCGCATACCTGTCGGGCAGTTCGACATCGACGACCGCAGAAAAGAACTCTCGTGGCGTCTGGAGCATTACACCTGCCCCGTCGCCGGTGTTCTCTTCCGCTCCGGTCGTCCCCCGATGTTCGAGGTTCTCCAGTAGTTCGACGCCGTCCGCGACGACGTCGTGAGAGCCACCGTCGTCAAGATCCATGACGACGCCTACACCGCAGTTGGACCGCTCGTCGGAGGGGTTGGCGAGACCCCGCGACCGATCCGTAGTCGAATCACGTTGCTCAGACATTACTGAGGTAAGGGAACCCCTCGCATAAGACGCTACTCCTGAATGACTAATGGTTTTATATACACATGCAAGGGAATATAAGGCATTTTATCTACATGGTTAATACTATCTATTGTGAACGTCCACCATGATTTGATGCGGTGAACTCGATACTCACCCAGAAAAATGACGGTGACGGCGCGGTGTCTCAGAGGCTACTCGAATCGTCGCTCGCTCCGTCTTCGTCGTCACTACCCGCTCCGCTGTCGTCGTCACTACCCGCTCCGCTGTCGTCGTCACCGATACCGCCATTCTCGTCGTCCCCACCTATGTCGCCATCGTCATCGGCCGTCGCCTCGACATCCGCACTGGGCGTGAGAGCGGAGACACTCACCAACAGGTCGAACCCTGTATCGGGCTCGCTCACTCCTGCAGAGTCGGTGCCGTTGCCCCCGGAGTCGCCCGCTCCTGCAGAGTCGGTACCGTTGTCCTCGGAATCGCCCGCTCCTGCAGAGTCGGTACCGTTGTCCTCGGAATCGCCGATGCCTCCGGAGTCACCGTCCTGTTCCTCGAGGAAGCCGACGGCGAACGCCGAGTAGACGACCCCTGCGTCCAGTGTAACGTCGAAGTCCGAAACTGACTCGTCCTGGCCCGCTTCGCGAACTTCGAGCGTGTACTCGCCTTCCTCAACCTCGAAGGTCTCGGAGTCACCAAATGCGAGGCCCTCGACGAGCGCGTTATTGTCGGCGTAAATGTCGACCTCCGGCGCATCGGGTGAGGCGTGAACCGCGCGAACTCGGCTCTGGCCGTCTTCGAGTTCGCTAAGATCGACTTCCAGTATGCTGAGTTCTAGCTCCTGTTCGGCGTCCTCGGCCGCCTCCCCTATGACGGCGGCGGTCGCGACGCCGGCAGGGACCTCGATATTTTGGTCGAGGACGGCGTCCTCAGTGGGGTCGGTATCGCCGCCCGCTCCGTCATCGCTGGCCATACCGTTTCCATCATCCGTTCCGGTACCGTTGTCCGCTCCGTCGCCGTCACCCACTCCACTGTCGTCGTCTGTTCCCGTACCGTTGTCCGCTCCGTCGCCGTCACCCATTCCACTGTCGTCGTCTGTTCCGGTACCGTTACCCGCTCCGTCGCCGTCACCTATTCCATTACCGTCGCCCGCCCCGTCGGCTCCCTCCACTGGGACGATCTGAACTGTGTACTCTCCTTCTAGTAGTGCGAGGTAGTCGCTGATGTCACGGAACGCGACGTCTTCGAGCACGCGAGCGCCGTTTACGTACACGTCGACGTTCGGTGCGTCCGGCGAGGCGTGCACTGTGTTCACTGCAGCGAATTCGGGCCCTTCGCCTTCGTCCATGTCCTCGGTATCGTCGTCCTCGTCGTCCTTGTGTTGGTCAGCGAGCGATACGCCACTTGCCGAGACCAGCGCTGCTGCACCGGTCCCAGCGAGCACTGTTCTCCGTGTTACCTTTTGCGACATGATGCAATCGTGACTACAGGATGCCCGGTAAAGACCGTAGTTAGTGAACGCATCGTGGTTTGGTTAATTAAGCTGTGTGACGGCTACCCAACAGTTGTCGAACGATACCTGTATCACTCGCGTTAGTGCTCCTCTATAAGTGTTAGTGAGCGTTAGTTCGAATCCGCGAGCAATACTACTGGTTAGCCCGCTTCTGTAACCGTTGGTGAGTGTTAGCTCGGTTCTCTGCGGGTTAGTAAGAGTTCGCTCGCCTCTGTCAGCGTTACTGTCGGTTAGTTATCCGACTATATCGATCCCACAGTAACCGTTCGGCCGGTTCACAGGAACCGGAACGTTTCGAGGTTCTTCGGCGCGAACGTTCGGATGTTGTGCTCGTGATACAGTGCCGAGGAGAGATCCTGTGTCGAGGACTCGTCGCCGTGGACACAGAGCACCTTCTCGGGTCGGGGGTTCATCGTCTTCACGAAGTTCATCAGCCCCCGGCGGTCGGCGTGACCGGAGAAGCCATCGACCGTCTCGACGTCCATCTTCAGGTTGATCTTCGAGGCACGACCGCTGTCGGCATCGTTGATCGGCACCTCGTCCCAGCCGCTCTGGAGGCGTCGACCAAGCGTCCCCTGGGCCTGGTAGCCGACGAAGGTGAGTGTGCTCTCCTCTTCGCTCGCAAGGTGACGAAGCCAGGACATGATCGGTCCGCCGGTGACCATCCCCGACGTCGTAAGGATGATGCACGGTCCGCCGTCGGAAACCTCTTGACGCTCCTCTTCGCCGGCGTCGATGTGATTGAACGCGTCGGCGAGGAACGGGTTCTCGTCCTCGTGGAAGATCCGGTCGCGCAGGTCGTCACGCAGGTACTCGGGGTAGGTGGTGTGAATCGCCGTCGCCTCCCAGATCATCCCGTCCAGATGGACCGGCATCTCCGGAATATCGCCGCTGCGCATCGCTTCCTCGAGGACGAGCATCATCTCCTGGGACCGGCCGACCGCAAAGGCCGGGATCAACACCTTCCCGCCGCGGTCGTAGGTGTCGTTGATGACCTGCTTGAGCCGGTCTTCGGCGTCGTCCTGGTCGGTCTGGTAGTCGTTGCGGCCGCCGTAGGTCGACTCCATTACGAGCGTTTCGACGCGCGGGAAGTCGTTGACTGCGCCGTTGAACAGGCGCGTGTCGTCGTAGTGAACGTCGCCCGAGAACGCGACGTTGTAGAGGCCGTCGCCGATGTGGAAGTGGGTGACGGCGGAGCCCAAAATGTGGCCCGCGTTGTGCAGTGTAAGCTTGACGTCCGGCGCGATGTCGGTCACGTCGCCGTACTCCAGCGGGATGGTGTGTTTGATCCCCTCTCGAACCATCTCGGAGTCGTACGGCGGCGTCCGGCCTTCCTTCACGGCGACGTCGAGGTAGTCCAACTGCAAGAGTCCCATCAGGTCACGCGTCGGTTCGGTGGTGTAGACCGGGCCGTCGTAGCCGTATTTGAAGAGGAGCGGCATGAGCGCGGAGTGATCGAGGTGGGCGTGGGTAAGCACGACGGCATCGAGGTTCTGTGCGCCCGCGCCGAGGGCCTCGGGAACCTGCAGATACGGCACTTCGCCCTCCGCTCCGGGCTTGTCACCGCAGTCGATGAGGATCCGCGTCTCGGGCGTGCTCAGGATGAACGCCGCACGGCCGACCTCGCGACAGCAGCCAAGCGTCGTGATGCGGACGTACTCGTCGTCGGACATCTCCTCGCGGTGGATCTGCCGGCCGACGCGTTCGAGGATGTCCCGGCGCTCGTCGCGTTCCTGCTTGAGGAAGCTCCGGACGTTCGAGACCGTCGAGGACTCTATCGGGGGCGTCCGGACGACTTCGGGCGTCCAGCCGACTTCCTTGGTGATGTCCCGGAGCGTCGAACCGTGACGGCCGATCACCATACCGGGTTTCTCGGCCTCGATCACGACTTCGCCAGTGTCCTCGTGGAAGTCCAGATCCGTGACGCCGGCCTCGTCCGGAATCACGTTCATCACCCGATCTCTGGCGTCACGCGGGCGTTCGAGGGCGTCCGGATCGGGGCGGACGGTGATGCGTTTACGCAGTTTGCTGGCGAGTTTCCGGATCAGGTCGCCCTGCTGCGCGAACTTCTTCGGATCGCGCGTATAGACGACTAGCTCTGGCCCCTCGTATTTGACATCGGAAACCGTGATATCGGCTGGCAGTTCACTGGTAATCTCTTCGTGTAGGTCGTCGAGTTGTCGATCAACGGAACTCATAGTGGAAACGTCATAGTAGCGTGGTTCGTCCCAGCGACTGTGGGATCATCTGCCCGGGCCTCACTGGATCGTTCGTAAACGAATGAGCGCTTGCGCCACCGCAAGCACGCCAGTGACGGGTGAACGCGACGAACTCGCGTCACGCCGTCGGATAGCCACAGGGTAGGCATACTGGATGATCGGTGTCTCTGGGGGATATGATCCTGGTGTATCGGGCCCTTCACGCACACTCTGCGAGAAGGTCCAGGGAAAACCCGCTTACTCGGCAGTACTCGCCCCTCATTATAAAAATCTTCGCAATATTCGAGGTGAGCCCCCGATCCTGAGCCCGCAAACCGCACAGATGAGGGGCTGAGAGTTAACCGACTCCGACCGAATTGGTGGGTATGCAACTGACGCCCGCTACCGTCGAGCGCGAGTACGAATGGGTGCGCGCACGCGAGGAAAGTATCGTCGATCTGATCAACGACACCCGCTCCGAACTTGGAACGGCCTTCGAGACGACGGTCGACCCAGTCGACGGTGAAACCTACCGTCGCGAGGTCGATGCCGTATTCGCCGACGGCGACCTCGCCGTCAACGTCGCGGCACTCGTCGCTCTGTTGCGTGATATGGACGTTCAGGACGACTACCCCGGATTCGTCGTCGACGAGCTTCTCGGCCGACAGCTCGCGGGCATGATCGCCGGGAACCAGCCGCTCGGCCTGCTCGGCGAGGCGACGTTTCATTACGTAGATATCCACCATCATCCCCCTGGGGATGCCGGAAGTGACGACCTCGACGCCGCGTTGGCGGCCGGCTTCCAGACGCGGCTCCCAGGCTGGAACTGGACGGCGACGGCGTCGCCGTTCGCGGTCACACCCGATCAGTAGCGCTTCGACCGCGAACCGTCACTCGGCGGCGACGGTATACGTCGCGTCGAGATACTCCACGATACGGTCGACCAGCCGGTCGTCGTACGTCCAGACCCCGAAGTACTCGTCCGACGAGCGCTCCTCCGCGAGCAACGCACAGGAGTTCTCTCCGGAGGGGTCCCGGTAGACGACGAACCAGACTCTCCCGATGTCGTCGTCGTCGACTGCCACCGTCTTCAGGCCGGTGCTATCGAGCGGTGTCCAGTCGGGTCGGCCGTACACTCGGACGTCGAGTTCGGTGTCCTCGGCAAGCCTGCGGTATAGCCCGGCCTGTGAGCGAAAGACGGACATCGACTGAAACCCGGCACGAAGCTCACCCCTTCCGACACGCCACGCCCGGTCTTCGATCTCTCGGGACGTCGCGAGCAACTGCGCGCGGTCAGTCGTCGCAAACGGGCTGTTCCGGAACAGCCCCAGGAACTGCCTGTACGCCGTTCGGTCGGTGTCGTCGTCCCATGGCACCCTGGTCGGTGGCTCGTCGACGCTCGTCAGCACGTCGAGATGACAGAACCGCAGGGCTCCGTCTCGATCGACGACGGCGAACCCGGGGGACAGCGACGACGGCAACGGTTCGTGATCGATCTGTACGTTCCTGTTGATGAACTGGGAAACGACCTCCTCGCGTGGTTTCGGACTGAACACTCGTACCGTCACCTGTGTATGCTCGACCGTGGCGATGAGGCCGCGAAGCGACGATACGGGTATCTCTACTACTGGATCGGCTTCGAACTCCGATCCGGCAGGCCGGGTCCCCCCGGACCGCCCCGGTCGGTCTTCGAGTGCGTCGGTATCGTCCAAGATTGCGAACAGCCCCTCCGGAACCGTATCGATGGCCGCCTCCCGTCTTTCGGCGTCGTATTCGAGCAACCCAGCCTGCTCTAACTGGGGAAGATGGACGTGATGTAGCTCGATTCGGGTCCGGCGGTAGTCGGCCGCGGTCGCTAGCTGTCCCTCCCCGTGGGTCGACAGTCCGGTAGCGATCAGTGCGAGTCGGTCGACTGTTGCCGTCTCTACAGCCTCCAGATAGCGAAGCACGGATCGCCGCACTGGCTTCGCTATCGACCGAACCACCCCGTTGGCGAGGTCTTCGATCGTCCGGGCGTCCGGGTCGCCACGGCCGTGGTGCTCACCCCCCATAGCTAGATACTATCTGCCACACAAATGGGTCTTTGTACTGTTCCGGTCGGTCGCTGGGAGGCCGCAAACACATCCGCCGCTCGTCCGCTCGGATCGGTTCGTCTATTACCCCGGACGGATACACACCGTACAATGAGCGAGCAAGAACTCGGTATCACCGAGAGCAAGGAGTACGCGACCGGCGACTGGTACGCCGAAGTCGTCCAGAAGGCGAAACTCGCGGATTACGCCCCGATGGGCGGATTCATTGTAACGCGCCCCCGTGGGTACGCCCTCTGGGAAGCACTACAGGACCGACTCGACGGCTGGTTCAAGGAGACCGGCGTCACGAACGCCTACTTCCCGATGTTCATCCCCGAGAGCTATCTGGAGCGAGAAAAGGACATCGTCGAAGGGTTCGATCCCGAAGTCGCGTGGGTCACTCACGGCGGCCACGACGAACTCGAAGAACGCCTCGCAGTCCGGCCTACCAGCGAGAGCATCATCGCGCCCTTCATGGCCCAGTGGACTCGCAGCCATCGCGACCTCCCGCTGCGCCTGAACCAGTGGTGTAGCGT
>Ga0136598_1000475_pt1 | contig 19184 bp, 10 predicted proteins | sample AntRauTorcE11899_FD_104790 | JGI IMG/M metagenome (GOLD analysis project Ga0136598, IMG submission 104790) | Saline lake microbial communities from Rauer Islands, Antarctica - Metagenome Torckler E11 #899 | ecosystem: Environmental > Aquatic > Non-marine Saline and Alkaline > Saline | place... | reverse complement strand
TATCCGTTCAGATTTTGGATGGTGCTGACAAGGCTGACCCTGCAAACCTGAACGTGCTGGCAGTAGCGCACTGGTGGGATTTGCAGCTAATTCTTAACGACACGTGGGTTGTGCGTTTGGAAGTAGGTGTTACGGACGATCTGACCGCCTAATTGGCGCTCAGCAACTACAGGAGCCCCTGAGCATTCAGGGGCTTCTCTTGGAGCAAGAGAGCAATGAGCAATGAAAACGACCTAGCAACTGCGATTGCTAACAATTTTGAATCAAGCGATCGCAAGGCGCTCAATGAGTTTGCCAAGCAGATGGAAGTAAAAGTCACGCCGAAGGACGGCGATGCCGCGGTGCGTAAGGCGTTACTGACGCGCTTGGGCAAAGCGACTGAAGAGCCGGAGCCGTTAGATTTGGATAACCCAGCCAAGATTGACGCGCTGAAGGCAAATCAAGAAAACGACATTGACGAACAGAAAATTAAGGTGCTGGATACCGGCATGAGCAAACCAGACTTGCTCGCGCTAATGCGCCTAAACCTTGCGCCTGGCGGAATTTGGCAGGGCCGCAGACGAATCGTGCAGATTACCAAGCCAGAAGGCATGAAGGGGCAGCAGCCTCACCCGTTTACGTGGGCTGGCCACCAGGTTTTGGTGCCGTGGGGAGTCACTTGCACAGTGCCTTATCCGGTATACAGCATCATCAAGGGCGCTAAGCATAAAGAAATTGTGCAGCGCAGGACGCAGGACAGCAAAGGCACGCCAATCATTGTCAACGAGTTCATCACTGTTGACCGATTCCGCATGGCTGACGCAGGCGATGACCCCGCAACCAAGCACTTGCCGGTTGGACAAAAGCAGCAGTTTCAAATTATCGCCACTAACCTGAACCACTTTGAGAAAACGCCTCGGCGCACACTGGCGAAGATGTGCAAGCGAGTTCGGGTTAAGTATCCGCGTGATACCGAAACTGAAGAAATCCGCTATTTGCTGCTTGAAAAGCTGGGCTTTGACACCGACGAGCTGTTTGGTGAATCAGGCGACGAGCTAGTCTAATGGCTACCTTACTTGAGCTTGTTAAAGACCTCGCCGCCATGAGCGGCGCGGTTGAGCCCGACAATATCACAACGGTTGTTGGCGTGACTGACAGCGTTGTACGCGATCATATTCGCTGGATTCGGGTATCTAACCTTGAGATTGAACGCCAGCGCGACGACTGGCGATTCAGGATTAAAGAAGGCGAGCTTGAGCTAGAAAAGGGCGTGGGCCGGTACGACATCAGCCTGGTGTTTCCTGACTTTAAGAAGATTTTGCCATACAAGCATCCGCAAATCGCGCAGCACATACTCATGGATGGCCGGCAGCAGCGCATTTCCCATATTCCCTATCCGCGCTGGGTTGCTCAGTATGGCCGCAGAATTGCAAGCACGACGCCTGGCCAGCCAAGAGCGTTCACGGTGCTGCCGGACGGGCAGATTGAGCTGTTCCCAACGCCCAGCAAGGCCAATATTGTCAACTTCGACTATTTGCGTAAGCCGCAGATGATGGACTTAAAAGACGGTTGCGAGCCTGCCATGCCTGACGATGTAGATAACGTGATTCTCTATCACGCGCTGCGTCACTATGCGTTTTTCGACGAGGCCTCGCAGCGCATTACTACGGTTCAGTTTCAGCTGGACGAAGCAATGAACGCGCTGTATCGCGACCAACTTCCTGCCGCGCGAGCGGTCAGCCCTGGATTCAATCAGAGTACATAAGCAATGGTCATGATCCCAGCCACAACCGGCATTGACCAGAACGAAGACAAACTTCGGCTGCCGCCCGGCACACTGCGCGACTGCCTGAACTATGAAGTTGCCTATCGCAGCGGGTACAGCTCGCTTGAGGGAATGATTCGCTACGACGGCAGGGATTTGGGCGACGACGTTGATGCCTACCGAAACCTTGTGCAAGTTGCACCCGGCGGGCCAGCATACGGCCTGCATTTCTTTAGCGATCGAGCAAGCGACCGAAGCTGGCTTTATGCCGTCGTCCAGAGCACAAGGGTTGCATTGGGCAGCCGAGGCTACGCTTCATCCAATCTTCAGGTCGAAGGGCAGCGCGTCGAGCTGTTCACGACAACGCCTACCGGCTTTCCAAACGCTTGGGTGCTTGAGTCCAACGCCAGCTTTGCAGGCGAAACGCGGGATTTGATCGAGGTCTTGATTGATCCGGGCCTTGATGTGTTCAGCGGCGACATTAAGGCTTACACGCGGGTTACCTACAAGACCGGGCCTGAACTGCCGGCGGTAGGCGATCAGCTGACCGATGCCGTTTCAGGGTGGATTGCAACCGTTCGGGGCGTGACCCAGCTCGGCGGCTTGGCTTTGACCAACACCATTGAGGCTGAGCTTTGGGTTGAGATCGACACGGCTGGCAGCATGGCGGTAGGCGCGACGTTAGAGCGCGTGAGCGATGACCAGCTGATCGGCCAGCTAACCGAAACCAGCGGGTACAGTGAAAACGGCGTGCTTGCCGGTGAAGACATTTCAGTTATATCCGACTTCGGCGGCGAAGTTGATCGAGGCGTCCTGATTCGGGCGGATAAGCGAGGCTGGCAAGTTGTGCAGCAGGCTTACGAGGGCCGATTAGTCAATGGAACGACCGAACCATCCAATGTATACAGCAACGGCTCACAGGTTGCGCTAGGCGCTGACCCGACGCCACTACCTTCCCAGCCGGCGACTGCAGCCTCATGGAACGAAGAGGGCGGCATTGACTGGAACTTGGACGACGCGGCCTTGCGCGACGCGATTCAGAGCGATGACACGAGCTTCGCGCTGGCCACGTTGGCCGAAGACGGCGACCGCACAGAGCGCATACGGCTCTCGAACTTCAAAACGTCACTAGACGAGCTTGACGAAGTAACTGGCGTGGAGTTTCAAGTCATTGTCGAGCGCGCCAGCGGTAGTATGGATTTGACGGTCGTGGGCATGCAGTCGCAAACCGGCGCGATTCGAGGCGCTGGCGCTGCGTTTACCGCGAAAGAAACGCTGACATTCGGCGGGCCTACTGATTTGTGGGGCGCTTCGGGTGTAAACCAGCTGCGCCAGAATGTGACCAATGCGAGTTACGAGTATTTTCTTCGATTTGCAGCAGCCGGCACTGACGCAGACACAGAGCTGCGGCTGTACGCGGTTCGCCGGATTGTTTATTTGCGCGAGGGCTCGCTTGAAAGCGTGGTGTACCTTCGGTCTGGCGGCGTTGATTACCAGGCTAGAGCGTTATATGCCAATCGCCTTGAGGGCGAATGGGCTGACGGCGACGCAGAAGGATTTATCACACTTGGACGGATACAAAACCCCGCGCTTATTGGCGCTAACGCCCAAATCCGCACCCAAACAGGCGGCGGCGGCGACTATATTGGCAGCATTGACGGCAGTTTGACGCCAATCCGACTACCAAGCCGCGCCCGATTGGCGCAAAAAAAGAGCAAATTCCAGTTCCTCGACAGCAATTTCTTTGCTTCCGGCCGCCTGGCTGCAGTTTATGGCGTTAGCGGCGCAGGAACGGCGTTTACATTCAACAACAATTACCTGTTCAAAATACGCACAGGGCGGGCAGAAGACGAGCCTCGGCACGTTGCGCGCCATAAAGACCGGCTAGTGCTTGGCTATGAAAATGGCGATGCTGACTTCTCGGTAGCGACCCAGCCGGATCTGTTTGACGGCATTCTCAATGCGTTTACGCAAGGATTTGGCCAGCGAATTACCGGAATGCTGCCGCTGGACGGCGAAACGCTTGGCGTCTGGACAGAAAATTCAATATGGGGCGTTCAAGGCACTACGATTGACGACGTTATTCAGCAGATTATTGAGCCAACTACGGGCGCGATCGAATACACCGTGCTCGACATGGGCATGCCGGTGTTCCTTGATTTTCGAGGAATCAGCACGCTCCAAGCCAGCTCGACCTATGGCGACTTTGATGGCGGCAGGCTGTCGGCAGCAGTCAAGACATGGCTGCGCCCAAGGCTGGAAGGAAGGCAGGGCAGTGGCATTCGGCCCATTCTGGCCGAGGCTGTGCCGAAGAAGAGCCAGTATCGAATCTGGTTTGAAGATGGCTTTGTATTAACGATGACTTGGCTTGAAGATCGAGTGCCGCGCTGGACATTTCAGCGTTATTGGGTGGAGGACGATGAAACCCCGGTCACTATGGTTGCAACGACTCACGGCGTTGATGAAAACAACCGGCCGTTGTCGTTTGCTTCGTTTGAAGAAACCGAGAATGTAATGCTGCTGCATGAAGGCCAGGACTTTGACGGGGAAACAATCCGTCGCAGGCTGGTATTTAACCCGGTGCACGCTAATGGCGCCGGAAAAAACATTCGTGTCAACTCAATTCACATTCACGGCGTATGCAATGGCCTGGTCGAGCTAAGGCTGAAGGTGGGCGTCGATTATAAATTGCCGGAATTAAACAGTTATAATGCAATTGCGCTCATGGGTAACGCGAACCAGACCACTGAAGAGCCCGTTTTTACGAAGTTTCGATACAAAGCGCGCGGCAAGGATTTTGCGCTGCAGGTCGAAACCCAAACCAACAATCGGCACACGGTACAAGTGCTGGAATATCCGAACTTGAGCGAACGCAAGCTGGAGCGATAAGATGCAACGATACGACCCAAGAATGGCAGTTTCGGCAACCGGCGCTCGCCCAAAGCCGCCGGCCGCTGGTTCAAAGCCTATTGCAAAGCCGCCAGGGCAGAACTTGCCGGTTCAGCCGAACCCGCTCGTAAACTCATTTCAGCGCGACCAGTCAGGCAGAAAGCCGCCCGGACAGCACATTGCGCCAATTAACCGGCCAAAGCCGGGGAATCCGGTATCAAACAGCGAGCTTGCGGCCGACAGCGTAATGCCTGCAAAGCCCGGCCTGATTGACATGGCGAAGGGCAATATGACCACAAGCGGCACTATTGTTGGCGGAGATAATCCTATTGCACCGCTTTCTGGCGCGCCACCTTCAGTCAACAATCTTCGCCCAAACCAGCAATATGATGGCGGCATGGGGCCAGCTGTTGCGACTGGCGGTGGCGGAGGCGGGGCATACCAACCAATTTACCCCCCGGCTGAAAATACAGGGCCTTCGACCAATGTTCCCGCGCCAGTAGAGCAGCCCGCGCAAATACAGCCGCAGCAGTCTGGCGGATTTAGCTATGACTACACCGGCCGGGCAAACGCAATCGGCGGCCAAAGTGCGAATGCAGTGATGCAGACGGTTGATCCAAACCAAACGATGTCGTACCAGCTGAACAACATCCTTGACCGGGATAGCGACTTCATGCGCCGGGCCGCGCAATTCGGAATTGACCGTTCATCTTCTCGCGGCTTGGGCAACAGCTCAATCGCCGCCGGTAACGCAATGGGCTCAATGATTGACCGCGCCATGCCGATTGCTGGGTTTGACGCAAGCCGGTATGGCCGAGTGGGCGACCTGAACCAAGGCGAAGCCAATGCAATGGCGAACAACAACGCAACCCGCGCGCTTCAGGCCAGCATGTTTAATCAAGAGCAGATGCTTGCATGGAATAACGCAGGGCGTGCTGACCGCGCGCTTGACTCACAAATGTACGCAGGTATGTTTGGCAATTATTTTCAGGCATTGAGTGGAATTTACTCAAATCCTAACCTGACTGGCGAGCAGCAAAACGCGGCCGCTCAGAACTTGGGCGATATGTTCCCAGGCTTTGCCAATCAGGCTTGGAGTGCGATACCGCAAAACCTGCTTGCAGGGAACGCTGTGCCGGCGGCTCAAATGCTGCCTCCAATGCAGAATATGCCAGCCTTTCCAGGATTTCCGCCGCCGCCATGAAGTACACCGCCCGACACATGAAGCGAAGCGAATTGACCAAAGTGGTCATGATGTGCCACGACCTTCATGAAGTGAGCGACTGGTCATTCATTCGGTTTTCGGCAGCGGCAATGCGCCGGTCGTTGTCTGAGGCTTTTTCGCGCAAGGATTATCAGATTTTTGTATGCCAAGACCAAGCTGGCGATCTGACCGGAATTTTAATAGGCACGCTCGGCCAAGTTATGTATAACGGCAAGACGCTGTACGCAACAGACGCTGAATTTACAGCATCAGGCGGTGGTGATGAACTGCTTGAGGCATTTCGCGAATGGGCTAAGCAGCGCGGCGCGGCCGTGATTGTAATGGGCGTAAGCAACTCTGGCCGAGAGCCTGCAAAGGATCGTTTCTTTAGCAAGCACGGCATGACCCGCACTGGCGGGATGTATCAGGAGAGATTGAAATGAGCAAAATTGTGAAGGGCGTCAAAAAAGGCCTGAAAAAAGTCGGTAAATTTGTTAAGAAGAACTGGAAGCCCATTCTTGCCGTTGCTGCTGTAGCCTTTACCGGCGGCTTGGCCACGGTCGGATTTGCCGGTCTGAAGGGAGCTATTGCTGCTAATGGCATTCTCGGCGGCATTGGATCAACTATGTTCGCCGGGGCAACGTCCATGCTCGGCACGATAGGCATTGGATCAGGCGCGGCCGGCACTGCGGCGGCGGCCGCTGGAATGCAAGGGGCAACCCTCATGACCGGCGCGGCGGCTCAGGCAATGGGCTTGGCTTCGTCCGGCCTGATCGGGCCACCTACTGCAGCTCAAGCCGGTTCAGCAAGTGTAGGCGCCTACACAGGGCCAGGCTCAGGCTTTATGGGCGGCGGAGGCAGCTTGTTAGGCGGCTCTTCGCAGGCTGGTCAAATGGTTCAGCAGGGCGCTGGTCAAATGACCGGCGGAAGCCAGGGAACCGGCGGCGGCACGCAACGAACTCAAATCACACCGGGCGGCGGCGGATTGCTTCAATCCCTCACGCCTTGGGCTATTCAGGCTGGCGGCGCATATCTGGCCAATCGCGGCCAAGAAGAAGCGGATCGGCCAAAAGGTCTGTGGGGCGTTAACTTTAAAGGCGACGGCTTTGAGGCTTTCCAGCCGTGGGATGCGCCAAACTACGCAAACCCAGGCATTGCGGCCATGCGGCCGGGCGGTCGGACGCCAGGTTTGATTGATGCAGGGAGTCCTTACGGTGGATAATCCAGACATGATTCAGCAAGATCAAGCAAATCAGATGCCAGCTGACCCTATGCAGGCGCAGCCAGCGCCTCAAGACCAAGCCAGTCTGATCGACGCTTCGGACGAAGAGCAGTTGGAGTTAATGGCCGATGCCATTTCCGACTACATTCATGGCGACGCGCGAGAGCATGTTGCTACTTCAATGGCCAATGCCGGCGAAGAAGCCCTTGTGGACACGCTTGCGGCAATGTCCTACCAAATTCTGACGATGGTTTCGGATCAGGTGGCAAAGTCTGCGCCCGAAACGGTTACTTTGGACGTGTTGCTGCCGCTTGCAACCGTCACTATCGACTACCTTATTGAAGTGGCTGAGGCGGTCGGCGTGCCAGTGCCTAACATGCTTGACGCTCAGGAAGATTCTTTGCTTCGGATGATCGAGATTCACATGGCCAAGGTTGGCGACGACCCTGAACAAAAGGCTATTGCTGACGAAATGTTTAAGGAATACCTTGAGGACGGATCGTTTGATGATGCGGCGGGCTATGTTCAGCAGCGGCTGAAAGACCGTGGCCAAGACCCTTCGGTCATGGAAGAAGGCGGTAAAGAGCTGCTTGCACCAAAGCAAAACCAGCTTTCGGCTGGCGTGCAGCAAGGCTTAATTGATCAATCGGGAGGCATGTCATGAGCAAGGCAGCTGCGTTCAAAGCCATTGGCGGCACGATGATGAGCTATGGCCAGAACATGGTTAACCAGCAAAACGCTGACGCGGCCGCTCGGCGCCAGCAGTCGTTAGATGAAATGCGGCGCACTTGGCAGATCGAAGACCGCGAAGACAATCAGCTGGCAATGGCAGAGCGCGCCAGAGAAGCGAGCAAAATGAGCACCAATAGCGCCATTGCTTTGCGCAATGACGCTGAGAACAGGCCGGGCTCTGTTCTTGCTCGCGAACAAACGCGGGCGCAAACCGAGGCTGCAAACGCGCGGGCCAGGGCGTCAGATGCGAGTGCAGGCTATTACGGCGCACAGCAGCAGAATGTTGGAGCAGGAGGCGCCACAGCCAACGCGCCCGCAAATGTTCGTACAGTTAAAGCGCGCGCTGAAGCTATGGACATTTCATTAGCCGAGTCATGGGAAATTCAGGACAACGTAGGCCGCGACGACGGCAGCAGGTCAGCCCGCGATCTGACTGAAAACTTATTCAAGGACGGCCTAACCGGCAGCACGGGAATAAAGTCATTTATTGACAATAGCCCGGTCATGGCGCAAGAGCTTGGAATTACGCCTGACATGGCATACGACACGGCATTTAAAAAGGTTCGCGATCGAGTTCAGCCGATGTTTGCTGACAAGCCGCGCCGTCGATCTGCCCCGTCGGCCGGATTGATTGATTCAGCTGGAGGAATACCGCCTAAATACTCTGCCGTGCAAGCTGCAGTTGCAAAGCGGATGGGCCAGCAAGGAGACCCTGAAGATTTATTTGAAGGCATGGTGCGAAATGGCGTGCCAGAAGACATCGCCCGAAGGATTATTGAATCAGCATCAACCGGGGGATAACCCTTGAATAACGATATGATCGACCCGTCTGGCTGGTTTGATAGCCCGGCCGCAAGCAACCAAGCCGATACGGGAGTGATTGATCCGTCCGGCTGGTTCGACATGCCAGATGAAGCCCAAATCGAGCGCGACGCTCGCGTGTTACGCAGCATTGAGCGTGCGGGCGGATCTGTCCAGCAAGTCCCCTTAGACTATTCGGCCAGCCAGCCAAACGAACCCATCCGAACCGCAAACACCGGGCCGGATATGTCGCCCGCGCTGCAAGCTGCTCAGCCGTTGACTCAGGCGCTGGCGGATGAACAGCTGCCGTCCTCACCTGCAAGATTCCCGACAAGCTCGCCATTGGCTCAGAATGCGCCGCGCGCGCGGGTTGATCTGGATTTAGACCCCGACCAAATGCAGTCTGTAGCTGATCAAACCGCTGGGCTTAAGTCGCTGCTTGTGCCTAAACGAAGCGGCACGCTATTCGACATGATTAGACAAGGAAAAAGCTCGGTTTTAGAAGATTTCGTCGTGGGTGGAACAAAGTCTTTAGTTGGCAGCGTTCAAGGCTTGGTCGGCGGCGGCCTGGAGGCGCTGGGCGACTCTTATGTTGAAATTAGAGGAGGAGCAGACCCTGATTCGCTCCCGGCGCGCCAGTACCAGCGAGGCATTGACCCAAGGGTTTCGCTAGGCCGGACTCTCGACTCAGAGCGGCAATACGCCAACCGAAGGGCTGATCGCCTTACTAGCGCCGAGTCCTCAATTGCCGGCGTCCGCACCGTGTCCGATGCGCTTGCGGAGCTGGCAGAAGAAAACCGGCAGGGCGTTGCAGAGCGCAGGCCTGACGACCCTGTTTCAGCATGGCTATACGACCTGACCACATCGCTGACTGCAATGGTGCCAGCTGTCGGCGCGGCTATAGTAACCAAAAGACCGAATGTCGGCTTGAGCACTATGTTTGCCCAAGTATTTGGTAACGAGTACCAGCAGGGCGCGTCAGCAACCGAGGCTTTTTTGCGCGCTTCGTTTGAAGTTGGGCCTGAAAAAATGACCGGCTTCTTTGAGCGAATCGTGACGCCAGCAACAATGAACCGGCTAAAGCAGGCGGTAGCGGGCGGCTCGACGGAAATGATAACCTCGTCTCTCAATGCAGTTTACGATGAAATGGTTGACGGAGGTTACGATGGAACCATAAAAGACTTTGTTAAAGAAACCCTGTACGCAGGCAGTATTGGTGTGGGCATGGGCGCTATTATTGGTGGCAGCAGTCCTGTTGCGGAGCCAACAATAAAGCCGTTCAGCGGGATGCCAGAGCAGCGAAGAAGCGCGCCAAAAAGCGAATGGGCTCAGGGCATGGCTCAGATCGAGCAGTCGCTACAGTCCGAATCGCCAGCTATGGCGGAAGGATTTAGCGCGGCCGCTGTACCGGAAATGCTTGAGCCGGAAACTGTGCCGGAGTCAAATCAAGAAAATTCCGCACCGGAAGCGGGCAGCCTGGCTGAAAAGATACGGGCGAATCTTGGCGCTGACCAATCAGTTGCGCCGGCAGTCAGTCAAAATCAAGAAGTTTCTATTGACGAGGAGATTAAGCGCCTTACCGCGTCAATAGACGAAACGGTTGAAACGCCAGCAGCAACCCTTGATGCAGGGCCGCCAGCCGAATTGATCATGCGTAACGACGGCAAGCCTTATCGGTCACGCGCTGCGGCTGAAAAGCGCCAGTCTGAAAATGGCGGCTTGGGTGAGGTCGTTGAGGTTGAGAATGGATTTGCTGTTTCAGTGCCGGGTGCTGTGGCGCAAAAATTGCCGCAGGTCGAAACCGACCAACAGGCTCAGCCAGAGCCAAAAATAACCGACCCGGTTCTTCGATCGCAGCTGCCTGAAAACTTTGACGATCCTAGGCTTATGCGGGCTATGTTCAGAAGCGGCCTGGTCGAAATGCAGGGTGATCTGACTAAAGGCGGCGGAATTGTGCTGCTACCCAAAGATGACGGCCCCGGCATGATCGGTTCAAACGGCTTTCGCATACCTGGGAGCGGCGGTTTTACAAGAACTTCTAGCGTAAATCCTAGATGGTTTCAATCAATGGCGGTTGATACCGGCATTACAGTTGAAGGATTTGGCAGAGCCGTTGATCGCGCACTATCCGGCAAAAAGCTAGGCGTCCGTCAGAAAGAGGCCATATCTTTCGCGCTGTCGCAGCTGAACGCTGAACGCATGGGCGCTGGCTGGGATGGATCGCCGGCATTTAACTCATGGCAAGAAATGATCGAAGGCTACCGGGATAACCAGCGCGCGGCCAGAGGCGAGCTGACGAGTTCAGAAATAAATGCTTTGTCCAATGAATACAACGCTCAGACGGTAGAGCGGCTTGGAACCCGCTACGCCGCTGAAGAGTACGCGGCTGAAATGGATGCCGAATCGCGCGCGCTGTACGATCTGGCTGAAGACGCGCGAGCTCAAAACGAAAGCGCAACAATAGAGGCGCTGCAAAGCGAGTCGGACGATATTGCCCTCGCCAATCAACTATGGGATATTGCCAATGGAAAGCAACCAATCAACGCCGCTGACATCCAAGCAGCGACGCCAGCAAGTAATCGACAACCTGAAGCGCAACAAGGGCAAGACGCTGCAGCGTCGGAAGCCAGAACAGAAGCCGGCCAAGACCGCCGATTAGACGACGCAACGCGCACGTCTGTTGATCAGATGACTGAGGCTGAAATGCGTCAGGCGCTGCTAACCGACGAGCTTACCGGGCTAGGCAATCGACGCGCATTCAATGAGGCGATTGCCAGCCACACCGGGCCGGTAATCAGCATTGACGCTGACAGCTTGAAGTGGATCAACGACAACATGAGCCCCGACACTGGCGATGCAATGCTTGTGTTGGTTGGCAAGGCTATTAAAGCCAACGCGCCGCGCGGGTATCATACGTCCGGCGACGAGTTTTACATTCTCGCAAGTGGAGCCGAGGATGCTTCGGCTATCATGGGTAAGGTCGAATCCGCCTTGGCTGGCGCGGAGCTGACTTACGAAACCGACCTTGAAATTGTCACCAAGCAGGGAGTTAATATCACCTATGGACAAGCAGACTCAAAGCAAGAAGCAGACCGACTACTCAAGCAAGAAAAAGAGTCGCGAGAGCAGAGCGGCGAACGCTCCGGCCGAGGCCAAGAGCCGCCGGGCGTTTCAAGGCAGTCAGCGCGAGTTCCTACAGAGCCTGAAGCCGGGCGGGAAGCTGACGGCCAAGCTCAACCCCTAGAAGGCGACGCAAACGCCACTGAGCAGGCGCAGTTCGACGCTGACCGCGCGCGCCAGCAGCAGGCAGATCAAAGCCCTGACATGATCGAAGGTGACGGCGAACTATTTGCCGGGCCGCGCCCGCCGCAGGGCGATATGTTTGGGCAGCAAGAGCCAAATCCAGAGCAGGAAACTTTGGCTGGCCCAGCCGAAAGCGACGGCGAACTTAACGAATCAGCCGAAAACGACGACACACTTAATAATCAAGCCAATTTAAGTGAGCCGGATGAAGCTGGCCAGGCCGGCGCTGTTGAGGCCTTTGGCGACGAAAGCCTTGACCTTCGCAGACGCCAGGATGCTCAAGTTTCTCTGGAAACAGAGCTATCCGACAGCGACATTGCAAACATGCCGCTATCCAAAATTTGGCCGAAGTCTGACGTTGATTCGATTGAAGACGTTGCAACTGCCGCGTTTATGTCTACTCTTCGATCGCATATTCCAGCCAAGCCTCGCATCGCTTACAAAAAAGAACGCTGGGTTGAGAAGGTTAAGCTCATTCGAGAGCTTGCCATAATGTACCAAAATGGCGATATGGATCGAATTGAAACCTTGATGCAAGACCCAAGGTATCGGCTGAAGCCCGTTTATAACCAGTTTGTTGTTGCAAAATCCATTCCGCGCGAACTCTGGCCTCGGCTTGGCGCTGTGGACGTCAACCCCGACGCCTATCGGTTTGTAGAAGGCGAGCGGGTAGCCTCACCAAGCGTTTACGTTAAAATTGATGGCCGGAATACGATCATCAGCGCAAAGTCAATTGACGATGCGCTGCCGGAGCTGTTGGAAAAGCTAGGCAGTAAGCCCAGCCGCAACGGCCGCGACCAGTACACCGTGCGCCAAATTCGGCGCGATAAGGTAATTTACATCCACCGAAATGCTGACCCTGAACAAACGCACCTTATGGAGTTCAAAACTTCAAAAGAGGCGTTCGAGGCGATAGATAGCAGGCTTAAAGAGCTTGATGCGCTTTGGGAAGACGTTAAGAAAAAGAGCAACGTCAAGAAAAAAGATGTTCGCAGGGCAGAAAATAGAGCGCGTTCAGGTAAAGATCATCGCGGCGGCCGAAATGTAACCTCGGAAGAATTTGTTAAGGAATTCGGATTGAGGCACGTTGACTATGGCAAATGGGTTGGTCAGGGCAAGAGTTCGCAGCAACGCCAAAGAATACTCAACGATGCGTATGACGCATTTATGGATTTATCCGACGTTCTTGGAATACCAAGCGGCGCGATTGGTCTTGGCGGCGACCTCATAATGACGATGGGCAAGCGAGGCTCCGGATTGGCCAATGCTCACTTCGAGCCAGGCTTATTCCTGATTAACCTGACCAAGACTCGCGGAGCTGGCAGCCTCGCGCACGAGTGGTTTCACGCGCTCGATAATTACATGCAGAAAAAACGCGAAAACAGCGTGGCTGCTGCTTTTATTACCCAGCAGCCAGAGCCGGGAATGGTTCATGTGAAAGGCGGCTACAAAATGAGCGTTGCCAAACTTGAGCTGAACCGCGAAAGAACTGAAAGCAAATACTTTGCAAGCGAAAACTGGAAGGTAGACGCCAGCCACTCTAAAGGCGTGCGGCCGGTTGTCGAAAAGGCGTTTGCTGACGTTGTTGCGGCTTTGGACAATTCCCCGATGAAAAGCCGGTCACTTAGCACTGACAAGGGCAAGGAAGGGTATTGGAGCAGCATCATAGAGCGAGCAGCGCGTTCGTTTGAGAGCTACACAATTTACCGAATGCAGCAGGAAGGATTTACTAACGACTTCTTGGCTAATGTTGTTGATATTAAAGACTTCAAGCTCAGTGCTGACCGCTATCCTTATTTGCTTGAAAGCGAGATGCAGCCAGTCGCAGATGCTTTTGATGCCTTGTTTACCGCCGTCGAGTACAAGGAAACTGAATCAGGCACTGAGCTTTATTCGCGATCCAAACAGCCAGTTGCTCAGGCAACCGTTGAATCAATCACTGACTCGCTCGCCCCAAGAGCGAAGCGCGCCCTGATCGACTCCGGCCTAATCACGATTACGGATTCGCCTTCGCAATGGCCTGGCAGCCATCCAGCCGATGCGGCCGGCATGTGGAAGGACGGCAAGATTTACCTTGCGGCCAGCAACATCGAAGCCGGCCAAGAGCGCGGCCTGATTCTTCACGAGGTCGGCGTTCACCACGGCTTAGCTGAAATGATGGGCGACAAGTATCAGCCGCTCATTAACAGCCTCAAGCGGCAGGTTAAGCGCGGAAGCAGGTCTGACGCTAGAGAAGCCGATAAGCAGGCGTACCGGGCGCATCAGCGAGCCTTGGCTGACGACACTCTGACTGGCAAGAACGAAGCCGCAGTGTGGGAAGAAACCATCGCCTACATGGCCGAAAGTGGCGCTAATGCCAACTTTATCCAGCGCGTGACCGCAGCAATTAGAGACTTCCTTCGCAAAATGGGCCTAGTTCGAGGCTACAGCGATGCAGACATTGCCCATTTGGCAAGCGGATCGGTTGCCAGAATCGTTGATGGCATACAGGAAATGGACGGAAGCTCTATGGCTCCGGCTATGTACAAGTCGGGCAGCACACTTGCAAACAGCGTTGAAGAAACTGGAGCGATACCAGCCGGGCAACAAGAAAGCTCGTTTGGCAGTCTTCGAGATACTGTTGCTGAAGATGCAGGCCCATTACGGGGGGATTTATTTCTTGCGCCGTCCGAAGGTTCGCCCATACAGCAGAACCGCATTGCGGCCCGCGTTAGGTCGGCCAAAGTTGGCGAGTTCAGATCGGGAATTGAGCGCGTGCTATCTCCAGCCGATGCAGCCCATGTTGTTGCGCCATTGCGCCGAGGTGCGTCTGAAACTTTTGGATTCCTGGTGACTAAGGCTGACGGCACGCCTATTGCCTTCAAGCGGCAGAACATTGGCGGCATTGACTTTGCCAGGATTGAAAGAAAAGCCTGGGGCGAGCTCTACACCATACCGGGCGCGGCAAATGTCTGGATGGTTCACAACCACCCAAGCGGAAATCCAGGGCAGAGCGGACCCGACGCTCAGATAAATACAAAGTTGTTTAACATGCTTCGAGGAACAGGCCTAAATTATGAAGGCTCGGTCGTTGTTGCGCCTGGCGGAACATTTACGCACGCCAGACCAGAATCAATGCTGCCGAAATTAAGCCCTGAGAAAATACCTGCAGCCCGCCGAACGCTCTCAGTTCCGGTCGAAGAGCGCGCCCTAAAAGGCCAGAGAATAGACGACAGCCAGGCAATCACTTCGCCGTTTGACACGCTAAAGCGTGTTAATAAAAACTACAGAGACTCAACCGGCGTTCTATTCCTGACCACCAAGAATACACCTATCGGCTTTTACCCGATGAGCCCCGAATCAATGGGTGCGCTTAGGACTGAAAGCGTTGACAGCGGGTTTGCTGATCTGGCTGGTTTTTCGTCAAGCATTAACGCATCAAGCGCAATCATTATTGACACCACGCGGGCTCATTCGGAAAACCGGAGCGATATTACCAACGTGGAAAGCGCGCTGAAAACAATAGATGTTCGAGTTCTTGACGGCATGGTTTTGGAGGAAAAAGGCGGCCGGGTAATTCAGTCATTAGCCGAGCAGGGCATGGACAACTCAGGCAGAGATGGCGAATTTTTCTCAAGGCGACTTGATCCTGACGCTCGCTATTCCCGCAAAGAAGACGATCAGGGCGCTCAGAAAGACATTGACTCCACTTTTGAAGCCAGCAGCTCGCCGCAGCTTCAGTCTGACGGCTCTGGTTCGTCCGGTGTGCGCCGCCTAGATAACGCTCCTCAGCCATCCAAGCCGGGGCGCGAAGGGTTCAGCCATTGGGTTTACATGGGAAAGGACAGCAACGGCAAGGCTGTAATGCTTGGCTCCAACCACAAGTCACTCGACCCCAAAGGCAATTTAGAGAGATTCTGGCGCAAGAACCTGACTAAAGAAGGGCAGCTGACCAAGGAAGCCTTTGCCCGGCATATCGAATCGGACGGACTAAAGAATGAGTTTGATGTTGAAACTCAGCACCTGACCATCCAGTTCAAGCGGGCTGCCAGGAAAGGTTATGGCGTTCGCTTCTTTACGGCAATACCTGAAGCCGACCAACGCAAAATGAACGATTACCTTGCCGGCCAGGATGTTGACGGCATTCCAGGCGCTGTTCGCAAAGAGCTGGACGTTTTGCGGCAAATGCTGGATAACCTTTCTGGAAAACTGCAGCAAGTGCTGATTGACGAAGTTCGGTTTGCCACGGAAAGCATGGATGCTGCGTCGCAGCTGGTCGTAAACGACAACATTGAAGCCGTTCTTAACGGGGATGAAGTTGCGATCGAAACGGTCGAGGCGCTATCGCGAGGCAAGTATCTGCTTGGAAAGCTGCAAACGCTGGCAACGATCGAGGGCAACTTTGGATCGTACCTAAACCGAAGCTATCGCATATTTGACGATCCGAAGTTCACTCCATCTGACGCTGTAATTGAAAAAGCGCGTGCGTTTTTGGAAGTTCAGGTTCGTGAAAGCAGCGAAAACTCCGATTTGACCGACGACCAGATTGCGAGCCGGGTAAACGGCATTATGAATTCGATCCTTGACCGCGGCGCCGGTAGTGCGCTTGACCTATTTGGTAGCCAGCTTGGGCAAAAAGATCGGTCATTCCTGAAAAAAAGAAAGGATATTGCGCCGGAAATCCGCGCGCTGCTGGGCGAGTACAAAGACCCGCGCACAAACTTTGCTCGAAGCGCTACCAAAATGGCTTACATGGTTGCACAGCATGAATTCCTAAAAGGCGTCAGGAAGGACGGCCTCGGCCTTTTCCTCAGCAAGCGGCCAGAAGGATCAATGAGCACCGAAATCGCTCCTTGGCAGGACGAGACAATGGCTCCTTTAGCCGGTCTGTATGCGACCAAGGACTTTGCTGCTGCGCTTCGCGATCACGTAGAGCCCGTTGTAATTGAAGGCTGGCTGAAAAAACTGCTGTTGTTGAATACGGCGGTCAAGTACGGCAAGACCGTCCTTTCGCCAACAACCGCAATGCGTAACCTTATTTCCGCTTCCATGTTTACAGCAATGAACGGGCATTTTAATTACCTTCATTCGCTTCGTGCGGCTCAGGTGGTTTTTCACGACATGGTCGGCAACCAAAAAGCGCAGCTTGACTACATTAAAAAGCTGGCCAGGCTGGGCGTTTTGCACGACAACCCGAATGCTGGCGAGCTCAGGGCCGCAATGGACGATGTGGCCGACATGGACGCCACCACAGGCAGCCTAGTCGGTCGTGGGGTTAAGCGCATGCTCAACGCGGCGACGCGCTTCTACCGCGCTGGTGATGACTTCTGGAAGGTCATTGGGTTTGAGAACGAAAAGGCATCATTTATCAAAAGCGGCATGACCGAGGCCGAAGCTGAGTCAATGGCTGCTGATCGAATTCGTAACGGCTACCCAACTTATTCGATGGTTCCAGAAATGATCAGGGCAATTCGAAAATTCCCGGCAGTTGGCACGTTTGTTTCATTCCCTTGGGAAATGATTCGAACGACCGGCCACCAATTCAGATTTATGAAGGAAGATGTTCAGGCCGGACGCACGGCAATGGCCGCTAAAAGAGCCGTGGGCATGACCGTTGCAATGGCTGGCGCAAACGCTTTGAGAGCTGCGTCAATGGCAATGCTTGGATTGAGCGAAGAAGATGACGAGGCCATTCGAGAGCTTGCTGCGCCGTGGCAGAAGAATTCGACGTTTGCTTATTTGGGCCTTAATGAGCGCGGGCAGATTCGTAATTTGGACTTGACGCACCTTGACCCGTACAGCTACCCACTGAAAAAAGTGGTTATGGCCGTTCTCAACGGCAACAACGAAGGCTTTGATGAAAAGGCAACGTCGGCAATATGGGAGTTTTTGTCGCCGTTCTTGAGCACAGAAATTACCTTCGGCACAATTGTTGAATTGTGGACCAATAGCAAACTGGAAAACGACCGGCCTATTTACGATAGATTTGCACCAAGAACTGAGCAGGCAAAGCAGGTTACTGAGCACTTGGTTAAGAACCTGGCGCCTGGCGTCGTAAATAATGTCTGGCGCACCGCGCTTGCCTTGCGCGGCCAAGTGACCAGCTACGGGAAAGAATACAGCACGCAGGACGAGCTGCTGGCTTGGGCTGGCTTTAGAATTAACACGGTTGACACGCAGACTTCTTTGCGCTTTCGGGCGTTCGACTTCGATGACCACAAGGCTTCAGCTGGTCGGCCAACATACCGCGCGCTTCGAGACTTGAATGAGGTCAGCGATCGGCAGCTAGAAAGCGCCGCCAATCAAACGATTGCTACTTGGAATGCCTCATTTCACGAGCTTCATTCGGCGGTTCGCGCCGCCAAGGTATCCGGCCTGGAAGAGCGTGAGATAATGAGCATACTAAACGACGCTGGCGTTGCAAAAAAATACCTACAGGCCACCGTAAATGAGCAAACGCCGGAATTTGTTATGACCAGAAGCGCGGTCAGGAATGCAATGTCTTCGACTACTGGCCGGGTGAGCATTTCGCGCGAGGAATTCGACCGCCGCCTTAAACTATTGAAAGTAATTTTGCGCGAAGAACAGCGGGAAATTGACGAGGAGAAAGAGTAATGCCAACGATTACATGGTCAAACCGGCTGCCGCCGATTGATGTTGACCCGGACGACGTTCGGGATTTTAAGTTTGACTTCGTGGACTGGCTTGACGGTGACGAGGTTGACACCAATAATACGTCAGCATCTGGATCGGGGTGTACGGCAACCGTATCAGGCACGACCACGACAACCGCAACTATGCGCGTTTCCGCTGGAACTGTGGGCGCAGAGGGTGCAGCCACGCTTCGGCTGGTTACGCTGAGCGGCCGGCGGTCTGATCGGACAATTCGGTTCCGGTTTAGAGAGCAATGATCCGTGAGCGATTTTACGCTCATAATCCTGCCAGACCCGGTTTATAAGGTCTGGCCGAATAACAGGCGGTCGCCGTGCTCGATCGCCATACCGGAAGAGCAGATTCTGGCGTACTACACCAGCCCGCCCTATCCGGTTCAGATCGTGGACGCGATGGGTAACTTTGCATCAGTCCAGTCGTTGAGCCTGGAAATGGGTTACATCGAGGCCCTTGGCACAGATGCTGAAGTGACAGCCATGAGCTTGCGGGAGATACTTAAAAACTACTCGACTGAGCCAGAAGCCCTTGGCGCGGATCAAGCTGAGGTGACAGCCCTAGATATGCGAACGATCCTGATCAGATACCAGAACTACGAGCCGGAAGGATTTACAACGCAAGCGGCAGTGACCGCCATCAAT
>Ga0136598_1000471_pt1 | contig 19304 bp, 22 predicted proteins | sample AntRauTorcE11899_FD_104790 | JGI IMG/M metagenome (GOLD analysis project Ga0136598, IMG submission 104790) | Saline lake microbial communities from Rauer Islands, Antarctica - Metagenome Torckler E11 #899 | ecosystem: Environmental > Aquatic > Non-marine Saline and Alkaline > Saline | place... | reverse complement strand
TGGTTCTACAGGAAAGTTTGTGGGTAGAGGTCTAATTTTCCAAAGTAAAACAGAGTAGTAATTCGAAAAACTCAATGGTTAGCGATCCCCTTTGTAGAGGCTGTGAGAAATTAGAGACTAAAGTTCCGGGCAACTTAATTTTTTAAGACTATAAATAAGCCTACTCCGATAAGTCTATTTTAGCAAAAAAAAGTGGTTTATATAGCTGATATAAGGGGGTAAATTCCCCAATATCGACTTTACGGAATGGACTCATAAATTCATTTTGAAGCTCCCCTCTCTGTCAAGTCCCGCCAGGCGCAGAGCTTGTCCGGCCACCGACGGAAGGGTCGGGGGTGAGTCAGAAAGACGTGCAGTGCTGAATTTAACAGAATCCTCAATTTATTTAGGCGCAATTTCTTTGGAAATCAATTTTCTCACAGCCTCTGTAGTGGATTTACCCTGTTGAATCTTATTAAAAATGTAACATGGTGCTGAACAAAACAACCTGGTAGAGTACGTAGCGAAGCGAAGTTACTGACAGAGTTGTGAATTGGAGAGGATATTTGTTGCTGCAAAAAATAAGAGCAGATACTCGCGACTCTTGCAGGAGCCCGCGCGAACTGTAAAGATAAAACTGGCACGCGTGGCCACTCAGCCAGGTCGCTGAACGAACAACCTCATCTACTTAACCACAAACTTTCCTGTAGAACCTTAAAAGTATCTCGGCACGCTGATTCCAATAAAATTTCCCGGGGCATCAAGTCGTTTTGCGAAGTCAATTCTCAGAATACCAAAAATGCTGTTCAGACTGATGCCTGCCTCACTGTGTACGCCGTCAGTGGTCAGGCCCGTGAAGTTCATTTCTGTATTGTTATCCAAACCGGTATAGCCTGCGCCACCAAAAATTATTACTCCCCAACCGCGGTCCACCAAAGCTTTGAATCCTATCAGCTCAAACGGAATGGTTCTGAAATTATGCTCGGCTGTAACGCTCCAATAGCTGCTGCCCGCGTACGGCCTGCTTCGTCGGGTTTTTAGTGTGCCAAACGGAGCGAACCCGGACAAGGATCCATCAACTATTCCCAGTTTTTGAGGAATTTTATCCCCCATCAGTACTCCTGCTGAAAGTTGTATATCGAGTGTGTTGGTAAATACCCGGCGCTTAAAAAATGTCTCCATATTCCAGTTTGCATCCATGCTCAGTTTTGTAAATGTCGCGTCACTACCCAGTGCCGATGCCGATCGCTCGGCGGACAACCGCAGCTGGCGGCTCCCGCTTACTCCAAAGTTTGTACTTTGCCTGTTGATATCCACTTTCAGCTGAAACGTGTTTATTTGCCCATTAACTACGGCAGGATTTGGCCGTCTGTTATCGTGCCATCCAAACAGACTGTAGTTGTACACATCATTCACGCCGGTTTGTATTGATTGATCTCTCCCTGAATTAAAATAAAATGACGCTTCAGTCCTGGGTAAAAGCCGTCTCACTTCTACGCCTCCCCGATACCTTTCTTGCCGGTAATAATCAAAGTAGTCAACACCACCTAATACAGCCTGAAATCCGTTCATAAACTGACTATATATACTACCGGAAGTGCTGTTCACAATATGATTGTCATACTGTCCTATAAGATATATTTGAGGGCTACCTTTCGTGATCCGCAGCCTTTGCCGAACATTTGTACCATAGTTTAGAAAGTCTGCATGGAAACTGTAGCTGGAATAGACTGAGGCATCAAACCCAAAATCTTTAAATACTTTCCGATAGCCGAGACCTGCATTAAACCCCTCCACCCGGTTAAATTTACCCATTACCTTTACTCCGGATGGCAGAATTGATCCCACACCCATGACCGTGGATGGGTCGTTATTGTCATCATCCGTAAATAGACCCGAAAGAAATCCTTCGGGTTCAAACGCTTTTTCGAGTGTATTGGTACTGTCAATCGATTCGTAAGCAATCTCTTCTTCCCTGGTGAGCGGAACCATCTGTTGTGAAAAGTCAGACACACTATCCTGATCAACACGCGTGAAAATCTCTTCCTCCTCGTAGAGGGAATCGGGCAGATCTACGTTAACCTTATATTCAGAGAGCCGAGAGGTTTGGCTAAAATTAATCACCGGGAACCTCAAACCCACCATCTCAATACGAACGGTTCCGTCAATCCGCATATCAACAGGCAACCAGATATTGCCGCTGAAATCTCTGTACTGCTGTCGGTACGAAAGATTAAACTCCTTTACAGGGGGCGGGAAAGAAACCACGTCATTCGGCTTCAAATCAACTTCAAGGAGAGCATAGTCACCTCCGTGAACGTATGCTCTACCTGTAAATAGAGGCTGTAAACGCCTGGCCGGCAGAACGTCAATTACGTACACCGGTACGCCGTCAATCTGAGTGGTTTCAACCAGAAGGAAATCGTAATAATCCAGTGCGTTCGGGTGTGTAATGCCGACCATATCGTAGCCGGCCACCGTGATATTGTCATCATAAAAATTGGGCAGAAAACGTACCCCGGCAAAATTTTGATTGTCACCAATGTTCGTTGTTTGACGCCTGTAAAGCTGCACTTCCCTGTGCCCCTCTTCGCGATCCCAAAATGAACGCGTTCCACTTTCAGTGATAGACACTATCGCTGTATCATTTTTGAGTACCTGACGGGTAAAAGCATCCACCTCATATGTATTTAGTTCCGCCCGCCACAGTTGTTTACGCGCAATAACACGCTCCATAATAGACAGCCCCGGGTCTTCACCAGTCACGACGATCTCATCAAGCTCGGTAACGGATGGATTCAAACGGATGAAAAGTGTGTCTGCCGGCTGCTGTGATAGAGCCACTTTTTCGCTTTCATATCCTATATAGCGAATCAAAAGTGTTGCAGGGAATTGATCCACCTCAATCCTAAATTCACCTTCCAGATTGGCAATGGTTCCGCGAAATGTATCCTCATAAAGTACTGTTGCAGAGGGTAACGGCTCACCGGTTTCATTGTCTGTAATTACGCCCCGAATAGTTTGACTGAACAAGGGTTGGAAAGATACACAGAAGAGAAGTATGCAAAGGAGAGAAACGTTTCGGACAAGAGTCATTACGTACGATTTGATTTATTATAGTGAAAGCACTCGTACGCACAACCGATGCTGACGTTGCAAAAAGCGATTAGATGTTCCAATCAGATTAGAGTGATTAATAAATAAGTAAGAACCTTCTCAAACATCTTCTTCGAGTACAACGGCCGGTTCCAGCGGCTTGACTACAACTTCGTCACTAGGCTCAAACAACACCCTGTTATCTGTATGAACGATATAGCGGTCACGTCCGAATTCTACGTGATATGTGATATCATGACCTTTGAATTCTCTTGCCGCAATTATTCCAAGCCTTGATTCATCGGTTGTCCCGTTAGGCTTTTCAAGTGTGAGGTGTTCCGGGCGGATTGAACAGGTAATATGCCCCTGTGCACGGCAGTTGAGGCGCATGATACCAAGATTTGTGTCGATTTGGTCGGTATTATTTACGTCTGCTTCAAATAGATTGGTTTTCCCCAGGAACTGCGCCACAAACTTTGTTTTTGGCTTGTAGTAAACCTCTTCCGGCGTCCCAATCTGTTCAATTTTTCCATTATTCATAACGCCTACACGATCGGCAAATGAGAGCGCCTCTTCCTGGTCATGAGTTACTAATACGGCACTCATCCGGGCTTTCTTTATAATTGACCGCACCTCTTTCCGAGTAACCGTACGAAGCATCGCATCAAGATTCGAAAATGGCTCATCAAGCAAAATTAATTCCGGTTCGGGGGCTATTGCGCGCGCCAGCGCAACTCTCTGCTGCTGCCCTCCTGAAAGTTCAGCGGGGCTCCGATCTTTATATTCTCCCATTCCCGTTCTGCAGAGAACCTCCTCTGCAAACACATTTCGTTTATGCTTTGGCAGGTCGGTAAGACCAAAAGCCACATTTTCGAGTGCCGTCATATGCGGGAAGAGTGCATAATCCTGGAAAACAAAGCCAATCCCTCGTTTTTGAGGCTGTACGTAATTTCCGGTTGACGAAAGAATCGCACCGTTGAGCATCACAAATCCCGAATCCGGTTTTTCAAAGCCGGAGATAAGTCTCAGCGTTGTTGTTTTCCCACATCCGCTCGGACCCAAAAGAGCAAAAATCTCATCTTTTCCTACCTGAAACGTAACCTGATTAACAACAGGTTTATTTTTCTCAAAGGATTTTTCAATTTGGTCAACGACTAATAACATCTTCTGCGTCTAACGGGATTATCCAAAGGGGTTGAATGCTTATTTAAATTCAGTCTATATAAAATAACGAATTTTTCTGTTACCGTAAACCTCTTCAATTAAAATGTACCGGTGATGAAGAAAAAAACTATACTCAGATACGGTATCGAGCTGTTTAATCACCCCTTTAGCCAGCAGGCAGATACATCTGAATCATCACACCCTGTAATTCCCTGAATAAGATTAGAAACACGTTTCACAGGTTTAATTAATATTGTATTTTTACAACCAACCGATACAACTTTTAACAAAATCTTCTGCCATGAAATCCGCATTGATTTACATTACTACTATAATTCTATCCATAGCAATGCTTCAGGCTTGTGCCCCCGAGGAGGCAGAAGTTGAGCGCGATCAACAGGCAATACAAGATTCTCTGGATCAGGCTTATGAAGCTGAAATGGAGCAGATGAGACAAGACAGTATTGCACAGGCATTAGCAGAAAAAGCCAGGGCTGAACCAGAGCGGGAAATGCGACGACAAAGCATTGAATATTCAGAAAACGGTGAATTTGTTGTTCAGATCGAAGCGTGGAGATCTCAAGAGAAAGCACAGCAGCAGGCTGACCAGTGGATAAACAGAGGATATGAACGTGCTTTTGTTGTTTCATCTGGCAATGAAGATACCGGTGATGTGTGGTATAGAGTCAGAATAGGTCAGTTTAATACACGTGCAATGGCAAAAAGATTTCAGACAGAACTTAATGAAGACCTCAGTACTGTCTCATGGGTTAGTAAGACAGGACAACCGGTTGAAGAAGAAGCTATGCAAGGAAATTAACATCGTATCACGTAAAACACTTAGATTGAATCGCCTAAATTGTTCATAATAAGTGGTTTAGGATTTTTTAGCTATCAATTAACAATCTTTTTACCTATTTTGATAATGCGCTCAAGTAGCGTCTCTCTTGATGAATAGTCAGGGCATCACACCGGATACGTGTGATGCCTTATTTTTTTCCCGCCTGCCTGTAACTTCATTTCTCAAATATTCGTAGTTAACTTTGCCCCCTCACGCGATAGTTCTATATTTGAGCATCCACCCTAAATAATTCAATACTACATGAATACTTTTAGCATTAATCAAAGAAGTGAGCTCGGATGCACCATTTTAGATCTGCACGGTGAATTGGATGCCCATACCGCTTCTGAGCTCGAATCTGTTCTGCAAGATCTTATTGCCCGCGAAAACCTTAGAATTGTTGTCAATTTCGATCAGCTCGATTATATAGCCAGTGCCGGCCTTGGCGTATTCATGGCGTATATCGAAGATGTACGAACCGAAGGAGGAGATATTAAGCTGTCTAATATGAATAAGAAAGTCTTTAATGTTTTCGATCTTCTGGGATTCCCCGCACTCTACGATATTGTAGACGATGAATCTGACGCCATCGATAAGTTCTCTAACTCATAAGTGAGTCTACATTTGGGCACGAACTCAACATATAAGAAAACAATAACAGCCTCCACAAAAAACCTCTCCGACGTCAGGAATTTTGTGGCTCAGCATGCCACGTCCCATGGATATGACAAGCAGAAGATTGCAGATATACGACTCGCCGTGGATGAAGCCATTACCAACATCATCAAACATGCCTATAATGGTGATGAAAACCACACCATTGAGATTGAAGTCACCTTCAAAAAAGACAGAATTTGTATAGAGTTACTGGATACCGGGACAACCTTCAATCTGAAATCTTTTCCGGAGCCCAATATCAAGGAAAAAATTAAGCAGAAAAAACGAGGCGGAATGGGCGTCTACCTCATCCATTCCCTCATGGACGACGTTTCTTACGGTCGTGAAAATGACGCCAATAAAATGGTAATGTGTAAATACAGAAATTAAACCTGTGACAACCACACCTCAAAATGCCCGACAACGTTCGCGCTTGGATCTCAAAACTGTTCTTGAGACAAGCCGCGTTCTCATTGAAGCTAAAGACGTTCAGTTTGTATTGGAGAACCTGGTCAGGATTTCAATGGGAAAGCTATTAGTTTCAAGGGCCGCAATCCTTTTGTATGATGACGATCGAGCAGTCTATTCCGTTCATGCGGCCAAAGGAAGCGCCGACCTCAAGAACATTAAAACCGTCTCTCTCGATCTCACCCCTCAAAATCTTGATCACGCTCATCTTGAACTGAAAGATCTTGAGGGAAAAGCGGATACGATAAGCAGTCTTTTTCCGGGGGGCGTTTTATTTAATTTAAGGACCAGCACCCGGCACCTGGGCTTTTTGGTGATCTCACAAAAATTCACCAAAAATAAGTTCATACAGGAGGAACTCGAGTTTGTTGAAAGCCTCTGTATTATATCATCAACGGCGGTCGCTAACAGCCGCATCATTGACCAGCTGAACCAGGCCAACCGAAAACTTGACCAGCGGATTCATGAGCTGAATACACTGTTTGACCTTTCTAAAGAATTTAATCTGCTGTCGAACAGGGAGAAAATATCCAGTATTTTTAAGTTTGCCCTGATGGGCCAGCTTCTCATACGGTCCTTTTTTCTGATTTATAAGACAGGTGATGGCATTGAAATGCTCACCTCAAGTAATTTTTCAGGTCTCTCTTCATCGGATACTCTCCAGCGTCTCTTTGACAGCACAAAAGGCATTACAATCGTCAATGAGGAGCTTGGTGAATCGATACCATCACTTAAGAACTCGGGCATTAGTTCACTGATTAGTATCTCAGTTCAGGGGCGTAAAATTGCGGTTATCGGAGTGGGCCACAGGGCAAACGAAAAACCATTAACTGACAGTGACTACAACTTTCTGAAATCGCTTGCTAACCTTGCGGTAAATTCCATTCAGAGAACGTTCCTGCTTGAGGAGCGGATTGAGAAAGAGCGAATGGAAGAAGAGCTTTTACTCGCAAAATCTATTCAAAACAGGCTGCTGCCCGATCCGATACCTGACGTCAAGGGACTTGACTTATCAGCCATTACCGTGAGTTCTTATCAGGTAGGGGGTGATTATTTTGATATAGCTGAAACTCCTGACGGTAATCATATTTTTGCAATTGCTGATGTAACCGGCAAGGGATTTCCGGCGGCCCTGCTGATGGCTAACCTGCAATCGATGTTGCATATCCTCCTTCCTTTCGATATTACGTTAACACTGGCTACCGAACGGATAAACAATCTGATTTTCAAAAATACCCCAAGTGATAAATTCATTACGTTTTTCTGGGGAAAATATCACCACGAAAAAAGAGTCTTCAAATATGTGAATGCGGGACATAATCCACCGCTTTTGCTTAGAAGTGGCACTGATGAATTTTCTGAACTTTCCGAGGGTGGCCTGCTGCTTGGTGCTATGGAGAGCTTTGCGCCTTACGAATCAAAAGACGTTACCCTTGAGCCGGGCGATCTTGTTGTATGTTTTACCGATGGTGTAAATGAAGCACAATCAGACGAGATGGCAGAAGAATTTGGTATGGAGCGACTGCAGGAGGTTATACGCAATCACAGGAATGATCGCGCCTCCGACATCCGAGATGAGATAATCAAATCCGTCAATGAATTTGCCGGAGGTTACCAGTTTGATGATGTTACACTGGTCATTTTTAAGGCATACTAAAATCGCGGTTTCCAATCATGTTTGAGAACCCCTGACCTTGCTGTCGCTCAGATAGCGTTAATATCGTTTCGTACGTACGATAGCGGTTCATAATTTCATCCACATACTGAACAGTTTCAATGCCGCGGGCAAATCCGTAGCGGGCCTGCTGATAGTAATTGCGCTGCATAAGTTTCAAAAGTGCATCGGCTACATTTTCCCACTCATTGGGGTCTTTATTCTGATCAATTGCGAGACGCCGGGCATCAGCCACGTGCCCCATTCCCGCATTGTACGTCGCCAGTGCAAAGGCCGCCTGATTGGTTGAATCGAGATATGAGTAGTGATCCATATGATCTTTAAAGATGCTTACGCCCTGTCTGATGTTTATTATAGGGTCGTACAACTCTTCATACTCAACATCAACAAAACGCGGTATGACCTGCATCAATCCAACGGCACCGGCCCAGCTTTTGCTGTTTGGATTAAATTCTGATTCCTGAGCAATCATCGCAGTAATCATCAGCCAGTCTACATTCAGAGAATCGGAGACGCTTTTAATTACTTCATCATAAGGAGAAATTATCCCCATCGTTTGGTACTGCCATTCGGGATTGTAATACTGCGCTATCTGTGGCCCCTCCTGGAAATATCGCTGCCTCAAAATATTTAAAAAAGTAGAACGCCGTGGCCTGTCCCTGTCTTCCGTAAATCTGAAATGTTTGTATAAAAATTTATTCATTTCGTTCTGGAGATCCGGTGAATTGCTGCGAACAGCCCAGGCTATGGTGTCATTTTCCGCAATAGTTGGCCCGGGAAATAAACCGTCCATATAGCGGTTTGTGGCATCAAACATATTATCATCGGCAACTGTTGCCATCAGATTACCTTGTGCAACTTCAACAAGCGTTGCTTCGGTATCCAGTTCACTCGGCAGCGTCTGAATATTCAAATCGTACCCCTGCTCCTGAAGCTCGGTAAGCTTTGTATAATAAGAACTGTTTCTTCGTACGGAAATAGGAATCTGCCGCTCTACAAGCTCTTCAATTGTTTTAGGTATGGGAGACAGTTCTGTTGAAAAAACAAGTATTTGATCAACCAGATTATATGGACGTGTGAAGTCAACAATATCCCGGCGTTCTGATGTAATGGTGTAGTTAGCAGCTATCACATCACCGGCGCCGCTGTTTAACAGCTCAAACGGATTTTCATCGGCTCCCACAATCACTACTTCGAGTGCAAGATCATTTTCGCGTGTAAACTCTCTGATGAGCTCATATTCAAAGCCGACCTCAATACCCTGATCAAGAAAATAGGTGTTTGAACTGTAGTACGTAATCACCCGAAATGTGCCGCGCTTCTCAATTTCTGCAAGATCCCTTTCAACCGGCTCTGTCACTTCCGACAAGTCTGAGGTATTTTTCGATGTTAACTTTTCCTGATCCCCTGCTCCTGTACAGCTCATAAGCATGATCAGAAGAAAAATAGACAAACTCTCTCTTAGTCTATTTTTAAGTGCGTTTTTTGTGTAACCATGTTCCATATATAATGGATTCGTTATAATTAAAAAGCCACGAACGTGTTATCAGCTAATACTTTGCCAGCGTATCATGTCACTTCAATGACAACGTGTACAAATGCTAAATCGTTTTCTCACTGTTTTTCTGAAAGAAAGATCCAACAAATAACCGAGATCTTCCAATATTATAGAAGAATCTAACAGAACCGCTTCCAAGCCCCTGATTCTTCTACATTTAAGCTTATTTTAGCTTTCAGGACGCTTTACTCGCCGATACCAGGTCAGCGAGACACCGAACAGAATAAGTATCATGGCGCCAATTGACAAACCCGAAGGAATTTCACCGAATATGAAGTAGGCCGCAATGGCTGCAAATACGCCTTCAGACAGTACCAGGGTTGACAGAAGCGTAGGGGACACATATTTTACCGCAAAGTTAATAGATCCGTGCCCCAATATTGTAGGCCCTATAGCAAGGCCAACCCCCACTATCAGCGCCATGCCACTTATGGATGGAATGCCACCCACCCAAATGATTGCCAGAATAAGGCTGGTGACCGTAGCGTAAAGATATACATAGAATACATAGTCAAGCCATTCCGTATACTGCCGGATTTTTCGGCCCAGCATAAAGTAAACCACAAAAATAACGGCCGCGGTTAACGCCAGCGCATTACCGTAAAGCGCATTGGGAAATGCTTCAAGACCGGCCTCATCCGCCATTCCGAGAAGAGCCGATCCGACAAATGCCACAGCAACCCCCATCCATACAATGCCTCTGAAGCTTTTTTTAAAAATCAGCCTCTCAGCAACAATGAGCATTACCGGATGAATTGTGACCAGAACAGAAGCTGACGCTACAGATGTATAGTTCAGAGAGGCGATCCAAAACGAAAAATGAAGTCCCAGGCATACACCCGTTATCGCTAATAGAAAGCGACTGATGCCGAGTGATTTCAGTTCAGATATCGGTTTTCTCTGCGGAAACCAGAAAGGAAACAGGAAGAGAACCGCAAATCCGGTTCTCAGCGCTGCAAGGGCAAGCGGTTCCACGTCCGTGGCAAATCGCACCATAATCGGAGCCATTCCAAATGTGGAAATACCCACAAGAAGAAGTGCGGTAATTTTACCTGTTGAAACTTCCTTCTGGAGATCCAAAATCGTCAGCGGATCCGATCCATTGAATCAACCAATTCCTGATCTTTTTTTATGCGCCGTCCGGCTATCCAGAGAAGAATCAAAGAGACAAAAAGCAGGCCGGTGCTGATGACCTCTTTCCACAAGAATTTCCCAAATCCGCCCATTGTGAAAAGAATAGCGACGGCAATACCCAACGACGCAATTTGGAAATAGCTTGCAGCTTTTACCCATTTAATTTGATTTATTCGGTTGCTATAAAAAAAGATGGAAATAAGGCTGAGCACCATGGCTACCGTAAGAAAACCGGCAAAGCCCGTTCCAATCCATGTTGACGGATCATTGACAGCATGCCGGTAAATGGGTGAGAAAAAGATTGAGAGGTTAATAAGCACAGCCAGCGACAGATAGACTGTTTGTATTCGTTGGATCAAACCGCAGTATGTTTAGAGTGATAAATAAGAATGACTATTTACAAATGCAGTCATAAAAGACTGACGCCCGGTTCTGATTGCCAAAACCGGAAGAGGTATAAAATATAAAAATAGCAATGCAGAAGCTAAGATGTTATTCCCTCCACTCTGCTGGTTAACTGACGAAGCCATACTTGCGTATTATGATTTCATACTAAGTTTGTTTTGCAATATCTCTCCTACTATTTTTACATGCTAACTTCATGCCTGATATGCCATCAACAACCGAGTCTATTTACCGCCTTATTTTTGAGAATGCTCCAATCGGAATTGTCCATTTCGATAGTAAAGGCCTTCTCACGGCTTGCAACGACCAGTTCATAGAAATTCTCGGCTCGTCAAAAGAGAAGTTGCTCGGTTTTTGCATGTTAAACCTTCCGGATAAGAAAGTTGCCGAGTCGGTTCAAAAAGCTCTTAATGGTGAAAAGGGATTTTATGAAGGGCACTACAAATCTGTCACATCAGGCAAGGTAACCCCCTTCATGTTTGCTCCCATTTAACAAGATGGTGGAGCAATATACGGCGGCGTGGCTCTGGTTGAAGATATAAGTGAGCAGGTTAGTTTGAATCGTACTCTCACCAAATTCAGGCTTGGAATTGACCGTTCATCTAACCCGATCTATATAACCGACCAAGATGGATATATTCAGTATGCTAACCCTGCGTTTGAGGCACAGTACGAGTTTAGCGTGGATGAAGTGATTGGCAAGACTCCAAGAATCCTGAAATCGGGGGAACAAGATGACGCATTTTACGAACATTTCTGGGATACCATTTTATCCGGCGAATCTGCTGAGGGAGTTATGATTAATCAAACGAAAGATGGAGAGAATGTAAATGTTCACTGCTCCACCAACTCTATCATAGACAGTGACGGGCATCACATCGGTTTCATTGCCATACAGGATAATATTACCAAGCGGGTAGAAATGGAGAAAAAAATCCGGGAGTCGCTTCAGGAAAAGAATGTGATGCCTGCTGAAATTCATCACAGGGTTAAAAATAATCTTGCCATTGTTTCCGGACTTCTGGAGCTCGAATTGCACGAGAATGACGATAAACGAACCATTGGTCACATAAGGAAGAGCCAGACACGGATCAAGTCGGTGGCCATCGTACATGAGAAACTCTATGAAAGCAAAAATCTCTCGAATATAAATTTACGTGAGTATGTTGAAGAGCTTACCGAGACCATTCGTGCTAACTGGATAGAAGATAATTCAACTATCACGTTTGATCTCTCCATTGATGAAGTCGATATCAATATCAATCAGGCGATTCCTTTCAGCCTGATCATTCATGAGCTAATCACAAATGCCATCAAACACGCTTTTGATAGCAATCAGAATGGTCGCATTGAGGTTGAGATTTATGAATCATCAAACCAGATCAACCTCAGAATTTCAGACGACGGAGACAACGTCCCGCCTGGTTTCGACATCGAAGCATCTCAAAAACTCGGACTTACACTTGTGCAGATTCTCTGCAAACAGCTGGAAGGCACACTTACATTTGATACAACAGGCGGACTGACCTACCGGTTGTCATTTGAGAAAAAGAATTCAAAGGGTCCCTCCGGCAACTTGATGTAATCAATTGTATATGCCAACCGAATTTGATAGCTGACATCCTCGCAGAGGGCTTCAAATCTTGCGGGCTCCGTTGCTACTTGCCCCATATCTTTTGATCCAGAGAGTATTTTCCCGGCCCTGTAAGAAAAAGTACAACAAAAGAGATCAGAAAAAACAGCCCCAGCTCTTTTCTGCCGAATGGATCGCCGGCATGAGCGATAAATACAGCGACTAACATAGTGATGATAAGCGGGATGAGAGCAAATCGGGTCCCCAGACCTATCAGCACAAAAACCGCGCACACAAATTCTGCAAACGCTACCAGAATCAGAGATGGTGCTTCGCCGATACCTATCGGATCTCCAAAGCTGAAATCGCCATCAAGCACCCTCACTAACTTCGGAAATCCATGCGTCATAATCAGGGCAGACGCGCCTATTCGCAACAGGCACACGGCCACATCCGGACTAACCCATTCATCGATCTTGGCAGAAAGTAATTTTTTAAACATAATGCAGTGTCTTTCAAGAATGTTAATCTCAAACGTAATCAACTATTACATCCTTTCAACCTGAATCCGATTATAAAAACCGAACACACCAGTTTCCCTTATTTCTTGCCGCGAGCCCACCAACGGGAAAGGGGGACTTTCAATAATAAAACCGCACATAAGCTGATTACTTACAGCTTATCACGGTCTCATCATTGCGCTATATAGCCTTGACTATTTCACCGATATCAGGGAGTGATGATTAGTTTTCCACGATTATGAAGCGTCTCAACATCCTTCAGTGCTTTTTCCGTCTCGTCAAGACTGTAAATTTTTGTTGACGGAATCTTCAACTTGCCCTCATCTGCAAGCTCCGCTATATGGCTCAGCTGCGAGGAATTGGGTTCTACAAATACGTACTGATAGCTCACGTCCCAGCTATCCTCGGGCTTACTTTTTGTTATCGACACAATCGATCCGCTCCCTGTCAACACGCCGGTTTCCATACATTCACTCAGTGAATCTCCGCGTGAGCAATGAAAGATGAGATCCACGCCGTTTGGCGCCACCTCTTTAACCTGCTCACCGACATACCCATCGCTGTAATCAATCGTCTCGTCGGCACCCAACTCTTTCATGTAGGCGTGATTTTTCTCGCTTGCAACACCAATCACCGTCGCTCCGACTGATTTTGCAAGCTGTATGGCCAGCGTACCCACACCACCTGATGCACCAAGAATCAGAAGGGTTTGCCCCTCCTTTAGGTTACCCGCATCAAACAGAGCCTGATACGCAGTGAGTCCCACCAGCGGAATTCCACCGGCTTCCTCCATCGACACTTTTTTTGGACGGCGGGCCAGGTAGCTTTCGGGAAGCGCGATATACTCGGCGAACGTCCCTTTTTGGATCGTGGGTCGGCGTGCATAAGCGTACACTTCATCGCCTTCTTTAAATCGGCGTGCGGCAAATCCATTTTCTTCCACCACTCCGGCGACATCCCATCCGGGAATAACCGGAAATTCCGCAGGGATGGCGTCTTTCAGCATTCCCCGGGCAACAGCTGTATCTACTGGATTGACACCTGCCGCCTTCACCTTAACAAGTACTTCTCCATCTCCCGGCTCAGGGCGGTCCATATCACCAATTTCAATATTGTCCAGTTCTCCAAAGGTCGTGAAAAATGCTGCTTTCATTTTGTTACTCATGTATTCTCCGATTTATATTTAATTGATCAGGTACCTGTAAAACAATATCTCCAGCTAATTCTGATGTCTTGCGAATCAGCCGGGAAAACTCTTCTTCTCCTGTTTAATCCTCAAAGATCAACGCATCAGGATCTGCGCCAAGTTCCTTCAGATAGTCCATCATGCTGTCATTAAAAGGCCCCGGCCCGCAGACATAAAAGGGCTGACCGAAATCATCAATTTTTGATTCCAGGAACTCCTTATCGATAAAGCCGTCCAGAAAGATGTGATCGTCCGTTGGCTCATCCGTAATCACATTGATAAATTGATCTCCCAGAATTTCATCAAACTCCTCTGCCAGTATGATATCTTTATCAGTGCTGTTGGAAAAAATCAGCGTATTGTTTCCAACCTTTCCCTTCTTATGCAGGTCACGAAGTATAGCGATAAAAGGCGTGACGCCGGCACCGCCCGCCAGAAAAACGCCTTCACCCTTATACTCTATTGTTCCCCATGGTTCGTCAATAATCAGGGCATCTCCTTTCCTCAGCTTTCCGATCTGTTCCGTAACGCCGTCGTGATCCGGATAGACCTTGATGATAAACTCAAGAGTTTCATCTTTATTCAGCGACGTAAAAGTGAACGGCCGTTTCTCATCCCGCCAATTATCTTTGTCTATTGCTACTTCCGTTGCCTGCCCCGGCTCAAACTCGTATCCATCAGGTTTCTCAACGGTGAGTCTTTTCACATCATGTGTGACATTGTCGGTTTTTAAAATCTCTACAGTGTGTGCCATTCTTTAAAATTATTTTCTTTCTTTGGTTCATAAATATGACAATTTTGAGCTTCTAAGCATTCAATAGAAACCAAATAGAAAGCACAATGCTTTACACGTTATTTATATACGGTACTCTAAAACCCGGTGAATCGATGGATCACCTGCTCGAATCTATAGGCGGAAGATGGGAAAATGCTACTGTGCGAGGAGAACTGATTGAAGCGGGTTCGGCTCCCGGTGTGTACTACCCGCGAATTATACTGGATGAAGACGGAGGTGATGTTGACGGTTTTCTTTTTATCTCTGAAAACCTCCCGAATCACTGGGACAAACTTGACAGGTATGAGGGAGATGACTACCAACGAGTAGTAACAAATGTAACGCTCGAGAACGGAAGCATTGTTGAAGCGTGCATGTATGAGTGGAAGACAGAGTGAGCTTGCGCGGCAGAGTGGGTGGAAGAATGGGTTGATTAAACCCCAACCGATTGGAACAGTTTCTCTGACTTTGTATGACAGGCCGGAATAAGCACCCTGTCTCAATCATGGATCACTCTACCACCGTGAATTCCCGGTACAGAGGAGTCGATGCAGACCTTTCAGAAATCCATGCATAGTTCCCCGGTTCAAGAGTTACTTTGAAATAACCGGTATTTCCAATCGGCATATCCTGTATGCCTCCCAGAAATTCTGCCGGTGCAGGATCATCCATTCCGGACACAAGTCCCTCGGGTTGAGCCCAATCCATCCAGGCGGCTACCTCGTTCAGGTCTGTATTTTCATCCATTTTTATCACCTGTACATCATTAGCGAGCAATGGAGGTTCCGGTTCATTGAAATGAACGGCTATCAAGTGCTCTCCGGCTTTGATCTGAGCAGGACTAACATCAAAACCATCATTAGTTAAACCGATCTCAATGGTAGGTTCAGATGGCTCCTGAGCCATGGTGGTATCTGGTGTTACATGCAGGTCGAACGTCATACCCAGCATATTGTGAAAAACACCATCTTCCGTTTTGATATAGCATTCTACGACATGATTTCCAGGGGCCAGAAATACGGTTGCATCCACGGTCTTACCCGGGGAAGCAAAGCCCGGGCCACCTCTGAATTTAACATCACCAAACCAAGCTGGCAGATTTGCCAATGCAGCCATTCCCTCTTCCTGATTGCCTGCGTTGATCAGATCCATTGCATCCTGAAAAGGCGGAACTACTTCGATCTTAGCATCTTCTGTTGTCTTACCCTCAGGATACAGATCAAACAACATAAAGTGAACCATAGGGCTTGCGTTCACAAACCGGAATGTGGTCCAGCCGGCATCCAGCGTGTCAGCGTCTGTTACAAAAAGATGTTCGTTAGTCTCCGCTTTATAAATCGCCTGTACTTCTACAACGGGAGGTTCCGTATTGGTTTCACCTGACTCTTCCTGACCGGAACTACATGAGACAAATACCAAATAAACAATTACTACTGCGAATAAATGTATAAATCTTACCATGTAAGCCCTCTTTTTTTGTTTAACCAATCAGATGAATTAATCGATTTATAATGAAACACACAAATATTTCCATTACATGTAAGCTATTAGCGCTCAATAAATTAAAGAGTGTTGACCGTGGATCATACCTCCGTTAGATCGGCAATCGGATTTGATTTAAAGTATCAACTCTATTAAAAGAGAAGATTATAAATGTAGGCCCGGCAGGATTTACTTATCATCATCGTAATTAGAATACATATAGGAAATCATATGTATGACAAAACTTTTATATTCAAACAACAGAGTACTTGCTTCTTATTACTGTCCTGAAATAGTCCCAAAGCACACTAATTGGTTACCAATGCGCACTAACATTCAACCTCATTTACTCACTAATGAAGAGCATTCACTTGTGATATGGTGAGTTTATACCGGCCGGGAGTCAAGGTCTATGAATTCCTGTCCCTTCTTTTCTGGAGCTATGAAACCGTTCCATCTAAATTTACTATACCCGTACTGATATAAGTTTTTTATTTATTGTTAATTTATACCCGAACTGATATACTTATACTAAATAGACAATTAATATACCCGTACTGATATAAAATGAGCTTAAATCAGTCTCTTATCAATTTTGTAAAATCCAGAAGAAAGCAGCTTGGATTAACACAAAAAGAACTTGCTGAACGAGCCGGAGTAGGTTTGAGGTTTATCCGCGATCTGGAACAAGGTAAAGAAAGCCTTCAACTTGATAAGGTTAACCAGGTTCTTCTATTATTTGGCCATAAAATGGGACCGACACCCATAGAGGATCGCAGTGAGCTTTAGAGAGGCAGATATCTATTTACAAGAAACTTTAGCCGGGCTACTGCAAGAGACAGATACCGGATACCGGTTTACGTACGAAAAAGAATACCTCGATACTGATAATCCGGAACCCGTTAGTCTGACCCTGCCGCTTCAGAGTGATCCTTATGAATCATCAGTGCTATTCCCTTTTTTCGATGGGTTAATCCCGGAAGGCTGGCTGCTTGACGTAGTTGAAGATACCTGGAAAGTAAACCCAAAAGACCGTATGGGATTGCTTTTGGTGAGCTGCAAAGACACCATTGGAAATGTAAGTGTGAGGGAATCGTGAATCAGTGTCTTATTTGTGCTCAAAAGACTGAAAAAAATGACAAATATCATCGCAAATGCTTACAGGAACTGTTTGACTCTATGGATGCCCCTATACTTGAAGCCAGCCTCAATGAGTTACACAACCTGGCCAGAAAATCAGTTACGCAACGCGTTACAGTTCCGGGCGTTCAATCCAAGCTTTCCCTCGAAATCAAACGGAAAACTAAAGGAGCTGATAAACTTACCATAGTCGGATTATGGGGAAGGTTTATCCTCAAACCACCCTCCAATATATGGCCTGAACTACCGGAAAATGAACATTGCACTATGCTTATGGCGCAGGCAGCAGGAATAGAAACCGTGCCATTTGGACTCATCCATCTTGCCTCGGGAGAGCTGGCATACATTACCAGGCGCATTGACAGAGATGACCTGGGCAACAAGTACGCCATGGAGGATATGTGTCAATTAACCGGACGCTTGACCGAAGACAAATATAAGGGGTCTCACGAACAGATTGCTAAAGTAATTAAGAAATACTCCGCTAATCCTCTCTATGATATTACACGATTCTTTGAACTGGTTTTATTCTCATACCTGACCGGAAACGGGGATATGCATTTGAAGAATTTTTCTCTGTACAAAGATCCAAAACTTGGATGGAAACTGGCTCCGGGCTATGATCTGCTATCTACGCGTCTGGCAATTCCGGCTGAAAAAAACCCTGAGGAACTAGCCCTTGCACTCACGGGCAAGAAGAGCAACTTACAACCCGAATCATTTAACGAATTTGGTTACACAATCGGGCTAAATCAAAAGCAGATCAAAAACATCATTGACAAATTTCTCAATAGAAAAACAACCTTTACTGAAACAATTGAGAAATCTTTTCTGCCTGAAAAAATGAAAGAATCCTACAAAAAAATTACTGAGCAAAGATTCAGCCTGTTTGATTGAGTTAAAAACCCAACGTCATCTTATTAGCCTTCCGTATCTCGTTGTAGAACTGATTTCGCTTTTTAAACAGCTTTTCGAAGTAACCGATTTTATGGTCGCGGTAATCATAGATCACGGGGATTGCTTTTGTACGATTGACACTGCCAATGAATTGAGTAAGCTTCCCTTTAAACCGGATTCTATTGGGCACTTCGTGGGTAAGTTAAAATTCATTCCATAAATCAATATACCTATTCATTTATGAAGGGTTTTGCTTAGAGCTGGCGGGTGCGAAAATTCGGTTACTGAGGTAACTGGAGCAGGGAAAAGAGAACCTGCGGCCGGATAAGATGAACCGGATATTTATTCTGCCTTTATCCTTATTTGCTGCCCGAACTACAAAATCAGATGTATTAAGTAGTGTTTATTTAGTATTATTAAACGACTTCGTTCAAAAAAACCAACACCATGAAAGAGATTACTCTGAAAGTACCGGACCATAAAATCGACTTTATACTGGAGCTGATTGAACAATTGGGGATCGAGGTGTCCGAAGAAATAGAGATACCTGAAGAGCATAAAGAGATTGTTCGCGAACGTATTCAAAAATCGAATGCAAACCCTGAACGTCTTCTCAATTGGGATGAAGTAAAAGACAATTTTAAACTCGATTAATGCCGTTTACAATAAAAATTGAAACAGAAGCTGAACAAGGTATCCAGCAAGGAATTAATTGGTATAACGAGCAAGATCTGGATTAGGCAGATCCTTTCA
>Ga0136598_1000466_pt1 | contig 19437 bp, 17 predicted proteins | sample AntRauTorcE11899_FD_104790 | JGI IMG/M metagenome (GOLD analysis project Ga0136598, IMG submission 104790) | Saline lake microbial communities from Rauer Islands, Antarctica - Metagenome Torckler E11 #899 | ecosystem: Environmental > Aquatic > Non-marine Saline and Alkaline > Saline | place... | reverse complement strand
CAAGTTCATTTTTTTCTTCGTATTCTCCAGTATCTTTCAAATATATTTCAACAACATCTCCTGTTGATATTCTCACATTTATTTTAAGCTTATTAGTTCTAAAACCTTCAATGTAATCTAAATCTATAATTTTTCCTTTAATATAACCAGTGATAAATGTACGAATCGGTAATTTATTCGTTGTTTCATCGTCATTATTTTGGCTTGTTTCTTGTTTCAATTCTTGAGCTTCTTTTCGAAGTTCATCTGTCCTATTAATTATCTTGTCGTACTTATCATTCTTAGATTTTTGGACATTTGCGTTCATTATTCATAAATTTGACTGTGAATAAATAAGTGTTATTATCTGTATTTGTGGATTTTATGTATTATAAATAGGTATTATTAGATGATAACCGAAAACGTTTTTGTTGTGTGATTCTATTATTAGAATATATGAATTATGCACTTGGTGTTACTGGTTATCCGGGCGCGGGTAAATCAGTGGTAACATCTATTGCTGAAGAAATAGGATTTAAAAAAGTTAGTATGGGTGACCAAATTAGACGACGAACGCGTGAAGATTGGGGTGATAAACTAGAACGTGCAGAAAACGGCGTATCGGATGAGACACCATCTGAAGTGTATGGACAATATGCGACCGTAATGAGAGATATGAATGGTAAAGGTATTGTAGCAGAATGGTGTGGGAAAGAAATCTCCGAAAATGATAGTCCTGTTGTTATTGACGGTATGCGTTCCCCAGAAGAACGTGATGCATTTGAAGGATATGTAAATATGGATGTATTGTTTATTCATGCACCTGCTTCACTTCGATTCGAATGGATTAAAAATCGTGCGCGAGACAATGAAGATGCTTTTACTTTTGAATCATTTATGAATCGAGATGAACGAGAAAATAATTGGGGATTAAATGAATTAATACAGGATTCAGATTTCGTTGTTCATAATTGTACTAGTGAATATTCATTTGAGCAAGATATAACTGATTTACTCACAGATATCCGTGGATTACATTGGTAGTTATTTTTGGTTTTGAACCCACTTTGTAGCTTCTCTAGTAATGTTATTTTTGATTTTAAATATAGGTTTAGAATTTGAAAATAGTATTGTTGTATCTTCATTTGAAAGTTCATTTAACATGATAAAACAGGGGCCATACGGTCTATTTTTAAGTATTTTATGAATATCTTTTTTTGGAATGCTAAACCATTCACTAATAGATATTGTTTCATTTTTATATTGGCGCATGAGTTTTGCAGACCAAAAATCTTGTAATATTTTTTCAACTTCAGGCAAATCTTGGGGTGGGGCTGAAGATATAGGTTGACAATATAGGTATAACTTATAGTTTGAATTATCCTGCATTTGTTCAATTAAATGTGATGAAGATTTCACCTTGTATGTATATATGTAAATTTATTGTATATATAATTGTCGTGATATATAATTAAGATATTAATTTATATGCGTCTGAAACGCCACCGCATTTTTTATTTTTAATCACAAATTGGTTAACGTTATCTATAGATTTCTTGAGTAAATTTATTAAACATTCCATATCTGTATCAACATATTTGGGAATTTCATCCTTTGAAATTATATGTATATTAACTTCATCTGTTTTATTTGATTTTTCAAGTACACACCATGCTTCAACAACATTGTGTTCATAAACGGCGCATAGGTTATCCTCAGTATATTCTACACCATCTAATAAAACCCAACGGTATGCTGAATGAGGAAAATTTATTAATCCGTTCGTTAATTGAGATGGGTATACCATACTATTTAATTATGTGTAAGAATTACAAGCAAATAAAGATTTCGTCATTTATCATCAATTAATGTAAGTCCATTGGAATTTTGTTCAATAAACGAACTTGTACGGACAACAGCTACATTTTTATTTTTCCATTCTGATTTTTCTAATTGTGATGAGCGGTATGTTCGGTCAATATATTCTTCAACAGACCAATTATGTTTCTTTGCTTTTTTTGGATATAACCAAACACCTAATTTTTCAGGTATTATAATACAGTCTTCACCAATATTTAATATATTTTCAGGATTTTTTGTAACTGTCACTTTTTCTATAAGAGACATCTGTATTATTAAATCATCTAATTCAGACCGATGTATTTCACTACCTATTGAACGTTCACTTGCTGCATGAATTACAGCATCAATAATCGCATCCGAAATTCTTCGACCATCATAAATTGCTGCATTACCACGTAGTTGTCCGAATCCAAGTGAAGATTCAATTTGAATTAGAACACCCCCTCGTTTATTTAATATATCATCTACGCTACCAACATCTAGTCTTTGACCCTCTTTTGTATATTTATTTAACGCGTCTCTTGCAAATTTCATACACTTTTTACCATCTTCTTGTGAAAAATTATGATATTTTATTTCTGTCATTGGGTTATATTGTATCGATAATCCTTAAGGTATTTCGTTTGTGGGGTTTACTATATAATATATTTTTGTATTATATATAACATAGAAATAACGGTTTTGTATATAAAACGGGGACACTTTGATATAGTAGGAATACTATGAATAATTTAGATGCAAGAAAAAGCAACCGTAGAAGAGTTTAAGCAATTACCTAGTGTTGGAGATACTACAGCAAAAGTCTTACAAGATGCCGGTTACAAAAATTTCGAAGACCTTGTGCGTGCTAATCCAATGACTATAAATTATAAATGCGATATTGTAATATCATCTGCAACGCATATTATTAGTGCGGCTGTAGACCATATTGATGGACAGTGCCCCATGTGTGAAAGAAGTGAAATTAAAAATTCGTGGGAGGAATATAGCGGAGCAATACCTGAAGATTCTAATCCAGAAATTGTTTGTAAAGGGTGCGGTTGGTACGGTTTGATTGACGAATTAAAATAAAGTTTTACTCTTTATTAGCTGTATTTAATATAAAAACATTTACCCTATTGATAATTACAATTATATATGGGTTTAGAAAAAACATATGAATGGCAAGAGAAAAATATTGCACGTTTAATATCCAAATTACATTATGAATATTTAGATTATTGTACAAAAAATGATAGTCTAGATAGACCATCAAATTCAGCATTAATTGTGTTAGAATGTATATCTAGTGTTGACAAAGTACACGATATTGATGGTGCTATAAAATATATAAAAAGAAGTAGAGATTATTCGGATTTGAATAATATGGATGAAAATTTCGTTTACGCTCTCAAAAAAGATAATGTTAATATATCAGCATTAGCAGAAGCTGCTTCACTAAAAAGTGGTACTGTGTATATGCAACATGAATTAGCGTTAACAGAGTTTATTATAAAAAGTTCAAAATATTCGTCAAAAAACTTTATAATTTCTGCTCCAAAAATGGTTGTAGAGGCGATTGATAGTAATAAAACAAATCTATCAGTATATGACTTAAATGAAAATGAACTTAAAATTATTGAGAATAAATTAGAAAATATAGGTCTACTAGAAGATGAGGAAGAAGAAAATGAAGCATGAGGGAGATTATTGAATGCACAAGATAGAAAATATAGAATAAATTATTTTATTTCACCTTCGACTCTGAGAAACTTCTTCAATACCTGCTGTAGCAGAACATTCTGGGCAGGCATGAACTTCACCATTTCTATCGCTGAATACTCTACGGAACTTTTCTGAGACGTGGTTATTACAGTGTTTACATTCTGGCATTGTTGTATAATACAGTACGCGTTTTATATACTTAAACCTTCTTTTTTGTATTTAAAATTCCGTATATATACAAAATAAAATATAATACACGTCGATATATAGAACGAAAAATAAAATCACAAAAACGTTTTATTAATTAGTCAATACAGCTTGCAGATGCAACCTTATCTTCATCACTTAGCTTCATTACTGTTAATCCATTCGCAGTTCGCCCATATTGACTAACATCTTCAAGTTCAATTTTAATTATTTTACCATCTTTACTACCAACGAATAAAGTTCCATCCGTAGGAAGTGTCGTGAACACGCTAATATCTCCGTCTGGCTTATTCATTGCTTTGATACCTTTTCCATTCCGTGCTTGAACACGATACTCCGAGAGGGCCGTTCTCTTACCTCTACCGTTTTCTGTGAGCGTAAATGCGGTATCATCATCTTCCCGAACAACGGTCATTGATGCAACAGAATCACTTGGTGCAAGTTCAATACCATATACACCATATGCTGTTCTTCCTGTAGAACGAACATCTTCTTCATCGAATCGGATAACTTTTCCTTTTGTTGTAGCTAGCATAACATCGTTATCGCCGTATGTGACGTATGCATTAACAATATTGTCATCTTCTGGTAGTCCAATTGCTCTTAGACCGGGGTTCCAAATATTTTCAAATTCAGCATAATCTGTTCTATTAACTTGTCCATTTTCTGTTGCAATAGTGATGTATGCTTCATCAATATCATCTTCATCTGGACGTGGTTCAATTGCTTGAATTTCTTCCCCATTATCTAATTCTAGAAGATTAATAATATTAGTACCATGGGCTTGACGGGATGCTTCAGGAATTTCGTACCCTTTTAGTTCGTGAACATCACCAGTGTCGGTAAATAGAAGTAAGCTATCGTGTGTATTAACAACACTTACTTGTGAAATCTTGTCATCATCTGTATACAGACCGAATACACCTTTTCCACCACGATTTTGTACTTCGAAATCATCGGCAGGCATTCTCTTAATGTAGTTCTCATCTGTTAGAACTATTACAACATCCTTCTGTGGGATAAGGTCTTCATCAGCCACACGCGCATAGTCTTCTTTAATAACCGTACGACGTTCGTGGTTATGTTCAGATTTCATCTCCTCAAGTTCTACGACAATCTGGTCATCAAGAGCTTTTGAATCATTTAATAGTGCTTCAAGTTCTTCGATAGTAACCTCTAATTCATCACGCTCATCACGTAGTTCTTCCTGTTTTAGACCCGTAAGACTCGAAAGTTGCATTCGAGTGATGTGGTCTGCTTGAGCTTTTGAAAACTCAAATTCCTCTCGGAGAGATTCAATTGCATGATTTCTATCATCTGAATTTCGAATAGCTTCAACAACACTATCGATATCATCTAATGCTTTGAGTCTCCCCATAACAATATGATGTCGTTCTTCAGCTTCATTTAATAGATATTCACTTCGTCTTTGAACGACTTCACGACGGTGTTCAATATACTTATCAATGAGTCCGGGGAGATTCAATCTCTGCGGTTGTCCATTGACAAGTGCAATATGATTCATTGAAATAGTTTTCTCAAATACATTATCAATGAGTTTATTCTCAACAATATCAATATTAGATGTACTTTTTACATCGATACTGATATGTACACCATCACGGTCGGATTCATCCCGAATATCAGAGATACCTTTTATAGTACCGTCATTCGCATAATCAGCTAGTTGTTCAACTAACTTCGACTTACGCTTCTGGTATGGTATTTCATCAACAACAATTTGATTATGGTCACGATATACGGTATAGTTCGCACGTACACGAATCTTACCTTTACCAGTTTCATATGCATTCTTAATACCTTGACGACCAACAACTGTTGCTCCGGTTGGGAAATCAGGTCCCTTAACAAAATCCATCAAATCAAGAACAGTACAATCTGGATTCCGCATACGATGAATCGTAGCATCAATAATTTCACCAACATTATGTGGTTGAATATCTGTAGTCATACCAACAGCAATACCACTAGCACCATTAATAAGTAGATTTGGTAATGCAGCAGGTAGAACTTCAGGTTCTTCAAGTCGATTATCATAGTTAGGAACAAAGTCTACAGTTTCCTTATCAATATTATCCAGCATATCTTCGGACATAGGACTCATCCTAGCTTCCGTATAACGCATAGCTGCTGGTGGGTCACCATCCATAGAACCGAAGTTCCCCTGTCCATCTACGAGAGGAACACCTAGGCTGAAATCCTGTGACATTCGAACAAGAGAATCATAAATCGCTTTATCTCCGTGAGGGTGAAGGTCACCCATCGTCTCTCCAATAATACTGGATGACTTTCGGTGTGATGAACGGTTTGTAATTCCCATATCATACATCTTGTATAATGTTCGTCTCTGGACAGGCTTCAGCCCATCACGAACATCTGGGAGAGCACGCCCACCGATGACACTCATAGCATATTCAATATATGCATCTTCCACTTGGCTTTCAATCGATACCTGTTCAACTTCTGCTGCTTCTGCCGTAAATAGCTCTTTGTTATCTTGTTTACTCATTTTTAATCACTTTAAATTTAAATATCAATCCACTCAACTTTACCTGCATTCTCACGAATGAAGTCACGTCGTGGACCCACTTTGCTACCCATGAGAATACTGAATATCCGGTCTGCTTTCGCAGCATCCTGAATGGTAATTTGTTCTAATCGTCGTTTCTTTGGATTCATGGTCGTTTCCCATAATTGCTCTGGATTCATTTCACCAAGACCTTTGAATCGCTGAACATTATCTGGATTTCCATTACACTTATCATTAACAATCTGTTCTCGTTGCGCTTCTGTCATTGCATCATATGTCTCACCTTTGTATCGAATTCGATACAATGGAGATTTTGCTGCATAAATATGTCCCCGTTCAAGAAGTTCAGGCATATGCCGGAATATGAACGTTAACATGAGCGTCTTAATGTGAGCGCCGTCAACATCGGCATCCACGAACAGTACGATTGTGTTATATCGTAAATCATCAATATCAAATTCATCATCAATCCCCGTACCGAGTGCGGTGATAATGTTTTGAATTTGGTCATGTTCTAGAATTTTATTTAGACGATTCTTCTCTACATTGAGAATCTTCCCACGAAGTGGTAGGATTGCCTGATTTTCTGGGTCGCGTGCTTGTTTTGCACTTCCCCCAGCGCTGTCGCCCTCAACTATAAAGATTTCGGCATCTTCAGCCGGTGTACCCTTCTGACAATCAGATAATTTGCCGGGAAGACGTGTATTTACAGTCGCAGACTTTCGACGTGTAAGTTCTTCTGCTTTTTTAGCTGCCTTCTTTGCTTTATATGCATTTACAGCTTTCATAACAATAGCTTCAGCAGCATCTGGATGTTCTTCCAGATACTTATTAAACTCATTTGTTACAATACTACTTACAACACCACGAACATTTGCATTTCCAAGCTTCGTCTTTGTTTGACCTTCGAATTGCGGGTCACTGTGTTTAACACTAATAACAGCGGTTAAACCTTCACGAACCAGTGAACCACCCATTCTTTCCCCACCAATTTCCTTTAGGAGGTCATGCTTCTCAGCATATGAATTTACAACGCGTGTAATGGCTGTTTTAAAACCAGTTTCGTGAGTACCACCACTAGATGTCTCAATGTTATTAGCGAATGAAAAAATACTTGAATCTGATTGTTGTGTACTCGTTGTATACTGCATTGCTACATCAACCATAACTTGATTTCCATCATCCGTTTTTGTCTCGCCTTTTGCACGAATAATCTCTGGTGTAATTGGTTCTCGTGCTTCGTTAAGATGTTCTACAAAAGCACTAATCCCAGTATCAAACTGATATGATTCATATAATTCCTCATCTGGACGTTCATCTGTGAGTGTAAAAGTAACACCCGGATTTAGATACGCCAGATTTTCAAGACGACCACGAATAATTTCAAATTCATAATCTACAGTTTCAAATGCTTCTGGATTTGCCCAAAATCGAACATCAGAACCGGTATCTTCATCGTCATCTAGTTCTCGAAGAGTTTCAAGACCCTGTGGTTCACCGTTGATAAATACTTGCTTCCAAACGTGGCCATCTCGCTTAATAACCGTTTCAAGTCGGGTTGAAAGTGCATTAACAACACTTACACCAACACCGTGAAGACCACCAGAAACTGCATACGCGTCAGAATCAAATTTCCCCCCAGCGTGGATATCCGTCATAATCATATTGATAACCGGCGCTCCATCTTTGTCATCTACCGGAATACCACGCCCATTATCACTTACACTAACGCTTCCATCTTCATGTATAGTAACGTTAATTTCATCCGCATAATCAGACAGCGCTTCATCTACACTATTATCCACCACTTCTTGAACCATGTGGTGTAGTCCTTTCTTACTTGTAGAGCCAATAAACATACCCGGTCGCTTTCGGACAGCATCTAGTCCTTCTAGCTTGGTAATATTATCCGCTCCGTATGATTGTTCACTCATCATTGTATTATACACACTGAAGCCTCTTAAACTCTTCTAATTTTGAGGGGATTATTTCTATAGTATACCAACACATAATACAGAGGTTGTCTTTTCTATAGACATTCTTAGAACTTAAATAGCGGTTTTTATGTATAATATATTTTATTTTTGAATGTAAATATGAATATAAATTAACATAAAAATATAAAAATATATTTTAATTTACTGAGAACGAAGAACCTCTAAATAATCTAATATAGATGGAAAATCATCTCGAACAATTGCCGTATTTTCTTTCGTCGTAATAGGAACAAAAGCCATCATATTACCATTTGACAATGATTCGCCTTCATCATCAACAACAATTTTATCATTAATTGTCAGACCATGCTTCTTTGTATCAATAAGTCCACCAAAGTTTTCCTTTTTAATTGGGTTACCATTAATATCTGTAACTCTATTTTCATTCTCGTACGTAATATAATCATCTTCATCTATAGTAAGGTCAAATGCTTCAAGGATGTGAATCGATGCGCTTTCACCAAAGGTAATTCGTGGCATACTAAATTATACACTAGTCCTTCTTATATATCTTATTATTTTAATAGCATAATTATATGGGGTATATAAAAAAATACATAATATGAAAAGCATCGAAGATAATATTGTAGATATTTATGCACCTAATTCAGATACAAAGAGAATATATGGAACCATCGTGACATCCTCCCCGGCGTGAACGCCGGGGCTTCCCGTACCGCAGGTGGGATATTTGCTGGTCTACGACACGGCGGGATTCTCTCCTTGTGAAAAGATAGACAATGGAAATAAAGATGTAGATAAGCCTGTTACAGATATGCGAGATATTGATAGTTATAAATGGGAATTACAATTAGATAAAATAAAACGCGAAGTAAAATATGTAGAGACAAATGAACAGGCTGTAAAATGGTTATCTGGAGAATATAATACAGGATTTCAATCTCATGATTTACGTAGTCGTATAAAAGATAAGTTTAGTCAATCCGAATATGAGAAACTTGTAAATAAATTTAATATTGAATAACTAACACACTGTATAGTCACATTTTTATATTATAATACATTGAAATATCCGTCAGACAGGGGTAACCCTTTTAGACATTCATGATAGTTGTTATGTTGAGTATATTATGAAAAATAGCCAATATTTAACAAAGAATACGACCGCCGCTCTACTTCTATCACTACTAGTACTAGTCGCAAGTATGAGTATGGTAGCATATGCTGACGACCACCAAAACGTTGTAGAATACGACGTTGATGATGTGAACGATGTGGATGTTCCATATAATTCGTTAGTTGAAGTTACCGGTGCAAGTATTAATACCGGAGATACATATGTATTGTATAATAACAGTGATGTTCGAACAAGCGTAACTGCCACCGCAGACGCTGATGGTATTGTTGTATTTGATACCAGCGTACTTGGTGATGATTATAACCCAAAAGGTGATTGGGATATTAAAGCACTAGAAGCAGGTGAAGTTACAGCTAGCACGTCCCAAACAACAAATGGGAGTGCTGTAGAATTTGACATGGTACGAGCCAATGTTGATTACGTTGTTTCCATTCACGAAATCGACGCGTCAGGTAATGTTGTAGTGTCCAGTAATCTTGGTTCACAACAATTTAATGCCGGTGAACGTGTTGAAGATAGTAATATTACATTAGATAGCCCAATTGCTGATGGTAATTCAGATGATGTAGTAATTGCTGTTTCCGAACAAGGGGCAACCTTAGATGATACAGATGACCTTCTTGATGCATCTGATGTAATAACGGTTACCTCAGCAGGTGAAACAGCACCAGTTACAACAACGCCTATAACTGGTGATTACCCACGAGAATCACATAAATTTAGTATTGTTGATGCACTAGATGTTACAGATGACCGTGTAGAACTCGATGCACTTGACAATGGAAATTCGGAAAGTTCAATTGCTCGTGTTTGGGTTGGTCAACAACTTGTATTAGCTGGTGATAGTCTTGATGCTGATGCAACGTACGACTTAATGCGTCAAGATAATGATGGTGAAGGTTACTCGTTAGTTCGAGAGATTGCACCTGTAAAAAGTAATACAACAAACATTCATGAATTCAACATTGATTCAGGATTCCCTAATGCTGATGTTGAAGCTGAAGGTAAGTTCAAAATTGTAGGTCCATCAGGGACTGAAGTTATGTGGAACGCCGTTCAGCAGGATTTGAATGCAGAACTCAATGAATCTGTTGTGAATTTACACACAGAAAATACACAAGTTGACCTTAATGTTACAAGTATTCGGTCTGGACCATACGATGTATTGGTTAGTGCTGAAAATGTAACTGCAGATGAACTTGTTGAATTAGTTGATGAATCTAAACTTGACAGTGGTGTTGAAGTTCAAGTAGAAGATGCAGAGGATGATGATAATGAACAAGTCCGAATAACAAACGTTCAAACCAGTGGTGAAAATGTATTCACAGTACCTCTTGAATTCGACGGTTCAAATGAACAAGAATATGAATTTTCACTAAGTGTTGCTGACGCAACTGCGGCAGCAAGCACAGGTTTAGTAGATGTTGCATTCTTCGATGAAGGTGACGCAACATTTAATCAGGGAACATATGTTCAGGACCAAGGTGACCAAGTAACATTCGAAATCACTATGTCTGATACATCTGTTTCTACATTTAAGTTTACAGAAGACGATTACGAACTTGAATTTGATGTAAGAGATACAGATAATAGTGGTACAGCAACAATTACAATGGATACTTACCGCGCAGGAGATGGAACAGAAGGATATACCGTTGACCAAGTATTCAAAGCAGGAGATGAAGGTACAGAAATAGAAAATGCACCAACAACAAGCTTACCAGCAGTATCTGGTCCATTTGCGACTGGTCTCTATACAATGGAGTTATCCGTTAACAACCAAGATACTGATATGGGTACACTCTATGTTACAGACCGAGCATCTGAAGAGATTAACACATGGGTAATGCCAATGGATAAAGCTCCAACAATGGAGAATGTAGAAGAATTCGGTACGCAGCAGGATAAAGTTTCATTAAACGATAAATTTGTTGTAGAAGTTAAGGCATCTGGTCTTTATTCTGATACACTTCTTACAAATAATACTACAGGAGCAGACCTTGTTGACCACTACGAACGTACGGACGCACATGGTCTAACAGATACATTACCAGAACTTGGTCTTCACATTACAGAAACAGATAGTGATAGACATTCAGAAGCAACACGACTCAAACTAGAAGAAGCAGAACATGTTGAAGTTGTTCCAGAAGATGACACGTTCTACGTGTTCTTCAATACTGGTGATGATGACATATATGATACATTCGATAGTGATTTCGATGTGAACAAAGAAACGGAATTCGATGTTGACTTAAATATCACAGAAGATTACAAATACGTTGACGATGATGCAGATAATGAAAGTGCAGACTTATACGAATCTGTTGAATTTGTTGAACGTGTTATTGTAACGAATCTTCCAAGTGTAGTTGTAGATGAAGAAACACTTGAAACGAAACACGGTCTTGCAGCAGTAGAAAATTCAACAGTATCCGGTTACACAAACATTGCACCATATACAACAGGTATTGATGTTATTGTTAGAACCGCAGATTCTGAGTCACAAGACATAGAATCTGAATTCTTCTCAAACAGCGTTGAAGTTACAGAAGAAGGTACCGTATCCACACAATTTGACCTATCTAATATTGATGTAGATAGAGCAATGGAACTTCGATTTAGACCGGTTGACGCTGATTACAGAGAGGCTGTAATGATGGAAGCAGATGTTCCACCAGAAATAGCTAACTTCGGTTCAGATGATACTCCAGTTACAGAAGGTAATGAAGTTGGATTTAATCTAGAAGTTAACTCAACAAATCCAGATTCACTTAATTACCAATGGGACTTCGGTGACGATGAAGGTACATCGGCACAGTCCTCCCCAGCATATGTATATGATTCACCGGGAACATATACGGTAACTGTAACTGTTACAGATTCGGCTGGACAGTCAGATAATGCTACAACAGAAATTGTTGTTGAAGAAGCTCCAAACGAGCCACCAACAATTGAACAAATCATCAGTCCAGATTCCGCTGAAGTTGGAGATGATTTAACCTTTACAGCAATAGCATTTGATGATTCAGACTCGAATAATCAATTACAATACACATGGGACTTTGATGATGGTTCAACAAGTGCAGGAATCAGTACAACGCAGTCGTATGATTCAGCAGGAACCTATGATGTAAGCGTAACTGTAACGGATTCAAACGGTGAATCCACACAGCAATCGAAAACTGTACAAGTCACAGACCCAGATGCAGGAGAAAATGAAACGGATTCAGGTCCATATGACTTTACAATCACAGCAGCAGATGCGAACACCAGTGAAAGAATCCCCGGTGTTTCTGTAACTGTTAGTCAAGAAGGTGAAACAATTGAGACGGTAACCACAGATGGTAACGGTATTTCAGTTGTTGAACTTGAAAACGGAGAGTACAATGTTACGGCGTCTGTTGATGGATATGAAACTCGTGAAAGCGGAACGTTCATTGACGGTGAAGCTAATGAACTTCAGCTTGATATGACAGCAGAAGGTGGCGAAGAGGAAGAAGACCCAAGCCAGCCCGGTTTCGGTGTCATATTAGCAGCAATCGCAATGATGGCAGGTAGCATGATTGCGTACAGACGTAAAGACTAAGCAGTATTGAACAAATTTTTTAAGAAATAATTTTTTTATAATCTATTCAGCTACGTAGAGTATTTTGTATTAGAATCATCTGTAATACCTAATTCTTCTTTAATACTATCTACTTCTTCTTTTGTTGTTCCTTCTGGCTTTTCGAATTTATCCTTTTCTTCGATTACATAGTTGATATTTTTAGGTTGACCAGAAAAGGAACGAACAGAACCGTTATGCAATTCTTTTTGTTCTTCGATTATATCCTGCATAACTTCAGGCATATCTGAGGATGTACGTTCATTAAATCCAACATCCTTAAATAGTTCATGGTTTTTATGTGGGAATGTGAAAACCTGTTGATGCCCACTGTTTTGTGCTTTTTTAGCCAATTCAACGAGAAGAAGACGACCTTGTTCTTTTGTTGCTCGGTCAAGAACGACAAAATTAGTAATTTCGACGTATTCTGTATCATCTACAATGTTTCGGTGATATTGAATACATCCAAATCCAATCCGTTCATCTGTTTTATCATTTGTCGCTACAATAAAATCTTCTGGTCTAAATGAGTCATGTTTTGCATTCTCATTAGATAGTTTTCCTAACATCCACGCTTCGTCATCCGTTCTAGCATCTCGTGTATTAATCATAGTTATATTATATTAGTATATTAGTCGGTTTGTTTATTTGTATTATACAGCTTCACATATGTATAGTACACCCTTTGTAAAAAACCTTTTGATAAAGATTTATATAATTTGACTTACAAACGGAAAGACTAATACTCATAAAGGTATAAATATATTACATATGAATTCGACAATTAAGCAAATATTTATTGGACTTTTTATAAGTATGATTGTACTGTCCATAAGTATTGGTGGTGGTTTATATTTAACAGGTAATATTGAAATCTCAGATATAATTTCTGATAGTGATGATAAGAAAAATTCTTCAGAAGTTAAGTTAATAAATTCAACATTGGATTCTTCAACAATAGCAGAAGAATCTTTGCAAAGTGTTGTGACAATATACTCTGGACAAAATGAAGGTATAAAATCTCAAGGAACAGGATTTGTTTATGATAACGGTTATATTATGACAAACCATCACGTTATAGATGGCTCTAATGAATTATATATTAAATATAATGGCGGTACATGGACAGATGCAACTCTGGTCGGTTCTGACGAATACACAGATATAGCCATACTAGAACCGCAAAATGTCCCTTCATATGCCGAATCATTAACGCTCATGGAAGATATACCTGTTAGAGGCAACCCCGTTATAGCATTAGGTTCTCCTGTTGGTTTAAGTGGGAGTGTTACAACAGGTATTATTAGTGGGACTAACAGAGTTATGAGCACAGAAACAGAATTCACTATTCCAGATTCCATCCAAACAGATGCTGCACTTAATCAAGGTAATAGTGGTGGACCATTAGTAATGACTAATACAGGAAAAGTTGCCGGAGTTAATACAGCTACAGAAGGAGAAAATATTGGTTTTGCAGTTTCAGCAAGATTAGCAGATGCTATGGGCCAAAGTATAATTGAAACAGGCGACCACGAACATTCTTACGTTGGTATTAGAACAATAGAATTAAGTCCAATAGTTAATATACAAGATGACATAGATGTTGAAAAAGGATTACTTGTTGAAGAAGTTGTAGATGGTTCTCTTAATGATGGTGTATTACGCACGCGAGAAGATGCAGATTTACCGGATGTAATCGTTGGAATTAATGGAAACGATATTCACACTAATGAAGGATTAACAAGTTATCTTATGCGTGAAACGACACCGGGGGATACGGTTAATTTAGACGTATATCGTAATGGTACAGTACAAAATGTTAATATTGAACTTGGTTCAAGATAGACAATAATATATATTTTCGATTAATATAGAAAGTTTAAACAGGGTAGAGATACTACTTACTATTATGAAATTTAGTGATTTTGTTGACGTTGCAGATGAGATTAATAATGAAAGTAAAACAACCGTTATAGTAGAATATGTATCGGAATTGTTTTCTACAGTAGACGATGATTCCTTAGAAATCGTCCCTAGATTTATACAAGGTGAAATATTTCCGGCATATGATGAACGTAAAACACGTATTAGTACGTCATTAATGCGTCAGGCTATTTCCGAAGCAACAGGTGTAGAAGAAGATAAAATTAAATCATCCATGACAGATGTTTCTGATATGGGTGAATTGTTTGACAAGTTCAGTATCAATTCAGATTCTGGGCAACAGCAATTAGGTTCTCCATCAATTACTGTTACAGAAGTATATGATGTACTTTCCTTAATTGCAAATACGTCTGGTTCTGGTAGTCAAGCTGTTAAGGTTAATTATCTTGTATCATTAATGTTAAAATGTTCTCCAATTGAAGCAAAATATCTTACGAGATTAATCCTTGGAAATATGAGTATTGGTGTAGGTTCGGGTACAATTCGAAAAGGTATTTCAGAAGCCCATAATATTCCAGAAGATAATATTGAACGTGCATTAATGCTTACAAATGATGCTGGAAAGGTACTTAAAATTGCCTCAGAGAACGGTAAAGAAGGGATAGATGATATTGATTTATCTGTATGTGAAATTCCATTACTATCTATGAAAGCTGGTAATAGTACGCCATTGGATGCAATGAATGAAATGGACTCTGATATTGTATATGGTGAATATAAATATGATGGATTCCGTATTCAGGCACATAAAAAAGGTGATGAAATTAAATTATATACACGAAATCTTCAGGATGTTACTTCTTCACTCCCAGATATTGTTGAAGTTATTCAGGATAATATAGATATACACACGGTTGTTCTTGACGGTGAGATTGTAGGTTATGAGTCAACCGATTTCAAACAACCTTTAACATATCAAAAAACGCAAAAGAGAATCCGTAGGAAACATAATATTGAAGAAATGATTGAAGAAATTCCTGTTAAACCACATTTCTTTGATATATTGCACCACGAAGAATACGGACTCCAGCTTGATGAGCCATATGAACGAAGATTGCGTGTACTATCTAATGTTTGTTCAAAAGATATCCGTTCACGATGTGTAAAATGTTCATCTGTAAGTGATATTCAGAAATTAATGTCTGAAGCAGATGATGATGGGCATGAGGGTGCAATGATTAAACACCCACAGTCAAATTATGAGCCAAATTCGCGTGGAAAGAAATGGCTTAAATTAAAACCCGAAGGTGAAACAATTGATGCGGTTGTAGTAGGAGGAGAATATGGTGATGGACGACTTTCCGACTTTATCTCTTCATTCGAACTTGCAATCTGGGATAAAGACACTGATGAACTTGTAAAGATTTGTAATGTTGGTAATGGCGTTAGTGATGAATTGTTGGCCGAGTTAACAAAAACATTTGAAGATGAAATAATTGAAAAAGATGGACGCGTGGTAAAAATTAGACCTACACATGTGGTCGAAGTAAGGTTTGAAGAAGTACAGACCTCACCTGAATTTAGTAGTGGGTATAGTCTTCGTTTCCCCAGAGTTGTTCAAATGAGAGATACAAAATCCGTAGATGATGCAGATTCTGTGGAAAAACTAAAGAATATTGCTAAATCGTTATAATATTGCTGTATGCGAAATCATTTAGTGTAATATTATAATTCATACTTGATGGATATAAATTTACCAAGTAAATTGGAGACTAATAATACATATTTAAATCCAATTCATGACTCTAGCGTAAAACACGTATATGATATGTTTGATAATACAGGAAATGAAGAATATAAATATATATCTATAGAACCGGTAGATACAATGTTGGATGCTGAGAATTTTATTACGAATTGTGAAAATGGGTGGATGAATAAAGAAAATGCATTATATCTTATTTATATTAAAGAATCTAATGAACCTATTGGATTTACCGGTTTTTGGAATATAGAAGCAAGTAAAAAACGTTGTGAGATAGGTATATTTATTTCAAAGTCACATTGGGGTTCAGGTTATGCAACAGAATGTCTAAAGTATTTACTAAATATAGGTTTTATCGATTTAGATATGAGTGTAATCCGTGGAATAACAAGTGTAAAAAATGATAATGCTATAGCTGTGTGTGAAAATGTGTTTGAAAAACCACCTGACAGTATTTTACCTAATGAAATTATAACAAAAGAAAATGTTAGTGACGCATATCAATTTTATCTTCGACGCGAAGATATCATTTCTCCGACGAATTTATAACTATTGTATTATATATTATATATGAATGATTACATGGGAATATGTTCTCGGTTTTATATTGTTGTATACAGTTCTCGCAACAATTGTACAGAAAAAAGATTGGATTCCAGATTCATTTAGTATATGGGGTCCTATATTAACAATCAGGTCAGAAATAGGATTAGATACTATAGAATCATTAGCTAATAGATATTATAAATTTTGGGTTCCATGGGGTACATTAGGTGTTTTTGCTTCAATAGTAACAGCATTTGTTGGTGTATTCTTCGTCGTCGTATCTGTATTTGGTGTTATTATGCAGCCAAATGAAGTTACTATCCAAGGTCCCACAGATATGATTGTAATACCCGGCGTTAATAGGTTTTTACCACTATCTGCTGGGCCTGAAATATTACTAGGTTTAATAATTGGTATGGTCGTTCACGAAATGGGTCATGCTATTCTTTGTCGTGTTGGAGATATAAATGTTAAATCAACTGGTGTTATTTTGGGAGCTTTAATTCCCTTAGGCGCATTTGTTGAACCGGATGAAGAAAGTTCTGAAAAAGCAACATTAAAAGCACAACTTCGAATGTATGCAGCAGGAATAATGAATAATTTTGCTATTTTTGCTCTTTCCATAATCGGGTTATTTTTGATAGTATCATTGTTAATATCACCAGCACCCGGAATTGGCGTGTCAAATGTTCTTGGTGATTCACCAGCAGAAAGAATGGATATTTCTGATGGCGATAGAATCACAGGAGTTAATAATGAAACGATAACATCACAAGAACAATTCTTATCATTACTTGAAGATGATGCAAATACACTCACAATAAATGAAGAAAAAGTTGTTAATATTGAAGGTAGTGCATATGTCACTAAAGTTCCAGATGGTTTTGACCTAAAACCTAAAGATACGATTCGAGAAGTAAATGGTAATAGAGTTAATTCCCCGTCTGAGCTAAGAACGAAAATGTTATCTGTAGAAGATAATTATGCTACGCTTACGCTTGAAAATGGAAATGACGTAGAATATCCTGTAGGTGCATATATTACATCAGAAAAACGTACAGGATTGATGGAAGATATGAATCTGAGTACTGGTGAATCAACATTTGTATTTTCCGTTAATGACGTTAGAGTATATGATGGACAAAGCTTAATAAACGAATTTAATAATACAGAATCAGCTAATATAACTTACTTAGATAAAAATGGAGATGTCGTAACGAAGACTGTAAGTGTTGATAGTGGAGATGATTCAGCCGTTATTAGTTCTAATATTAGTAGTTTAAGTACATCATTACTTGGTGTTAACATATATCCTGCAGAACAGTTCTATAATCTTCTAACTCCAGCAGATTCAATTATAGGTAATTTACAGAATGTATTGGGTTTACTTCTATTACCGTTAGCTAGTTTAACTCCGGGTATTGAATCAAACTTCCCCGGTTTCACACCTTATATACAAAACTTCTATGTAATGTCTGGTGTACCAGAATTTTCTGTAGGGGGATTATACTTCACAGCTAATGTGTTCTTCTGGACAGCGTGGATGAACTTTAATTTAGCTATATTTAATTGTATACCGACATTCGCCTTAGATGGTGGTCATATTCTTCGTGCTTCATCAGAAATGGCTCTTCAGAATCATATTAGTGATGTAAATATTTCACGAATAGTAAAAATTATAAAAGGTATCCTACTTGCCTGTTTATCAGCTATTTTCTTTGTGCCAATTATATTGTAAAGGCACTAATGTTTATATCCTATCATATAATATTTATTATATGAATATTTCAAGAGATTCTATAAACAAAATTAAAAATTTAGTTCAACGTTTTACAACAAATACACCTATTCTCTGTGATGAACATATTCCAGATGGTTTACCTATTGATAAACCAAATTCTTTAGGTGATTTAGAAAGTACACATCCATCTGAAAGATTTCAAAATATTGTTCAACAAGAAGTAAATATAAAGAAAAATTCTATAGGTACTACAGAAGAAGTATTAGAACATTGTATAACAAAAGAACTACGAGATTTATTTGAATCAGAGTATTATGCACAAGGTGATGAAAGAAGCTGTATAAAGTGTTACAAAGGGCGTGTAGAAACCGAAGGTGATTTACCTATACGAATGGTCGTTCCAGAGAGGTATGATGATATAAGTACCTTATAAGAAGTCATCAAGTCCAGCTTGATTATCATCTTCTCCCTCATCTTTCTCATCTCCCTCATCT
>Ga0136598_1000458_pt1 | contig 19550 bp, 19 predicted proteins | sample AntRauTorcE11899_FD_104790 | JGI IMG/M metagenome (GOLD analysis project Ga0136598, IMG submission 104790) | Saline lake microbial communities from Rauer Islands, Antarctica - Metagenome Torckler E11 #899 | ecosystem: Environmental > Aquatic > Non-marine Saline and Alkaline > Saline | place... | reverse complement strand
GAACTTGTTGGGGTAACTTCAGTTAAATCATAAATACGAAATCATCACATTATGCAAAACTGGCAAGAGTTAATCGTTTCTGATGAGGATGTATTGCTTGGCAAGCCTACAGTAAAAGGCACACGACTTGCTGTAGATCATGTTATACAACTTTTAGCCGAAGGGTGGACTGAACAGCAACTTCTTGAAAATTACCCACGCTTTAAAAAAGAACACCTCCAAGCCGTTTTTGCTTACATCCATGAATGTATTAAAGATGGATTAATATACGCTCCATCATCTGAGAAATAAACATGGATTTTTTAGCTAATGAAAATATACCCCTTGCCTCTTCGAATCTATTGATTGAAAAAGGCCACAATGTCACCCATATCAGACAAACATACTCCGGCATTACAGATCGTGAGATCATCGCTTATTCAAATGCTAAGAACCGGATAATAATAACACTCGACAGTGATTATGGTGAGTTAATTTTTAAACATGGCTTACGTCCTTCTTGTGGAGTGATTTACCTGCGGATCAATAATTATGATCCCCAATATCCTGCTCAATTATTACTTGACAATTTTATTTCATCCGACCTGCACCTTTCTAACACGCTTACGGTCTTTACAGAATCCGGTATTCGTCAACGCAAGTATTAGTTTTTGACTTTCTTCTTTTCTATCTAAACTTTTTTCCTTCCTATCTCGTCCTATATTTGGAAGAGAGATGGCGTCCACTTTCAAAGTGGCCTCCATCTGATAATTGTACCAAGCTTTACGAAACTTCGGAAGTTTAGTAAAGCTAAAAGCTAACTCCCCGGAGTGCAATGTGAGTACATCGGACGAACAATTGATACAGAAATTTTGCGGCGGCAACACCGGTGCGTTCAATCGGCTGGTGGAACGCTGGCAGACTCGCATTCACCGCGTGGCGTACCGCTATTTTAACAGTCACGATGAGGCGAGCGACATCACCCAGAAAACCTTTATTAAGGTTTATAAAAAGCTGCACACGCTGGATGATCACGGGGCTTTCCCCGCATGGATTTACCGTATTGCCAATAATTTGTGTCGCGATGAATACAAACGCGCCGGGCGGCGGCATTCGGCATCTATGGAAATACTCAAAAGTGATCCGGTGGCTGTGAATGATCCCGATGGTCCGCTGCAACAGCAACAGCTTGGGCAACTGTTGCAACAGGCCCTGCAAAAACTGCCGCCCGAGCAGCGCATGGTGGTAATTATGAAAGAGTACGAGGAGCTGAAATTTCGCGAGATTGCCCGCGTTTTGGCTATTCCCGAAAGTACGGTGAAATCACGCATGTATGCTGGACTTCGCAGCCTGCGCGGCATTTTTGATCAACAGAATATTAACAAAGAAGCCTTTTATTATGGATGAACAAACCGCACACGACTTATTGATGGATGAGCTGTATGATGAAATTTCATCAGCTGATAAAGAAAAACTGGAAGCGTATTTGGCCGATCACCCCGAGCTGCAAAAAGAATTGGCCGAGCTACGCGAAACGCAATCGCTACTACAGCAGGCACCCGAGGTTGAACCGACCGAAAAATTACACATCGTGGGTACAGAAAGACGGTCGCCGGTAACCTGGATAAAACAGGCCGGCCACTTACTGCCACGATCCGGCTGGGGCAAAACAGCGCTGGCTACGGCGGCTTGCCTGCTGTTACTACTGGTGGCCCTTTCGCTGGCTGATTTAACCGTGCAATCGAATAAAGCGGGGTTCACCGTTTCTTTTGGTGAAGTGCCCGCACAACAGACTTCCACAATTACTGCTTCACAGACCGAAGCCATTGTTGAAGAGATCAGACGGGAAAATGAAAATGTCCTCATTAAGTATGCTGATATGCTGAACAAACACAATAAACAGCAGCTGCAACAGGTGGTGGAACACTTTCAGCGCCAGCGCACCAACGATCTGCAACTCATTGATGAGGCGCTAAACCAGTATCAACAGAAAACCGAAACTCAAATTACGCAAACACAGCAGGTATTGGGAGAAGTGATTCAAACCGTAGCTGTCAATAATCAACAATAAATCTTTAGGTGAATTTCTATGAAATATCTAAACCAACTTATTCTCGCACTCATTATTAGTATGGTAGGGCTCTCAAGCCTTCATGCCCAAGACATCAATCGCGATCGCATGCAGCGTGATATTAATATTATGGAAAGTGTGTTGGAGGAAATGTTTAAGTCAACATGGGAAAATCGTGGTAATAATATTCAGGTTTTCAGATTAAACGATGATGAAGCTATCCAAGGTATTTATTTGAAGGACTATGGTCTCCTTTTTAATGTTCGTGGCGGAACCCCCTCTGTTGTAACTATACTTAGGTCGAGAAACACAGAGCAAAAATCTTCTTCTGCTAATACTGATGAGGAAGTCTCAAAAGAAGATATTATCAAAAGAATAACCGAATTTTTGGGTGACTACGGCTCTACGGTCGGGCAGCTTAGCAACGAAGATAAGATAACCGTTATCTTCAATGCAGACATTAATAGAAGCGCGCCGGCATACACTTTGCTTTCAGACCCGCAGGGTGATGTTAATGTAGACCCTAATACAACCCCTTTTCCTAAAATCCACGTAACCGCTACAAAAGCTGATCTTCAAGCTTACAGAGAAGGCTCATTTGATGAAGAGGAGTTTTCAAATGCGCTGACTGTCAAAACAATAAATGATGAAAACAGCAGTCAAGATCTGAACGTAATGAGCAACATCTTAAAAACAGCGTTTGAGGATACAGAAGTTGGGGAGTTTGAGATTGATGACGCCGTTGATAATATATATCTGGATGGATTGGGCGCGCTTTTTACGGTAAATGCATCGTTTAACGGCAGTTTATTGGGAATATTAGCTCGGTTAGGACAAAAATTTTCGGGCTCCATTTCAATTGACAGCCTCAAAATGGAATCTTCATCTAATGATGATGACGGAGATACGGCAAAGAAAATGAAGGAACTCAAAAAGAAGAAAAAGGAATCCTATCAACGATTTTTATTGCAGCTCAAAGAAACCATTGTTGATTATGGGCGGACGCTCAAATCGGTTTCTTCTGAAGAGTATATTTTGGTTTCGGTATCCATTTCCAATTCCCGCGATTCGCTTCCGGAAGGAATTGACCTTCAAGTAAAAAAATCTGTTTTACAGAGTATTGATAGTGGTCAAATGAGCCGCGAGCAGGCCATGGAGCAAATTACCGTGCGGGAGTATTAAAACCACTGTCATCCTGTCCGCCAGCCGGCGGATCAGGATCTCGCGTTGCAAGTAGCAATGAAATAGATAAGAAATTTTATCAACGGTTGGACTTTTTCGAGATCCCGCATCGGAGTGCGGGATGACACCCTTATTTAAATACTTCTTTGAATTGTGCCTCTTTACGCAGCGCCCATTTTAATCGCTCGTGGTAGTCTTCCGCCGAAATCTCAATTGCCCCAAACTGCGCCAGGTGCTCGCTCCAAAATTGCGTATCCCAAAGCTCGAAACCGCCTTGCATCAGCGCTTGATGCGTCCAGTACAGCGCTACCTTTCCGGCCTCTTTGGCTCGGCTGAACATGGATTCTCCAAAATACCCCGCGCCCAGCGATACGCCGTACTGCCCGCCCACTAATTTCCACTTTTGATCATAAGCACTCACCGAATGCGCATACCCCAGCTCGTGCAGCCGGCAGTAGGAATTGATAATTTCGTCCGAAATCCAGGTAGAGTCGCGATCGGCACACGCTTCCATCACCCGCCGAAAAGCTGCATCAAACTTGATGTGATAATGCTTGTTTCGAATAATACGCTGCACATTTGACGACACATGAAAATCGTCCATCGGAATAATGCCGCGCCGCTCAGCGGTGTACCACTTGGCTTGCGCATCATTGCGCGTATCCGCCATCGGAAAGATACCGTTGGCGTAACCGTGTAAAAGTTCTTCGGGTGAAAACATAGATGTAGAGCGGGATGGTATCCCGCTCCGTAAATATTTTTTTCTGCTTAAATGATGATATGATGTCTTTACCGTATCCGCAGCAGAGCTACGGATACGGTAAAATTCTCCAACCTGGAAAGCCCTAAAAGAAAATATTGTGTCTGACAATCTGCTGCTGTCAAACTCAATCAACGCTTATTAATAATGTCAGCAGATTGGAGTTCAATGTTTTCTTGATCTTTTACGAGCCTTTTGGATCAAGCCAAAAGGCGGAGAAAATCATTAGCTAAACCAAGATCCTTCGACTTCGGTCGTCATCTTATTCCTCCCTGCGCTCAGGATGACTATTTAAAGAAAAATTAAAACACACATCCTAAAACCGCCTCCCCACTGCCAATGGGCGAACCGGGCGGGGGCGAAAGCGGCGGAGTAATATCTTTAATGCGCTCGGGGTGCTCAAAGTAATCATTAATCATTTTTGCGCCATAATTGAACGTCGCTTTCCATTGTGCATCATCTGTTTGCTCTGCTTTGCTATTCAAAAAATCATGAAGTTCTACCAATTTTTGATTCGCAACGGCCCGCAATTGGGTAGAGGCATCATCATCCATGGCTAACTGAATAAAATTATAAAGCACCACAAAGTTGACCGTGCGCTGCACGGCGCCCCCGTAACCATTTTTAACTTCTGCTTTCCAGCTTGCATTTATTACTTCATCAATCATCTCAGCCAGACCAAGATTGTTTGAATTCCGTGCTTTAAAATCAATCAGCCGGGCCGCGCGATTTGGATTGAACAGCAACTGTGCACTCATGTGGGCCGCTGTTTCGGCGGCGCCCAGCGGATCAAAACCGGGATCGGTATAACTGTTGAAAAGTTCACGCGAGCCGTAATAACCAATAGGCCGTGGTGGAATAAGCTCAATAATATCATTGGGCATGCGCAACGCATCAACCGAAAGCGTATTTAGCATGGCATCAAGCGCGGCTCTTTGTTGATCAGGCGCCACCGGTTCGGGTCCTTGCTGGCCATCACCCCGTAAATTATAGGTGTAGTTCAGCCCCCCGATGAGCTTAGCGGTACCTTCAATTTGAAACCGATGATACAGGTACATGGGCACCAGCGCATCCTCTAATTTTGCCATAGACGTTCCCGGCGGAATATTCGATTTGGAAAATTTTTGCAGCGCCTTTTTCCGCACCTCCATCACGTGCTGCAACTGGTCAACGGCATCGGTACCATTATCCCAGAGGTGTGCTTTAGGGTGCGCTCCGCCGGCGGGACGTGCATCTGAATCGGAGATAAAGAGCAGTCCATCTTCAATCGCGCCCTTCACAATTTCATTTAAGCCGGTTGATGGATCTTTTTGGGATGGAAAATCCTGGTATCCATATCGAACGGTCACCTTATCCCATTCACCGATGCCGGTATCATAGGCTTCAGACAAATCAAAACTGCCGTCATCATTTATTTTCACCATCGGTGCGGGGTAGTCCATCACCGAGGCGCGGCTGTTGGTGCTGGCCGCAAAGTTGTGTGCCAGCCCCAACGTGTGGCCAATTTCATGCGCCGAAAGCTGACGAATACGCGCGAGGGCCATCTCCAGCATGGGGTCGTTTTCATCCGTTGAAAAATCGTCTTTATAGGGTGATAAAAGTCCCTCCGCAATCAGGTAATCTTGGCGTACGCGCAGCGATCCCAACAATACGTGTCCTTTGATGATTTCGCCCGTGCGTGGATCCACCACCGACGAACCGTATGACCATCCGCGCGTGGAGCGATGCACCCAGTTGATGACGTTATACCGCACGTCCAGCGGGTGGGCATCTTCAGGCAGTATTTTCACCTGAAAGGCATTTTTATATCCGGCTGCTTCAAACGCCTGGTTCCACCAGCGCGCACCGTCAAGCAGTGCACTGCGTACCGGCTCCGGCGTGCCGGGATCTAAATAATAGACAATCGGCTGTACCGGCGCGCTCATTTCCGCATTTGGATTTTTCTTTTTTAAACGGTGCCGGGTAATCCACCGCTTGGTCAACGATTCACCAATGGGTGTGCTGTAATCCTGGTAGCTGGTGCCAAAATAGCCGGCCCGCGGATCAAAGACGCGCGGCTGGTAATTATCATCGGGCAGTTGCACAAAGGAATGATGCTGGCGCACCGTTACCGCATCGGAGCTGGGCGCCACCGAGCGAATTTGTCCGCCCGTAGCATTACCGGTGAAGGTGAGCGTAGCCTCAAATTCGGTATTCTTCGGAAAATTCATCGTCCCCTCCAAATACAGCGCCGAGCGTGAATCATCCAGACTGTAGCTGCCTTGCCCACCGCTTTGCAGGTGATTGGAAACGCCGTGGGCATCGTGCATAAGGAAATCGGTAATGTCTATTAAAATGCGATCGCCGGTCGCCGCACCAACTTTAAAGCCCCATAAAATGGATTTTGCAAAGGCATCGCGTACCGAGGCCTGCTCTTTTTTATTATCGCTGGTGGCACGATAATCATAGTTCGGCTGCACCATCAGCACTTTGGGCCCGCGCCGGTCAAAATACACCACCCGGCTATCACCCAGCTGGTTGCGATCCAGACCGATATCATTAGAGCCTACCCCGGAGGTTAACGAATTAACGTACAGAAATTCCTGCTCGAGCTCATCAATCTCCAGCCAGATTTTGCCCTCCGTTTCATCCCAATAGTAGGTAAAATATCCGTTCTGCTTTTTAAAGTCTTTAGTTTTTTTGTTGATGGAGGGTGTTTCTTGGGCAAGGGCGGTGATGCAAAAGAAGAGCAGTGTGAAAGTGCAGGCGGCCAGTCGTTTCATAGCGGTTTTTTTTCGTTAATGGTTATTCGTTATCGGTCTGACGATTAACTAATCAACCCGTAACAAATAACCAAACCCAATTGATCAACTTTTTATCAAACAGCAAACCAGAAGGAGATTTTTTAACAAAAATACCTCTTGTCATCCTGAACTCGTTTCAGGATCTCCTGTTTTCTCTTTAATCACAGATCCCGAAATAAATTCGGGATGACAAGAATTCCTTTCTTTCCGTATTACTTGACGAACATCAAGACGGCGCTTGGGATGATAATGGCACGTGATCTATTCTTCGCTGTCACCCTTATCCCCGTAAAGCTTCGCCAGGCCGTCAATCATCTCTTCATTAATGCCGGCCGTAACAAAGCCGCCGTCGTGATACAGGTTTTGCATGGTCACCATGCGGGTCAGATCGGAAAACAGCGTCACGCAATAATCGGCACATTCATCGGCCGAGGGGTTGCCCAGCGGTGCTAACTTATCGGCAAAAGTGTACATGCCGTCGAACCCTTTTATGCCGGCGCCTGCTGAAGTTTTGGTTGGCGCCTGCGAAATGGTGTTTACGCGAATGCCTTTTTCAGCCAGCCGGCTGCCGTAGTTACGGGCAATGCTTTCGAGCAACGCCTTGGCGTCATTCATATCGTTGTATTTGCTAAAAATTCGCTGGGCCCCAATGTAGGTCAGTGCCACCACGCTGCCGCCCTCATTGATAACTTCCATCTCATCAGCGTAGTGCAAAATTTTGTGCAGCGAAATAGCCGAAATATCCAGCGTCTGCTGGAACCAGTTATAGTTGAGTGATTTGTATTCCTGCTTTTTGCGAATATTGGGCGACATGCCGATAGCGTGCAGAATAAAATCTACGGAACCGATCTCATCCTTTACCTTTTCCATAAATTCTTCGACGTATTCCTCCTTGGAAACGTCGCACTCGATGATCTGCGAACCAGTCTCTTCTGCAAGCTCATCCAGATCACCAAAGCGAAGCGCAACCGGGGCGTTTGAAAGTACAAATTCAGCGCCCTCTCGTTTACAGGCCAGTGCTATGCGCCAGGCAATGCTTCGTTCATCCAGCGCGCCAAATATAATTCCTTTTTTACCGTCCAATAATCCGTGTCCTTTTTGATTGGCCATAATAACTGCTTTCTGTTTTTACATTAACATTGTTGCAAGCTAAAAGTAATAAATATCAGACATCAAAAATAAAAAATCATAGCGATCCAAAATCGGAAGGAATCAACATCCGAGCTTGTTGATAATTGGTTCCAAAGCAGCATTCCGTTGGCGAATAGTAATCCAATGAAAATAAAAAAGATTCCATCACTCAAAGTGATGGAATCTTTAATACTTTTTAGTTCTATACACCTATAAATTATTGTCGATCAGGAATTTCTCCGGTTTTATCTGAAATAATAACCTCAACACGACGGTTTCGCTCGCGTCCCGCATCCTTTTTATTAGTGGCTATGGGATATTGCTCCCCCAAGCCCACGGCCTCAATACGTGCGCCATCTATTCCCCGTGATATAAGAGCCTCTCGTACAGTATAGGCTCGCTTTTGTGACAAGGTTTGATTAAAATTTTTTGAGCCGGTATTATCTGTATATCCCTCAATAAGCACATTGCGGTCAGGGTAACCATTCAGATAATCAGCCAACTCATTAATTGGTCGCTCTGCACTGGATTTTAGGGAGGCCTTTTCTGAATCAAATTCTAAATTTTTAAATCTCAGTACCAAGCCTCTATTACTTTTCTGGGCTCTAAAATTTATAAGGCGTTTGGCATACTCTTCGGCTTCCATCGCTTCATATCCCGCTTCGTCTAACAACATCTGCAATTCCCTTGAGGCACGCCGAATCTCATTTTGAGAGGACTTGAGTTGAGCCGTTTCCCTGGCAATAGTAATGTGCTGGCGTGCTATTAATGCCTGTCGGCGTACTGTTTGTTGGTTTTTATTGCTTGCTACAGCTTGCCTGAGATCTGCCACTGCCTGTTGTGCTTCGCGGAGCTCTTCGGGCGACTTATTTACGACCAGAGAATCTTTTACAATTTTCCGGTAATCATTTTGTATTTCTTTCACCATCGGATTCATATCAGCCGTGCCGGCACAGCTTATCAGTAAAAAGCTAATAAACAGCATAAAAAAAGATGCGATACTCCTCATAAAGTATGTCATTTCTACAAACCTCCGTTTTTGGGGGGTGATGCATTCAAACTGCTTCTAATCGTCGATAGTCAAAAAGTAATAAAAAATTGTCCCTTACTTAATATTAAAAATGCCATCACATAGAGCGATAGCATCTTTAATTTATTTTGTTTTATAAAATGAGCGTATTATTGCCGATCTGGTATTTCTCCAGATTTATCAGAGATAATTACCTCAACCCGGCGATTTTGCTGGCGACCCGCATTCGTGTTATTGCTGGCTTTGGGGTACTGCTCACCTAAACCTGCCGAACGGATTCGCGTTCCGGCAACTCCCTGTCCAATTAAGGCTTGACGAACCGCATTTGCTCGCTGCTGCGAAAGCTTCTGGTTATATGAATCGGACCCGGTATTATCGGTATGGCCCTCGATAAGCACATTTCGTTCTTTATACTCACTCAAGAAGTTCTTAAGCTCAGTAACCGCCCGCTGTCCGCCCGGTTTTAACGTAGCTTCATCCACATCAAATAACACATCACCCAATGTTAAAACAAGTCCACGCTCGGTTTGTTGGGCTTCTAATTCATCAACCCGTTCTGCTAATTTTTGCGCTTTTTGTCGTGCTGCTTCCGCAGCTTCTCTGGCCTGTTCGGCCTCCATGCGTTCTTGTTCCGCTTCGCTTAGTGCTTCTTCGGCGCGCTTTTCAGATGCCTCGGCACGCTGCTCGGAAGCTGCAGCTTCTGCTTGTCGTGCTTGTATCAGCACCTCTTGGCGTTGCGATTCAGCGCGTTTTACCTCATCCTGTGCCGCATATAACAGGGCAGTCTGTTTGGCAATCTTAATGCGTTGTTGAGCAATATAGGCCTCGTGGTTAACCACCTCTGTTTCCTCACCCTGCTCCAATGCTCGTTGCGCTTTTACAAGTGCTTCCTCGGCTTCATCTAAAGCAACCGGAGCATTTTTTACTACTTCGGTGTCATTTTCGGCTTCCTGATATGCTGTTTGGGCTTCTTGCAACAGCGGATTTGTATCAGGTGTTCCTGCACAACCTGCTAAGAAAAGACCGATTCCGGCTACGACTAAAAATAATGTGTTCTTTTGCATACGTATCATAATGAACCTCCCTGATTTCGTTGATTCCGTTCTATTTCTTTTCTCAGTGTTTCAATGGTTTCCCGCAGTTGCTCTACCGCTTCCTGCGCTTTTGCAGAACGGGCTTTTACTGTTGCCAGTTCGGCATCCACCGAGGCTTCTTCCACAAGTCGGGTGGCTTTTTCGTATTCTTCCTGCTCGTTAAACTGCTTTGCCTGCTCAATCTTCTTGCGGGCATTTCGCAATTCAAGCGGGGCATATTCCTGCGCTCCGGCTTGTTCTGCCTTTCCTATTTCTGACTCTACACCGGAAGTATTAGGCGCCGGTATATTACTTGAAGCACAAGCGCCCATCACCAACATCAATCCCACTATAATCGAGCATCGGAATACAGCGCACAACTTTATATTTTGCACATCCATAAGTTTCACCCTTGGTTTTATTTATTGTTACTTTTAACGCATATGCAAGGTACACGATTAGTTAGAAAGTAAAAATAATTATTTGTTCTTACTTTGTTGATAAGACTGTAAATACTCCTTATTTTTGGGAACTTTCGATTTGTGCAAAAACAGCTGTACACCAAATTTTATTTATCAACTATCGCTCATAATTTGAGTCATGTTTGAAGATTTATCCTCAAAACTTAATCAGGCCGTCCAATCGCTGAAAGGCGAAGCGCAGATCAGTGATGTTAATATCGCTGAGACGGTCCGAGAAATACGCCGCGCGCTGCTTGATGCCGACGTGAATTATGAGGTGGCCAAAACCTTTACCGACCACATCAAGGACCGGGCCATGGGTGAAGATGTACTCACCGCCGTGAATCCCGGTGAGCAGTTTACCAAAATTGTGTACGATGAGATGGTGGAAGCTTTTGGGCAGGAGCGTGTGGATATTGCAGCGGCACAAAACCCGCCCACCGTTATTCTCATTGCCGGCTTGCAGGGTTCCGGTAAAACCACCTTTTCTGCAAAGTTAGCCAAATATTTAAAAGAAGAAAATAACCGCAACCCTATTTTGGCAGCGGCTGACGTATATCGCCCGGCGGCTATCAACCAGCTTAAAACACTGGCAGATTCCATTGACACCCCGGTGTATTCCATCGACCAGAAAGATGCGGTGCGCGCTGCCAAAGAAGCGGTTTCCATGGCTAAAAGCCTGGCGCTTGACACCGTGATTATTGATACCGCCGGACGCATGCACGTGGATGAAAAAATGATGGATGAGATAGCCGAAATTAAGGCGGCCGTTCAGCCCCATGAAACGCTCTTTGTGGTTGATTCAATGACCGGTCAAGACGCCGTAAATACCGCCAAAGAATTTAATGAAATCATTAATTATGACGGCGTAGTCCTCACTAAACTGGACGGTGACACCCGCGGCGGTGCAGCGCTTTCCATTAAGACAGTTGTTGAAAAACCGATAAAGTTTGTAAGCACCGGTGAAAAGCTGGACGCACTTTCGCCCTTTTATCCCGACCGGATGGCGCAGCGTATTCTGGGCATGGGTGATGTTGTTTCGCTGGTAGAGAAAGCCCAAAAAGAGTTTGACGAGGAAGAAGCGGCGCAGCTGCAAAAGAAAATAAAATCTGACAGTTTTGACCTCGAAGATTTTCGTCAGCAGCTAAAGCAGGTACAAAATATGGGTGACATTTCTGATCTGGTCGGTATGATTCCGGGCGCGGGACAAGCCCTTGAGGATCAGGAGATTGATGAGGATGCATTTAAGCCTATTGAAGCTATTATTGATTCTATGACGCCTGAAGAACGCCACAACCCCGATCTGCTGAACGGAACCCGCCGGCGACGCATAGCACAAGGATCAGGCACAAGCGTTCGAAAGATAAATGACCTGATGAAACAGTTCAAACAGATGAAAAAAATGATGCAAAACTTCTCGGGCATGGGTAAAATCGGGCAGATGATGCAAGGCCTTAAAGGCGACGGTGCCAAGGGCATGCCATTTAATTAACGAATTAAATTATAATAATGCTTTGCAAAATCCCTCATATTGTCATGCTGACCTCGTTTCAGTATCTCAAATTTTGGCTTTTACCTTGAAGCACAGATCCTGAAATAAATTCAGGATGACAAGTTAGATTTTGCAAAGCATTAGATAATAACGAATGTGTTGAAAACAGATAATTGAACTTTTAGCCGGTTCAGCTATCTGCAGTGATTGCGCAAGATTCCGACAATATCCTCACTCATTCAACGCAATATTAAGTAAAACGAAACAGATAAATGATTAAAATACGATTACAACGCAGAGGCCGTAAGAAACGGCCCATTCACCATATTGTAGTGGCCGACAGTCGGTCGCCGCGTGATGGACGCATTATTGAAAACTTGGGACGTTTCGACAACATCACCGCTAAAAACGAGGTGACACTTGATGAAGAGCGTGCTATCCACTGGCTGCAGCAAGGTGCCCAGCCCAGCGATACCGTTCGTTCCATCCTGAAAAATCAGGGCATTATGTACAAAATGCACCTGCTTCGATGGGACAAATCGGAAGAAGAAATTGAGGAAGCCCTGAGCGAATGGCGTGAAAAACGGGAGGAAAAAGAAGACAAAGATCCTTCTAAAAAAGAACGCCATCAGGCCATGCTCGAAGCTGAAGAAAAAGAATACCAAAAGCAGCTTAAGAAAAAGGCCGAAGAAGCGGCCAAACAGAAGGCCAAGCAAGAAGCGCTTGCGAAAGCAGAAAAAGAGGCCAAGGCTGAAGAAGAAGCTGAAGCTGAGAAAGAACAGGCTGAGAAATCTGAAGCGACGGAAGAACCAGAAACCGAAGATGAGTCTGCTGAAGAAACCGTAGAAGCTGTAGAAGATGAACCGGAGGATACCGAAGAAGAGCAGGTTGAAGCTGAGGCTGAGGAAGAACAGGTTGAGGCTAAGGTTGAGAAGCCTGAAGCAAAGGAAGGACCAACGTCAGAAGCCGAAGATAAATCTCCTGAAGAAACCGTAGAAGCTGCCGAAGACGAAGCGGAGGATCCCGAAGAAGCTCCTGCAGAAGAACAGCAGGTTTCTACCGATATGTTGGCGAAAGATGCTATTGCGCATATTGAGGACACTCCGCTTGAAGACTTGCAAGGTTTTGTACCGGACGATGAAGATCGTGTAACGGTGCAACGTGCCTTGGAAAACAAGCAAGAAGAGAACTAAACAGCTTTACGAAATTTCTTGATTTTCGTAAAGTTAAGAACTGAAATAATATGCTGGAGCCGATTGATCAGCAGTATGTTCTTATTGGGCACATTGCACAGACGCACGGAGTGGAAGGGGTTGTACTAATGATTCCCGAACACTACGACCCTGCGCTTTTTGAGCCGATTGATCTGGTTCGATTGCAGAATGCCGGCGGAGATTTAATTCCCGCCCGGATTGAGTCAGTTCGGGTGCAAGAAAAAAACAACCGGCTTTCGTTCTTTCTCAAATTTGATCACATAACCGATCGCAACGAAGCAAACGCGGTTAAAAATTTTCATGTGTTTTGTGCACATGATAAAGTCGCGTTTACCGCAGATGATCAACCTGAACCGTCATTAATTTCTTTTGAGGTGAAAAGTGAATCCGGAGATATTTTCGGCCGGGTTGATGAGATTATTGGTAATCCGGCGCACCCGCTGCTCTCGATAAACACCGAACATGGTTCGCTGCTCATCCCGCTTGTGGATGAGTATATTCGGTCAATAGATGAAGAAAGCGGTGTTATTTACTGCAAAAATCTTGATCAACTATCAGATTTATAAATGATGCGAATTGATGTTATATCAGCCGTACCACAGCTGCTACAAAGTCCGCTGCAAAACAGCATTGTGGGCAATGCGCAGGATGCCGGGCGGGTGGAAATCCACGTGCATAATCTTCGGGAATTTTCCGAAGACAAGCATAACAAAGTAGATGATTATCCCTACGGCGGCGGTGCCGGCATGGTGCTGACCCCGCAACCGATTTACAGCTGTATTGAACGCTTGCAAAACGAGCGCGCGTATGATGAAATCATATTTCCCGCGCCCGACGCACCGCTTTTTAAACAGCAAGAGGCCAATAATCTTTCGCTAAACGAGAATATTATTTTTCTATGCGGCCATTATAAAGGTGTTGATCAACGCGTGCGAGATGCGCTGATTACAAAGGAATATAGCCTGGGTGATGTGGTACTGTCCGGCGGTGAACTGCCGACCCTGGCCATGATTGATGCCACTGTTCGGCTGCTGCCCGGTGTGCTGGGTGATGCCGAAAGCGCATTGACCGATTCATTCCAGAATGATTTGCTGGAAGGGCCCGTTTATACGCGGCCGGCTAAATTTAAGGGACAAAAAGTTCCCGACGTGCTGCGATCAGGTGATCATAAAAAAATTGAGCAGTGGCGGCACAAAAAATCGTTGAAGCGCACCCAAAAAGTGCGTCCCGATTTATTTGAAAAATTTAAAAATTAAGACCATTAGTTAATATCATTATGGACAAATTAAAATTAGCAGAACAATCATTAATGAAAGAAGGCATTCCCAGTTTTAAGTCCGGGGATACCGTGAATGTACATTACCGTGTACGCGAAGGCGAAAAAGAACGCATCCAGCAGTTTGAAGGCGTTGTAATTTCCCGCAGCGGATCCGGTGCCAACCAAACATTCATTTGCCGTAAAATTTCGGCCGGTAATATTGGGGTTGAACGGATTTTTCCGCTTTTCTCTCCGTTTATTGCCGAAATTGATGTGAAAAAAGAAGGCGATGTACGTCGCTCTAAGCTTTACTACCTGCGCGACCGCCAGGGTAAAGCGGCTCGCGTTAAGGAGAAAGATCACCATAATCTCAAGGGTGCAGCCAAAGAAGCAAAGGTAGAGCCGGAACAGAAAGAAGAGCTGAAAACCGAAGATCAAAAAGCGGAACAGGAAACCACTTCTTCAGAAGAAGAATAAGGCTGATTGGTTGGTCATTCCAATCCGCCGGCGGAGAGGTATCTCAAACATTAGCTAAGCTCCTAATTTTTATTAAGAAGATTGCTAACGGACTAAAAGAAGCTTATTCCATATAAGCACCCTTCCAAATAGCAGCCAGGTAGCCTGCAAGATTATCAAGCGAGCTTTCGTCACGAAAATAACCTTTGTGAGAAAGCGGGTTCCAGCTTTTCCAAAACGCTCCTACATTTTGGGGTTTATCGATTAGGTACCCTTCATCGGCCATAGCTTCATAACTGTCGGTTACCCTCGTGATCGGATAGCCCAGCACATCGTTTTGATCATAGATATTCAGCCATTTGGGATCCAGGTTGGGATATATTTCTTCCACCCTTACGCCCGGAAATTTAATAGCCTTATAGTCATCACCAAAACGAAGCCGCCAGATAGCCAGCGGGCTACCATAGGTTATAAACATCGCAAAGGTTTCACATTTTTCAAGCGGCGATTCCGGTTCAATTTCATCGTTATATCCCCCTCCTTCGGCATTTTGCATATCATATAAAAAATTGTGCGCTACTATTGTACCCATACTGTGGGCCAAAACACAAAGCGGAGCCTCCGGGCCGGCTCTTTCAGCCAATTTTTTAAAGGCGTCGGCCATTTGTTTATGCACTTCAAGGTACAATTTGCGACGCCCCTCACTAGGTTGATAGGCAAGCGTGTCGCCTGTAATGTTAAATATAAAACGGCGCATCTTTAAGCTCTGCATCGGCCCTGACTTTTTTACACGACCCCAAATATCATCTTCCCGCTGGCGTGTGATATCGGCCCAATACACCGGTTCCATCACTATTTCGGCGTCATTATAGCCATCCGGCAGATATGCCGGAAATTTTTTGTGGAGTTCTTCCATCGTATCCTCGGCAAAATCAGGCTCCTTTCGTCCGGTACCGTGCACAATAGCTACTGCAATTTTTTTACCCATTTTTTTGTAGCTTATTTACCGTTTTTTTAAATGCATTTAATGTTAAAATTTAAGGGATGAACTGCAAGTACATAAAGATGGATGAGAGTATTATTTCCGGTGGGCGTAAAATACATTCTCGTTTCGGACATCCATTTCTTGTCTCGTGCTCGCATTATTATTTAAGCACTAAGATTTATAAAAGGATTCGGACTATTCTTAATTCTGCTTTGCGACAAGTTTGTTATAAAATTGGTTGATAAAGAAGTAATAGGATTGTTCAACTATACTAGCAATGGCATGTTTGGGTAAGGGATAATATTCGCTATTTAATACAATATCATAGACAAGTTCCCCGGAATTTAAATCATACAGCAGAAAGCGAGCCTTGCCTTTGAAATTGAAATAACTTCGATTACGAGTAGAATTGCCGGTTACAAATTGCGAAAAATCCGTTGCCGAAAAATGATCTGGTTCTCGAACTCTGGGAAGATTTTGTAGTTTAACTGGAATAGTTTCGGTTCCTGTGCGATAGTCGAATTTTATCTCTTTTATCGACTTAATTTGGGGGTTGGAATAGCTGGAATTAAAACTCCTGCGCTTTAATTCCGATGCAGTCGGGATAAGCAGTAAATTTGCATCGCCTGTATTCTGTTTTATAATTTTTAATTTTTCCTTGCCGATCAGAGATTTCAGATTGGTTGATACAGTATCATTTTGACCGGTGTTAGCCTCAACTATTTTCTGGGTGTATTCTTTAAAGCTATTTCCATTCGCATATTTCTCCTTAAACTCTTTTATGGGATGCAAAAAATATGGTTTTCTTGCATTACCATAGATTGAGCTTAAAGCAGAATCCACAAATGCCGGGCTATCAGCATCCATCGGTATGATGCCAAGTTTTATTTCGGCTTTGATGATACGGTAATTTTCGTTGATATAATTAGCCGTAATCTTTTCCGTTGATTTGCAACTGCAGATAATAAAAATTAATGCCAAACATGTTAAACAGACAGGTAGTTTTTTCATGGTCATTCCTTACATTTTTACTACGGGTTCAGTAAGTTATTACTACTACTAAATAAAAAAAATATGGCATTTAAAAATAGCATGATCATGTTAATATAAAATAGCGGCTTGATAGTCGTGGTTCTGCCTTTTAGTTATTTAATTCTGTCTTTTTCGCTCACGTAAAATCCTGTAATCTGCACTTGCTTATCCAAAGGGCTTTTCTATCTTATTAGTTCTACTGAAAATTGTAATCATTTATCAAACCAAGGCCATGAAATCCATTCACCGATCTCTTTTCTGCGTTCTTTCATTATTTGTTTTCAGCACTTTTGCAGTTCAGGCACAATCTAATCAATCCGAAAACCAAACATTTGAACTTGAAAACGTATTTGATCTTGAATACGCCACCGGCCCACAAATTTCACCCGATGGCAACACCATCGTTTATCTGCGCCATTTTATGGATAAAAATAAAGATCGGCGCCGGTCAAACATCTGGATGATCAATACCGACGGCTCCCGGCATCGCCCGCTTACCTCGGGAGTGAACAATTACGGAGCCCCAAAATGGTCGCCCAGCGGTGATCGCCTGCTGTACACCTCCGCCGAAAGCGGCTCGAATCAGCTTTACATTCGCTGGATGGACACCGGACGATCGGCTCAAATTTCACGGCTCGATCAATCTCCCGGCAGCATGTCGTGGTCGCCCGACGGAAACCGGATTGCTTTCACCATGTTTGTGCCCAAAAGCAAAGAATCCCTCGTTTCCCTGCCCGGCAAGCCAAACGGAGCAGAATGGGCTGAACCGGCCAAAATAATTAACAAACTTCAGTACCGGGTTGATGGGGCCGGCTATTTAAAAAACGGCTATCGGCAGGTATTTATCATGCCGGCTGAGGGCGGAACCCCTCGACAGCTGACTTCCGGAGAATATAATCACAGCGGCACCCCGCAATGGAGCAATGACGGTAGCCACCTTTATATTTCAGCCAACCGCCACGAAAATAACGCCTACGAACCCTCCAACTCTGAAATTTATCGCGTCTCTGTTGACGACGGCTCCCTCACCGCACTAACCAATCGCAAAGGACCCGACAGCAATCCGGCCGTTTCACCCGATGGCAGTAAAATTGCCTATACCGGTTATGATCAAAAATATCTGGGCTATCAGCCTTCAAATATTTACGTAATGAACGCTGACGGCAGCAACAAACGTAAAATTGACACTGACCTCGACCGCAGCCCGGGCAATATCACCTGGACCGATGACGGCGATGAACTGTATGTTCAATACGTTGATGAAGGAAAAGGAAAAGTTGCCCTTGTTTCGCTGGACGGAGACGTCAACGACCTTATTGACAATGTGGGCGGCACCTCTATCGGGCGGCCCTACAGCAGTGGATCGTACTCCGTAGCTGACGACGGCACCATCGCCTACACTTTCTCGCGGCCTACCTATCCCGCTGATGTTGCCGTGACCAACAGTGATACGGAATCAAATCGCATCACCCAGTTGAATGAGGATTTATTTAGCCACAAAACGCCGGGACAAGTTGAAGAAATTTGGTACGAGTCATCGCACGATGGCAAAGAAATTCAGGGCTGGATTGTAAAGCCGCCGAACTTTGATCCGGACAAAGCCTATCCGCTCGTTCTGGAAATTCACGGCGGCCCCTTTGCCAGTTACGGTCCGCACTTTTCGGCAGAAGTGCAGCTGTACGCCTCGGCCGGCTACGTGGTATTGTACACCAATCCGCGGGGCAGCACCAGCTACGGCAAAGCATTTGGCAATGAAATTCACCACGACTACCCCGGCAATGATTACGATGATTTAATGAGCGGCGTGGATGCGGTGATTGAGAAAGGCTACGTGGATAAAGATAGCTTGTACGTTACCGGCGGCAGCGGCGGGGGCGTGCTGAGTGCCTGGATTGTGGGCAAGACTGATCGCTTTAAGGCAGCCGTGGTAGCCAAGCCGGTTATTAACTGGTATAGCTTTGTGCTGACCGCTGATTTCCCCGCAACTTTTTATAAAAACTGGTTCCCGGGCTTGCCGTGGAACCATCGCGATGAGTACATGGATCGTTCCCCCATCTCCCTGGCGGGAAATGTAAATACGCCAACCATGCTGCTGACCGGCGAAGAGGATTATCGCACGCCGATTTGGGAAACCGAGCAGTTCTACACGGCGCTTAAATTAGAAAAAGTAGAAACCGTGATGGTGCGCATCCCCGGCTCGGGCCACGGTCTTGCCGGCCGGCCCAGTAATCTAATGAGCAAAGTGGCGCATATTCTTAAGTGGTTTGAAATGCATTAGTTTTTTGCCGCAGATTAGCACGGATTAAAACAGACATGTAGAGCGAAGTGGTACTTCGCTCAAGAATTTGGCCCAAGCATCCCACAGCTTAAGTTGGTTTTTTAACCACAAATTTGCACAGATTTTAAACGGACTTTGGTAGAGCGATTTGTTTGAATCGTTCTATGACAGAAATAGCGCTGCATACCATTCATTTCACCGTCAACGTGCCTTTCATGCCGGCGGTAAAGTGTCCGGGAAAGGTACAAATGTAATCGTAGGCGCCTTGCTCATCCGGGGCGTTGAAGGTGATAGACTGGGTTTCGCCGTCGCCCACCAAACCCGTGTCGATGATTACCTGATCTTCCATATCGGGTGATATATAG
>Ga0136598_1000456_pt1 | contig 19574 bp, 19 predicted proteins | sample AntRauTorcE11899_FD_104790 | JGI IMG/M metagenome (GOLD analysis project Ga0136598, IMG submission 104790) | Saline lake microbial communities from Rauer Islands, Antarctica - Metagenome Torckler E11 #899 | ecosystem: Environmental > Aquatic > Non-marine Saline and Alkaline > Saline | place... | reverse complement strand
TGTCGCCTTCGTCATCCGGCCAGGTAGCCAGATCATTGACCGTCAGATCCAGCGGAGTAATGCGGAACTCCGCCATTTCGTCCTGTGTGAAGTCCCGGAACAGTAACTCGCCACCGTCGACAGAAATATGACTGAAGTAGAGATTCAATGGTTCGGATGACTGGTCATCAGGCTGCTGATCAGGATCAGACGATTCTGCCGGAGGATTGGCATTGCGCCAGTCCCGGGCATAATTCACCGAGTAGTCCTCCAGAAGATCCACCCGTATATCCGGTTCGGTCAGGCGGATATCCTGAAATCCGATGACGCCAGTCAGCAACTTCAGAAAGCTCACATTCACCTGCAAACGCTCGAAACCGACTACCGGTTCCCCGCTGTCGTCACTTGCCTCGAAGCCTTTGGCATCCAGTGTCAGAGCGAAAGGGTTGGTCTTGATTTCCTCTACCCCGGCCTGCCAGCCCATGGTCTGATCGAGCTGTTCCGGCAGTTGTTTCTGCAACCACCAGGGCAGCAGCAGGAATCCGGCCAATGCGTAAATGGCCAGAAGTACACCCAGACCGATCACAGTATTTCTTGCCAGGTGACTACGTTTTACCTTCTGCTCGCCCACGGGCCACTCCCTATCCGGTGCTGCCAGTTGATATCCTGCCTTCAAGCATAGCGCCGGAGCGCCCTGCTTGTCAGCCAGACCTGACAGAAACCGGCGAACCCGATATGCTCCTCTGTCGTATCAGTCCCTGTAGCCATCAACGGAGAGCGACAGTATGGATATCGGCGATATGCGTCGGGATTTTGAAAGTGAAGGTCTGGATCGTGAGCATCTGGATGATGACCCGGTGATTCAGTTCGAAATCTGGTTCGAAGATGCCCGCAAAGCCGGCCTCCTGGAGCCCAATGCCATGTCCCTGGCCACCACCGGCTCTGATGGTCTGCCTGACCTGCGCACCGTTCTCCTGAAATACTTCGACGACCGGGGCTTCGTGTTCTACACCAACTACGGCAGCCGCAAAGCCCGGGAAATCGACGAAAACCCGCAAGCGGCCTTGCTGTTCCCCTGGATCGGTCTCAACCGGCAGTTACGCATTCAGGGTGCGGTGGAGAAAGTCAGCAAAGCCGAGTCTCTGCGTTATTTCTCATCGCGCCCCAGAGGCAGCCAGATTGGCGCCTGGGTGTCCGAACAAAGCCAGGTGATTACGTCCCGTGGACTTCTGGAGCAGAAGATCAACGAAATGAAACAGAAATTCAGTTCCGGAGAAGTGCCTCTGCCCGATTTCTGGGGCGGCTACCGGGTAGTTCCTGAGCGCATTGAATTCTGGCAGGGCCGGCCGAGCCGACTGCACGACCGTTTCGAATACATAAGGGAAGGCAATGCCTGGACCATCCACCGACTCCAGCCCTGATCGCAAACCGCAGGTCTGGCTGTGCCACCGGCTGGACAACACCGCCGACGCGCCAGACTGGCTTCTGCCCGGCGAACACCAACGGCTGGCGCAACGATCCGACGAGCAGGCCAGCGAGTTTCTCGCCAGCCGCTGGCTGATCCGCCAGGCACTGGCTCACGCCTGTGGTGAGCCGGCCGGCCACTGCCGCCCCGTTAACGGCCGACCGGTGGCCTCCGAACAGCCGCCTGGGGTCCGGTTATCGCTCAGCCACAGCCAGAGGCTCGTTGCCTGCGCCACCCATCGATACGGGGTTGGTATTGATATCGAGCCCGGCGGACGACATTCACAATGGACCCGGGTCGCCAAACGCTGGTTTTCCCCGGTCGAGCAGGAGTGGTTGTTCCGGGCCGACGATCCGTTCCTGTTCCTGCAGGTGTGGACCTTGAAAGAAGCCTGGCTTAAAGCCACCGGAAGGGGCATCGCCGGCAACCTGAAAACCCTGGAAGTCAGGAAGAATTTCGAACTCTACGGCGACCAGCCCGACCGCGAATGGGCCACCTGCTGTTGCTACGTGGAAGGCTTTCTGGTCACGGTTGTCTATCAGGTGCCGGAGACACAGGATCCGGGGGTATGGCCGGCCATTACCCTGCTTGAGCCGCCACCGGACAATTACAGCCTGATTCACACACAAGCTCTGGATGTCGATTGGGAACCGCTGTTTCATCGTGTCATTCGGGCTAAACGCTAACGTCAGCGAGTAGATTGATGAACCCACAAACGCCACAACGATGCCCATGGTGCGGCACCGATCCACTGTACGTGCACTACCACGACACCGTCTGGGGCCGCCCGGAATACAACGATCTCGCCCTGTTCGAAAAACTCTGCCTGGATGGCCAACAGGCCGGGTTGAGCTGGCTCACTATCCTGCGCAAACAAGAAAACTACCGGGCCGCCTACGCCAGCTTTGACCCCAAGCGCATTGCCCGCTTTGATGACGACGATATCGCCCGATTACTCGAAAACCCCGGCATTATCCGGAACCGCCTGAAAGTAAAGTCCATCATTAAAAACGCCCGGGCCTATCTGACGCTGCAGGAGCAGGGTACCGATTTTTCTTCGTTTCTCTGGGCATTTGTCGGCGGCAAGCCGATCCAGAATCACTGGCGCACCTTCGAAGAGGTACCTGTTACCACCCCCGAGTCCGTCGCCATGTCCCAAGCCCTGAAAATAGCCGGATTCAATTTTGTGGGGCCAACCATCGTTTACGCGTTCATGCAGGCCACCGGCATGGTCAATGACCATCTGATAACCTGTCCGGCGCATCAGGAATGCTTCGAACTCTCGCAATGATCCTGTCTGCACGGTCAAGCGTAAGTTCCCTGTAACGCAACAACGGGAGCTTTGACGTGCGCATAACCCTCGATGAACTGAGAAAGCTGGAACATCCGGTCATTGATCTGCTGGAGATCATTTCACTGGAAGGACAACAATACATAGCCCGACTTGACGGGCCAGAGGGCCTGAAGCTGCTTTCAGATAAGAATGGCCAGACCCGCCTGTTCCGGAGTGCCTGGGAGATTCAGGACACACTGGCCACGTTTGATATCAGGGCAACCCAGGTGGTGCATCCTTCGGCTTACCACGAAATGGTCGGTATGGAACCGGCAGACATTGAGCCCATGCGCATACAAATACAGAGGCAACCGTCGTGATTGCTATCGCCCGCCTGGCTGTATTGTTTGGTCTCGCCGGTCTGGTGCCTTTCATTGCCGGCACCGCAGCCCTGTTTTTGATGCCATACCGCAGCGTGGCCATTCTGGCCTGGTTCTATATCTACAGCGCAGGCATCTTGGCCTTTATGGGCGGCATTTACTGGACAATCGCCCTGCAACTGGAAAACCGGTCCTATCCACAGTCACCTTTGGTGTGCATGCTGCTCAGCCAGGCCTTTTTCGTTACCGCAGGTGTTGGCCTGCTGTTACAGACGCCTCAAAAAATTGTGGTCTATTCAGTCGGGTACTTAATGCTGTATTTGGTGGATGCGCGCTGGATGCGGCATTACTGGCCGGGCTGGTATCTGAAATTGCGTCTGGGGCTGACGCTGACCGTACTGACCTGTCAACTGGCGGCGGGAGCGTGGTTTTATCTGATTCACAACGCCTGAGGAAAGCGCGAAAGGCGGAGCAACCCGGGCCTGATAAAGCCCGGGTTGCCTTTCCGGCGAGATCAACTGGTTTCGGAAGCCGCCACAATGGCATATTCGTGATTGTGCGGTTCAATCAAGGCACCGTGCAGAGCAACGACGGTCTTGTTGTAATCGTCTTCATCAATCACAAACTGAATGTCCACCTGGCGCATGCACTGGTGAATGGCCAGCACGCTGATATCTTCATCAGCCAGCGCTTTCACTGACCGCGCCAGAATACCCGGCACCTTCATGTCGCTGCCACAGGCCGACACCAGGGCCACCTTGCGAGTGCTCACTTCGCCGTTCGGGAACTCTTCTTCCAGTGCTTTCACCACACGCTTCACATGCTTGAGAGTGGTGTCCACATAATGGGTGATGGTGTTGGCGTTGGTGTCCTTGCCCATAAACCGGACCTTGAAGCGGGTCAGCACATCCAGGATCTTGCGATCGGATCCTGGCTCGCCCTGCATGTCCTGGTCAAACACTTCGATGGCGAAGACCCCTTTGGCACCAGCAATAATTTCCACCTGCGGCTTCTCGCTGACGTAATCCGCCGTGATCAGCGTACCCGTGTGTTCCGGTTCAAAGGTATTCATCACCCGCAGCGGGATCTCATCCTGGCGCAGGCCCTTACCGGCACGCGGGTGAATGGCTTCCATACCCAGGTTGGACAGCTGGTCCGCGATGTCGTAGTTGGTGCGGCCAAGCGGCACCACCTTGTCCTCGCCAACCACCTTCGGGTCGGCCGAGCTCAGGTGATATTCTTTGTGGATAATCGCTTCGCGGGCGTTGGTGATCACCGCCACGCGGCTGAACGTCATCTCACTGTAGCCCCGGTCGAAGGTGCGCATCAGCCCTTCCCGGCACTGAGCATAGCCGGTCACAATCGGCAGCTCGCGAGTCAGATCCACGCTGTCGAAGGCTTGTTGCAGCTTTTCATCCAACGGCAGAAGTTCAGCATCACGCCAGCCAGTCAGATCCACGAAACGGGCATTGATGCCCTCCTGCTGGAGCTTGAGCGCAGTGTTAAAGGCGCTGTGCGCCTCACCAATACCCGCCAGCATTTCACGAACGGTCAGCAGATGCTCTTCCAGCTGGAACTGGCCATAGGAGCACAGGCGCTGCAAATCGATCAGGCAGCCCCGAACGCCTTCGATGCGGTCGGTGATGAACTGGTCGGCCTGCTGTTTGAGCATGGGATCTTCAAACAGGTTGCCGTTGAGGTCGGTCAGAAACTTGACCAACTTGGTGAGATCGTCGCCCCAGGCCCAGTCTGATTCGGCATCGGCAAACAGGGCATAAACGCCAGGCTCACCGGTTTTCTTGTGTTCCAGCAATTCATCGGTAACGCCGCCATAGGCCGACACTACAAAAATACGCTGGTAAAGGTCGCCTTTCTCGCGATTGCCAACAATGATGTTGTCGCGGACGGCCTCGTAGTTACTCATTGAAGTACCGCCGATTTTTTCGACAGTATGTTGTGCCGTAGTCATGTTTTTGCCTTTGCTGTCCTGCAGAATGAATATCCAGTCATCAGTATAGGCGTCTTACGACGCCTCGCTGACACCTTCCTGCATGATTTCGTCGACACATTCGCCCAGGATTTTCGCCCCCAGGCGCAGATCGTCTTCGCTGGTGGTCAGCGGCATCAGACACTTGATCACTTCATCGTTCGGACCACTGGTCTCGATGATCAGGCCTTTTTCGAAAGCACGCTTGGTAATCGGATCGGTCAGATCGGCGTGGGTAGCAGAGATACCACGCATCATGCCACGACCTTTCAGGCGGAACTCGCCCGGATACTTGTCACAAATTGCTTGCAGGGCATCGCCCAGCACTTTCGACTTGGCCTTCACTTCGTTGGCGAAGGCGTCGTCTTTCCAGTAAGTCTCAACGGCGGCGCGGGCTGTCACGAACGCCATGTTGTTGCCCCGGAAGGTACCGTTGTGCTCGCCAGACGCCCACACGTCAAGCTCCGGCTTGAACAGCACCAGCGCCATCGGCAGACCATAGACGCTCAGAGACTTGGACACAGTCACGATGTCCGGCTTGATACCGGCAAACTCGAAACTGAAGAAATCGCCCGTGCGACCATTACCGGCCTGAATGTCATCAACAATCAGCAGGATATCGTGCTTCTTGCACAGATCGGACAGGCCTTTGAGCCACTCGGCACGGGCCGCATTCAGACCACCTTCGCCCTGAATGGCTTCGACAATGACCGCAGCCGGCAGTTCAACACCGGATGAGCTGTCAGACAGCACCTTGTCCATGATCTTCAGGGTATCAACGTCTTCGCCCAGATAGCCGTCGTAAAACAGGAAATCCACGCCGGTCAGCGGCAGACCAACACCGCCACGGTGATGCTCGTTACCGGTCGCTGCAACCGCGCCGGTGGTTACACCGTGAAAACCGTTGGAGAAAGAAATGATGTTGGTCCGGCCCTTCACCTTGCGGGCCAGCTTCATGGCCGCTTCCACACAGTTGGTACCGGTGGGGCCAGTGAACTGCATTTTGTAGTTCAGGCCACGGGGCTCAAGAATGTGTTTCTTGTAGGATTCCATGAAGTCGTGCTTGGCCGTGGTAAACAGATCCAGGCCCTGACTTACGCCGTCTGCTTCGATGTACTCAAGCAGGGCTTTTTTCAGGATGTCGTTGTTGTGGCCATAATTCAGGGAAGCGGCGCCGGCCAGAAAATCGAGATATTCCTTGCCATCTTCGGTGTACAGGTGCGCGTTCTTGGCACGATTGAAAATCACCGGAAAGGCACGGGAATAAACACGTACTTCAGATTCGGTCGACTTGAAAATTTCCATGGTCTTGCCTCTTAGCATATCAGGTTCGAGGTAGATGCGCGGGGAGCCTGCTGGTGTCGTAATAAGGGGTCGCAACAAGCCCGCCGTGCGTTGGTTAAAGCCTTGATGGCAGGCCCTCCTCGGTGGGCCTGCCGGCTAGTCCAAATCACAGCTGGTCACGTGGGAACGTGTACCGGGGGCTTTCAGACAGACTTCGTGAAGGGCCCGATGCGCAGCAGGAACTCAGGATCGTGCTGCCCACCAAAGTGAGTCTCTTTCTCGAAGTGCTCGTGGTAGGTGAGCTCGGCTCCCATGTCACGGGCGAAAGAACGGAACAGCGCCCAGGAAGCTTCGTTGTCTTCAGTAATGGTGGTTTCCATGTGCGTAACATCTTTGCACGCATCGCGGGCCACGATTTCTTTCAGCATCCGCTTCGCCAGGCCCTGGCCACGACCTTTCTCGTGAACCGCCACCTGCCAGACAAACACGGTCTCGGGCTGTTGGGGAGGGATGTAGCCGGAAATGAAGCCGACCAGATCGCCGTCCATCTCCGCGGCCACGCCGGTTTCGGCAAAGTGGCTGCACTGCAGGAGGTTGCAGTAAATAGAATTGGGGTCCAGCGGCGGGCATTCCGCGACCAGCTGGTAAAGTCTGTAGCCATCATCTTTCACTGGTGTGCGAAGTTTGATGGCGGTGGTATTCGAGCCTTCTGATGACATATTGATCAACTCGCTGCCTAAAGTTGGTAAGAAATTATATAGACCACGAAATATATTTCAAGTTGAGGCAGAACCGGTAGCGACACCGGCCTCATCCTCACACCATCAGAATAGACCAGAACAGAGCCGTCGTCAGGGCCTGATGCGTCAAATACCCGCAGGAAATACCACCTGCCCGGAATCCAGGGATGTTCCGAAGATAAGCCGCTGGCGGTAGGACTCCGCAGCATCGGAACCATCCGGCCAGATCTGGTCAAAACGACTCAGCCAGGCGGCATGGTCAAAGTCCACCGGCAACAGGGAAACTGCCACTTCTGCTACCCTCCGGCTCGCCACGGGCGCCACAAGCGGCCGGGAATGAGCGATCCTGGTAATCAGGCCACGCCGGTCGCGGGCCAGATTACCCATGCCTGCAGAGCCGTTATTAACGACAGCTTTAGGGTCTCCGTCCAGCTCGCCATGCCACAGAACCGGCAGGCAGGTATGGGTGCAGGCAATGACATCGGCACCCGTCTGACGAAACCATCCGGCCACCACCGAATTACTTTCGGCACTAAAGGATTCATGGGCCAGTCCCCAACCGGCGAGCGATTCCGGGTCACCATGCAACACCAGAATCTTTAGGCCTCCAAACATCAGGCACCGGTACCGGGGTAAAGTCGCCAATCGGGTCAGAATGTCTGCGTGGTTTTCAGCGCTGGCCTGCAAACGCGCCATAATCCGATTGGAGCGCTCAACCACACCGTGATCCACAAAATCAGGATACGCACAACCACACCCCGCCCCGTCGCTCGGCACCGCCAGTTCATACTCGACGTTACCAAGACTGGCGGTATACCGGAGCACCCGACGATTGATCTCCCGGAACAACTCATCACTGGCGTTGAACCAGTTGAAGTCGCCATTGAACACCAGCCGCACCCGGCGCCCAAGCTGTTCTTCGGCCCCCGCCATGCGCTCAATCTCATCCAGCGCTTCCGGGTTACCATAGAGCCCACCGATGACATAGAGCACATCTTCGGCCACCGGCTCAGACTCTCGACACAGAACATCCGGGTTATAGCGATACGCCAGCGGGCAACTGCGACCTTCGGTCATATCAGACGCACCTCACGCTTCGCCGGCCGCCAGGGAGCGCCCGGCAAACCGTCGTAATGCCAGCGGCAGGAAAAACCCACCAGTGCAAATCAAAAAGCCCCAGGCATTCACACCCAAAAGCATCGAGTAATTGCCTTCCCCGATGGCCCAGCTGTCCGGGATCCAGCCAACCGCCAACAGAACGCCCAGCCCAAGACCGGTCCAGAAGCTCAAGTGAAAACTCCAGGGTGACCAACGAGTAAAACCATAAAACAGAAACACCGGCGCCAGGCCCATCACCATGGTGCCGGAGATGGTGGTCGCCTTGAGAATATCCGTGCCCGCAAACATGGGCAGGTTGCCCAGCAGCGCAAAGACAATCATCACCACCGCACCCACACGCATGCTGGGCAGGCGCTCGCCCAGCTTGCCCGCCAGCCGGGGCAGATCCACCGCCAGGGACTTGGCCAGGGAGGTAAAGGTGGAATCCAGCGTGGAGCCGGCCGAGGTCATCATCACCACACTCATGAAGAACAGCGCCGCCAGCCCCAGGGACTGACCCACCGCCGCCGGTGCGTTGCCCATGGCATCAATGCCGTTCAGGCGCGCATGTACACCCACCAGGCTGAAGATAAACACCGCGACAAAACCCAGCAGCCCAGCCACCACGAAGCTTCTGAGCATGGTCTTTTCCTTGTTCACAAAGCCCCGGTCGGTGAGCACCGGATCGTGGAACGGATAACTGAACAGCTGCAGCAGCGCCACCAGCAACAAATCAAACCCGGCGTCCAACCGGAACTCGCCGTTGGTCAGGAGTGCGCTTGTGTCGTTGGCCGGCACTACCAGAAACAGCACCGCGCCGACAAAGAACACAAACACAAAGGCCTGGATGACATCGGTAAAGATCGACGATCGCAGCCCGCCCTTCAGGCTGTAGGCCAGGGTGAAGGCGGTAAACAGCATGGCTGCAGCGTAGTACTCCCACTCACCAGGCAGGCCAAAGTAGCCGCCCACCACGGCGGTGTTGCTCCACACCTCGTTGTACAGCCGGATCAGAATCGCCGCCGCAAACGCCAGACTGGCCAGCCGCCCGAACCGGGAGGTGAGAAACTCCTGCAAGCTCCGGGCGCCGGTCTGGGTGCGAATCAGATAAATCACGTAACCCGCCACCGGAATCGACAGCCAGTAACTGGCATAGGCCAGCCCACCGGTCACCCCGTAGGCGGCGCCCAAATTGGCGGCGTTGGTCACCGACTTGGCAAAAATCCAGCTGATGAAAATACTGGCCGTCAGTGACCACTGACCCACCGGATTCCCCTGGTCATCCGCGCCTTTGTAAAAGGAATTCGCGTTCCGGCTCTTGGGCGACAACACATACATCACCACGCCGTAAACGAGGAGAAACCCCCAAAATAAAAACCCTTCCGAAAAGCTCATAGGTATCCAATATCCTTACTATCCAGAGTGCGAATCGCACGACCTTTTCCGCGGTCTGTGGGGTGGTGCAAGATTTCCCGCCGGAAAAAGATGTCTGAGCGCAGCGAGTTATTTTTCCAAGGGCAATCTTGCACCACCCCGCAGGCCGCCAAACGAAGCCACCAGTCCTGCGGGAGCAGCGTAACCCTAGGGTGCCGAACAACTCGCCCCGAACCGGTAACAGGCAAAACACCGGTGGTGCCGCAGCATGATGCGCTCGTCCATGCTTTCGGCCAGGGTACCGCCCAGATCGTACTGCGGGTCGTCATCCACCAGGGTGCAGGCATACACCCGCACCTGATCACCCTTCTTCACCAGCATGCGGGTATAGGTACACATGAAATGCGAGCGGGACTCCTGGGTCGGGTACTTCTCCATGCAGGTTTCAGTGATCTCCGGGCTGCCGTCTTCCGAGCCCGGCGTACCCAGGTCCGGGAAGGCAGTGAACGACAGGTCCTCGGGAATCTGCCACTCCCGGAGAATGGCCCGGAAAGCCGCTTCCACGGCGTGCGGATCTTCATCCGGGTCGGTCTGCCGCGCAATGGACACGTGAAAGCCCTGGTTGATCAGCCAGCGGATGCCATCCAGCGCCTGATCAAAACTGCCTTCGCCCCGGTCCTTGTCATGGCGGGCGCGGTCCGGGAAGTCCAGGCTCACCCGGAAATGGATCGGGAAGGGATTGTCCAGCAAGGGCAACACCTGGTGTTCCCGCTTGTGCAGGGGCTCGGTGGCGTTGGTGAGCACGAAACAGGGCCGGTGCTGGCTGGCGTAATCCAGGATGTTGACGAAATCCCGGATCACAAAGGGTTCACCGCCGGTGAACGAGAACTGCTCCACGCCCATGTCCAGCGCTTCGTGGATGAAGGGTTTGACGTCACTGAGCTTCATGCCCGGAATGCGGCCATCGCCCGGGTGAGAACCTTCCAGGCAGAAGGGGCAGGCCAGGTTGCAGGCGGTGCCGGTGTGAATCCACAGCTCTTTGAGCTTGTCCGCATCAATGTAACCGCGCGGGTCGCCGTTGCGGGTGTGGGTCCAGCTGTCCCGGGCCCGGGGTTCGAGTACTTCAACAGCGGGAATGCGGTTTTTGCGTTCCGCTCTTGTCTCGGTCAGGGGCATGGTGGCTCCTTGGTGATTGCCGTTATTTCAAACTCTGACACAGCCTTGGCTGGTTTGTTACATCGTTTTACTCCGGGTTGGCAGCCTCGCGCTTACCCCGACGCCAGCTGTGGAGCTTCTCCAGCATTCTCAAAGCGGCGCCCGGCGCGTGGGCTTTTTTCCACTCACCGGCGGCAAATTTGGCCGACTCGTTCCAGGTCGGGTAGGGGTGGATGGTGCCCAGAATCTTGTTCAGGCCCAGGCCGTGTTTCATGGCCAGGGTAAATTCCGCCAGGATTTCACCGCCGTGGGCACCGACCACCACCGCGCCCAGGATTTTATCCTTGCCCGGCGGGGTCAGCACCTTGATAAAGCCCTGCTCTTCGCTCTCGGCAATGGCGCGGTCCAGGTCATCCAGCCCGTACCGGGTCACTTCGTAGGCGATGCCCTTTTCCTTCGCCTCCGCCTCACTCAGCCCCACCCGGGCCACTTCCGGCGAGGTGAAGGTGACCCAGGGCATCACCCGGTAATCCACGCGAAAGCGCTTGAACTGGCCAAACAGACCATTCACCGCCGCGTACCAGGCCTGGTGGGCCGCTGCGTGGGTGAACTGGTAGGGTCCGGCGACATCGCCGCAGGCGAACACGTTCGGGTAGCGCAGGCTCATATCCGGTTCTACCGGCACCGTGCCGTTGGGCAGGGTTTCGACACCGATTTCATCCAGCCCCAAATTTTCGGTATTGGCCGCGCGGCCAACGGCCACAAGGACTTCATCGAAGGGAATACGTACCTGCTTGCCGTTATGGTCACAGTAGGCCACCTTCTCGCCCTCTTCGATACTGAAACCGGTGGCCGCGTGATTCAGCCGGACATCTATGCCATCGGCCTGGAACTGCTTGAGAATCAACGCCGACACATCGGCATCTTCCTTGGCCAGCAAGCGGTCACCCCGCTCCACCTGAATCACCTGGCTATCCAGCCGGGCAAAGGCGTGGGCCAGCTCGGAGCCAATCGGTCCGCCGCCCAGCACCAGCAGGCGCTTGGGTTGCTCCCGCAGTTGCCAGAGGTTGTCGGAGGTCAGCGGCTGCATGTCCTCAAGACCTGGAATCGGTGGCACCGCCGGCTTGCCACCGGTGGCCACGACAATACTGCGGGCGGTCAATCGCCGGGTGCCGCCGTCGTTCAGGCGTACCTGTAGCTCCCAGCGCGAGACAAAACTTGCCTCGCCGGCAATGCATTCCACGCCCAGCTGCTCGTAACGCTCGGGCGAATCGTGGGGTTCGACTTTTTTGATGACGCTCTGCACCCGCTCCATGATGGTTTTGAACGACCCTTTCACCGGCACCGACTCCAGGCCGTAGCGGTTGGCGTGGCGCAGGGTATCGGCGGCCTTGGCGCTGCGTATCAACGCCTTGGAAGGCACGCAGCCGGTGTTCAGGCAATCACCCCATCTGGTCTTTCTCGATCAACGCCACTTTCGCCTTTACCGCCGCGGCAATGTAGGCCGACACCAGCCCGGCCGAACCACCACCGATCACCAGCAGGTTGTAATCAAAGTGGTCCGGCTTCTGCCAGCCGGCATACACCCGCCGGCGGCGCAGAAAGCCCACCACGAACTTGGCGATCAGCGGGAACAGGCCCAACAGGGCAAAAGACAACAGCAAGTCCGCCGAGACAATGTCAGAGGTGGACTGAATCTGTGCCAGCTGGGTGCCGGCGTTTACGAATACAAAGGTGCCCGGCAGCATGGCCACCCAGCTCACAAGGGCGTAGGTGCGCAGCTTCATGCTGGTCAGCCCCAGGGCCAGATTGATCAGGAAGAAGGGAAACACCGGCACCAGGCGCAGGGTGGCCAGGTAAAAGGCACCGTCCTTTTCGATGCCCCGGTCGATTTTGGCAATCGTGTCTTTGTACTTTGCCCTGAGCGTGTCCCGCAATAGGAACCGGGCCACCAGGAACGCCAGCGAGGCACCGATGGTGGAGGCAACGGAGACCGCGGCCAGGCCATAAAAATTGCCGAAAAAAGCGCCGCCGGCAAGCGTCATGATGGTGGCTCCCGGCAATGACAGGGCGGTGACCACCACGTACAGTGCGGCGTAGCCGGTGACCGCCAGCACCAGATTCTGCTCAATCCACCGCGCCACCGATGCCTGGTGCGCCTGCAGGTTTTCCAGGGTGAGAACATTGTGGCCGCCCAACCCCAGGAAAAGTGCGACGATAACGGCAATCGCTCCCAGAAGTATCAACTTGTTTCGATTCATGTTCCTGCCTTTTTATCGGGATGCTTCCTGTGTTGCTGGTACTGACACGGGTAACCGACGGATGTTACACAAATACCATCAACTCTTCTTAGCACTTGATCAGGACCAAAGCACGACTGTTCTGGAAAGATACGGTCTGGGATACTGCCATGGCGCACTGGTGTCGCGTATGCTCACCCAAGACTGATAAAACAGAGGATTGGCATGCTCCTGAACTGGCTATCCCGGCATCTGGCCGCCTATCTTTCCAAACAAGTCACCCAACGCTCGGTTCGCACCTCGACCTGGCAAGCCCTCCAGGATTCCCTCAAGCCTGGCGATGTGCTGCTGGTGGAGGGCAACACCCGGATCAGCACGGCGATCAAATACCTGACTCAGTCTACCTGGTCCCACGCGGCCCTGTATCTGGGGCCAGAAGCAGGCCTTGGTACCAGCGAAAGCGGCGAACCCCAGGTACTGATTGAAGCGGACCTGGAGGAAGGCATACGGCCACTGCCACTGTCATTCTACCGACACACCCATACCCGTATCTGTCGGCCAGTGGGGCTCAGCGACAATGATATTGAGAAAATCACGGCCTATTCCATCAGCCGACTCGGCCATCAATACGACCTGAAGAACGTATGGGACCTGGCCCGTTACCTGTGGCCCACCCCGCCCGTGCCCTCCCGCTACCGACGCTCGCTGCTGGAAATGGGCAGTGGCGATCCCACCCGAGCCATCTGCTCCACCTTCATTGCCGAGGCCTTCCAGCTGCTGCGTTACCCCATCCTGCCCATCATGGTCGATGGCCCGGAATACGATCCCGACAGTGACTGGCAACGAAAGGAGGCTTTCCGCACGCGCCACCACTCGCTGTTCGCACCCCGGGATTTTGATGCCTCGCCCTATTTTGACGTGATCAAGCCGACACTGGAGCAGGGTTTTGATTATCGTCAATTTCAGTGGATTGATTCAGACACATGAATGATCTGGATGTTACCAGGCCAATCAACTAAAATTCTTGAGCAATCGCTAAAGAACAAAGGGCCAGACCATGGAAACATCTCAGGCAAACGATTCGGAACAGCAGCTGATCGAAAAACTCAAGGAAAGAGATCCGGCCAGCTATCATCTGGCCGTCAGGACTTATTCCCCGGGCATGCTGGCGGTGGCCCGTTTTTATCTGGACCCATCCACCGCCGAAGAAGTGGTTCAGGACTGCTGGGTTACGGTGATTGATGCCATCGAGAAATTCGAAGGGCGCTCCGGCCTGAAAACCTGGCTGCACCGCATCGTGGCCAACCGCTGCAAGAACAAACTGCGTTCAACAAAACGCGAGATCTCCACGGATTTCCAGGAGCAGCTGGACCCGGACCTGGCCGACCGATTCAACGCCTCCGGCCGCTGGCACACGCCGCCCAAGCTGCGCTTTGAAGAAACCGCTGAGTCGCTGCTGGAGAACGGTGCCCTCGGTGACTGCCTGGACAAACACCTGAGCAAGCTTCCCGAAACCCAGCGCAGCGCCCTGATGCTGTACGAGGCCCATCAACATAAATCCGCCGATGTCTGTAACATTCTGGATGTAAACGCCTCTAACCTGCGTGTACTCTTGCATCGTGCAAGGCAGAAAATATTCCTGATGGTCGAACACTTCCAGGAGACCGGCGAATGCTGATGTGTAAGGACCTGGCGGGCATCGCCAGTGATTATATCGACGGGGAACTGAGCACCGCACAAAACCTGTCGGTGAAGTTCCATCTGATGATGTGCAACGATTGCCGTACGTTTATCGGCAATCTTCGAATGAGCACCGAACTCATGCAGGCCCGCAGTGGCAAGGTTCCGAACGAACAGTTTATTCAGGAAATCGACCGGCGGGTCAGCGAGGCACTGGAACAGAAAAAAGGCCGCCCAACAGACTCCGATTAAACCGTCTCCACGACCTCATCACGAGGCGCAGGCTTGCCAAACAGAAAGCCCTGCAGCTCGTCACAGCCCGCCCCGATCAGCCAGGTGGCCTGGGCTTCGATCTCCACACCCTCGGCAATCACCTCACACTCCAGATTGTGGGCCATGTTGATGATACTGCGGCAAAGGGCGGCATCCTGGTGATTGTCCGGCAGGCCCGTCACAAAGGCCCGGTCGATCTTGATGCGCGAAACCGGCAGCATTTTCAGATAGGCAAGCGAGGAGTAGCCAGTGCCGAAATCGTCGATGGCCACCAGTAACCCCTGCGCCCGAAACTGGCGCAAGGTGGAGAGCGCACAATCGACGTTTTCCATCAATGCAGTTTCGGTGATTTCCAGCTCCAGCTGCCCGGCCTCCACCCGATAGCGGTGGAGCAGTTCGGCAATCCGCTGGCTCAGATTCGGATCATTGAGCTGCACGGCCGAGACATTGACCGCCACACGCCCCTCGAACCCTTCAGCGGCCCAGCGTGACAGTTGTGCCACCGACTGCTCCAGAACCCAGTCACCAAGCGCGCCTATCAGGCCGGTTTCCTCGGCCAGGGGGATGAATTCTCCGGGGGAGACAAACCCCTGGTCCGGGTGTTGCCAGCGAAGCAGGGCTTCATAGCCGATGATTCGACGGGCGTCGTCCAGCTGGGGCTGGTAATAAAGTTCAAACTGCTTGCGCTCAACCGCGAGTTTGAGGTCGCGCACCAGATTCTGGCGGCGCTGTACCTGTTCCCCCAGCTCCGAGGCAAAGAACTGCACCTGCGTACCGGAGGATTTTTTCGCCCGGTGCATGGCGATTTCCGCATGACTGAGCAGTGTTTTGGCATCCTGCCCGTCCAGGGGCGCCACCGCCACACCGGCGCTGAATTCGCACTCATGGGGGTGGCCGTCAATGACCACGGGCGCTTCACAAGCCTCGATAATTTTCGAGATTCGGGTTTCCAGGGGTTCGTGATCCGTACCCTGAACCAGCAGCCCGAATACATCGCCGCCCAACCGGGCAACGTGGCCATGATCCGTGCTGAAACCCGCCAGCCTGCGGGCCACTTCCTGCAATACCCGATCACCGGTATCGTGGCCAGCCAGACCGTTGAGGGTCTGGAAATCATTCAGCCCCATGACCAACAGCGCCTCCGCCGGCGGATGTTGGGCTATTGGTAGCTGAAAGAACCGATCCAGTTGTTCTTCAAACAGGTTTCGATTGGCCAGACCGGTCAGTTGATCGTACAGGGTCCGGATTTCCAACTCCTGCTCGGTCTGGCGCAGGGACTGGGTGCGCTCATCCAGCAGCTGATCCAGCTCACTATTCAGTTCCTGCAAACGGGAGAGGTAGGAGGCATTGCGACGAAGCAGGCCGTTGAACGCCGATTCCACTTCGCCAAACTCATCACACCGTTCCGGGCCCCTGACGTATTGAAGCGGGTGTTCGGCATCGTCGCCGGCCAGGCTGATCCTGCCCCGCAATCGCAACAGTGGCGACAGCATCATCCGGTCCACCACTGCCATGGTAACCAGGGTGACAAAAACGGCGATCAACAGCGAAAGCCCCAGAATCCGGAAAACAAAAGCCACCAGTTCGCCCGGGATTTGACTCACATTGACAAGACCCTGAACCCGGTAGCCTTGCACCAATGTGCCGGATGGCCAAGCCACCGCGAGATGACCGGAATCCGTACGGGCCAGATTCCGCAGACCGCCGCCGGCGGGGCCGGGGTTGCTAATCGCGGCACCGGCGACCAACTGTTTACCGTGACCATCGATCACAACACCTTCAAGGGAACTTTGCGCCATCAAGCGCTGCAGGGAGGTTGCCGACAGGGATTCCGGCTCTACCTGGGTGAGCAGGGTCGTCAAAGCCTGCGCGGCCACATTCACCTGCCGGCGCAACAGGTCTTCTTCATAGTTTCGATAGGAGGGGATCAGTATCACCATTTCGATCAGCAAAATGGCAACAAACGAGGCTGCGGTCAGGTTGCGGCACAGCCGGCATCCGGCAAAACGCTTCCACCAGCCAACCAGTCCGTGGGCTGTCCCCGTTTTTTGTCTGGCCCGCTGGTTTTCATCCGCCAGCCGACCCTGTGTTTCAACGACCGATTTCATGCCTGAACCCCCTGTTGTTCGGAACCTGTCGTTCAAAAATGATACCCAACGGACACTGTGCGTCGCTGTTTGTTACAGAGCAATTTCCAGACATAAAAAAGCCCGCTCGGGGTCACAAGCGGGCAAAGCAACACAACAACGCAACAACGCCGTTACCGGCCTTTAAATGCCTCCTGTTCCTGGCGCATGAATTCGGTCAGCGCCGCCAGCTGCTGGCCATCCCAGTCAAGCGGTTCAGAGGCCATCGGGGCGACCATGCAGATCTGTACCATTTCATCCAGGTACACTTCGTCCTTATCGAAATCCCTCTGGGCCATGGCCACCGAGTGCGGGTAGTCATTTTTGAAAGAGGCGGAATAACCGGCCCCGTCCGCGTGGCAGGTGGCGCAGGACAGGCCGTTGGACGACAGCGTCGTGTCGTTGAACAACTTTTCACCCTGAGCCGCCAGGTTGGCCACATTGCCCTGATACGGGGTGTAACCCTGAGGGCGGCTTACCGCTTCTTTCAGCCTGGCGGAAGTGCCTTCTGCCTCTCCTTCTGCCTCTCCTTCTGCTTGTCCTTCTGCTTCACCTTCGGCCTGGCCCTCCGCTTCTGCCTGACCAGCTTCCGCTTCACCGTGCGCTTCACCCTCGGCCTCACCGTAAGCTTCGCCCTCTGCTTCTCCCTGAGCCGCCTCGGCGGAGGGAATCAAGCTAAATGATGAAGTGTTGCTGTCACTGAAACCGGCCACCGCCACCACCGTCATCATGGGCACTGTGACCATCAGGTTTCGTGACAGTTTCCGCAATAAGTCCTTTCGTTTGTCATCGGCCATATCATCCTCCGATCATCCTGTTTTTATCGAATAAGAGAGCCTTGTGGGCCACTCTCTCTACACCGACACCCGGACCCATCAATTGTTACAGGCAACAGCTTCTCGCTTTACCTCAGACTAATCGGCTTTCCGGGCCCAGTGACGCAAAGTGGAGGGGTTAACGCCAAAATCAGCATCCACCTGCAGCCCGGCCTGCTCGGCCAGCATGCCGATAATCGCCATGTGATGAACGGTGTGACTGGCAAGAAACGCCAGCTCACGCTCCATGCTGGTCAGCACCGTTTGATAATGGCCGCCACTGTTGTGCTGCATGGCCAGTGGCGCACCTCGAGAGGGCTGTACACTGTTATCCGAAAAGCTTCGGACGATTCGATTCAGGCATTGGTGGGCGGCCTGCCGGTCCGTTTCCAGGGTTTCGTCTCTCTGGCGATCCTCGTAATCCAGTACCTTGTGTTCACCGACCGCCGTCAGAAACGTCAGATAGTGGTCAATGATGTGCCGCACATGCTTACCGATGCTGTGCTGGCTGCGGGCTCCGAATGCCTGGCCGTACAGGTGTTCTTCCTCAAGGTCATCCAGGAAGTCGACCAGTTGGCCAAGGGCATGGATGTTTTCTTCAGACATCAGGCCAAAACCGTCTTCAACGTTCCATTCTGGCGATGTCATTGTGGCCACCTCTTTTCATGGTTCGCCACAGGACTACCGTGGCTGCCTCAAGGTTGTTGGTATCCACCAGCAAACGCTCCCGGCTTTCCAGCCACCCGACCAGACGAGCGAACGAAGCGGCATCCAGAGAACGGCCGCCGGAACAACAGCAGGCGGGAATCAGATACTGAAGCGCATCACTGACCGAAACCGGGCATACGCCATCGGTCACGTCTACCGAGGCCGGTGCAGGAATCAGGAGAGCGGGCACGGAGGGCAGGGTTGTTTGCCCTTCGGCTATCGAAAGGGGGCGCAGAAGGTCATCCGGCCCCAGTAACACACCACGAGCGGATGCGGTATTCAGGTGCTCCGCTACTCTGTTTATCAGGCCGTTTGCCAGACCGTTTGCCAGACCGTTTGTCAGACCATCTGTCAGGCCCGCTTTGTCAGGGACAACCAGAATGGCAAAACCGTCGGGATCAGGCGCCATAATCACGCCTGCGTCGATGGCAATATCACCCGCCCCCGGTGCCTCGCGCATCAGGCAGGCGAACAACACATCGGACACTTCCGCCAGCGGCAGTCGTGAAGCAATCACCTGGCCGTCCAGAATCAGGGTAAAACCCGGCGTGTCCCGGACAATATCCAGGCGGGGCAAGGTGTCCTGGCTGCCCTCATCGGCAACTTCAAGAGGCTCCAGCAACGCGAAAAGACGGCTGACCAGCGGAATGCTGTCAGCCTGAACGCGCAACTTCGTACGGCCACATTGCAACACCCTGGACCACCAGGTGACCGGTAACTGCCGGTTTTCTTCGGCAATGGTGAAATCGGCCGGTCCTTCCCGGGACTGCACCAGAAACCGGTTGTTGACCCAGTCACCCAGCGTATTCCAGACATTATTGCGAATGGCCCAGGCATCCGGAGTGTCCGGCATCACCTTGAGTGCGGAATCCACGAGTGTCGAGGCAATGTCATCCGGCCCGGCACCTTCCGTTGCCATCAACCAGATCAGCGAGGCGGTTTCATTCAGGGCGCTGAGATGTCCGAGCCGGGTGTCGTAAACCAGCACCTGATCCTC
>Ga0136598_1000449_pt1 | contig 19758 bp, 28 predicted proteins | sample AntRauTorcE11899_FD_104790 | JGI IMG/M metagenome (GOLD analysis project Ga0136598, IMG submission 104790) | Saline lake microbial communities from Rauer Islands, Antarctica - Metagenome Torckler E11 #899 | ecosystem: Environmental > Aquatic > Non-marine Saline and Alkaline > Saline | place... | reverse complement strand
GCGGTGATGATGGTCTGCGGAATCGAGCGCAGGATAGCGCGCAGTCGGGCAATCTTAGTCAGTGCGGCAGACGTGTCGGCGTCGATGTCAGTCGAGACGGTAGACGGGATGAGCCCATAGGCGTCAGCCAAGTCTTCTGCCTCGCCTCGCGTGGCACCAGCGGCCTCCGCGTTCTCAATAAAGGCATCACGCGCGCGGGTCATTTCTTCGCGCATGGACTCTGACGACGCTCCCGATGCGTCCATCGCCTCGATCAGGTCGAAGGTGGAGCCCGCGATGTCACGCAGGGCGGCGTCGTTTTCGCGCCCCTTCTCGGTCGTCAGATCGAGAGTCGCACCGTTTTCCCCGATGGCCTCGGATGCAGTGTCGAAGGCCGCCTCTAGGCCGGAAAGCGCGGCGCGCTCGGTCAGCGCAACCCCGGCCGCCTCGGACATGAGGCGCATATTTTCGCTGAGCGAGCCGTTGACGTTGATGATCGCCCCGTCAAGCTGGTCGGCTCCATCTGCAATCTCGATCAAGCTGTCGCGGGCCAGGCGCGCCACGTCAGTGTTCACGGCGGCGCTCAGGTCCACGGCGTTGTCAAACGCCAACTTCTCTAGCTCATCGAACGTCAGGCCCGTCTCGCGGCGCAGTTTTTGCAAGTTGAGAGTCGTGTTAGCCGCCGCCTGCTCAATAGCGGCAATCTGCTCGTTGGTCTCGATCAGCGCCTCCTCTTCGGCGAGGCGACGATGTGAGTCTACGAGGCTGTCAGTCCAATTGCCCTGACTTAGCAGTGCGTGGTCGATCTCGGAATTGACTCGCTTGAGTTCGGCAACCAGGTTGTCGGAGCCGAGCCGGTCCAGGGACTCCCAGCCTTCGACCATCTCTCGAATCATCGCAACCTGCTCATCGCCCATGCGTGTAGCAATGGCGAGCGGCACCGCAATGGCGACCAGTGCCGCCGACGCCACGCCTGCGCTCTTGCCGACGCGCCCAAGCCCTGATGCGAGGCGCGGGAAATCTGCCGCGAGGCGCTGAGTTGCGGAGATCGTGTCAAGAATGCGCGGAGTCAGGATTAGGAACCCGCCAGCGGCCAGGGATGCGGCTCCCGTAGCCCCGGTCAGCGCTACGGTCGCCACCTTGACCGGCCGGGGGAGAGCCTGGAACTGGCGCATGAGGTTAGCCGTGTTGTTCGCCAGATCAATGAGAATGCCGCCGCCCTCGGGATCGACCAACGGCTCGGCCAGTTCGGACGCCAGATCGCGCCACGCGGCCTTCACGCGGTCGATAGAGCCCATAAAGGTGTCCTTCACGCCCGCCGCCGCGCCGCCAAAGCGCTCCCGCATTCCTTCGGCCAGAGCGTCCAGTGCCGCCTCCGCATCGAGGGTGCCCGCAGTGATGGACTCTCGAATCTCAGCGCCGGTCATGCCCATCTGGGAGCCTATGATCGTTGCGGCGTCCACGCCTCGGTTGCCGAACTCGCGCAGATCCATCGCAGTAATTTTCGCCGAGGCGGATATCTGCGACATGATTCGCGTCAGTTCCGCGATGTCATTGTTGGAACCACCCATCGCCGCTACGCCGTTCTGGATCGCGTCGAGGTAGGGGATGACCTTCTTGGCCTCGATGCCGAAGCCCAACATCTGCTGCTGCGCCGAGATGAAGACCTGCTTGGCAAACGGCGATGACCGCGCAAACTCATCCAGTTTGTCCATCTGCGCGTTGGCGGCCTCAGCGTCGCCGAGTAGCGTGCCGAGCGCCTTGCGCGTGGTCTGCTGGAGCGTATTGTACTCGATACCCGTCTTGAGCGCTGCGGCACCCAGGGCAGTGACGGCGAGCCCCACACCAGTAAGCGCCGTGCCCGCCGTCGTCCACGCCTCACGGTTGATCTGAGCGCTACGCACCATGCGCCCCGAGACCGTCTGGATCTTCTGGCCGTTCTTGTCGAACTGCGCCGACATCTTATCGCTAGAGTTCGCGGCCTCGGCCATCGAGCGCTTGAAATCCGATACTTCGGCGCGGAGCCGGACTGAAATTGTGCGCTCGGACATTGCTGGCACCTCCAGTCGCGGCTATGGTGGATTTATGAGTGAGCCCAAGAAACGCAAAGAGCCGCGAGACGTCCCCTGGTGGGGATTGGTGATCGCGGCCGTTGTTGTCGTGGGTGGAATATTCCTGGGAGTCATCGCGGCTCAGGGCATCGGTGCTGATCGCGTGCAGGAGATTTGCGAGCTTGCGAACCCGAACAGTCTCGACTGCTAGTTTCCAGACCTGCGCACCACACGCATACGCTCGCCCGGCACCTGAGAGTTGCGTTCCTGCGCCTCCTTGCGCGCCTTGTCCAGCGCCTCGGCTGCGTAGTCGATCTCCATCTTGACCTGAAACTCGCCCATCGCATCCATGCCCGTTGACTCCCACGGCGCGTATCCGGTCTCGGGCGAAATGCTGCCTTCGAGGAACACGTGACCCTCCATGAGGCCACGATTTTTCTCGCTCAGCGCAAAGTATTCGTCGGGGAGGATTGACCACTCCTTCGCCGCCTTGAGCGCGAGGGCTAAGTTGGGCCTCCCCCTGATCCCCTTGGCGAGAAAGGGCGGTCAGGCTCACCCGCCAACGACGACACGGTATTCAGCGCCTCTACCAGCATCGCGTACCAATGTGGCCCGTAAGGTTGATTGACCAGGGTTCGTAGTTGCTCCCGCGAGATCGCGGGCGCCTTCACACGACCGTCAGCATCCAGCACGCGCTCAGACGTGCCCTTCGCCGTCTCAAGTCGCTCAATGGAGTAAGTGAGCGTGGCGAGATCGCGCGCCTCGGAGACCTTCGCCTTCTCTGCGTTGTGCTCTCGGAGCGATTCTTTCCACTCCTCGTGGTGCTTTGCAGTGGCTCCGTCGCCAGGTGCGCGCGGGCGCTGAGGTTCAGGGAACTCCTCCGACAGTTGCTCGCGCACGGGCTCCAGCAGGCGCACAATGGAAAACTCGACCCTCGACGCTTCCCACTTCTCGTGCGCCGCACTCCACCGATCCTCAATGTCGCGCGCAGGATTGATCGTGTCGATGGTACGGCGTCGCGCCTCCCGCTCGGATTCCTCGATCTCGGCGGCGATGGCTTCGAGCTCGTCCGCCGCGCCCTGATTCGCGTAGAACGCCACCTTGCGGCGACGTAGTGTGCCGGTCGTCAGCCATTCGTCGAACGGGTCGAGTTCGCCATTGGCGTCAGGGTCGGGCGTTACAGGTGATTCAGTCATGATGTCTCCACGGGCTAGGTTCCACGGGCGAATGTTTGATGCCCCGAAGGGCTCCCCCGCGCCGCGCCCGTGGGAAGGACGACGCGGGGGAGGGTCTGTGGGCTACGCGGCGGCGACAACCACCTTCTGCGCGGCAGATGTGCCCGAGAACACCAACGGGACGTCGTACACGATGTACTGATCGTCCTCGGCCACCTTGCGGGCGGTGTCGGTCTCTAACTCGATGTAATCGTATTCGTCACCCGTCTCCCACTCGTCAGCGGAGGGCTTAGGTCCGCGACGGATCGCCAACTTGACGGCAGTGCCCTTAGTGCCAAAGGCCGCGAAGGTGGCGTCCTCGGTAGCGTCAACCAACAGTGTCGCGGCGTCGTACTCGCGCACGATCCGTAGCATCCCGGCGGCGTTGGTGCGCCCGTTGCGCTCGGCGTTGCCGGTCACGTTGATCGTCTTGAAGGTGAAGCGCGCCGAGTCGGCGAAGTTCACGTCCAGAGGGTTGACGATAGATCCAGAGTGGTCATCTCCGGCGTTGGCCTCGGTTACGGTCATGGCGTCGATGTCCACAGGCTGAGTAGCCAGCAGTGTCACCTTGTCCACACCGTCATTCAGGAATCGCATAGTTACTCCTCGGTGGTTGTGGCCTCGGCGGTGCCGGGCTCAGTTTCGTCGGCCGCCCCGTCGGCGGCCTGGGTTCCCACGGGCTCCCGCTCATCGCGGGACGTATTGTTGCCCCGACGCCGCGAGGTCTGCGAGGCGTTCGCACGGCTCGATGACGAGTAGCGACCGCCGAATATGGCGGAGTTGTCCACCCACCGTGCCGGGACAACGACGGTATTACCCGTGGCAGTGTCGTGAGCGCTGACATGATCGCGCATATGTGCTCCTTCGATTCGGCTAGGCCGGTGTGGCCTTGTAGCGGTAGGTGTCAACCGAGTAGTAGCGGTGAGGGCTCAGTTCCCGGTCAACGGCATGGATGCCGGACGCGCTGAAGTGCAGGTCCGTGTTGAAGCCCGTGAGGACAGGCTTGGCACGGTCGAAAGCCACCCGCACCGCCTCTTGGAGCCACCGAGCGCCACGAGGAGTGGACTCGGCAGCGGTCACTTGCAAGTAGTCGTCCACATCGAGGCGCACGCGCGACAGGGTTGGTGCCCGCTCGCGGAAACTGGGCGCGGTCAGGATAATGTAGCGGTCAGGGAGCGACCACGCCTGCTTGTCGGCCGTCGTCCACGTGCCAGACCAGTCGGCGGGGTTGTACTGCGGGCGCTCAACGTCCGTGTCGTACACGTGAACGCCCACGGGAGCCAATGCCGCGATGGCAGCGAGGTGAGCGTACATCAGAGAATGTCATCCAGTAGGTCGCCCAGGGCTTTCTCGAACTTGGGTCGCTCCTCATCGAGGGCGGCCTGTGGGTCTCGAACCGAGCCGCCGCCACGGGCTCCGCCGAAGACCCCAACGCCATATGCGATGCCCGCGTGACCGCCAGACTCACCGGCCCCCACTTTGGGTCCAATAATCGCCTCATAAGTGCCGGTGCCGCCCGAACTGGACTGTTCGATGTCGAAGTCGATGGCGGGGACAGCGCCCTTGAAATGGCTCGACTTCGCCATGTCCGCGCGCATCGTCTCCTTGATGTTCACCGCACCTTTGATGACCACGGGAAGCGCGTGGCGAGCCAACGACTCGGGGATCGCGCGCAGGTCACGAGACAATCCCCGCAACTCGGAGGTGTCGGCCATTGATGCGTTCATCAGGCGATAGCCTCCTCGACGGGGAATCGGCGCGCAGTCGCGGCAGTCTTATTGCCGGACGGAGCGCCCTTGATAGTGACGACAGTGCCCACTAGGGCGGTGTCAGTGGGGCAGGCGGTCCGCGTCGCCACGTCATCCACGCGGATGGCGGCACTGGCATCGTTGACGGGCAGGTGAAGAACCGGGCGCATGACCGTCGCGCCGTGTCCTGCGACCGTAGGCGACTGTTCGTAGGACTCGAAAGATTGGAGTTTGCCGACGCCGGTGTAGACGGTGGTGGGGACGCCACCGTAGTTGCCCGCCTCGCCATTCCACGCGCCAGTGCCAGCGCGAGTGACGGTCCACGTGTCGGTCATGGCGCGCTCGGCTGCGCGACGGCCTGCTGCGAGTGTGCTAGCGAGGCTCACGCCAGCCCCTTAGCGACGTGACTGCCAGCGCCGAAGCGAGCCGCGAGCCATGAGCGGGTTGCAGGCGGAAGTTCCATCGGGGCCACAACCTCGTCAGCGCCACGAGTGAACGAACGCTGGTAGTCGTCCAGGCGCTCAGAGGAGACTCCGCGCTGTGGGTCGTACCCATCGGCGGCACGCGCGACACCTGCCGCGACTAGCGAGCACGTAAGGTCCACAACGTCCGCAGGGACATCAGCTAGCCCCTGTGTGTAGGTGACCGCGATGAACGTCGGCGCGTAATCGTTGCCCCATCCAAGTCCCCTGTACAGCGCGCCCTGATTGAGCGTGTAGTCGGTGATCGCCTCGTCCTCAATGGTGACCGCCGAGACGGCCGACACCGCGTATCCAGGCAGCCTCAGCCACCGGGACGAATCGCCTTGGATGGCGATGGTCCCGGTGGTCTGAGTGATTGAGCACCAGGCGGCGTCACGAATAGCCGCCGACGCTGACGCGAGCATGGCATCACGCAAGTCCGTTGTGGACGGAATGATGCCACGCGCGGTCAGGTCAGCCGCTACTGCGAGATTGCTCAGTGCCATCAGGGGTCCCTACGGGAGCTCGATGGCGGCGATGTTGCCGGTCGTCGACGCGGCGACATCGATGCGGATGGTGCCGTTGTTCTGGATGAAGCGAGCCGACTCAATGACGACCCACTTGACGACGGGCGTCGAGTCGCCCGCCGCGAACGTGATTGCCAGGTCGCCCTGGCCAGCCGCGTCAGCAGGCGGATTGTCGCCCGCGAGAATGGTCATCACCTTCTCGGAGGCGGCTGTGTTCGTCAGGCGAATCGCAAGCTTGGACGACGCCCCGGTTGGGGTAATGACGTGGGTGTTTGCGTGAACGATTGCCGTCCCTGCGGGGTTGGCGGTCGCGGAATTGAGCGAGAGTGCGGTCCCAGTGATGGCGGTATCGGCCATGATCTGTCTCCTTCAAGACTTGAGGTGAGGTGGGGAGGGGCCGGGCCTCACGGCCCGGCCCCTGCGAATCAGGTGATCGACGCCGTGAGGGTTGCGATGCCGGACGGGCGCACAAGCTTCGCGCCGTACAGGTTGAGGCCCTTCATCGCGTCCGAGAATGAGTCCTCGGGGCGGTACGCCTCGACCTTGTTGATCTGCGACGCGAACGTGATGGCGCCGGTGTAGCCAGCGCACACGAGGTAGTCGTCGCCGGTGACGTTCGTCACGTTGTTCGACACCATGATGTCGAGGCCGAACGCACGACCAACAACACCGTTGCGCAACGCCTCTGCGGTGCCAGAGTCGGCAACCGAGATGAACGAGGGGGACTGCAAGAGCAGGACGTGGTACCAAGGCGGCACGATGGCGTAGCGGCCCTGCTGGGGCGCGTTGGCGTTGTCGAGCTTGACCTTGAGATTCACCAGGCCGGTGACCGCGAGGGCTGGCGTGGTGATCGCGGTCGTGCTGATCTTGTTCGCCGCGTCAGCGGCGGCGTAGAGACCTGCAACGTACACGTCGGCGTCGTCTGCCAGTCCATAGGCAGATTCCATTGCGGCCTCGGTCATAAGACCGCCGCCGTTCTGCACCTGCGCCATGTCCACGTCGTCAATCTCAAACGCGAAGAACGGGGACTGGTCGATGAGCAGGGTGCGCTCAGCGTCCGTCAGCGTCTCGGGGACGATGGTCGTGGAGTTCTTGGTGTACGTCCCGATGGTCGGGCGCGAGATGGAACGAATGCGCACGCTGTCGCCAACGTCGCGGATCTGCCCCTCGTAGTTGCGGTTGACGGCGGTCGGACCGGCGAACACCAGTGCCTTCTTGAGTGAAGACTGGAGTTCGGCAGCGAATACCGTAACCTGTGAATTGGTAAGCGCCATGATTGGCTCTCCTTATGTGGCTTTGATGCCGAGCACGCCGTTCAGGCGCCCTTCGGCTTTGGCTTTCGCGATCCCGTCGTCGTCGCCTGCGGCAACCATGCGGGATAGGTCGGCTTCGGTCAGTTGCGTCGGCTTGTCCGCGTTGCGCGGGCCTGCATCTGCGGAGCCTGTGAACCCTGTGCCGTCTTGCACGGCCAGGTACGGCTTGCTCTCGACCAGACTCGCAATTGCGGCCTGGACGGCTTCCGTGTCCACGTCACCGTCGTCTCCAACGGCGAACTCGGACAGGTCGAGGTACCTAAAGGCGTCCTCGATGTCGAACAGTGTCCCCTTCGCGGCCGTCTTGATCTCGGCGCGCAGGTACTTGTCCCTAAACTTGGTCTCGCGCTCGGCGTCGGCCTTACGCTCAGCTTCCCATTCAGCCTCACGCCCCTCGGCGGCGGCCTTGAGGCGGTCGCGCTCCTCCTCGGCGACGGCGGCGCGCTTGCGTGCGGACTTCTCCTTTTCCTTCATGGCATCGAGGGCTCGCTTGCCCGCGTCGCGGAGGTCTTTCGAGTCGCCAGAATCGCCCTCTGCGGCGTCCATTTCGGGCGTCTGCGACTCTGTGGCATCGGTCGTGTCTGCGGGCGCCTCGGCGTCCTTTTTGGCGGGCATGTCGGAGGGCGTGGGGGTATTGTCGGCCATGATTTATCTCCCTAGCCCGCATTGCGCGGGCATATCGGCCACTCCTTGCGAGTGGCGTGGTCTCTAGGTGACGCCGAGCCATCCGTGATCGCGCAACAGGCGAGCGATGTTTAGTCGGTGAAAATCTCGCCTTGCCGTATCAGTTGGCGGCGATATTCCTTCTCGGTCTGAGCGAGAATCTCCGGTGTCGCGGGTCGGAACCCTGCGCCGGAAGTGTTAGTGCCGATGCCGTAGGGGTCCGGGGTGTTCCCGAATCCGGGGCTTGTGAACGGATCGCGGCCAGTCAGTGCGGTCTCGTAGCGCGTCTTCGCGTCGTACACCCGGCGCTCAGCCTCGGTCATCGTGTAGCGGACGTTCGGATCGCGCACGCCGGTCGCACGAGCGTCTAGGACGGCCTGAGATGCGGCCCGGCGTTGACCGCCAGCACCTAGCGCCCCGAAGCCCTCCGCCTGCCCACGAATCGCGCCCGTGGGCACCTGACCCTGTGGCAGTAAGTAGCCCTGAGCACGTAGGTCGGCCAGCGCGTCCTCTTTGGTCGGGTTGAGCCGGTAGATCGTGTCTGGAGTCATGCGGCGCTGGTTCGGCTTGAGGATCGAACCCGCGTAACCGCGCTTCGTGGTGCCCTCGGTGGTGAACATGCCGATTCGCTTGCTGCGACTGGCCGCGTTGACCACCTGCGAAATGTCGGCACCGTCACGGATCGCGGTGGCGTTGTACTTGCCGAACAACTTGGTCTGTTGGGCCTCAGACAGTGAGTTGAAGTATTGGTAGGGGTCTTGAATTAGACCCTCGCTGAGTGCGCCCTGGGTACTTCCCGCTTTGGTTGCCACGTGAACGCAATCGCATGAAGGGTGGCGACGAAATCCCCGATTCCACCGATAGAAACGGCCCGCAAGGATAGTGCAACGCGAGCACGACGGCGGGTTGAGCATTCGCGTGTAACCCACGCCAGGGCGTGCCGCAATGTCCACGCTTGCGGACTGTCGCGCAGCATCCGTAACCGTTGACACAATCAGCACGTCAAGGTAGTCGCGCGCCCGACTCATAGCCTCGGGAGCCGCCACGCCGGAGCCGATAAGTTGCTTCGCTCGGTAGGCCGGGGCGTCTAGCAACGTCTCTAGTGGCCGCCCATCCGCTGCGTACCCGCCAAACACGCGCGGGTCCACGTATGCGGTCGGCGGCGAGTAGGTGCCCTGTTGAGCCAGCGTCATTGCCGAATAGTCAGATCCGGCAGTCGCGGCATTGACCTGTGCGGCAGTAATAACTGGCATGAGGTCACGGCGAACCTTGGGAATCCACGTCTCGGAGATGCGGGCCTGGTCAACACCTGCCCACGAGCGCCGCGCCGCCTTGAGCGCCGCGATCTGCACGCCCTGAATGTGCGCGTACTGGTCCTGAGCGGCCTTGGGAATCTCGACCATTACTGGCCGCCGAGACTCCGCGCCACACGCTCAAGCGTCGGGTCTTGTTGCTCCCCATTGACCATCGTCATAATGCGGTCAACTTCCTCGGGCCCATAACCGTAGATCGTTTCGAGAACCACCTGCATGGGCATTCCAACCTGGCGCGCCTTGAGTGCGGCGTCGGCTATCTGCGCCTCGGAAGCGAGCGCGGGGTTATGCCACTTGACTGTCCCCAGGCGCGCGGCTGCGGCGGTCTTTTCATTCCCGCGCACCGACGCCATGAGTGCATTCGTTTCTCGCACCGACGCCGTGTAGAACGTCTGAGCGTCAGTGACCTTGGAGACCAGTGGCGCGTCCAAGCCCGTCAGTGTCTCGCCGTTGACATTGCCCAGTTCACCGTGAATGAGATAGATCGGCGTGCGGGTCTGCGCCGCTATGTGCCTGATCGCCACGTTGATGGTGTCGGTGAACACGTCCAATTTCGCGGCGGTCCATTCGTGAGGCTTCGCCTCGCCGGTGAGCCATAGCACCCGGTTCTTAATGAGCGCGTCCATTTCGACAGGCTTGTAATTTCCAGTCGGGCTTCCCGAGGCGTCAAGAACGGGCACCTTGGGCGGCTCGGCACCGCTGATGATACGGCCAGGCATCGATGCGTAGTCGGCGGCCACAAACAGGTAAGCCCATAGCAAGTTCACGGCGTCCTGCATTGCCATCGTGCCCTCGATGTCAGACACCGGCCCGCCCGAAAGTGACGGGCGGTTGGCGTACTCGACAATCGGCACTCGCCCTAGAGGGTTACGCAACGGCCAGAGCTCGCCGTCAACATCGCGCGGAACCCATCCCGACGATCCGTGCAGGGACGCCGGGAGGATCAGCCCGCCGTTGGTGCGCTCCTTGGATCTTTCGGCGGTCCACGCCTCGCGCTCGAACTTCCACAGCTCGGTCGCCGTATAGAGCGTGGCGTACTCGGTCTCGCCGTCCACCCACGCCTTGAGTGCGTAGCGCCGAATGCGACGGTTCTCGGGGTCGTAATCAACGATTACCTGTGATGGGTGCTCCCACGACAGTATGGGGTTGTCGTCACTGTCGCCCCACACGAGGGCGAAGGATCGCTTGGAGACGGTCGCGGTCTGGAAGCCCTGGGACGACTGCGCTGGACCCTCGTTGAACTCCCAGTCACGCCACAGGATCTTCTCGTCTTCGGACATCGGCTCTGTGTCGCCACCGAGTCGGAAGCCGTCGATTCGGGTCCGCTCGGCTGGAGCCGAACCCACCACGCCACACCAGTTGTCAGCGAAGCCCCTATAACGGTTCTTGTGCAACTTCTCCCACTCGGGAGTAGCAAAGGTCAGGGGATGGTCGCCCGCGAAGTACGCCTCGGCCTTCTCAACGGCCGCGCGCCGGTCGCTCAGGCGTGCATACAGCTCGTCAACCCTGGCGGCGGCCTGCTCGGCGGTGATTGCCATGAGACCCCCCTTGTCAGTACACGTACATCACGTTGTCGGCGGACTTGCCGATGCCGCGAACGTCGGCGGCGGCTTCGTGCGCGAGCACGTCGGCCATGAGAATGTCTATCTTTTGGTGCTCGGACGGCTTGCCAAGCAAGTAGGCGTCAGCAAAACCAGATAGTGTTTTCGCAACACGCCGGGCGTTCATAGCGTGCGCTCGGGCCATTGGGTCAGAGTCGTGAGTGGTGAGCCCATTGGCCGAATCCTCGACGTAACGAGTCAGGGCCGGGAACATGCGCGTAGCCTTGTTCGTGAACCACTTGACGACACGCGCCTCGCCGAACTCCTCGGCCCACTCATCAATTTGAGACTCGAACAAATGGGGGTCGGCGTACATACGCTTCACGTCGTAGTCGGTGAACACCTGCGCGACCGCTGCGTGAATCTCCGTCAGCGGAATGCGGCCGCCGGGCCACAGCGACGGATCCCAATGGGTGGGGCGCTTGTCTGGGCCATACGTCGGCGTGAATCTGTGACCATCAAGCGTTTCGGCGCGAAGTGCCGTCCAGTCCGAAGTCTGCGAACCGTCAAAACCTAGGCAGACGGTCGTGCGCGGCTTGACCTCAAGCGCCTTCTCCGACTCGTCCCACAGCGCCTCGGGCATGAAAGACCCAAGACCCTGCACGAGGCGATTGCCAAAGAAACGTTCAGCCTGCACCGGGTCAGTTTCAACGATCTCAGCGGCCTCCGCGTCGATGTCCCGCACGTTTACCCACGGCGACTCTGCATAGACGTAGGCGTGGATCTTGTGACGCTCAGCCTTATTCGCATAGGACAGATCGGCCGGAGGCTTGCGGTAATAGCGGAAAATGTCCTTCCGGCGAGACTCGAACGCACGTTGTGCGGCGCTGTTCTCCATCGGATCCCACGGGTTAGTGAGCTCAATCGAGCGGCCCTGCGTGCCTGCCAGTGACCGGCGCACCGTAGACCACGCCTCAAGCGACTTGCCAACATATAGGCCCGACTCGTCACCCACTGCGAACGTCAACGGCATACCGAGCTTCGACCTGGCCGCCGAAGTCATCACGTCAATGCGGCCATCATTGGGAAGCCGCATGAAGCCCTCGCGCACCTTGATTATTTCTGCCAGCGGGCCACTCAACACCATCGGCTGTAGCGCTCGCCCGTAGATGTTGTCCACCTGGTCCTGCGCCGTAGCCATAAGGCCAATAAGCGATTGTTCACGAGGGCGGCCCATTGCCTCACCGGGAAGGTATTCATATTCCCATCCGCACCCACACCCGTGATCGGTGCATCGGTACAACTCGCCGCCACGAGCAAACCCATCGAACAGCGATGGACCCACGGCCTCAAACAGTGTGATCGCTGCGGCCTCGGGAGACTTGCCCGACTTCTGCGGACCCACCACCACCGAACGACGAAAAACAAACGGGGCCAGCAGTGCGCGAGGATCAACCCGCGCCCTCGGATGGACCCGATAATGCTCAACAGCGGTAGTGAGTTGCCATCCGTCGAGAACAAAATCATCGCCGCGATAAACGCCAGCGGCTACGGTGCAATGCTGAGCTACCCACGCGGCAAACAAAATGCCGAGCGTGTGAAGATCATCGCTCATCGCCAACGGCCTTGAGACGGTCGCGGAAGTTCGCGCCGCCACCCTTGCGTGGCGTTGATGAATCCGCGCGCCTCTCGGCCACCTCGTCAGCGGGGATAGTGTAACCGGCGCGATTGAGCGAATCCGGCGTGAGCAGAATCTCAGCCGCCAAGCCACGGATCTGACCCACGATGCCGATTGGATATTCAGGCGTCTCAGTCCACGCCATCAACGAGCAATAGAGCGCGACGGCTGGGATAACGAATGACCATTGCGGCGTCGCCCATAGAGCGGCCTGCGGGTTACGCCACGCGGCGGTCCAGTAGGTCATTTCGGCACCGTGAAGGATTGGGCGCGGGAACTCGGGCACATCCCCGTCGTAACCGTCCGCCGGAAGCTTCTTGAAGCTCAAGCCCTTACGGTCAGACGCACCCGACCTTGGATCTGGCGCGGGGCCAGATCGTGAATGTCCACCGCTAACCAAGTGCCTTCTCCATATTTGCAGGCTTGTGCCGACCAGTGAGCGAGCCCTGCGCATCCAGAGTTGGGATCGCGGTCGGGCGAATGCCACCGTCCTTCATCCGGTCAATCACAATCCCGTACTCATCGAGTGGGAGCGCGACGATTCGCATACGAGCGTTCATAATCCCTCCTTAGCCGCATTGCGCGACGCGACGAGTTGGCATTGCGCCTACTCGGGTATGGGCCTCAGGCGAATGCCTTAGCCCCTTTCGAAAGATTGCAGAACAGGTGCGCGCACTGAGTGTTCGATGGGGAATGCTCTCCACCGAGAGAAACGGGGCTGACGTGATCCAGAGACACGCCGAGCGGGTCGGGCCACTCATCCGTGCCCCCGGCCAGCTCAAACTAGTGCGGGGGTTTCTTTGCCCTCTTGGGGGAAGTTTGAAAACTTCTGACCCTGCAAACGTATTTTTCCCCTCCCCGGCGGTACTATGCGGCCGTGCGCGGGGGTCACCCCCCGTCACATGCAGCGCGTCTATCAGCGTGCGTTCCATCCGCCTGGAGAAGTTCTTGCCGTCTTCGCGTCGTGACACGGCTTACAAATGCCGCGACCGTATCGAGGATCGTTCGGGTCCAACCCCTGCGCCACCAGGTCGCCCCGCTCGACTGGGTGGTGGTCGGCGACGGTCGATGGCTGGCCGCACATGCCTTCATGATGGCCGCACTCACCAACGCATCGGCAGTACGGTTGGGCGGCCAGCACCGGGGCACGGAACCCCAGTCGGTGACCCCTAGTGGCATACGGGTTGCCATGGGGCCTACGGGCACGGTCTGCCGTGGCCGCACATGCCGGGCATCTTCCTGTTCCCCGATGAAGCTCGGGGCACCCTGGTGTGGAGCACACCCGCATACTGGCGGGCACTCTCAGCCCCGCTCTACCCGCTCGCCACCGCGACAACAGTAGCCCGGCTCGCAAGTGCATGACTGCGGCCTCGCTTCATGCTCAGCGTCAACATCACAAACGATGCACATGGTTCCCCTTGGAATGTCCCCGTCGCGTCGCGCTCGCCTGACGTTTCCAGTGGTGGGTTCGGGGGTTGAGGCGGCGGGAAGTGTGTGGCACGATCACCGCGCCCCGAACTACTGGCGTGAGGCTAAGGCTCGGGTTCACGAGATCGGCAGGTGTGGACGGCACGTGGGCGACCGGCGGTGTGTCCAGGTCCGGACACAATAAAGCCCACCGAGCAATGGCCGGTGGGCAGTTTTGGGGTCGGAAGTACTGCTGACTCCCACCATAGTGGACTTTGGCGGAACATGCAACTACGCCGCACCATCGAGTTTCGGCGCGTCACGCATGAGGCGTGCGAGCAGGCGATGGCCGCCGTCCATGTCGCACACCGCAGTCGGCTGCCACAGTGCGAGGGATCGATCATCATGCGGCTTGTCCCGGTCCACGCGCACCCGTAGCACGCCCGCGCACTCGTCAACGTAGCAGGCGCGGTTGATCGGCACCCACGCCATGCCGTCAGGGTGAGCCACGCGCTCGGCACGCTCATGCACGCCCTCAACGCTCTCCACGAAATCCCAAGCCACCAGCGAGTTCTCGTGATGGGTGAAGTGGCCGATACGCATGGCGATAGTGCGCAATCCTTCGGGAATCTCCGTGGGTGGCGTGAAGTCGGGCAGGTCGTCCATGAGCATGTGAAGGTACTCGTGTGCCAACTTCTCGATGGCTCGACGCGCATCTACCACGTCTAGGTCCACCGGCACCTGTGGCGCGCTGGAGCCGCGCTTGTCGGATGCGTTGCGGCGGCTCAGTTCGGCCCCGAGCTCGATGTGTAGGTTCGCCAGACCGCGCACCTTCTCGGCAGCGTCGAGCGGATTCGGACGCTCGCTCATTCCCTCCCCTCTCACTTGCTTTCCTCCCGGTCGAAGTTGACGCGGATGGCGTGGCCGCGTGCGAGGTGGGCAATGGCGTTGTCGTCCAGCGTGAGGGTCACAGTTGGGCCTTTCGTGTCAGTTTGCGGTTGAGCCATTTGACGATCTGGGGCAGGTGCATGGCGTTGATGATCGCCACCCATAGGGCGTACGTGGCCTCGCTTAGCCGCCCGCCGTCGGTGTCGAGCCATGCGCGGGCATTCGCGGACTGCTCGAAGTACGGGCTGTGGTCCCCATCCGATGCCGAATCCCGGAAGTTATCCACAGGCAACCCCTCGCGCTGGTGAGGTGTTGGGTTTGGGTGATTTATTTCCTTATCGTGATTCATATACATCCTTAGTGGTTCCTAGGGGTCCGACTTCCCGGACCCTTCAGGTCCGACTTCCCGGACCCTTCAGTCCTGGTTTCCGGACCCTGTAGGGTCCGACTTCCCGGACCCTGTGCCATTGGGTCTAGGGCCAATTTGTATACCGCGCGGTGTCCCTGGCGTCCGTTATCCACAAGCACGATGGCCCCGGTTTCCTTGAGTGTCGAGAGGGCCGCATACGCCGTGCTTCGGGTGCGCCCAACCATCTCCACTAGTGCATCCTGACCGCCGTACCAGACGCGCGGAGGCCTGCCCTTGGAGGATGCTTCATCGAGCGATTGCAGGGCCATGCCAACGAGCAGCCGAAATGCGGGATGCGGCAATTCCTGCCACACTGCATAGCAGGCCGCGACGTTGCGTGCCCCCATCATTTGCCGCCCTTTCGAGAGCGGTATTTCTGGAAGAGAGTCTGGAGGTTGTCGTGGTCGCGTGATCCGCCGTCGATGACTGCGAGGATCTCGTCAGCCATTGCGAACATGCCTTCGTTGTAAGCGCCCCATGTGTCGTGGTCGCCGGGGACGCGGTACTCAATGGCCTCACACAACGCCCTCACCTCAGCGATAACATCGCGCGGCTCTGGTGCCCCCGTAGCGATGGCAAGCCGCACAGCCTCAACGAGGTCGAAACGCTCTGGTGTACAATCGTCGCCACCCATGTCGTCCCAGACGGACGCGCCCCAAGCCTTGTCTCGGTATTGGGCAATGTAGGCCGCCCTCGCCACCCGCTCTGCCATTTCATCGTCACTCATATGTTTCTCCAATCAGGGGAGCGCAAGTTGCGCCGCGCATTAGTCGCACACCTCTACAATTTCGAGCCGCACCGTGTGGAACCCTCGGGGAGCCTTCTCAGGGTCACGGCGGTAATCGGGGCCGATGAGATGCTTGCTGTCGTCTTCTGCTAGGACACCTGAGTCCACAATCCCGTCGATTAAGGCCTTGACGGTAGGTGCGGAGTTCCCCATGTCTGCCCTGCCATTGGTCGCATATCCGATGTGGGCCGTGACGTGGACAGGGCGGCTAAATCGGGGCAACGCGAGGCCACGGAATCCCGCAGATTTTCGGAGCCATAGCGCGCGCTTGGCTTTCGCCCCCCAGTGAAGTCGCTGGTTGCTCGACAGCCAGTGCTCGTTGGGGATGGTGAATGTGATTGTGGTCACCACGGCGGCTCGTCCGTGAGGGTGGGCGCACTTGCCCACGGGTCGGTGGTGGTCGTGACCGGCTTAACCTTCCCGCTGCCAGCCATGACGGTAGCGCCCTTGGATCGCACGACGGCCACCGCGTCAGAGTCGACACCCCAGTACAGTTTGCCGTCGTGCTCGCGCACGGTCAGCCGCCCGGTGACCAACAACTCGTCACCCTTACGCGCCTGCTCAGTGATGCGCTCAGCTCGACCCTCCCAGCACGTCACGTCAAGCCAAATCGTCGGGCCGTCGTCAACCCATTCGCCGTTGACCTGCTTACGCCTGGAGTGAGCGAGCCGCAGGTTCACGACCGCCTTGCCCGCTTGAGTGGACCTCAGTGCCGGGTCATCCCCCAGCCGTCCGGTTATCGTGATCGTGTTCATTCGCCCATCTCCTTGCTAGTTAGAATCAGGTTGTAGTCGCGCGGCACGTTGGTCCCCGGCGTTTCTCCCACCTGAATAACCCGCGCGGTGACGTCCAGCTTCTCGCGCTTCACGTAGTCACGCGCCTGACTACGGACGCTCCCTGCCTCTCCGGTGAGCGCCTGGAACTTATAGGCGGGCTTACCGGTGTCGATGAGCGCGCGCACCATGGCCTCGCCCGGTGTGATCTTCACCTCCGGCTCGTCAATGGGTCCGAGCATTTTCATAGCGCCCTCTTCTTCCTTGTGTGTTTGCAAAGTGGTGCGCCCCCGCCCGCTAGACCCGCGAGAACTAACGCGACGGGCGGGGACTTCCCGGCTGACTGCCGGAAACTTGGATTCACCGGCCTTGGCGGCGGCGATGATGGCACTCAGTCGCGCGTATGGCCGCCCGCTCGGATTGCGGTGCACGCCGTTCATGTTGGATTGAATCGGCCCGGCATATCGGCGGGTCATTGCGACCACACCCGATCCCTGTCGCCCTCGACCACACCAACAGGCACACATCCGCCCGCGACGGTGGCATCGCGCTTGCGCCTAATGAGCGCCCGAGAGGTCTCCACGAACCGCTCGCGCGCGTCTTTGTAGCGCTCGATCTGGCGCGCTCCTCTCACGGAAGTCATCAGCACGCCGCCCCAGATTCCCTCTTGAACGTTGTCCAGCCCCCACACGAAGCACCGATCTGCGACAGGGCATCTACCACATGCGGACTTCGCTTCCTCGATGCCGGGGGAGTGCGGGGTTGCCGGAAAGAACAGGTCCGGGTCGTGGACCGGACGCCCTGCCCCGTCCGTGCGCAGGCACTCGCCACTGCTCATCCAGTCGGCACCATTGAGGGCGTTGAGTAGTGAGGTCATGCCACAACCTCCGGAGGGTCGCACTGGCACCAGCGCGGCGGCATCCCACACGCGCACATCAGATGGACACATTCGCCCAAGTGAGCCTCGCGCCCGCCACATTCGAAACAGTCGGCGAGCATAATGCCCTCGCGCTCACATATCCGCAGCAGGACAGTCACGGGTATCTCGCCGGTCTCGGGATGAGTGGCCGTGTCTTCCAATTCGCGCGCCAGGTCGGTGATGGTGTAGGTCATATCAACGACCCCCGACCACGAGCACGGCCGCAATGTTCGCGGCTACGGACAGCACGAGCGCGCCGACAATGACGGCCACGAGTGCGCCCCAGCCGTAGCGACGCTCGCGGGCATGACGTGGCGGGGTCATGCCGCATCCCCGCCCAGGTTCTGCGCGCCATCGTAGGCGGCGTCTAGTTCGGCCTTACGCGCCTCGATCTGTGGGCGCATGTCCGGGTTCGCGGTCCACCAGTTGCGGAGGATAGCCGGGTCGGTGCAGGCGGATATCTCGTCAGCGGTCGGAGGCAACGTGTCAGGATTTCTTACGGGTTGGGCGTCCGGCAACGGCTCAACCTTGAACGGCGAGCGCTTGCCGCGCGTCGTGGTCAGCGCGACCGTAAGCGGCTTGTCGATGTGGCTCATGTGAGAAATACGAACGCCGCCAGTGACGGACGGCCCAAAACGAATCGCCGGGTCACAGTAAAGAGTCATGCGCCGCCCGACGTAGACGGAGGTCTCCGGCCCCCACGCCGCCACTAAGACACGCCTCATGCTCTTACCGGGCCTGTACGCGCGGCCTGGCGTCTCTACCGTGTGAATGTTCACCGGCTGCTCGGTCGTGCCCTCGCTAACGCTTTCCACTGTGATCGTGATCTCGTGGCCCGCCACGTCATCCGCGTTGATCTGTGTACTGTCTGGAGCCGTCGTGCTCGTGATATCCATCAGCCAATCTCCATTTCTGTGTAAAAATCAGGGTTCACGCGCTCGTCTAGTTGGTCGTAAGCCCACGGCCTGAGCCCCAGCTCCGTGATGCCCTCGGGCAGTCCGCTCGGCCATTCGTCGCGGTCCTCACAGTCCGCGTACACGTCCCACGCGAGCGCCGTCGCCCGCTTAGCGAGTTCCCACGTGAGCGAGTCCAGCTCATAGACGGCCACCAGGTAAGGGGCCACGTTTTCGCACACAATGAGAACGGGCGCGGCGTCAACCCCAGCGAGAGCGGAGTAATGAGCCAGTTGAAGCGCGTAGCCGTACTCGTCCATCGCACCGGACACAGAGCGAGGACTTGCATCCCTGGCGCTCTTGAGGTCAATCACGCGCGAGGTCAGCCGGTCAATGCGCCCCTTGAGCGGGTAGCCACGGTGCTCGCCAGTCACGACGGCCTCGGACTTTCCGCTCTCCCTCAGCAGGTCAAACGCGGCTTGGTGTGTGGTCACGGCGGCGGTCATCTGCTCAGCCGCGCGCATCACGTCGGACTTGACGATGGTGAGCCCGGCCGCGTGCTGAGTCTCGCGCCATTCCTTGTCAGCTTTGGACCTAAACTCGCGGTCGTCCACATTCACGTCGAGCGGCTGGCCCAACACGAGCGCGTGAAAGATGGTGCCCAATGTCGTGGCCGCCTTGCGTGGTCGCGGGTTCTCGCGCTCCCACCTGTAGCGCGCGGGAGAGTCCAGTAGCGTCTTGACCTGAGTCCCCGACAGTCCAGGCCGTGCGCGGTACTCGGACTCGGTCAGGTCGCTCATTTGCGGCACCGGCAGTGAGGGTGGGTTGGTGGTCATGACGCCTCCCTCGGCTCGTGTGCGAACCGCGCCGCCCAGCATTCGGGGCACAGGTGAACGGTGCGGCCTGTGGGCGTGGTCGTAGTGCGCCACCCGGTATCGGCGGCGTCGGTGAGCGCCGTGCCCATATCGCCCTCGAAAGTGCCGCGCGGGTCGCTGGGGTCGTGAATGTCACAGATGTAACGGACGCGGACGGATATCACGACTGCCCCCACTTCTGGGCAAGTGACTCGACCACGCCAGGGTGTGCCGCGACGTGAAGGTCGATCAATGACAGGGCGGCTTCTAGGTAGGGTCGGCGGCGTGCAATCTCTGCGCCTTCCGCCTCGGGCCACCCGTCATCAGCGGCGACCAGTTC
>Ga0136598_1000425_pt1 | contig 20340 bp, 18 predicted proteins | sample AntRauTorcE11899_FD_104790 | JGI IMG/M metagenome (GOLD analysis project Ga0136598, IMG submission 104790) | Saline lake microbial communities from Rauer Islands, Antarctica - Metagenome Torckler E11 #899 | ecosystem: Environmental > Aquatic > Non-marine Saline and Alkaline > Saline | place... | reverse complement strand
TGGATTAACGTAACTAAAATTCAGAATAAGACTGTAGCAACATTTAATCGATAAATAGTTTTTAATTTTAAATGTAAAAAATTTAACCTTATCCATATAAAAACTGATATATATCAGTTTTTATATGGATAAGGTTAAATTAAACAAATCCTCTCCCTGAATTTATATACCTGATTTATAGATACTTACATGCCTATTGACATAAAGGATTGATTTTCTTATGACCTTAATCATATATTAAACAAGTCTTAAATTTTAACTTTGAGGAAGCATTTTAAATATCGTAAACATGAAATCATTTACTAAAATCAGTTTTGTTTTTCTTATCAGCTTATTATTAGCCTGTGGAGGAAATGAAGAGAAGAAAGGAAACAAAAAAGTAAAAATTGGTCAACAACCAAAAACTGAAAAAAAAGCTGAACCCGCAAAAAAATCAACCTCTACAACTTCAGCAGAAGAGGACTTAGCCAATTTGGGTATTGGTCCCATAAAATCCTTAGACATTGGCGAAGGCATAGATAAAAAACTTGCAAATCGAGGTCAAGAAGTTTTCGGAAATTTATGTACAGCTTGCCATAAAATGGAAAAGAAGTATGTGGGACCATCAATATCTGGGGTCTCAGAAAGACGAAGCCCAGAATGGATCATGAATATGATTATGAATCCGGAGGAAATGATCAAAAAAGATCCAATTGCTAAACGTTTATTGGTAGAAAGCAACATGGCGGTGATGGCCAATCAAAATGTTTCAGAAGAAGATACTCGAGCTATTTTAGAATATTTCAGAGAGTATGACAAGAATAATTAAGCACGAATTAATATTTATTTTTTTTAATCCTAATCCTATGAATATTCCATTTTTATTAAAATCATCAGCATCTATTTTTTTGATGTTATGTCTACTAGGTTGCAATTCTTCAGCAAAATCTGAGAGTGTAGACAAAATTACAGACGCTAAAACAAACTCAGATGAAGTTTCCTTATCCAATAAAGGGCAAGCTTTTATTGAAGGAGATAGCGATGCAGTAAATGCGCTGAAACTGGCAATTAACTCGCCAGATCATACAACTTTGGTTGCGGCAGTACAAGCTGCTGGTGTTGAAAATGCCTTAGTAAACGTAGGACCTCTCACAGTATTTGCGCCTACTAATGCAGCTTTTGACAAACTTGATAAAGCAACTTTAGAAGATTTGCTAAAACCTGAAAACAAGTCTAAACTAGCTAGTATTTTGATTCATCATGTTGCTCCAAGTAATTATCCTATCAAGACTCTAGAAAAAAATATAGAGAAAGAAAGGAAACTTTACATGGCAGGTGGTCAATATTTAGAAGTGACTAAGCAAGGTCAAGACATTTATGTAGGTGGTACCAAAATCATTGCCTCCGTAAATGTTAGCAATGGCTGGGTGCATATTATTGAAGACGTATTATTACCAAAAAACTAATTTTAAAACAACTCAAACAATGAAAACAATTCAAAAACTTTTACTAGGTCTAGGCGCAGGATTACTGCTTATAGGCTGTGGTAATAATTCAAAATCGGACTCTGGTGCTATGGCATCATCTAATGCAGAAAAGGTGTATGTTGCTCCAGGTGAGCACGACGAATTTTATGCCTTCTTGTCGGGAGGATATTCCGGAAACCTAACAGTTTACGGTTTACCAAGCGGAAGAATGTTTAAAGAAATACCAGTTTTTTCTCAATTTCCTACCAATGGGTACGGGTATTCTGAAGAAAGCAAAGCTATGCTTAATACCTCTTTTGGCTTTGTGCCTTGGGGTGATTCTCACCACCCAGATATATCCCAGACAAACGGAAAACTGGATGGTCGATGGGTTTTCATAAATGAAAACAATACACCTCGTATTGCTAGGATAAGCTTAGAGACTTTCGAAACCGAGGAGATTATCGAAATTCCTAATTCTGCTGGAAATCACGCCTCATCGTATGTGACTGAAAATACAGAATATGTTGTTGCAGGTACTCGTTTTGCTGTTCCAAATCCTCAAAAAGACATGCCTATCGATGAAATGAAAGGTGAATTTAAAGGCCCTTTAACCTTTATTAAGGTTGATCAAGAACATGGACACATGGAAATTGATTTCCAAATAAATATGCCTGGTTTCAACTACGACTTATCACATCCTGGTCGTGACAAATCTCATGGATGGTTTTTCTTCACCTCTTATAATACTGAAGAAGCACATTCTATGCAAGAAGTGAATGCATCACAAAACGATAAAGATTTTATCGCCGCTGTAAATTGGATGAAAATTAAAGAATACGTTGAGAATGGTGGTGGAACTGAAGTGGCTGGTACTTATGCACATAACATTTACGATGAATCCACTATGATGGCCACCACAGAAATGAAAGAAGGCGTAACTTCAGTTGATCCGCGTGAGGTTCCAGGCGCTGTCTATTACATGCCAGTTCCAAAATCGCCTCACGGTATAGATGTTAACCCTACAGGTGAATACATCATTGGAAATGGAAAACTATCTACACAGTTGAGTGTTTATTCATTTGCGAAAATGCAAGAAGCCATCAAAAATAAAGACTTTGACGGTGATGCTTATGGTATCCCAATCTTAAAATACGAATCTGTTCTTGAAGGTGTTGTAGATAGTGGTGGTTTAGGTCCATTGCATACTGAATTTGATGGAAAAGGTTTTGGTTACACTAGTTTCTTTATTTCTTCTGAAGTTGTAAAATGGAAAGTAGGGACTTGGGAAGTAGTTGATAGACAACCTTCTTTCTACTCGGTTGGCCATTTAACTATTCCTGGTGGTAACTCAAGAGAACCTTTTGGTAAGTATATGTTTAGTATGAATAAAATCACGAAGGACAGATATTTACCAACAGGTCCAGAATTGGAGCATTCAGCGCAGTTATATGATATTTCTGGCGATAAAATGGAATTGCTACTAGATTTCCCAACCCACGGTGAACCTCACTATGCAGCTGCTATACCTGCAGATTTGATAAAATCTAAATCTAAAAAATACTACGATTTAGAAGACAACAATCACAAATACGCTGCTAAAAGTGAATCGGCTACACGTGTAGAACGCAAGGGAAACGAAGTTCATGTTTATGCTACTACAGTTAGAAGTCACTTTTCACCCGATAATATCGAAGGAGTTAAAGTTGGCGATAAGGTGTATTTCCACATTACTAACTTAGAGCAAGACTTTGATGTTCCTCACGGATTTGCAATGATTGGAGCTAACACTTCAGAAATTTTGATCATGCCTGGGCAAACTAAAACCATTATTTGGGAACCTAAACGAGAAGGTGTTTGGCCATTCTATTGTACAGACTTCTGTTCTGCACTTCACCAAGAAATGCAAGGTTACGTAAGAGTTTCTGCGAAAAATAGCGATACTAAATTACGTTGGTCACTAGACGACGAATGGAAAGAGTAATGAGTTAATTTGAATGTTTTGGTTTTGATTACTCAATCTGGGGCGAGTAGATTCTCTGCTCGTCCCTTTTTCATTTAAAAATTTAAATTATGAAAACGGCAAGTATCACTATGATTATTGGTTCTGCATTTCTGTTGGGATTGTTCGTCTTCCCGCTTTGGAGTATAACCTTAGAAGCACCACAGTACCCAAGTGGCATTGGAATGTACATTAACCTCGATGGACTGGAAGGACATGAAAAACACGATATTCAGAATATAGATGGACTTAACCATTATATTGGGATGCGTAAACTGCCTAAACAAGATGAAATGTGGGAATTTTCTGTATTTCCTAAAGTCATTGGAGGAATGGCCATCTTAGGAATTCTCATTGGCCTTTTGGGCTTATTTAAAAAAGTCTCTTACAAATGGTTTTTAGGCTGGCTTGTTTTAATGACTGTTTTGGGTGTTATGGGCATATTTGATTTTAATGCTTGGATGACAGATTACGGTACCAACCTAGATCCAAAAGCCATCATGAAAATGACTGATGCAGATGGAAATCCTTTAAGCTACAAACCTCCATTATTTGGCTCTAGAGATATTTTGAACTTTACTGCACATTCTTATCCTGCTATAGGAGCCGTATTAATGGGTATTGGCATGTTTCTTACCTTTATAGCTTACATCATAGGACTTAAAAAAGCTAATTAATATGAATAAATACATCGTTTTAGCATTCTTATTTGTGGCGATAACAGCCTGCGATAAATCGGCTAAACCAATTAATTATGGTGAAGACCAATGCGATTTTTGTAGCATGGGCATCGTTCAGAAAACACATGCTGCTCAAATGGTAACTGAAAAAGGAAAGCAACATAAATTTGATGCTATTGAATGCATGGTGAATTTTATTAAAGACGAATCAGGGAAATTTGATAACGCCACCTTATTGGTTGCCAATTATAACCAACCTGGGGAAATGATTCCTGCAGAAAACGCATCTTATTTAATAAGTGGAAATTTACCTAGTCCAATGGGCGCCTATTTAACTGCATTTGCATCGCTATCTGATGCTGAAGCTGCCCAAGAAAAACTGGAGGGTAAGATTTACCAATGGGATGATCTAGAAAAAGTCATCAAAAAGGATATTCATAAAACTCACTAAAATGAAATTCAGCTTATTTATCTTCTGCTTTATCTCAGCATTAAATTATGCCTATGCACAAAACAGAACTATAGAAGTTTGTGCCAAAGATTGTGAATTTTCTTCTGTTCAAAAGGCAATTGACCAAGCGCAATCTGGTGACTCTATTTTCATTCAAAAAGGAATTTATAAGGAGCATAATATTTTTATCAACAAGAAATCACTTCATCTGTATGGAGAAGAAGGCAGTGTAATAGATAGCGAACACAAGGGCTATGGCTTCAAGGTTGAAGCTACAGATTTTAGTATTACAGATTTAACAATTAAAAATATTGAAGTAAGTTACACATCAGATTATGCCGCTATTTACCTCTTTAGATGTTTCGATTTTAAACTAAAAAACATCACCTTAAGAAACGCATTCTTCGGCTTCTTGATTGAAAAGTCTAGAAACGGTTTAGTGCTTCAAAATGATATTTCGGGAACTGGTGATTCTGAAGCCAGCTCTGGAAATGCTATTCATCTTTGGGATTCAGAAGAAATTGAAGTGCGGGATAACCATGTCTATAACATGCGTGATGGCATATACATCGAATTTGGGAGCAATAACATTTTTGAAAATAACGATAGCCACGATAATATGCGCTATGGTTTGCACTTTATGTTCTCCAATGATAATCGCTATAGCAATAACATTTTCAGGAACAATAGCGCTGGTGTTGCGGTCATGTTTTCTAAGCGCATTGTAATGAATAATAATGTATTTAAAAAAAACTGGGGCACGGCATCTTATGGTCTATTACTGAAAGAAATAAACGATGCCGAGATTTATAACAACACTTTTGAAGATAATACGGTAGGTATTACCGCCGATGGTTCTACTCGAATAACGTATCGAGAAAATGATTTCATCAACAATGGTTACGCCGTAATATTTATAGGCGGTAGCTATGAAAACAATTTTATGAAAAATAATTTTCTCTACAATAATTTCGATTTGAGCTATTCTGGAGGCTTAAACGATAATAGTTTCGATAATAATTTTTGGAGCGATTACACTGGTTATGATCTAGATAAAGACGGTTACGGCGATGTACCTTACCGGCCAGTGAAATTATTCAGTTATCTGGTGAATAATACTCCAGAAAGCATCATTTTATTGAGAAGTTTATTTATTGACATAATCAATTTTTCTGAAAAAGTAACCCCCATTTTCACTCCAGAAAATCTCACAGATCAAAACCCTTTAATGCGAAAAGTACAATGGTAGAATTTAATGATATACATAAAAGATTTGATAACAATGATGTGCTTACCGGCATCAACCTAAGTATTCAAAAAGGCAGAACTACAGCAATTCTTGGCCCAAATGGGTCTGGAAAAACCACCTTAATTAAAATATTACTAGGAATGAATCATGCCAATAAAGGCGAAATTTTTGTAGATGAATCAAATATCAAAAATAACTGGTCGTATAGAAAATATATCGACTACCTACCACAAATAGCCAACTTCCCTGGTAATATAAAAGTGAAAGAAATCATAGCGATGATCAAAGACTTGAGAAGTCAGCCAACTCGCGATGAAGAATTGATCGAATATTTTGAGCTTACCCCCTACCTCAACATAAAACTCAGTCACCTTTCTGGAGGTTACAAACAGAAAGTAAATCTTGTTCTCAGTCTTATGTTTAACAGTCCTTTTATCATTTTGGATGAACCTACATCTGGTTTGGATCCAGTCTCTTTAATCAAATTGAAAGACTTACTCAAAAAAGAACAAGCTAACGGAAAAACCATTTTAATAACTTCTCACATCATGAGTTTTGTGGAAGAAATCTCAGACCATATCAGTTTTATTTTAGACGGGAAAGTTTACTTTGACGGGAGTATCGAGGAGCTGAAATCGACTACAGAAGAAACCAATTTTGAATATGCTATTGCTAACTTATTAAAAAACCATCATGCTTAAAATCTTAAAATACAGTTTTTTTGACTTGGTAAGAAGTCGCTGGAGTTACGTATATTTCCTATTCTACTTACTTCTAAGTTCAGTGTTATTGTTTTTGAACAACAATATATCGAACGCCATAATTACACTGTTAAATGTCGTCATTGTTTTAGTACCACTTATCGGAACTATCTTCGGGGTGATGTATTACTACGATTCGCAAGAATTTACTCAACTCCTTTTAGCACAACCCATAAAGCGAAAATCTATCTTTATGGGGCAATTCCTAGGGGTAGCCACCTCGCTTTCGCTAAGCGTATTGCTAGGGTTGGGTATTCCTTTTGCCTTATATGGCTTATTTCAATCCAACGTTATTTTCGACTTTTTGATTTTGATAGTTGTTGCTGTTTTTTTGAGTTTCATCTTTAGCGCTTTAGCCTTCAATATTGCATTATCGAATACCAACAAAATCAAAGGTTTTGGGTATGCCATCTTGCTTTGGTTGTTTCTAGCCGTTATTTATGACGGTGCTTTTCTCATTGCCTTGATCTATTTTCAAGAATATCCATTAGACAAGTTTACCTTAATTGCAACACTGTTTAACCCAATTGATTTGTCGAGAATATTAATTCTTTTAAAACTCGATATCTCTGCTTTGCTGGGCTATACTGGGGCTATTTTTAAAGACTTTTTCGGGACTCTGTTCGGTAGTTTAGTCTCCTTTGGGGTTTTAGTCATATGGGTGGTTTTACCGCTATGGCGGATGGTTAGACTAGCAAAACGAAAAGATTTTTAAAAAGTTTATGGACTTGATTCAAGTCATAAACCAAGACTTATAAAGGAGGTAATTTTAATGTAACTTAAATATAAATTATTATGGTTTCAATTAAAGATAAAACAGTAGCCGAATTAGTAAGTGAAAATATTAATACTGCTCATGTGTTCAAAAAACACGGCATCGATTTTTGCTGTGGCGGTGGTATAAGTATTGACAATGCTTGCGAAAAAAACCAAGTTAAACTTGATGAATTATTAAATGATCTTCAAAATCTGGAAGATAAGGGCCGGACATATAATTATAAAAAATGGGACTTGCATTTTCTAGCACAACATATTCAAAATGTGCATCACAGCTATGTAGAAGACAGCATACCGATACTTATACAGTATTCCAACAAAGTTGCTAGTGTGCATAGTAAAACCAATCCTGAGTTAATTAAGATAAAAGAATTGTTTGCTGAAGTAGCTAACGAACTAACTCAGCACTTAAAGAAAGAAGAGTTAATTCTATTTCCTTTTATTGCAAAAATGGAAGCTGCGTTTAAAAAGGGTGAAAAAGTAGAAAGACCACATTTTGGGACCATAGAGAATCCAATTGCTATGATGGAAGATGAACATGAAGCGGCAGGGGATATTTTTAAGGAAATCTCAGGTTTAACCAACACTTACAAATTACCACCAAATGCCTGCAATACTTACAAAGCTTTATACCATAAGCTTGAAGAGTTTGAAAATGATTTACATTTGCATATACATTTAGAAAATAATATCCTTTTTCCAAAAGCTTTAGCTATGGAAAAAGAAACCCTTTCATAGTTTGTTTTGATTGATGATGACCCTAAAACAGCATTTTATAAATAGTCTTTACTATTTTCTTATAACAGCTGTTTTAGGGTTTTTTCTTAGACTGGAATCGACAGCATTTAGTGTTGACATCCCAACACAGTATCGATTTATAGTCCACACACACTCACATATCGCCTTACTTGGCTGGGTGTATATAGCTTTAAGCAGTTTTATCGTTTATTTTTTTGTTGAAAAATGGAACATCAATAAACACTATAGAAAAGTTTTTTGGGCAACACAATTTTGCATAATCGGTATGCTTATTTTTTTTCCCATTCAAGGTTATGCGTTGTTTTCTATAATTTTCTCAAGCCTTTTTCTGTTAGTTAGTTATGTGTTTTTTGGGTTTATTCTAAAACATACAAAAACACAATTGAAATTAAAGAAATCCTTCTTACTTATCAAATATGCCTTATTGTATATGGTGATCTCATCGCTTGGACCCTGGGCTTTAGGCGCAATCATGACAACTCTAGGGAGCGAATCGGTATGGTATAAATTAGCGATCTATTTTTACCTGCACTTTCAGTATAATGCTTGGTTTGTGCTTGCTGCAATTGGGTTAATGGTGTTTTTACTGGAACGATCTAAAGTGAAAATTGAAAATAGAGCATTCTCAAAATTCATAGTGCTATTCAATATTGGTATTGTAGGTACATTTTTCCTATCCTGCCTCTGGGCAAGCTCACATTGGTCTTTGTATTTGTTGAGCAATTTAGGAAGTTTAACTTTATGGATAGGTTTATACTATTTGTGGAATTCCATAAAAAGTGAGTTTAGCACATTTTATCTAACACTGAGTAATCAATCCCGGTTTATACTCCAATTTCTAGTCTTAGTTTTCCTGCTGAAGTTACTTATGCAAACATTAAGCGGCATACCTTACATAGCTGAAATTGCTACTTCAAACTTAGATGTAGTCATCGGATATTTACATTGGTTTTTCTTAGGCTTTATAAGCTTATTTTTATTGTTTTTAGCCTCTTATTTGCAATGGATTAAACTTTCTAATTTCAATTTAGGCCTTTACCTTCTCGCTTTTATTTTAACTGAATTTCTTATTTTTTATCGTGCTGCAACCGTTGTCCTGCAATGGGCATTTTTACCAAATTTGAATTTATATTTGACAGTCGCTTCTTTATTATTCAGCGTTTCAATTATTGGAATAAGCTTACAGTCTATTTTTGCACCTCAAAGTAAAACCCAGAGGTTTTAAGACCAAAATGGCGTTTGCCACATGGCACAACTTTGTTGATGTTTGTGTATTTCCTCGTAAATAGCAAGTTGCTGTTCACTCAATGTACTTTGTATTAAGTTAAATAACTCCCGTTCTTCCAAACGAATATGCTTTTGAAGTAATTCATAAATTCTTTTGAAATCTGCATGGGTTTTTTGCTGAATTTGAAAAAGCATCTTTAAGTCTTGATGTTGATCTATTGCTTCACTTACTAATTCATATTCGCCCTCTAGCATTGGAAATAAACGTTCTTCTTCTAGCTGAAAATGCAACAGCAAATGATTCTCCCAAAACCAAGTGGCATACTCTTCCATAGATTGAAGATCGGCTTTCTTAGACACTCCTTTTTGCAAACGCAGAGCAAAAACAAGTCCGTCGTGATGTTCACGACTTAAATTTCGTAGGGCTTTATGGCGTTTTATTGGTGGGTTGGGCATGATTAAAAATACTCTACAGCAAATCTAACCACATCTGTTAACTTATAGTATTTCTATCCATATAAATATTCATAAAAATATGTGAAGCCATTTTTCTAGCATTGTTCTTTGCTCGATCGGCTAATTCACCTTCAAAGTATTGATCTATAGTTTCGAACCAAAGATTTAACCAAATACCGAAATGTTTTTGCTCAATACTTCCATTAAAGTGTTTGTCTACACGTTGGTGTGCCAATTTGGGATTTCCCTTATATTTTTGTTTAAAAAACAAATTCGTTTCCCAGAAATCAGTTAACTTTTCTAGATGTTCATCCCAATCTGAAATGCTTTCATTAAAAAAATGACCTATATCTTCATTCTGACGAATTTTTTCATAAAAATGATGTACTAATTTGGATACGTCTTCCCTTGTTTTTAAGTCGTGTTTCATTAGAAAAAAATATAATAAGCAATTGTAAATAGGCTTGATAAAACACTAATTACCTGAATAAGAAAGGCCATCTTTGGTTTAAAACCAACTAAAACAGCTGCATTATAAATCATACAAATAATTACAATCCAACTCAGGTGAACAACATGGAATAGTGTGTTTCCATCAGCTAAAATCATCATTGCGGCAATAGAGCCCAAGCAACTTGAAGCGATAATACCCAATACAGAATTAGCCATGTAATACTTTGTAAAATCATCGGTTAAACTCTTAACTAGATCCATTGTCTTGTATTTTTAAGTTATCCAAAAATACAAGTATGTATGACCACTGTTTATGATTTGAATCAAGTCGGAATTATTTCAACTCATCTTACCTCAAAATCTTTCGTTTTTTAATTTGAATTTCACCTTTTTTTTCCAAGGCCTTACAGGCACGAATAACAGTTTCTACGCGCAATCCAGTGAGATCGGCAATCTGCTGGCGAGTAAAATCGACTTCTAAAACATCCTCAGGATCTAGTTTATGGATATGCGTTTTGGTATAATCCAGCAACCTTACAATGCGATGCTCGGGATCTTGTGAGGAAATCTCAGAAGCCATAATGGCTTTGTAGTACAAGCGGGACGCCAATACTTCAGAAATTTTGAAATGCGCTTCTGGGTGTTTTTTTAGCAAATCAAAAAAATCATCTTTTGGCAAACGAAAAATCTCTACGTCTGTAATAGTTTCTGCTCCTGCTGGATAGCCTACATCGGCAAATAAAGGCGGTTCACCAAAACTTTGATCTGCGTAAAAAATCCCTTGTATAAATTCTTTGCCATCTCTATTAAAGTTATTCATCTTCACTTCACCCGTTTTGATTTGATAATAAAACTGAGCTTTACTTCCGTAATCGAAAATAATATTACCTCTTTCAATTTCGAGAATTTCTGCCTTAAATTGGATCAATAATTTGGGATCTATCATAAAACTAATTTATAAACTTAAAGATGTGGATTTTTCTGAAAACTAAATGTCTTAGAATCAGAATTTTTTATAAATCTATCGGTAATGTGATTTAAGTCACAATTCAAAGCCAGCATTCTCATTACTTTTGTAAAGTGAAAAATATCAAACTCAAGATAGCTCTTACCTTAAGCCTCGTGGTGCTTTTATTCACCGTAAAGTCTGCGTTTTGGCTATCGTATTATATTGTTTTCACCGATAATTTTATAGAGAATTATTGTGAAAATACGGATCGCCCTGAGCTGGAATGTGATGGGAAATGCTTTTTGAGTGATGTCCTCGATAACAAACAAACCGACACTCCAAAAAATGCTTCTATTTTTCTTGAAAGCAAACTTATTTTCACAACTCTATGTTCTGAAACTGATACTTTTACAAGTTTTTCTATCACCGAGGTAGAACACTCTTTTTTGTATACCTCGCACTATAAATTCCAACTCTTAAACAGAAGTTTTAAGCCACCTATACGTTCCGTTTAACTCCAATTTTATTTAAAACAAATTAGTTAGACATTTAAAAGGCTTAAACATGAAAATTATTTTAAGCGCCTTCATCTATTTGTTTAGTTCTATGATGCTTATAGCTCAAACTAAATCTATAGAGGTTAAAGACGCACAAACCAAAGAAACCCTTACTGGGGTTTACGCTATCGATCAAAACAACAACAAGAATTATCATATTACCAACAACCAAATCTTACAATTGAAAATCGGTGAAACTTATAAGATTAGTCACATTGGCTATAGTTTTAAAATTTTAAGAGTTGAAACTACAACGCCAGATATCCTGTATTTGGAAGCTGAAAATACAGAGCTAGCAGAAGTTTTGGTCACAGGTAGAGTTTTTGAAGATCCAGTGATGAACATCACTACACCAGACTTAAGTGAAAGAGTGACTCAGCCTAAAAATGTAGCAGACTTGTTTAGAGACATCAATGGATTTGGACTCATCAAACGCGGGAATTACGCTATTGATCCCTCTTTCCGTGCTTCACAATATGAGCAATTGAATATTCAATATGACGGAGGAACCAAAGTTATGCATGCGTGTCCAAACCGGATGGATCCTATCACCACCCACGTCATGCCAGAGGATATTGCAAAAATTGAAGTTGTTCGCGGACCCTATACCATGCGTTATGGAGCTACTTTTGGAGGACTTATCAATATGGTGTCCAAACGACCAGAACTAGGAAACTATGGCTTTTCTGGAAGTGCTTCCACTGGATATGAAACCAATGGAAATTCATTGGTGAATATGGTTCGGCTTCAGTATGCCGAAGACAAGTTTGATGTCGTTGGGATGTATGGCTATCGTGATTTTGGTAATTACGAAGACGGTGCTGGAAGAGAAATTCCATCATCGTTTAGAAGTATAGACTATAGCCTGCGTATGGGTTATAATTTCACTAGCCTAGAGCGTTTACAATTGCATTGGAGACAATCTTTTGGTAGAGATGTGCTACATGCCTCTTTACCAATGGATTCAGATTATGATGATTCTTCCATGCTATCTCTGGATTATTACAAGAAAAGACCCGGGAAGACCTTGCAGAAAATTCAAGCTAAAGCCTATTTTTCTTATGTAGATCATCTCATGAGTAACAGCAGAAGAAGCAATTTCGAAACAGTGGAAGCTGTCTCTCCTGTTGAAGCGACAACAGCTGGCGGTCGATTTGAACTAGAGTGGAAACTTGCTGAGTTCTGGACGCTTTTTACTGGAACCGATGCGCTTTTAATAAGTAGAGACGGTGTGAGAAATCGCTTAATAAAACAAAATATGATGGGAATGCCCCTCGATCCACCTCTGCAGCTTACCGACAAAATTTGGCAAGATTCGTTTATCAACGACTATGGCCTTTTTGCAGAGTCACGCTACAGAATCAATAGTTCTACGGTAATAAATGCAGGTGTTCGATATGATATGGTCAACTCAGACATTCAGGATCCCGAAGCAGATTTCCTAGCTTACTATCCAGGTTTGGGAAGCAGAACCGAGCATAATTTTAGTGCTACGGTATCGCTCAAAAAATTACTAGATGCCGATAATCAATTAGAATTTGCCTTTGGACGTGGTGTGCGCTCTGCGAATATGATTGAGCGATTCATCAATCATTTTCAAGTTGGCCAAGATCCGTTTGAATACATTGGTAACCCTAACTTGGACGCAGAAGTCAACAATCAATTTGAAGTTGCGTACACCGGGAAAAAAGAAATGAATGGATTCATCGATAAGTTAAATTGGGGAGCTTCTGTCTATTTCTCTCATTTCGAAAATTATATCGTAGCCATCATCGATCCTACCAAAACGAGAAAATTTATGCCCAACCAAGAACCTATCCATCCAAAAGTATTCAGAAATCTCGATGATGCTTACAAAACAGGATTTGAAGCTAGCGTGGGCGTTAATTTCTTAACCCATTTTCAATTGGATGCTGATTTGGCTTACGTGTATACCCGCAACGAAGATTTAAGCGAGTCTTTGCCCCTTACTCCTCCCCTGCGCAGTAAACTAAGTTTGCAGTACAGCAAGAACAAGTTTTGGGCAGCAACCGACTTAAGGATGGTCAGCCAACAAGATGAGCTGGCTACATCGTTTGGCGAAAATGAAGCTACACCTGGATACGAATTGGTCGATTTTCGATTGGGTTACGAACTTTTCCCTGGGCTCGACTTAGGAGCAGCGGTTTTAAATGCTTTTGACCAGCAGTATTACGATCACCTAAATTTTGCCTTTAGAAACCAAGCCAATGCCAACTTAAGCGGACTGGAACGCCTTACCGATCCTGGTCAAAATTTCACAGTTTTCGTTAAATATGGATTTTAATTAGGTATTGGGCGTTTCAACGCGCTGTCCGTTTCTAGTCCGCAAGCCAAAAGCTAGAGATTCTAAGGCTGTAAAGGAGCTTCTAAGGTCGCTCTCCACAGCCAAGACTCTCTGGCTTTTGGCTTTTACGGGCTATCCACTTCCATCACGAACGCATATTACCAATTTCACTTCAAATGTGGCAAATCATCTTTTTTTTTATTGAAGCTTCAGTACTCATTTTTCAAAAAAAAAGCTAAGCATTCCAAGATGACTATTGGAATGCTTAGCTTTTTTTGGATCCCGGAAGAAAAAAATAATTCAGAGTTTTTTCGACATTTGGGAGGCAAATTGGTGTGAAACCAAAATTTTATAACCAAGCTTTATAGAACATTTGTTACATTCAGTGCACCTCTTAATTCCTAATTTTGCAATTATAAATTCAAAATAAAATGAAGGCATACCTAATGATAATTCCAGTTATAGCTTTTCTATTTAATTTTGGGCAACTTCAGGCCCAAGAAGAAATGGAGTTTACTCTTGAAGAACTCAAGAGCCAAGTGCTTCAAAATAATAGATCACTTCAAATTAATGAAAGTGAATTTAGAAAAGCAAGAGCCCGCTATAGGCAAACCAATGCTGCGTTTTTACCTCAGCTTAGTGTTTCGCATAATTTTTATAGAACCAATAATCCCGTCCAAGCATTTGGAACATTATTGAACCAAGGAATTTTTACAGAGCAAGATTTTCAAATCGATAATTTGAACAATCCAAGTGCCATTTCCAATTTTACCACTGCTTTAAGCATTCAACAACCTCTTATCAATATTGAAAAGTGGGCTCAACGTTCTGCACTAAACGCTCAAAAAGAAGCACAACAACTTCAAAATAAATTTGAAGAAAAAGCGCTTTTAGTTGAAGTGGAAAAACTTTATATGCAACTTCAGCTCGCTTATAAAGGGGTTGAAGTACTAGAGCAAACTAGAAAAATTGCCGAGCAAAATTTTGAAAGTATTCAAAATTTTTATGACGAAGGTCTATTGATCATGCCAGATTTACTAAGTGCAGAAGTAAGGTTAAATGAAGTTGAAAACGAATACATCGCGGCTTACAATCAACTCCAAAATCTTTCAGACTATCTTCTGTTTTTAATGAACAGAGATGCTAATACTGTGGTAAAACCAGTTTCAAAACTTGGGCTTAATATTGTGGAGACTATGGACGCAAGTCAAATAGAAACAAGAGAAGACATTTTAGCAGTCGATTTGCAAACCAAGGCCCAATCCAAAATGCAAACTGCAGCCAAACATTCCTTTTTGCCAACGCTTAACGCTTTTGGAAACCTACAATGGTTTTCAGATGAAGCCTTTACAACCAACACAAGAAACTTTTTTGTAGGTGCTTCACTTAACTGGAATATTTTTGAAGGTGGTAAAAATATTGCAAAACTTCAAGAAGAAAATGCAAGTTTAGATCAAGCCAAACTAGAAGCTTCTAGGTATGCCTCCAATTCCAATATGGAGTTGGAAAAAGCAAAACGCCAATTTCGCGAGGCAGAGCAAAAACTTAATAGAAATAGACTATCCCTGAAGCAAGCAGAAAAAGCATACCAAATCAGGAAAGATAGATTTGGAGAAGGTCTTGAGCGCACTACAGATTTGCTGCGGGCAGAACAACAACAATCTTCTATGCGACTGGCTTACAACCAATCCATATTCGAGTTTAACTACGCTCAGTTATACATTCAATTTTTAGCAAACACCTATACTTATGAAAAATAAATTACTGCCTATATTTTTTTCTGTGTTCTTATTAAGCATTTTGAGCTGCGGAGAAAAAACCGAAGATGAAAAGCCTGAGCAGATATCTGTCGATGTTAAAATCGAGTATCCTACCACCAGTTTACCTCAGCTTTTAAGCTATAAGGGGAAAATTCAGTCTTCAAAATCGATAGATATTCAATCTAGAGGATCAAGTTACGTGGATAAAATCCTTGTAGATGTAGGCGATGCTGTTCATGAAAACCAGTTGCTGGTTAAATTAAACAGCGATGACCTCATGTCGAAACAAAATCAGCTTACTGCCAAACTCGACGAGGTAAGTGCCACTTTAGAAAACACCGAAAAGGATTATAAACGATACAAAAGTTTAAGAGAAAAAAATAGTGTTTCAGAAAAAGAGCTGGAGTCTATCTCCTTAAAATATAACTCTGTAAAAAGTCAAAAAGCAGGAGTAGAAAGTCAGTTGAAAGAAATACAATCAGAATTAAAATATTTCAATATCAAGGCCCCATTTGAGGGTGTAATTACTTCAAAAATGGCTCAAGAGGGAGATTTAGCAAACCCCCGATTTTCGATTCTACAAATGGAAGTTGAGAATGCATTTGAATTTCACTTTTCAGTTTCAGAACGAGCTATTTCTTCATTAAGAAAAGGACAACTGGCCACCGTTGTAGTGTCGACAGATGGTCAAAAAATCGATGCCCAAATATCAGAATTGAGCTTATCGTCTTCAGAAACAGGAGGACAATATGTTGTGAAAGCAAAATTACTAACCGAAAATGATGTCCAGCTTTTTTCTGGACAACAAGGAGAAATACAACTTATTACGGATTCTTTGGATCAAGGAATTTTTGTTCCCAAATCAGCACTTATCGATCGAGGCGGTTTACAGGGTCTATACGTAGTTAGCCCAGAAAATAAAGCGATGCTGAGATGGGTGGAGACTGGGGTAAACTACGATGAATATATAGAGATTCTTTCTGGTCTAAGCAGCGATGAGTCCGTTGTAACTTCTGCAGACTCCAAACTTTATAACGGTATAACCGTGAAATACTAGATCTTATGAAAAATGGTATTGCTGGTAAACTAGCCAACGCATTTATGACTTCCAAAATTACAGTCTTACTTATGGTTGTATTTATGGCCGTGGGAATTTATGCTGCTTTATTGATTCCACGAGAAGAAGAACCACAAATAAACGTGCCTATGGCCGATATATTTGTTGGCTATCCTGGTGCGAGTCCTAAAGAAATTGAATCTAAAGTTATTATTCCTTTGGAGCGTGTTATCTCTAATATTGATGGTATTGAATATGTTTACACCACCTCTATGCAGGGACAAGGAATGCTCATAGCGCAATTCTATGTGGGTGAAGATATAGAAAGGTCTTACGTAAAACTTCATGATGAAATTATGCGCCATATGGATGAAATTCCTGAGGGCGTTACTCAGCCACTTATCAAAACAAGATCTATAGACGATGTGCCAGTCGTTGGCCTTACGCTTTTTAGCGAAAAGTACGATGACTTCCGCCTCAAACAAATCGCCAATGAACTGATTTTGGAGATTGAAAAGGTAGAGAATGTCGCTTCTAGTGAAGTCATTGGAGGCAGAAGTAGAGAGTTGAAAATTAATTTTGATCATCAAAAAGCAGCTTCCTATAATTTAGATATTTTGAGTGTTACCAAGATGATACAGGCTAACCACTCCAAGTCCAAAAGTGGAACTATACAGACCAAAGACGAAAACATCCTCATCACCACTGGAAAATTCATCGAAACTGAAAGAGACCTAAAGCAAATAGTTGTTGGCACTTCTGGAAACAGACCCGTATATCTGCATCAAATAGCAAATGTGGAAGAAGGTGCAGAAAAACCTAAGAACTATGTGGAGTTTGGCTTCGGTGCTGCAAGTGCAGAACAGGCAAAAATGCCTTCCTCCTATTCTGCCGTTACCCTATCTATTGCAAAAAGAAAGGGCGCTGATGCCATGCAAGTTGCCGACCAGATTTTGGCTCAACAAGAACGCTGGGAACAATATATAATCCCAGAAGGTGTGGAACTCGAGGTTACTCGTAATTATGGAGAAACAGCATCACAGAAGGTATCCGACTTACTTTTCAATTTACTAAGTGCAATCATTGCTGTAACCTTAGTTGTTATGTTATCTATGGGATGGCGCGGCGGACTTGTTGTGTTTATTTCTGTTCCTGTTACGTTCGCTTTAACAATGCTTAGTTACTATTTATTTGGTTACACGCTAAATAGAATCACGCTTTTTGCACTCATTTTTATTACCGGGATTGTAGTCGATGATTCTATCATCATTACAGAAAATATACACCGGCATTTCAAAATGAAGAAACGATCCTTAAGGAACGCCGCCATTTATGCTATAAATGAAGTAGGTAATCCTACTATTTTAGCTGCCTTTATTGTTATTGCTTCTGTACTTCCCATGGCTTTTGTAAGTGGCCTTATGGGTCCTTACATGAGTCCAATGCCCATTGGTGCATCTATTACTATGATTCTTTCTCTATTTATAGCGCTTACCATTGTGCCTTACTTGGCCTTTTATTTTTTGAAAGGTGAAGGCAAACAAGACGATGGCGAAGAGGATGATGAAAAAGCTATTAAGAAAGCCGACAAACTCGGTGATGAAAAATTAAAATCGACCCGAATTTATAAAATTTATGAAAAAGTACAGAGACCACTTCTAGAGAGTTCTAAGAAACGTTGGCTTTTCATTGGAAGTACATTTGTATTGCTTATCGCTTCTGTACTTTTATTCTTAAATGAATCTGTTTTGGTAAAAATGCTTCCCTTCGATAACAAAAATGAATTTCAAATTGTTATTGATATGCCAGAAGGTACTACACTGGAGCGCACGCAAGCCGTCACATTAGAAATTGCAGAGTACGTAAAAGACCGAGAGGAAGTGGTTAATTATCAAACCTACGTTGGTGCTGCTTCTCCCATCACCTTTAATGGGCTTGTAAGACATTACGATCTTAGAGATGGTGATCATCTAGCAGACATTCAGGTAAATATTACCAATAAGAGCGAACGAAGTGAACAAAGCCACGATATCGCAAAATCGTTTAGGAAAGAGGTAAAAGCCATTGGTGATCGCTATGGCGCAGCTATCAAAATTGTGGAAGTCCCCCCGGGGCCACCAGTGCTATCAACAATTGTTGCAGAAATTTACGGACCAGATTACGAAGAGCAAATCAAAATTGCACAAAAGGTAAAGGATATTTTACACGAGACCCAAGATGTGGTCGACATCGACTGGCGTGTAGAAGCCGACCAAAAGGAGATTGAATTTAAAGTTGACACCGAGCGAGCCAACCTAGAAGGCATAAGCACTCAGCAAATTGTTGAAACCATGCGGTTGAGTCTCGGGAATACTTCCATTGGTAAGGCTTACAGAGAAAATGAACCTGAACAAGTTAGCATAACCTACTATACACCAAACTCAGAAAAGTCCAGTACCAAGGATCTTTTAAAATTAAAAGTAAAGTCTCAGCAAGGACATACCGTAAACATCGGCGACCTAGTAAATCTGGTAGAACAACCTATTGAAAAAAGCATCTACAGAAAAAATAAGCGCCGTGTAGTATATGTCACAGCAGAAATGGCTGGAGAACTAGAAAGTCCCGTTTACGCCATATTGGGTATGGAAAAGTATCTTAAAGACATACACTTACCAGAAGGCTACTCTATAGAAGAATTGTACACAGATATTCCTGTTGATACAGAAGATTACTCTGTAAAATGGGATGGTGAATGGCAAATTACATTGGAAGTATTCCAAGATCTTGGTATTGCTTTCTTAGTGGTTATTTTTATCATTTACATGCTAATCGTTGGCTGGTTTCAAAGCTTCCGTTCCCCAATTGTGATGATGATTGCTATTCCGCTTTCATTAATAGGAATTATTTTAGCACATTGGCTGTTCGATGCATTTTTTACAGCAACTTCTTTTATTGGAATGATTGCTCTAGCAGGAATTATGGTTAGAAATTCCGTTTTGCTTATCGATTTCATAGAAATCCGCCTCAACGAAGGTATTGCCTTTAAGCAAGCCATCATTGAAGCAGGTGCCGTAAGAACCACACCCATTTTACTCACAGCAGGAACCGTGGTCATAGGAGCAGTCGCCATACTTTTCGATCCTATTTTTCAAGGTCTTGCCCTGTCTTTGATGGGTGGAACAATTGTTTCAACATTCCTAACCCTTATTTTGGTTCCTCTTGTCTTTTATATAGTGATGAAAAATAAGTATAAATAATAGAGCGTTTCAACGTGCTGTCCGTTTCTAGTCCGCAAGCTAAAAGCTGGATATTCTAGGGCTGTAAAGGAGCTTCTAAGGTCGCTCTCCACAGCCAAGACTCTCTGGCTTTTGGCTATTACGGGCTATCCACTTCCATCACGAACGCAGAGAACTTTGAGATAGAACTAATAGTTTGGGTTTATTAAACACCATTTATATATCGGTTGTTAATGA
>Ga0136598_1000417_pt1 | contig 20506 bp, 25 predicted proteins | sample AntRauTorcE11899_FD_104790 | JGI IMG/M metagenome (GOLD analysis project Ga0136598, IMG submission 104790) | Saline lake microbial communities from Rauer Islands, Antarctica - Metagenome Torckler E11 #899 | ecosystem: Environmental > Aquatic > Non-marine Saline and Alkaline > Saline | place... | reverse complement strand
CGCAAACCGCCGCAACCACCAAAAATCCCGACTGCCGTCTGGATCAACCCACCAAAGACAACCGAAGGAAATCAAGCTTAAAGTCCAGAAGCTGCTGTCTCAAAGTCGTTGACACGTTCCGCGATGTGGCTGGGCTAGCGTCCGAAGATCAGCACATCCTAACGGACCCAGACGACCATTCCTGGGCTGCGATGACAATGCGCATCGGGGCCGACGACCTCGTGATTTTTAAACCGGTTCAATCTCCGGGTCGTCGAAACAACGTCATCATGCATGAGCTGGCCCACATCATCCTAGGGCACGAACTGGCAGATGCTTGTATGTTGGAGGATGGGTCGTTAGTGCCTGGAAACTTTAGCCAGGACCAGGAAGATGAGGCGGACTGGCTCGCAGGGACACTGTTGCTTCCGCGTCCGGCGTTATTGGCCATCAGGGCGCAGCGACTGACCGATCAAACTGCTTGCTCTGAGTACTTGGTGAGCCGCGACATGTTGAATTGGCGCATCAGGATGACCGGCGTAGATTATCAGTTATCGCGACGGCGTGCGTAGGCCCGCATCTCGGCCCCCTCGACTGAGCCAGCGCGAAGGTCCGCTCTGACCAGTCCCACCGTATCGCATCATGGCCGCTCCGGGCTGCATTCTTAGCGCGACCCCTTCGTCGGGCTAACCGTCCGGTAAAGAGCCGGGAACGTTGATGGCCTCTGCACCGTTACCGGCTGCGCGCGCCGCTGCGCGCGGCCCAATCCGCGCCTCCATAGGTGACAGCGTAGATCAGAACCTCGGCTGCATCATCCTCGACAGTGAAGGCAATGACCGCTTTTCGGCCGGCCGGGATGGCACGCAGGCCAGGGGCGATTTCATCGCGCAAACTGCCCTTGTGGGGAGTGTCCTTCAACGTTGCGATGGCGGCCTCGATCTCAGCCAGCTTGCGCATGGCTGCATCGGGCCCGGCATACTCGAGGATCCAGTGCGTGATGGCATCAAGGTCGCGCGCGACAAGAGGGTGGAAACGGATGCGGTAGTTCACGAGCCGCGGGCCGCGCCGATCGTGGCTCGGGCAGCGGCGAAGGCGTCGTCCTGGTCGATAAACTCTTCGCGCGGTGTTTCCATCCGGGCGCGGATTTCCTGCGCGAGAGCCGACAAGGCCACGTCGCGTTCCTGCTCATCCTGCATCATCTGCTCCAGCGCGGCCGCGACTGCGGCGCTCTGCGTTGCGAACACGCCCTGCCCGACCTTTTCCGAGAGGAACTGATGGTGCCGATCAGTGAAGCTGAGGGTGGTTTTGACGGTCACGCGCGCCTCCTTGGTATGACTGAGTCATATAACAGGAGTCCATGATCGCTTCAACGGTGGCGAATGCGGCGCGGTCGTTGATCATACCCAAACGCAAAAAGCCCCCGCTTTTCAGGGGGGCTCTTGCATCGTTGAGGTGGCGTTGAGGTGACACGCGCACCTTTATACACAAGTGTTTTTGTCGAGTTCCAACCATTTGGAATGGTTAGGATTTTTGGTTGCGGGAGTAGGATTTGAACCTACGACCTTCAGGTTATGAGCCTATAATCCAACGATTCCGATAAGTTATGGAAATCATGTACTTAGCCGACAAGCCTTTGATTTCACCAAGTTTCCAACCGCACATTCAGCAGCAGTCACGCGCGTTGGCGGGCAAAACCGCGCGCAAACGTGCATTCGCGGGTTGATGTGGCGTTGATGTAGACAATCTCACCGCCCCGCTGGATCATGATCGCGAACGGCCCTTACTTGCCGTTCGCTTCATGGCCGAGCGCTGCGGCGCAGCTTCACCAGACCGGCTCTCTGTCTGTGGTTAAGTCAAGGGTGTTTGGTTCAGTGTCTTCCGGATCCGCGGTTCTCTACGAGGTCAGGGATTATCCTGCCTCCTGATGGCGTACGGGACTGATCGGCCAAAATGTCATTCACGAGGTTGGGAACTGCCCACCTCAGCCGGTTGACTGGCTCGATCTGCCTGCCGTCCCGGAGGACGTCGAACCTACCCCTCGTCTCTCGGGCAGGTATTCAAACTCTTAATCTTTCAGCTGGCACCCTCCATTCCAGGCTCAAACACGGTTTCGTTTCGCCAGAGGCAATGCAGGATGACGGCAATTTTCCGAGAGGCGGCCACGGCTGCTTTCTTGTGCCCTTTGCGCTCGGCTAACTTTGTTGCCCAGTCTTTCAATCGAGATGGCTTTCGCGTGCAGCTGATCAATGTTGATGCCGCTGAGTATAATAATCGTCGCATATCACAATCACCGCATTTGGATATTTTGCCCGACCAATCCACCTCACCAGATTGATGGCGTTTTGGCGTGAGGCCAAGGAAAGCCCCAACATCGACCGATTTCCTGAACCGCTTTTCATCGTCCAGCGTCGCGATATAGGCCAACGCTACGATAGGGCCGACACCCGGGACAGTCATTAGTCGGCGCGCCAGATCACTTTCGCGCGCCATCATCCTTACTTCGTCGTCCAGCGCATCTCTGGCAATGCAGAGTGTCTTGTGCAGAGGGATGAACGTTTCTGACATCATCTCAATCGCTGGATCCGCATCCGCCGCAGCTGCGAGCTGATCCCGAAAGTCCCTTCGCAATTTTCCCGTCCCAACCGACTTCATGCAGATGCCAAACACTTTTAGCACGCCACGCACGTGGCCTTCGAGATCCTTACGCATGCGGATCAGCCGCTCGCGGGCCCCAATGAGGACGCGCACGCGCTCGGATGCTTCGCTGCGGATATGGACCTGAGTGAACCAACCCGTTCGCGCCAACTGAGCCAATCCTTCAGCATCGCCTTGGTCGGATTTGTTAATACGCCCCGACAACGCTTTGTGCGCCAGGCGCGCATCTATGCAAATGATCGGCACCCCACGTTTCTCTAACTCGCGGGTGAGCCAAATAGCCAAAATGCCGCTCTCATGAACAACCCGTTCTACCTTTGGCGCGTGCCTAAAAATAAAGCCCGCGATCAAATCTGGATCTGTTGAGATATCTGTGCGCGCTGCAACAACGCCCTTGTCATCCATAATACAAATCGACGTTTCTTTGACGGACACGTCCAATCCAACGTAATATGCCATTGTCGTTCTCCTTTGTGGCTGCTTCATTGAGGCCAGTACACTGTACCTCGTTTGCCCAAGGAGAGCGGCATCCACAGACACACCATGTCATTTGTCCATCGTGCAGCATTTTCGGTGGGTGAAGGTCGGCAGAGCGGGACGAAGTGGGTTTTCGCTGCGAGTATGTGAATGTCTGCATCGCCGCTCAATGCCGGGGGAATACAGCTTGTTTCGCGACTGTACTTGGGCATAGCCTGACACGTGCTTGGAACAGCGTCGGCATCACGGCTTTGGCCTTTGCGGCAGCCATCGATGATCCGAAACGCTTCAAGCGATCGCGAGATGTGGGCGCGTGTCTCGGGCTTGTTCCCAGACGCCACCAATCCGGTGAAGTAGACTACACCGGCAGCATCTCCAAACGCGGCGATGTGCGCGTTAGAACGCTGCTTTATGAGGCCGCAAATGTGATGCTCACGCGATATGCCGCACCGCTGAAGCTCAAGTCATGGGCGCTCGCTATCGGGCAGCGTTCGACAATGAGAAAAGCGCGGGTGGCACTGGCCAGACGTCTTGCGATCATCCTGCATGCCATGATGCGCGATCAGACTGAGTTCCAGACTGAGTTCCAAGTTGTGTAACCAGAACCTGAACAACAGGGGATTACTACATTACCCGGCGGGGAGGTCGGCAGGCGGGCTGTCGCTGTGATCGTTGACTCATAAATCGGACCTTTTCAAAGGCGAGATTTTCAAGGCAGACCGAATTGAATTCTTGCAGTCGAGGTGATTGCCTGACGGTTTTTCGGCCGGAAGCCACGGTTTGATCGGAACAGTCGTTTCATCTCCGCCACCAGCAGGCTTGTGATCGTGCAATGCATACCTCGCGCGCGTGGCCATGAGAAACGCCATTAAAAGTAGTGTGCCCACGTTTTCTTGATGATACTCACCTTGTCAAAGGGTGGAATTTACTTTGCAAAAAAAAATCCCGTCGTTGCAGGCAGATCCTTCACGACCGGGAGCTCACAGAAACGAGGACCAGCAATGAATATTCCCGAAGCTACCAAACCAGCAATCTGGGGTGCCATCGGTGGCGCCATCGTCGCTACCATTATTGGTTTCGCCTGGGGTGGATGGGTGACTGGCGGAACGGCGACCCAGATGCAGGCTACCAGCGCGGAATCAGCCGTCGTTCAGGCGCTTACACCGCTCTGCGTCGTAAAGGCCGAAAAAGAGCCGGAACAGATCGCCTTGTTGAAGGAAGAATCGAGCTATCAGCGTGACGACTTCGTGATTGAGGCCGGCTGGGTCGACAATGTGAGCGAAAAGTATCGCTCGGAAGTGGCTGATGCGTGTGGTGATTCGATCGTGGAAGGAATGGAATAACTTGGGCTATTCCTCCCAAGACCAATCGCTGACCGGGCAGAGTCTCTTCGTCACCCTGCTCTCCATGTTGAGCCCCGGGACGGCGATTTGGCAGCTTTACCGGTGGCATCACCAAAAAGATTGACGTGGTGGCTCCAGCGGCGAATCTCCAGAACGGGCAGACCGGTCGTTCGCTAAGACCGCGAGGTCCGAAGAGGCTTGAAGCCAAACGGCATGACAAGCGTCACTGGCTACGCCTTCACTCCGCCACTAGGAACTTTGTGGTAGGGGAGAGCCGAACTAGAGAGGGTGATCTGCATGGCTGATGAGCAAGAACTAGCAGCTTTCCGTGGCGGTTTCGGCTGGGCGGACTCTGCGCGAATAATAATTGCGGGCTTCGGGTTGGCCTTGGCTGGCGGGGGTCTCGTGGAGGCGCAGGGTTCCGCTCCGGAAGGGGATGCCACTCGGGAGGTCTTCACCTTGTCGGGGCAGATCGTCGACTCCGTCGGTGGGAACCTCGTTCTGCGTCATGAAGGCGGTGTTGTCGAAATGAACGTCAGCGGATGGCCGGAACGCGCGCCGGGCGGGCCCAGAATCATGGGCGTTGGCGATAATGTGACCGTGACCGGGTGGCTTGACGAAAGCTTCATTCGAAGTGGAAGCCTCGACATCGTTGGCGTGTACGTCGAGGATCGGCGCGCATTCTTCACCCTCGGAGAGGAGGGCGCCGGCAACGGAGACGGGATGCACCCGTTGGTGGTGCCGACGGATACTCTCGGGCGCGAGGGCAGTGCATCCCTGACCGGGACAATCGTCGAGATGCAAGACGACGCGTTCGTTCTGCGAGCAGGGTCGGCTGACGTCGTGGTCGACACGACGCCCTTGTTTTACAACCCCTACGATGATGTCGGGGTGCAGATACTTGAGGTCGGCGACCGCGTGCACGTCACTGGCGCGCTCGGAACTGGGTTTCCGGAGCAGCCTTTGATCAACGCAGACGGGGTGACGGACATCCACATCCTTGGAGCCCCGGGGTAAAGGCTTCACCGTTGGCGGCCGTTGAGCTCCCGTTGCCGAGCACTGCGCCTGCTTTGAGCAGACCGAACTGTCACGCACGCGCGCTAACGCCGACGTCAGATCAGGGCACCTCCCGAAGCAGCCCTCGGCATAGCGAAGGACGAAGTCTGCTCGTAGGGAGCCGGCCCCTAGCCGACATTCGCAGCAGGGGCGGTAAGCGTCTACTCCTGAGTTCCGAACGATATTCGCAAATCGAATGGATGCATGATCCGCGCCGGGGGCGATTAGGCTGCCAGTGCCTTCTTGAGTAGCACTGGCAGCCTCGGCGTTCAGCTTGCGTCTTTGAACTCGGCGTATTCGCCGCGAACCTGAACAGTGACGGTGGCCTCCGAGCTGTCGCGGTTGCGCCAGAACCAGCCGTGCTCGCCGTCGAACTCGGCGACGAGCTCGCCTTCGTCTCCGGTGGAGCCGCGGCCCTTGTCATAGGTCACCGACTGACCGCCACCATGGCCATGCATGTCGAAGTTCACGCGACCGCCTTCGACGAGCATCCGGTATTCCACCCTCTGGCCTTCTTCCATAACGAGCTTCCATTCCGCTGAGCCACCAGGAGCGAGCGTAAAGCTTGTTTCATCGCGCCAGACTTCGGCCTCCTGTGCGTGTGCCGTGCCGACGAACAGCCCGAAGATGTCATTCATAAAACTCGATTGCTCCTGCGTGCCGAGCTCCATCAGCCTGTCGGCCTCGGCCTCTTCGGCAAGCTGGACCTTGATCTCGCCCATCTCCGCAAGCCCGAGCACGCCACCGATCCCGGTCGGGTCGATGTTGTATTCGGCGGGCAGCACCACGGTCACCAGGATCGCGGCGGCGCTGGCTGCGGCGATTGCGGTGGACCGGAGCAGTTGTGCCGAGCTCGGCAGCTCATCAAGGCTTGGTTTTTCTGCGTTGAACATTTGGTTCTTCTATTTTCTCAGGCGGCTACGAAATAGCCGGTGATCTGAAGACCCATGAGGATGAACCCCATGGACATCATGACGACGTTGGCGGTGTAGGCCTGGCGGAAGAAGTTCGGGGATTTCCGCCAGTAGCCCATGACGATGAGGATGACGGCAAGCGCCATCAATTGGCCCAGCTCGACGCCCACATTGAACGCCAGCAGGTTGACCAGTAACCCTTCCGAGGCAATGTCATAGTCGAGGATCTTGGTGGCCAGACCCGTGCCGTGGAAGAAGCCGAAGATCAGCGTCGCGGCTTTGGTGTTGGGCTGAACACCGAACCAGCGTTGGTATGCACCAAGGTTATCGAGAGCCTTGTAAACGACCGAGAGGCCGATGATCGCATCGACAATGTAGGCGTTGATGCCCCAGCCGAACCAGACGCCCGCGAGCATGGTGGTCGAATGACCGATGGCAAAAATGCTGACATAGATGCCGACATCCTTCATTTTGTAGAGAAAGAAGACGACGCCGAGCAGGAACAGGATGTGATCGTAGCCGGTAACCATGTGTTTGGCGCCGAGATACATGAAGGGGATGATGTTCACCCCCCAGATCTCCTGGATATAGCCCGCATCCCCGGGCGTGACGTTGTGGGCAAGCGCGTGGCCCGCGCTCAGAACGAGCAACGATAGTGTAATGATGGACAGGATCACGATCCGGCGCACGCCTGGATCGGTCCAGCCACGATGGGCTGTGTTCATGGATTGAACTCCGCATATGTGTTTGATGATCGAGGGGATCGCGCCCAAGGGCGCGGTCGATCATGCGCGCGGAGGTCGTTCGATCAGGTTTATTCTCAGAGGGTTCGGAAAGGTCGAACTTACCCGCCATGCTGCCTTGTAAATATCAAGCGGTTGAGCGGCAGGATCATGGGCAAGCACCACTGCCTGACTGTGATCATGGTCGACGCTGTCATGGCTATGTCCATGCATGGCCCAAGCCAGATCTTCCTCAAGCCCGTGCGAATGCCCGTGCTCTGCAATCATCTCCGAGTGCTCCTGGAGCACGTCAAGCACCGCGGGGACATGGGAGGTCGCGGGCACGACTGACCAGACAAGAACGGCCACGCAGAGAAGCATCGCAAAAGAGGCTTGTCCGATTGTCCGTAAAGCTGTCATCAAGTCCGCCTGTCCGCTCGGATTGTTTGCAGCGCTGATATTGCGCCATCTTGTTCTATCCACCCTAGGGGGATACGAAAGTATTATGTCAGACACACACATCCATGCAAGTCACCCTGCGCTGATTGCCCGGCTGAAACGTGCCGACGGCCACCTTCGCTCGGTTATCGCGATGTTGGAAGCCGGGAAACCCTGCCTTGATGTCGCCCAGCAGCTTCAAGCGGTCGAGAAGGCCGTGACGAATGCCAAGCGCGTGCTGATCCATGATCATATGGATCATTGCCTCGACATTGAAGGATCGGAAACCGACCGAGCTCAACTCAAGGCAATCGCACGCTATCTGTGAGGGCATCATGCTGGCCATTCTCGCTGATCGAACATACCGGCATCTTTTCCTGGCACAGGTCGTGGCGCTGCTGGGCACCGGCCTTGCGACCATGGCACTTGGCCTCTTGGCCTTCGATCTCGCAGAAGACCGCGCCGCTCTCGTGCTCGGCACCGTTTTCACGATCAAGATGGTGGCCTATGTCGGCATTGCCCCTATCGCAGGCGCCTTTGCGGACCGCGTTCCGCGCCGTGCCCTTCTGGTGGCGCTGGACCTCGTGCGCGCGGCGGTGGCGCTGGCGCTGCCCTTCGTGACCGAGGTGTGGCAGGTCTATGTGCTGATCTTTCTGCTGCAATCCGCCTCGGCGGCCTTCACGCCCACATTTCAGGCCACGATCCCCGATATCCTGCCGGACGAGGCGCGCTATACCCGCGCCCTGTCGCTGTCGCGCCTGGCCTATGATCTGGAAAATATCGTCTCGCCCGCCCTGGCTGCGATGCTGCTGGCGGTGATGAGTTACAACAGCCTGTTTTTCGGGACGGTCGCAGGCTTCATCGCCTCGGCGCTGCTGGTGCTGTCGGTCATCCTGCCCAGCCCCAAGGCGACGGAGCCGCGCGGCATCTATGACAGGACCACCCGGGGCATCCGCATCTACCTCGCCACGCCGAGGCTGCGCGGGCTGATGGGCCTGAACCTGGCCGTCGCGTCCGCGGGTGCGATGGTGCTGGTCAACTCGGTCGTTCTGGTGCGCGGGCAACTCGGCCTCGATGATACCGCCCTCGCGTGGTCGATGTTCGCCTTCGGCGCGGGCAGCATGATCGCGGCGCTTGCCCTGCCGCGCCTACTGGACCGGTTTCCCGACAGGCCGGTGATGATGGCCGGCGCATGGCTGATGGTCGCGGCGCTGCTGGGGATCGCGGCCACCATTGTGAGCTTGGGTTTGACCTGGCCCCTCCTGCTGGCCGTCTGGCTGCTGATCGGCCTTGGCAACTCTGCGGTGATGACACCCTCGGGCCGCCTCCTGCGCCGATCGGCCCACCCGGAGGACCGCCCCGCGATCTTCGCCGCGCAATTTGCGCTGTCCCATGCCTGCTGGCTGCTGACCTATCCGCTGTCTGGCTGGTTGATGACCGCCTTCGGCACGGTGCCTGCACTTCTGGTGCTGGCCGGAACGGCTGCGATCGGCATCGTGGCGGCACTTCGGTTCTGGCCCGCCAAAGCGCCAGATAGCCTGCCTCATGAGCACCCCGACCTGCCGTCTGATCATCCGCATCTACAGGGGCAAGTCGGCGAAATTCACCGGCACGAAATCATCATCGATGATCTGCACCGCCAATGGCCTATGCGCCACTGAGATGCTGGCACTCTTTGGCCTGTTTTCGGCGGCTTTCCTCGCGGCCACGCTTATCCCTGCGCAGTCCGAGGCCGTGCTGGCCGGGCTGATCTGGGCGGGAGGGCATCCCGTCTGGCAGCTCCTCATGGTGGCCACGGTAAGAAACGTTCTCGGCTCTGTGGTCAACTGGATTTGTGGACGATACCTCAGCCATTTCGCTGATCGGCGTTGGTTTCCGGTGTCGACAAAGCAGATGGAGCGTGCATCTGCCGGGTATCGCAAATGGGGCTTCTGGAGCCTTCTGGGCAGTTGGTTGCCCATCGTCGGAGATCCGCTGACCCTGGTCGCGGGTCTGCTGAAAGAGCCATTCTGACGCTTTCTGCTCATCGTGACTTTCGCGAAAGGCGGGCGCTATCTCGTGCTGGCGATTGCAACCCTGAAGTATGCATGAGAGCCACTCCCGAAGGATCGAATCTCTCGTCGGGGAAGCGGTTGCATCACGAGCTAAAGGGCTCGGACGAGGAGTTGGCGAGCTCATTGCGGACGTTCAGAGATTTCGCAGCGAATGGCGGCTCTCCGCCCTTCGCGTTTGGGCTGCAAATATCGGCACATCGACATTGGCAATCACGGCAAGACGTCCACGTCACCGCGCCGCAACCTTTCCAGCATAACGCGCAGCTCTGGCGGTTCCAGCACATCGACCGCCTTGCCCCATGAGACGAGGTGCCAGGCCATCTCCTACCCAACCGCTTGCGCTGAATTCAACCAGAAGGCCGACGTCCGGCATGTCGGTCCTCACCTGGTGGGCGAACTCTTCTATGATGTCCCGCAGGCTCACACCGCGGCCACGCCTTGGCCATTTCGGCCCATCGGAACAGGTACTGTGCCTCCGCGAATAAATTGGTGCGTGATAACCTTTGGTTGTGTTTTGCGATTGGCCCAACCCCTAGGGAGAGTGTAATCGGACTAGGCTAATAACCGAATCAAAACTTTCAGAGTCTTGCCTCTGTGCCCTTGGCGCCACGCCGGAACAGAGGACAGTCGAGGTATGCCGTGACCAGGCCCTGCGCGTTCTGAATGTCGGCGATATAAAAAGGATCGATGAGTATGGGACTGCCACAACGTGTTTTCTACCCTGTTCATGAGACCGCTGCACGCTGGGGGTGTACGGTTTCCGATATCGCGGGCTGGGCCGCGACGGGGATGCTCAAGTTCGTCACGGGCATTCCGCCCATCGCGTGTGGCGAAGTGCGCATCGCCGGGCTGGTGCAGATCGAGCCCGCGGATATCCTGCCGATGTTTCGGCGCTGTGGGACTGGTCCGCATGAAGCGCATCTGCGGCGCGTGCGGCAACTCGAAGGCGAAGACTGGCTCTATATCACCGCCCCTGAGGAGGGCGTGCTGGTCTCGATCGGCGATCTGCTGATCCTCGGCCAGGAAGTTCAGCGTTTTGAGGATACCAACAATCTTTTCGGTCGGGTCGCCGCAGGCGCCGGGCTGAGCGATGATGGTGACTACGACTGGGCCGGGATGAATGTCGAGATCACGCGCCGGGTGTTCGAAGAGGGCTTGCCCAAATCCCAGGCCGAATGGATCAGGGAGTTACAGGACTGGTTCGCCGATCAGTCGGAAACCGGGGAATTTCCAGATGAGCGCTCGATCCGGCGGCGATTGACCCCGATCCTCAAAGCCGTGAAGTTCAAGAACCCGAAACGGTAAGATGTATCGCGCCAAGGCGCTGGCCAGTCCGTGATGGCGGGCTGGCCGCAGCAGCGGGCCGATCTGCGTCGTGAACGAGCCGTGGCTTGGGCTTGAAGGCACTGGCGACGGCATCGACACCCGCGCGCAGCGGCGAGTCCATCAAATGCGCATACCGCTGGGTGGTTTGCATCTGGCTATGGCCGAGCAACTTGCCGATCATTTCGAGCGAGGCACCACCACTCACCAGCAGCGATGCAAAGGTGTGGCGCAGGTCGTGGATGTGCACGTCAGGGATGCCAACCTCCTTTTGGATCCGCGCCCAGAAGCGGCGGATTTCCTGCACGGGCTGGCCGGGCGTATCGCCCGGAAACAGCCAAGGCGATCCGGAAACCACCGCAAGGCTGCGCTGGCGCACGATGGCAGCCGCCTCGTCGGAAATCGGCACGCGGTGCACGCGGCGCTGCTTTGTCGTCGTCGCGGGTTTGGTCCATGACAGGTGTTCGAGGTTGAAATCCTCGAACCGCGCCTGACGCACCTCGCCCACCCGCGCGCCGGTCAACATGCACAGCCGGATAATCCCTGCGCCACGATCATCTTGGGCAGCGTCAAGGGCGGCGGCAAGACGGCCGAGTTCATCTTGCGACAGATAGCGTTCGCGCGGCGTTTCCATCCGCCTGCGAAACCCCATGGCCGGGTTATCTTCGCGCCAGCCCCATTTGACGGCATAGGCGAACATCTTTCTGACCACCTCGCCGACCCGGTTTGCGCGCACGGGCGTGGGCTTTGCGCCCTGCAGCTTGCGTGCTCGGTTGTTGGGCTTTGCCTTGGAGGGCCGCGCGCGTCCCTCGGCGACTTTGTTCAGCAGCAGTTCCACATCGTAGGAGCTGACCTCGGTCACGAGCATCCTGCCCCAGGCGGGTGCAATGAACTTCTCCATCATCGAACGCTGATCGGCCGCATTGAGCTTGGCCAGATGCGTCAGGTGCACCTCGACGTAGCGCGCGATCAGATCCGTAACCCGGGGCGCCTCACGCAGGGCATCCCGGTTCGCCAATGGATCGCCCCCGGCATCAATGTCCCGGCGCAGCTCCTTGGCGCGCGTGCGCGCCGCCGACACACTCCATTCCGGCCAGCGGCCAAAGGTCATGCGGCGTTGCCGACCCGCGTAGCGATAATCCAGCGTGAAGGCGCGACCCCCACCGCGATAGATGCAAACGGCAAAGCCGCGCACCTCGGTATCAAAAATCTGGTAATCCCGGCCCTCCGCAAGTTCGGAATCGCGCACGACCACTTCCGTCAGTTTCTGTCTATGTACCATCCCTAAACCTCTCTCTTGCCCTGTCATGACGCGTAGATCACGCCGTCTATCAAGCAGAGCATGGACGTCAGGGTGGCAGGGAGGCACGGGGGGGCACGCTGGAGACAGTAAGCGTGCCACCCCAGTGTTTATTGAGGATCCGGCACATCAACCCATCATCACAGATCCAAGCCCATCAAGGCCGACAGCGACTCTCAACTTCAAACAGCGCGTCACGCAGTCAAAATCGCCTGTAAACCAGCCTGTGTTTGTAAATTCCCAATAAAATCAGGGGGTGGCACGCCTCAATGCGCGTTGCCACCCCCAGTTTGCCGCCGAATGCGCGCGAATCTTATGTAAATCAACGGATTTGCACGCGAATGAGCGTGAATGACCGTGACGCCCAAATTGCTGCACTGCAGCGCAAACGGGGCCACAGCAGCACCCACATCCGGAAAAGCCAATAAAACAAGGGGTGGCACGGGGGTGGCGGATTTCGTGCCACCCCGTGCCTCCCTGCCACCCCCAGCGCTATGCGTGAATGGCCAGCAGCATTTGCCCGCATTCGGGCACTCACACTGGAGACATCACATGCAGGAACTCACGAACCCCAAAGGCGGCAGGGATACGTCCCGCGCGCTGCTGAACGGTTGGATCAGCCGGTCCGATCTTGCCCAGGAACTCGAGGTGACTGAAGGAACCTTGCGGCGCTGGACAGCCGAGCGCTGGGGGCCGCCCTGCATTCGCGCGGGTCGGAAAATCTACTATCGCCGCAGCGCCGTTATGGAATGGCTGGAAGAGCAGGAAGCAGCGGATCATCGCCGCGCGCGCCGGGGGGGCCGTCGATGAGCATTCCCCTGCCCTTCCGCAAGCGCAACCAGCGCGATGAACGTGACGCGGCCCGCCAGGACTGGATCGACGACCGCCGTCGCGAGGCGCGCATCGTAGTAGCCGATATCGTCCATCATTCCGATCACCTGCTGCGCATGGCCTGCAAGGTTCTGGTCCAGCACGGGGAGACGCCAGAGGAATGCGAGGATGCGCGAATCTTGCTAATCATCCTCGACGCTAAATCACCCGGACGTAACGATCGCCGGTCTCGCGACGGGGAGGACCGGGGATGAAGCGGCGCGGGACACCAGAGGCCGATCTGCAACGCGCTGTTGTGATCGCTCTTCGCTTTGCCCTCCCAAAGGGGGCAATCATTCATCACTGCGTCAACGAGGTGACCGAGGCAGGTCCCCGTGGGGCGAAGCGCCAGGCAATCCTTGTTGGCATGGGTGTGCATGCAGGTTTTGCGGATTTGATCGTGCTCTGCGAAGGGCGCGTACTGTTCCTGGAGCTCAAATCCCTCAAGGGGCGGCTGAGCCCCACGCAGATAGAATTCCGCAATGCCGTCATGGCGCAAGGCTTTGGCTGGGCACTGGTGCGCAGTCTCGACGATGCGCTGGGCGCACTTGCCGATCATGGGTTCACGTCGCGCGTGGTCAGTCACGGCACGTTTCAGCGCGCTGACGCCACCTCGGTGCGGAGGGCCCAGCCATGAGCCACAAAGCGACTGTCTGGGCCATCCAGCAACGCGGGTTGAAGCCTGCCACCAAGATCGTGCTCTGGTTTCTGTGCGACCGGCACAACCCGGATTTCGGCTGTTTTCCGACGCAGGCCCGGCTTGCCGATGATGCCGAAATGTCGATCTCGGCGCTGAACGAACACCTCGCCAAGTTGGAAAAATTGCGCCTGATCCACCGCGTCCGCGTCCATGATCCGCGCACTCACAAGCGCCAGGCGACACGCTACATCTTGGGGTTTGAAGATGGGTTTCCACAAAAGCCAACTCCGGAAACCGGACACGGTTTCTGCGGAACGGAGGAAGAACAACACGCCGACCCAACTCCGGAATCCGGACATGGAGCCATCTCCGGATTTTCGGCAAAGCCATCTCCGGATTTTGCCCAAAGCCATCTCCGGAATCCGGAGACTAACCTTGTAAGGGAACCCTTAAGTAAACCTGTAAAGGAGGAGGAGGACGCGGCTGCGCGAGATTCTGATTTTGATCGGTTCTTCGCAGAGCTGCTCGGCGCGCTGGGCTTTGCCGCCAATGCCAGCCTCCCGGCTTGGTGGCAGGGCGAGCCTGCGCGGCTGCACGTTCGCCGCTGGCTTGATGACCTTGGGCTATCCGAGGATCGGATCATTCAGGTCGCGACCGAGACCCGGAACGATCATCCCAATCCGCCCGATGGTCCCAAGGCTCTCGACCGGTTCATGGAACGCGCTGCCCAGCGTGATGCCCAAGCCGCAGCAGATGCAAGCGGCGGGAAAGCCAAACGGCAGCGCAAGCGCGATGTTGGCCCTCCACCCAGTGAAGATCAACTCGCGGTCTTTTACGCCGCCAAAGTGAACTCCGACGAATACCTGCCCGTCAGCATGATCAGCAACGCCATGTGCGAGGCCATGCTGGCGCGCGGCCTTGTCACCCGCGAGCGGCTTCTGCTGCGAAAGGGGCGGTGAATGGCATGGTGTCACGTCCCCGGCACGGATTGTCCCTCTGCGCAGGCGGCGGAGGCTTGGATATGGGCCTCATGCTCGCCGAGCCCGGCTATCACACCCGCGCGCTCATTGAATGGGAGGACTGGCCCCGCGCCGTCCTCGTCGCCGCCCAGCGCACTGGGTACTTCGCCCCGGCCCCAATCTGGGACGACCTGCGCAGCTTCGACGCACGGCCCTTCCGCGGTGCCTTCGACACAGTGCTGGCCGGATATCCCTGCCAACCGTTCAGCGCTGCCGGAAAGCGCGGCGGTGCAGACGATCCACGCCACCTCTGGCCCGACGTCGCCCGGGTTGTTGGAGAATGCGCTCCCGAATGGGTCTTCCTCGAAAACGTCGCCGGGCACGTCACCCTCGGCCTCGAAACCGTGCTGGGACAGCTTTGGGACATGGGCTACACGCCTGCGGCGGGCCTGTTCAGCGCGGCAGAAGTCGGCGCGCCGCACCAGCGGATGCGCATCTTCATCCTGGCCCACACCGATGAGCCTGCGTCCCGGCACCGCCACCTACAACCCAGCGGGCAACAGCGACTTCACCCGCAAGGCAGAAGCGCTGGCGCTGGGCATCACCAACTGGTCGACGCCCAAGGCGACAGATGGTGCGAAGGGCGGTCCGGGGCAGAGTTACGGTTCGGGCGGGAGGCCTCCCCTGCCAGCGCAGGCGGCCCAATGGCAAACGCCGGTGGCGGACGATCAGGTGGACCGGCTGCGCGGCAAGATCAACAGCCGGGGCGAGCCGAAGCTGAGTGCACAAGCGATCCAGTGGCCGACACCGGCGGCACAGAACTGGAAGGGCAGCAGCGCGGCGAGCATCACCCGCGCCGATGGCAGGAGCCGGATGGATATCCTGCACTACCGGGCGGAGCAGGGCTTCACCCGCCCGGACCCGGCGACCATGCCGGATGGGCGACGGTCCTTTCCGCATGCCCCGATCTCGCGCCCGCTCTGGGCTTCAATGATTGCCTCGCATGGGCGCGTCGCATGTCGCCGGATCCTGAAGGCCCGGGCACGGCGGCGGCTCAATCCAATCTTCGTCGGATGGCTGATGGGCTGGCCCATCGGTCACGCGCTTTGCGCCTGCTCGGCAACGGAGTTCACCCGCTGGCAGCAGCGCATGCGTGGCGCGCTCTCGCAGCTGCCCATGGCTTCGGGCCCGTGGATCTGGCGGCAGAGCCCGGAGCCGGACAGCCCAGCGCAGATGAACCTCTTTGAAGGATTGCTGCCATGAGCATGCAGGGACGGATCGGCCGCAAAGGCAGCGGTCGGGTGAAACGCGCGCTGGGCGTCCAGGCGATCCTGGAATGGGCGTTTCGCACTGAACAGGCCCAGCTGGAGCTGCCCCCACCAAAGGATGCAACCGAGGAAGGTTTTGGGTTTGGCCTCGAATACGTCCTGATGCAGCGCGCCGCGCTGGGCTGCAAGGTCGACGGTGGCCAACACAAGATGGGCAGCTACACCCACGCAGATGCCGAGGTGATCGCCGCCACTGTCGCGGGGATGCCTGACAGTCTCGGCGGCATCCGTATGGCGATCAGCGTGGCCGAACTGGCGCGCGCCGGAATCACGCCCAACTGGATGCCCGGTGTCGTGCCGCGCTGCGTGCCCATCGACATCAAGCGCAACCGGCACGGCGATCGCGCAGTCAGCGTCGTTGTCGGCACGGAAAGGGTACTGGTCAGCGGCAAATGGCGGACAATCGAAGTGCGGGCCTGTCCGGTGACCTGGCGGCCGCATCCGGAACAAATCACCTCAGCTCGGCGCGGCTACGAGGATTGGTGGCAGGCGTTGGATTGGGTGCGGGATGGGCTGGTGGCCGGGCGTATGCTGCGGGAGATGGAAGTGACGGCAGTTATGCCGAAGGTGAAACCTTGGGGAACCAGGTGACAACTTCGCAATGGGCGGTGAGCGGTCGTTCGCTGCGGTCTGCACGAGTGACCGCAGTGCCGGACAAAGTGTGCATTCGCTGCGGCTGCGCCAATGGCTGCTTTTAGGAAGACGGTGGCAGCGGATCGCTTAGCAATAGAAAACTCACCAAATTACTGGTTTCTTGCTGATTGAGCCGATCCGGGCGTCGAATTAAGAAGTATCCGCGACCCGTTGTGTGCCTCTCTTCATCCAGCGTTTCAAGCACGCCAGAAGCCAACTCTTCATGCAAGAGCGTGCAGCTTGCTAGCGCGATCCCTTCACCGGCGATTGCCTGCCCTATCGATTGTCCGTAGGTCTGGCAAACAATCTTGGGCAGCGCCATAAGGAATGATGACTCATGGTTTTTTACCCAAACCTCCCAATTGATCCAATCAGGCGCATGGCGTTCGTAATCGAGCAACGGCAGGTTTCGCGAGTTCTTGTTGTATGCCTTGACCCCGGCGGGGGACGAAACCGGTGCAAGCACTTCGTCCATCAATTTGCACCCCACCCAGCCATCGGGGACCGCATCCGCATAGATGATCGCAAGATCGTTGTCATAGGACAGAACAGCTGAGAGATCGTTGGTGACGACTGTTTCAACGGGACAAGACACTTCGCTGAACGTGAACTTCTTCAGTCGAGGAAAGAGCCAGAACATTGACACCGCAGTATTGGCTGCGATCCGCACCGAGGGGCGCGCGGGCGATTTGGTGCCGTCCAGTGACGTCTGGAGGTAGTCCAGCGCCATCGCTACGGGTTCAGCCAGCTTTGCCCCCGCCGGTGTGGGTGTCAGGCTACGGGTGCCACGTTCAAACAGCGCACATCCCAACCAGTCCTCAAGTTGTCGGACACGTTTGCTGACAGCTGCTTGCGAGACATACAGTTCCGTCGACGCTGCTGTGAAGCCACCATTGCGGATCACCGCATCGAAAAAGATGAGAGTGTCCAGAGGCGGAAGTGATTTTCTAGTTGCTTGCATTCCTTTTGGTTGTGCATATGAACGAAAATTACAAGCATTTACTGTCAAATACATATGCCAGAAGTAATGGGCAACTTCAGGAGTAAACGTCATGGCAAATTTCGATTGGCACGCAGAACGCAGTGATTTAGCAGGGATCGCTCTTTTGGATCGTGCGCCAGAAAGCGAAGGCATCGATCTGAAGGCCGTGCGTCTTTATCGCCTTGCTCGTGTGCGCCAAGAAATGGTGCGTTACGGGGTGGATGCTGTGATCCTGTCGGACCCGATCAACATCCGTTACGCGACCGGCGCGCGCAACATGCAGGTGTTTAGCCAGCGCAATGCCCCGTCACGTTACCTGTTGCTGACCGCCCATAAATCGATCCTGTTCGAGTTCACAGGCTGCGCCCACCTTGGTGAGGGGTACGAGACCATCGATGAAGTGCGCGCCGCAAAAACCGCGAGTTTCGTTGCAGCGGGCCCCAACACCGCCGCGCGGGAAAAGACATGGGCGGCCGAAATGGCTGATCTGATCGTGGAACTGACGGGCAAGGGTGCGACTGTCGGGCTAGAGCGTTTGAACGCGGGCTCTGCTATTGCGTTGAAAGAATGCGGCTTAAATATCGTAGATGCCCAACAGCCCGTGGAAATGGCGCGCGCGGTGAAGTCCCCCGAAGAAATGAAGTGTGTCAACGCGTCCTTGCGTGCCACGGAAAATGGTGTCGCAAAACTGCGCGCTGCCATCCGCCCCGGCATGACCGAAAATGAATTGTGGTCCGTGTTGCACCAGTCTGTAATCGCCGAAAATGCCGATTATTGTGAGACGCGGTTGTTGAACGCTGGTGCGCGGTCAAACCCGTGGTTCCAAGAAACATCCAGCAATGTGATCGGGGAAAACGAACTTATCGCCTTAGATACAGACGTTGTCGGCTGCCACGGCTACTATTCCGACTTTTCGCGCACGTTCCATTCTGGGCCGGGCAAACCAACCGATGCGCAGCGGGGCCTCTACAAGGTCGCGTATGAACAGGTGCAGGCCAACATGGCCATTCTGCACGCTGGAATGAGCTTCCGCGACTACGCCGATCGCGCATGGGACATTCCCGAAAAGTACTACCAGAACCGCTACTACCTGTCCGCCCATGGCTGCGGGATGACGGGCGAATACCCCTACCTTTATCACGCAGGCGATTTCCCCGACGCAGGCTATGACGGCGAAATCGTATCTGGCATGACGCTCTGTGTTGAAAGCTATATCGGCGAAGCTGGCGGCGTTGAAGGCGTGAAGTTGGAGCAGCAAGTGCTGGTCACGGACACGGGGATTGAGCTGCTGTCACGTTTTCCATTTGAAGAAGAACTACTGAAGTAGACTGTGCGATCTGAACTATTCAAAAGCAGCTATTCGTCTGTCTTGCAGCATTCGGCAGTAAGGGCCGGAACCGACACGCCCCCCCGGCATGGTTCCTCCCTGGCCCTATCCGTATACGGGGGGGCGCAGCGCGGCATTTCGCTAGCGCGTGGCTTTTTCACCGGGGAATCCACTTGGAAGCCACCTGCGCCGCTCTTGTCAACATTTTATCACAATAACAAAGGCTTACCCGTTCACCTCACTGGCTAAGGTGGCTTCCTTTTGGAAGCCACCTTAGCCAGTTTGAGGAATCCACCCTTGCCAAAAGCCACATTGAAAGCCAGCCAAGAAACATGTGACTCCGATTCACATTTTGCGTTAACATTTCTAGCCCCCTTGCTGTTTGACGGTCATCTGGCACGGCAAGGTTATATTGCGCGGGGTGGGCAGATTCTGGATGCTTCCATCGTGCCGGTGCCGCGCAATCACAACACGCGCGAGGAAAACGCAACGATCAAGAAGGGCGAGGTGCCAGAGGATTGGGAAAACAAGCCCGCCAAGCGATGCCAGAAAGACCTGGACGCGCGCTGGACGAAAAAGCAAGGCAAGAGCCACTACGGCTACAAGAACCACGTGAATGTGGACCGAAAGCACAAACTGGTGCGGCGCTATCACGTCAGCGACGCCGCGCAGCATGATAGCCAGGCGGTTGATCACCTGCTGATGCGGGGCAACACCGGCTCTGGCGTATGGGCGGATGCGGCCTATCGGTCCGAAGAGATGGAGGCCAAGCTGCGAGACCGCAAGCTGAAAAGTCCCATCCACAGGAAGGGCAAGCGGGGCAAGCCGCTGACCGACCAGGCCAAGGGCAGCAACCGCACCAAATCCACCGTGCGGGTTCGGGTCGAACACGTCTTCGGCGCGCAGGCAAACGACATGGGTGGCACCTTGGTGCGCACCATCGGCCTGGTGCGGGCCAAGGCCAAGATCGGCATGAAGAACCTCGCCTACAACATGCGACGCCTCTGCCCGTTGCGTCGTATCAACCCAAACCCGGCGTGAAAAGCGGTTGGCCAAAGACGCAGATCATGCTGCGCATCACGAAAAACGACCCTGAAATCGGCAACACATCATCAGAACCGAAGCAACAACCCGTGAGCTGACGGTCTTTGACGCGCTTCAGGCTGCACCAGCGGCGCCGTGGTCGCGAAAACAGTCAAAAATCGAGGTGCCCGTAGGAATCTCATTGCTGCGCAGCTACACTCTTCGCCGCCTGTTCGAACGCCGGTGCTCTCGTACTCGTCGCATGTGATCCGTTCGATGAAGCAGGGCGTCAGGCCGCGTCCAGCTTGTAAACAGTGCCTCTGCCATCGACCTTTTCAGAGGCAATGGGAAGGCCGAGCTTCTTTTTCAGCGCCCCAGAGATCATGCCGCGTACCGAATGCGGCATCCAGCCAGTCTCGGCTACGATCTCGGTGATCGCCGCCCCCTCGGGTCGCTGCAGGAGTGCTATGATCTGGGCCTGCT
>Ga0136598_1000396_pt1 | contig 21158 bp, 15 predicted proteins | sample AntRauTorcE11899_FD_104790 | JGI IMG/M metagenome (GOLD analysis project Ga0136598, IMG submission 104790) | Saline lake microbial communities from Rauer Islands, Antarctica - Metagenome Torckler E11 #899 | ecosystem: Environmental > Aquatic > Non-marine Saline and Alkaline > Saline | place... | reverse complement strand
AAGCACATCCCTGTGCGCTTGGGCTCCGCCATCCATGGCTCCGCACATTTTGGGAAGCCCCACTCTGTTTGAACTTAGTGATATCGCTTTAAGAAAGAAAACATTTGTTCTTGAAACCATAGTCTGGCCGCTCGCTTACATTGGAAAGCGGACCTTTTTGCGGCACCGAGATGGGATAGGGCAGCCTAAATATTGCTCCAACGCCTGCATAAGCAGGGCCCGATTAGGGCCTCCTTTTAAAAGTGTCAGCAGTAACGGGGTAGAACCCAACCCCCTTCAAGAATGCTTGGAATCAGGGTCTTATTATTATTTATTCCCTTAGCATTTGACGATACTACCTAGAGTGTCATACCGTCACGATTCGTTTTCAAAGGAGGGTTTCATGAAACATTTAGTTTCTGCTGTCATTGTTCTTTTAGTATCTACAATCGCACACGCCGAGGACGACTCGACTAAAGTGCACTTATTTGGCGGTCTTGGCGTCGCAAGCTACGACGTGTCAGAAGACGAAGTTGCTGATACGTTTATTGATCAAGGGTTCAGCTCGGTACAAGGAACGATTGACGATTCCCCAGTGATGTTCAAAATTGGCGCGGGATTTGGGTTAAACGATAATGTTGCAATCGAAGCCGCGTACACCAATTTGGGGACTATCGACGTTAGTGGCACGACAACCGGACCGTCCGCAGCTTTTACTTCGGAAATTGAAACGACGGGCTTTGAAGCGTCTATATTAGGCCGTCACGCTGTCAGCGAAGATTTTCATTTGATTGGAAGATTCGGAATTTACGCCTGGGATACTGAAGTTGACGTGTCTGCAAGTTCTGGAGGGCTCACAGCTTCAGATAGCTCCAGCTCAGATGGCACTGACGTGACGTTTGGCGGCGGTTTAGAATATAAGAATTTCCGTTTGGAATATCAAAGGTACACCTTGGACGATCAGGACGTAAATACAGTACAAGCAGCCTATATCATCAACCTATAAGGAATTAAACGGGGTTTACGCCGTTGCCAAGGATGGCTTTAAAAGCCAAATACCGGCGATCCTGTTTGGAAACCTGGGACGAATTTTGGTATTGTAAGAGCGTCGATCGTGGGTTCAACGAATAAGCGCAGCACCGCTCATTTTTAGTACCCCAGAACACCTCCTCCGGCGATCGGTAGCCAAGCCCTTTTTCTATGCCTGTTATTCAGTTGCTCAACCACTCGGTTGATCTGTGTTTGAGACAGCTTGGCAAAGTTCGTCCCTTTCGGGTAGTACTGTCGCAGCAAGCCGTTTGTGTTGTTATTCGTGCCCCATTGGCCCGAGCAGTATGGGTCACAAAAATAAGCTGCCAGGTTCAGTTCTTCGGCCATTTGTTCGTGCTCAGAAAATTCGCTGCCATTTTCCAGCGTCAGCGTTTTCGCGGCACCCCTGATTGGCCTCAGTAGGCGTATTACGGTGCGCAATGTCTGGGTCGCCGTAAACCGCTTTATGCGCCCTGCAAGCAAGTAACCGCTACGCCGTTTCAAGTGTCACCAGACCGGATTGTTTGTGGTCCTGAAGCACTTTGTGGCCCTTCCAGAGCCCCATTTCTTAAACTTTTAGAATGATAAAATCTGTTAACGACTCCTCTCCTATCTGAAAATTGAGTTTTCGCGCCTCTCGAAGCCTGTTCCAAGCCCAGGTTGAGTTTTAATCGCTATTTCATCCAATTCCATTTGCTAGTGTAAAAATCCTATTACAGTCGCACTGCGAATAAGAGTTTTCGACCCTAGTGTTTCGCCAGATATTCCCATGGCGTCAGGTCTTCATGTGAACCGTAGGGGCAGGAGGTAACGTGACCCGACAAAAGGTCCGCTTTGTGGTCATAGCAGCTAAGTTGGATCCGACACGGGTCAAAATATGGTGTAAAACGGCGGCCAAATTATGGTGAGCTGATCAACATTGAGAGCAACGGGCTACTGGCGCTGAAGCTCGAATTTGCCGACAACGCCGCAATTCAGCCTGATTGAGCATCTCTGGAGCTGAAACAAGCAGTTGGTGGCAGAAGGCTACAGTCAACAGATAACTCACAGGTCAGCCAGGCTCCCCCGAACAATCTCAGAAATCTGATCCCAGTCACCAGAGGCAACCAGATCACCCGGCGTTAACCAGGAACCACCGACGGCGGTAACATTGTCCAGAGCCAGGTAATCTTTGGCGGTGTTGCGGCGGATGCCGCCGGTCGGGCAAAAGGTCACGTCCGGGAAGGGGCCGGAGAAGGCTTTCAGGGCCGGAATGCCGCCGGCGACTTCGGCCGGGAAGAATTTAAATTCACGGTAACCAAGGTTGTAGCCCAGCATTAGCTCTGAAATGGTCGAAATGCCCGGCAGTAGCGAGGCTTCAGAGGTGACGCCGAATTCCAGGATGGCCTCGGTGACGCCCGGAGTGATTACGAACTGGGCGCCGGCTGACTCTACCTCGCGGTACTGGGCAATGCTGGTTACCGTGCCGGCACCCACCCAAGCTTGCGGGATGGCTTTTCTTACCTGCTCGATGGCTTTTACGCCGTGGGGCGTGCGCAGGGTGATTTCCAGAACACGGATGCCGCCATCAACCAGAGCCTGGCACAGAGGCAGAGCCTCGTCCGGGTGGTTGATGGTGATCACCGGAATGAGAGGCGAGGCGCTCAGCACGGACCGGACGCGTTCGCGGTGGTAGTCAGACAGTTGGTTCATCATCATCTCCGGTAAAACATACCAGCACCCGTCGAAACTCAGGCGCTCCAGTAAACCTGCAGCCCCGGCTTCAGGAAGGCTCGTATCGGCATTTCCCTGACCTTTCCGGTATCGCTGCAAGCAGCCTGTAGTGTTTCCAGCTTGCTATCGCCTTTCAGGTGCAATGCAGTGAAACCCGCCTGGCTCAGTGCTCCCAGAGTCAATGTGATCCGCTGCTGCGGCTGGGAGGGAGGCGTCATCGACGCGACAATTTCTGCGGAATCCTTGTCCAGAGCCTGGTCCAGTTCAGGGGCATCCGGAAAGAGGGACGCAGTATGGCCGTCACTACCCATGCCAAGAATCAGCACATCCAGCGGCAAGTGGAGATCCTGCAGGGCCGATTTCACAGCTGCCAGCCCATCGGCCGGAGTGTCGCCAGGTTGCTTGAGAGACAGATACCTGGCTTCCGCAGCCGGGCCCTGCAAGAGGTTTTCCTTCACCAACCGGGTATTACTGTCCTTGTCGTCTTCGGGCACCCAGCGTTCATCCGCCAGTAGAACATCAACCCGCGCCCAGTCCAGAGGCTTCTCCCGCAGGGCATCGAAAAACGGCAGCGGCGTAGAGCCGCCGGAGACCACAAGACTGACGCGGGGAGCGATCAGGAGTCGTTCCGCAATGTGTCGGGCAACCGCGTCGGCCAACGCTATCGCTGCATCATCAGGGGTACCAAAAAAGTGTGCGTCTACACCGACTGGCAAATTCAGGTCACGCGTCTTCATACCAGCTCCTGCCGTCGCGGGTGATCATCGCAATCGAAGCCATCGGCCCCCAGGTTCCGGCGGCGTAGCGCTTGGGCAACTGCCCGCTGTCGTCCCAGTTCCGGATAATCTGGTCAACCCATTGCCAGGCATGCTCTACCTCATCACGGCGCACAAACAGGTACTGGTTGCCTTTCATAATTTCCCATAACAGCCGCTCGTAGGCATCCGGTATCCGACCGGTTTCAAAGGCTTCAGAGAAGGTCAGTTCAAGCGGCCCCTGTCTTAGCCGCATGCCTTTTTCCAGACCCTGGTCCTTGGTCAGTATCTGCAGAGACATACCTTCGTCGGGCTGCAGGCGAATGATCAGTTTGTTGTTGGCCAGGTGCTTCTGGTCCGGATCGAAAATATAGTGCGGTGCCGGTTTGAAGTGAATGATGATCTGGGAAAGCTTCTCCGGCAGGCGCTTACCCGTGCGGATATAAAAGGGCACCCCGGACCAGCGCCAGTTGTCGATTTCAGCCTTCAGCGCCACAAAGGTTTCGGTTTTGCTGCCCCTGGCGGCTCCCTCTTCTTCCAGGTAGCCGGGCACGGGCTTTCCCACGCTGGTTCCTGCGGTGTACTGCCCACGGACAACATGGGTTTCCATCAGGTCCGGCGTTACCCTGCGCAACGCTTTCAGCACTTTCACCTTTTCGTTCCGGATACTGTCTGCCGACAGGTCCGAAGGCGGGTCCATGGCGATCAGGCACAGCAATTGGAGCAGGTGGTTCTGCACCATGTCACGGACCTGGCCGGCTTTATCGAAATAGCCCCAGCGACCTTCAATGCCCACGCTCTCAGCCACCGAAATTTCCACATGGGAGATATGGTTCTGATCCCACTGGGAGGCAAAAAGGTTGTTGGCAAAGCGTAAGGCGATCAGATTCTGAACAGTCTCTTTGCCCAGGTAATGATCAATCCTGAAGAGCTGGTTTTCGTTGTAAACCTCGCCCAGTTCGTCGTTGATAACCTTTGAGGAGGCAAGGTCATGACCGATCGGTTTTTCTACCACAACCCGGGTATTGTGATCGCAACAGTCATGGCTGTGGAGATTGCGGGCGATCTCACCGTACATGGCCGGTGGCGTTGCCATGTAAACCACCAGATTACTGGGGTCAGAGCTGCGCCACTCTTTGAGGTCTGCAAATCCGGCAGGATCGGTAAAATCAAGGCATTGATAATCGACGCGCCGCAGAAATCGCTCGGCCACGCCGGCTTCAAACTCGTCTGGCTTGACATGCTCCTGAAGCTTTTTCCGAAGCAGTTCGCGGACCTCCTCGGTGCCTGACGTCCTTCGGGCGATGGCAAGGATACGGCTGTCTGCATGCAGCAATCCGGCACGCTCAAGCTGATAGAGCGCTGGAAACAGTTTCCGCTGTGCAAGATCGCCGAGGGCGCCGAACATCATCAGATCACAGCGGGTTTCTTCACGATCAGCCATCGATTTCGTATCTCCCTGATTCCGGGTCGCACAAACACCGTGATCTCTGCCACACTATTTGCCGCATCATTCGGTAGTAATTTTATCAAAATAATGACAGTAAGTGCCGGGCATTCCAAGGCCTCACTGGCTTTAATGATAGGTTTACTACCCTATTTAACCGATAAACACGCTATAATCGCGAAAATTTCGACAAAAGCCCATCAGCTTCAGGAGTGCCCGCGATGGCGGCCCATAAAATGCAACGCGATGACAACCTGCTTGAGGACATCAAGAACCGACTAGAATCCCTGAACAAGTCCGAGCGTAAAGTGGCTGAAGCGATTCTGCGCGACCCGACAGCTGCCACCCGGTACAGCATTGCTGCACTGGCCCGCGCCGCCGATGTCAGTGAACCTACCGTCAACCGGTTCTGCCGCGGCTTTTCAGCCACCGGCTTTCCGGATTTCAAAATCCGGCTGGCTCAGAGCATCGCCACGGGCACTCCGTACGTCGGGCAGAATATAGAGCCGGACGATTCCGTTGATGAGTTCTCCGATAAAATCATGCTCAGCACCATCGTCAACCTGGAAAAAGCGCGCCAGTCTCTCGACCCAGACGCATTGGCCGCTGCGATCGATCATCTTATTCAGGCAAAGCAGATCCATTTTTTTGGCATGGGCGGATCCGCTCCGGTGGCAATGGATGCCCAGCACAAATTCTTTCGCTTTAATATTCCGGTGATGTTTTACGATGACCCACTGATGCAGCGAATGGTGGCTGCCGGCAGTTCGACCGGCGATGTGATCGTGTTGATCTCCAATACCGGCCGAACCCTCGAGACGATCGAAATTGCGCAGAATGCCAGGGCCAGCGGGGCGACGGTTATCGGTATCACTACACCTGACTCACCCCTTACAGATGCTTGTACCGTTGTCGTTGGTGTCACCGCACCAGAGGACACTGAGGTCTATATGCCGATGGCCTCCAGGATCATTCATTTGACCGTCATTGATATTCTCGCCACTGGCGTCACGCTGAAGCGGGGTGCCGATTTTCTGGACCACCTGAAAAAGATCAAGGAGAGCCTTCGCCCGACACGAATTCCCAGGTAATTGCTGGTGCTAGCCGTAAAAATATCAGACACAAAAAAAGCACCCGATGGGTGCTTTTTTTGTCAGAGCCTTTCGACTTCAGCCCGATTACGGAGATACTCCTGATAGGCCCCATATTCGCGCTGAGCACTGATAGTCGCAAGAAAATCTCTGACCTGCTGATACTCCTGGCTGTCCGGGTCAACGGCCCCTTCGGCCACCGCATCCAACGCAATGATAGTTACACCTGCGTTCGTGACTTCAGAGCCATACACCCCACCATCATCCGGGCGACCGAGAGAAAATACCGTTGACAGTAAAGAAGGTCTGAGGGAGGGATTGCTGCGGCCCTGGTCGGTATAAGTTGTCCACTCCCCCAGATCCAGAGACGACGCATCCGTTCCCGCTTCCAGCTCAGCGACAATTGACTCTGCGCGTTCGCGAAGCGCCTCTTTGGTTTTCTGACGGGTAAGCTGTACGCGGACCTCGGAGGCCACATCTTCCAGCGGACGCTGGCGACCTTCGAAATATTCCCCGACACGAGCGACAACAGACATGTTATCACCCACATCAATCAGCTCAGTGTTAAAACCATCATCGAGAACATCTTCAGAAAACAGCTGGCGGACCAGTCCGGCGTGATCAAACGGCGGTTCTCCGCCATCCCGGGTTATTCCCTCTTTGGAATAGACTTCAAGGCCAAGGTTTTTCGCTGGAACGTCCAGATTGTCCTCAGAGTATGCTTGATCAGCAAGATCCGTTCGCACTTCTGCAAACCGTTCGTTTGCGCGACTGCGAGCCAACTCGCGACGCAACTGCCCTTCCAGCTCTGCCAGCGGTGGTACAGCGGACCTCCGAATGTCGGTTACTTTGATCAGATGAACGCCAAAACTGGTTGAAACAGGCTCTGATACCCCGCCATCTTCCAGGGCGAACAGAGCATCTTCGAAGGCAGGATCATAGACCCCACGGCCGGCATAGCCCAGATCGCCCCCCTGCTCTGCGGAAATAATATCCGTCGAATACTCCTCGGCAAGGTCAGAAAACGATTCGCCAGCGCCCAGACGCTCCTGAATGGCCTGCATCGCCGCTTCGGCATCCGCGCCATCTTCGATCAGAATGTGCGCCGCCTTGCGTTCCTCCCGTGCCAGATCGGAAGCACGCTCCTGGTAATAGGACTGCAACTCCTGATCCGTGACGTCAATGGTTTCTGCCAGCGCTTCCAGCGAAAGTACAATATAGCGGGCATTCACTTGCTCAGGCAGCTGGAAGTCTCCCGCATTCTCCTGGTAGTAAGCGGCAATCTCTTCTTCCGTTATGCTGACCTGATCACTCACTGCTGATTCCGGAAGTGTCACAACTCGAAAATCGCGGGTCTGGTTCTGGATTGCCAACAGATGAGCCGCATTCTGGCTGGCCGAAAGGCCACTTTGAGCAATGCCGGTACGAATCTGGTTAATAACATATTGTCGGCGCATGGTTTCGCGGAACTCCGTAACACCCATGCCCATGTTCCGGACACCGGCCACGAAGCGATCCCGGTTAAATACCCCATCAACCTGAAATTGCGGCATCTGGGTAATCAGCGCGTCGATATCAGCGTCTGACAGCGCCAGCCCCTGCTCGTTCGCATCCTGGGTAAGCACTTTTTGCTGGATCAGGGACTGAAGTACATCCCCGCGAATCTGATCTTCGTTCAAAAGGGACGGATCCGGCGCTTCCATTCGTGACAGCCGACGCTGGCTTTCAAGCTGTACCACTCGCAGGAATTCCCGCTCGGTGATGTCTTCGCCATTGACCGTGGCCACCTCCGGCTCGCCAGAAAATCCGCCAATAATGGCATCCATCCCCCAGATCGACAGTGAGACAATCAAAAGACCAATAATGATTTTGGCAATCGTGCCCTGGGAATTTTCCCGAATATCTTGAAGCATGTTTCTCCCGGATCCCTGATCAGTGTCGGTAAGGGTCGCTTAACGTAAAAAGGCGCATTCGATCAGGAATGCGCCTTGGAATTCTTTCGAAGCCGCCTGCAATCAGGGCTGGCCCCGTGGCAGGCGGCTCCAGTAACAAACCCAATGGCTGTTACCAGATGAAAGAGTCCGTTACTTAACGGCGTCTTTCAGGGCCTTGCCTGCTTTGAAGCCCGGCACTTTAGAGGCCGGAATCTTGATCTCTGCACCAGTCTGCGGATTACGGCCGGTACGAGCGGCACGCTCTTTCACAGAGAAAGTACCAAAACCGATCAGAGTCACCTGATCATCTTTTTTAAGAGCACCCGTGATGGAGGAAGTTACTGAATCCAGAGCGCGACCTGCTGCGGCTTTGGAGATGTCTGCGGATTCTGCAATTGCGTCAATTAGTTCGGACTTGTTCACACTAAACCCCTTCGATTCTAGGTTGAAGATGTTCTAGGCTGGTTGTTTTTTCTTGGAAGTTTCAGACTATCGCATAAGCGGTCATAGAATTCCATTCTTCACTTTTATTATTCCTTTCGGCTTATCACCGCTGTTCGGAATAGACTTCGACTGCGCGGGAGCCCTTGATAATGGCTGCTTCACGGCGAAACAGTTATACCAATGGGCTCTCTAGGCTGTCAACAACACCGAACGTGTTTAATGTGTATTTATACGCTCGGAGGTGTCGTTGTCCTCATCGCGTGGGGTGCCAGTGCCTGCTTCAGCGACCGGCTCTTCGGCACTGGGCCCCGGCGCATAGGCCAGTGCAATATCCAGAACCTCATCGATCCATTTCGCCGGGCGAATATCAAGAGACGCCTTGATATTGTCAGGTATCTCTTTGAGATCCCTGACATTTTCATCAGGTATGATCACTGTTTTGATACCTCCCCGATGGGCTGCCAGTAGCTTTTCTTTCAGGCCACCGATGGGTAGAACCTGGCCCCGAAGGGTGATTTCACCGGTCATGGCAACGTCTGCCCGGACGGGGATCTGAGTGAGAGCAGAGACCAGCGCGGTACACATGCCGACACCGGCACTGGGGCCATCTTTTGGCGTCGCACCTTCGGGGACATGGACGTGCAGGTCGTATTTTTCGTGAAAGTCGTCTTTGATTCCAAGCCCGACTGCACGACTTCTGACCACCGTAAGAGCGGCTTGAATGGATTCCTGCATGACATCACCAAGCGAGCCGGTTTTCACAACACGGCCCTTGCCTTTGGTAAGGACACACTCAATCGTCAGCAATTCGCCACCCACCTGGGTCCAGGCCAGACCGGTGACCTGCCCGACCTGGTTCTTCTCTTCGGCCAGACCGTATTTGAATCTCTGGACGCCGGAATAATCTTCGAGCATCTCAGGCGAAAGGCTGACAGATGCCTTGTCGCCGCTTTCAACGTGGTTTCTGACGACTTTCCGACATATCTTGGCAATCTCTCGCTCAAGGCCACGAACGCCAGCTTCACGGGTGTGGTACCGGATTATATCCCGCAGGGTTGTTTCCGGCAGCTCCAGTTCATCCTTGCGCAAACCGTTGGCCTTGACCTGCTTCGGCAACAGGTACTTCAGGGCAATGTTCACTTTTTCGTCTTCGGTGTAGCCCGGAATACGGATGATTTCCATCCGGTCCAGCAGCGCCGGCGGAATGTCCATTGAGTTGGAGGTACACACGAACATCACGTCCGACAGATCGTAATCCACTTCCAGATAGTGATCGTTGAACGTGTGGTTCTGTTCCGGATCGAGCACTTCCAGCAGCGCGGACGCCGGATCGCCACGGTGGTCCATGCCCATTTTGTCGATTTCGTCGAACAAAAATAGCGGGTTCTTCACGCCGACCTTGGCAAGCTTCTGAATCAGCTTACCGGGCAGTGCGCCAATGTAGGTCTTGCGGTGACCGCGGATCTCAGCCTCGTCTCTGACGCCACCCAGCGCCATCCGAGTGTATTTTCGGTTCGTCGCGCGGGCGATGGACTGCCCCAGGGAGGTTTTACCAACGCCGGGCGGGCCCACCAGGCAAAGAACAGGGCCTTTCACCTTCTTGACACGGCTCTGAACAGCCAGGTACTCAAGAATCCGCTTTTTGACCTCATCCAGCCCATAGTGATCCTCGTCCAGAATTTCACGGGCTTTTTCGATGTTATGACGGACCCGGCTACGTTTTTTCCAGGGAATAGACAGCATCCAGTCGATGTAGCCGCGGACAACCGTAGCCTCTGCCGACATCGGAGACATCATCTTGAGCTTGTTCAGCTCGGCTTCAGTCTTTTTCAGGGCTTCCTCTGGCAGATTAGCCTCTTCCAGCTTCTGCTCCAGCTCCTCGAAGTCATTATTGCCATCGCCAAGGCTGCCCATTTCTTTCTGGATAGCCTTCATCTGCTCGTTAAGGTAGTACTCCCGCTGGCTGCGCTCCATCTGCTTTTTAACGCGTCCGCGGATGCGTTTCTCAACTTCAATCAGGTCTATTTCACCATCAAGCTTGCCCAGAAGCAGTTCGACGCGCTTGCGAATATCCAGAGCTTCCAGAAGCTCCTGCTTTTCGGGAATTTTCAGTTCAAGGTGGGCAGCCATGGTATCTGCCAGGCGCTCAAGTTCGGTTATGCCTGTAAGCGAACTGGAGACTTCTGACGGCACCTTGCGGGAGAGCTTGACATACTTTTCAAACTCGTCCGTCAGCGTTTTGACCAGCACTTCCTGCTCCCGCTCGGGAAGGGAGTCCTCGTCAATCAACATGGCATGACCAGTAAGGTAGTCCTCCTCGGAAATGTTACTGATGGTCGCCCGGGCATTGCCTTCAACCAGCACTTTCACAGTGCCGTCAGGCAGGCGTAACATCTGGAGAACAGTAGCCAGCGTACCCATATCGAACACATCGCCTGCGCCCGGCTCATCGGTTGAGGCATCTTTCTGGGCAACCAGCAGGATTTCCTTACTGCCTTCCATCGCGGCTTCAAGCGACTGTATGGACTTCTCGCGGCCCACAAAAAGTGGCACCACCATGTGCGGGAACACCACCACATCCCGAAGCGGTAGCAGCGGATATTCTTGCACGGTTTCTTCAGGTATCAGGGTCATAGAAAATCCTCTGATTGTGTTTGATTCAGCATATCACCCTTCTTTGGGGCGACAGCAGAAAATGCAATCTTTGGGCTCATCAGCAGGCCTCACCAGCAAACAGGGAGCCAAACCGGATCAGGCATAAAAAAAGGGCGTTGCCGCCCTTTTTTTATTAAAACTCAATAACTCAGTCGTCTGGAACCGCTTTTGCGTGATCGTTGCTTGCGTATATTTTGAAAGGCTCAGACTGGCCTTTGATCACGCTTTCATCGATCACCACCTTGCACACGTCATGCTCAGACGGTATCTGGTACATGGTATCCAGCAACGTGGCTTCCATGATTGACCGCAGACCACGGGCGCCTGTCTTTCGGCTCATTGCCTTAGTGGCGACAGCTCTCAGAGCATCTTCACGGAAATCCAGCTCAACGCCCTCCATGTCGAACAGTTTCTGGTACTGCTTGGTCAGCGCGTTTTTCGGCTCCGTCAGGATTTGCACCAATGCCGCTTCGTCCAGCTCTGTGAGAGTTGCCACAACCGGCAACCGGCCGACGAATTCTGGAATCAGGCCATACTTGACCAGGTCTTCGGTCTCAACATTCTTGATGATATCGCCAGTGTTCTTGGTATCGTCAGGGCTCTTGACGGTGGCGGAGAAGCCAATACTGCTGCGCTCCGACCGCTCCTGAATAACCTTGTCCAGCCCGGCGAAGGCACCACCACAAATAAACAGCATGTTGCTGGTATCTACCTGCAGGAATTCCTGCTGGGGGTGTTTGCGACCGCCCTGGGGTGGAACCGACGCAACCGTGCCCTCGATCAGCTTGAGCAAAGCCTGCTGAACACCCTCACCAGACACGTCCCGGGTGATGGACGGGTTGTCAGACTTGCGGGAAATCTTGTCGATCTCGTCGATGTAGACGATGCCACGCTGAGCCTTTTCTACATCATAGTCACACTTCTGAAGCAATTTCTGGATGATGTTTTCAACGTCTTCACCCACATACCCTGCTTCAGTCAGCGTGGTCGCATCTGCAATCGTAAAGGGAACATTCAGCATGCGGGCCAGCGTCTCGGCCAACAGTGTCTTACCACTGCCCGTCGGACCAATCAGCAGTATATTGCTCTTGCCCAGCTCAACTTCAGCTTTGCCTTCACCGTAACGCAACCGCTTGTAATGATTGTACACAGCAACTGACAGAACAACCTTCGCGCGATCCTGGCCGATTACGTACTCGTCAAGATTGTCACGGATTTCAGCAGGTGTCGGAAGGCGATCGCTGGCCTCTTCCTGCGCATTTTCCTGAATTTCTTCGCGGATAATGTCATTGCACAGGTCAACGCACTCGTCACAGACGAACACCGAGGGCCCTGCGATGAGCTTCCGGACTTCATGCTGGCTTTTTCCACAAAACGAGCAGTACAGCAACTTGCCGTTATCGTCGCCTCTGCCGTTTCTTTCATCTGCCATTGAAATACCTCTAAGCCTGATTTGCCGACGCACCCGCCTACTTACGCCGACAGGGAATGATGCGATCACCTTCAGTATTATTGATTAGGTGTACGCTTATCAAGTATTGAATCAATCAGGCCATAGTCCTTGGCCTGCTGTGGATCCATGAAATTATCGCGATCCGTATCCTTGGCGACCGTTTCCAGATCCTGACCGGTATGCTTGGCAAGGATGGAGTTCAACGTGTGACGGATCTTGAGGATCTCACGGGTATGAATTTCAATATCCGTGGCCTGACCCTGATAGCCACCAAGCGGCTGGTGAATCATCACCCGTGAATTGGGCAGACAGGCACGCTTGCCTGGTGCACCGCCCGCCAACAGGAACGCACCCATGCTCGCCGCCTGACCAACACACAGGGTTGCAACGTCAGGCTTGATGAACTGCATGGTGTCGTAAATAGACATGCCTGCAGTCACTGAGCCGCCAGGACTGTTGATATAAAGGTGGATGTCCTTGTCGGGGTTCTCGGACTCCAGAAACAACAGCTGTGCAACGATCAGGTTTGCCATGTGATCTTCAACCTGGCCCACCATAAAGATCACCCGCTCTTTAAGCAGACGGGAATAGATATCGAACGAGCGCTCGCCCCGGGCGGTCTGCTCAATAACCATTGGTACCAGACCGGAACTTGTAACCATTGCGGGACCATCAATTGGTTTCTGCGTCATAATGCGCGTGAACTCCTTATGGACAGTGGGCGTGGCGGGTATCCCACCACAGCGTCTTGTTCAGTCTGACCGCTTACTGTGCCAGCACCAGCTCAAGATGAAAATAGCCGGCCGTCCGAAATCAGCCTTGCTGCTGCTGTTGCCCGGCCTGAATCGCCTCTTCGTACTTCATCTTCTTTTCCTTGACCTGCGCCTGCTCAAGGATCAGGTCAACAACCGCATCTTCAAGCACCGCGGATTCGATCTGCTGCTTCTCCTCCGGGCTGCTATTGAAGTGAGCAACGACTTCTTCAGGTTGTTCATACGTTGAAGCGATTTCCTGGATCTTCGCATCGACCTTGGCATCGTCTGCCTTAAGATCGTTTTTCTTGACCACTTCCTGGAACAGAAGGCCGGTTTTCACCCGACGCTTCGCCTGCTCTTCGAAGATTTCCTTCGGAAGCTGCTGAAAATCAACCTGGCCGCCGAAACGCTGGACAGCGTCCTTGCGAAGGCGATCAATTTCCTGGTCGGCCAGTGCCGCAGGCACGTCTACCTCGGTGCTTTCAAGCAAGCCCTCAACCACGTCATTCTTGACCTTATTGGAAACTGCCTGCTTGAGCTCACGCTCCATGTTTTTCTGAACTTCGGCCCGGAAAGTAGCTTCGTCTTCTGCTTTGATGCCGAATTTTTCAAATAATTCAGCATTCAGTTCGGGCAACTGAGGCTCCTGAACGTCATGGATCTTGATCTCAAACCTGGCCGGCTTACCTGCCAGCTCTTCGTTCTGGTAATCCTCAGGGAAGGTTACGTCAATCTCAAGCTCTTCACCGGCCTTGCCACCCACGATGCCCTTTTCGAAACCGGGAATCATCTGGTCCGAACCCAGGGTCAATTTGTGGTTCTCGGCCGCACCGCCCTCGAACTCTTCGCCGTCGACGAAGCCTTTAAAATCAATCAGCACAACATCCTTGTTCTTGGACTTGCGCTTGACTGATTTCATGGTGGCCTGCTGACGGCGAAGGTTTTCAACCATGTTGTCGACGTCTTTCTCGCCGATTTCCGCACTGGGCTTCTCAACGCTGATCTTACTGAAGTCACCCAGTTCGATTTCTGGCAGCACTTCGAAGATGGCAACAAACTCGAGGTCCTTCCCTTCTTCCATCGTTTTCGGCTCAAACCTGGGCCATCCAGCCGGGTTGACGTCCTGCTCCTGAATCGCCTTGACGTAGCTGTCACGCATCACTTCACCAGCGATTTCCTGACGCACGCTGGCACCAAAACGACGCTTAACCACGCTCATGGGAACCTTGCCCGGGCGGAAACCGTTCATTTTTACGGTACGCGCCGTTTCCTGCAGGCGCTTCTGGACGGCCTGGTCAATTTCCTGGGCAGGCACACCAATCGTCAGGCGACGTTCGATGTTGGAGGTCGTTTCAAGAGACACTTGCATGGAAAATCCTCAAATTAAAGATTTTGTATGTGAATGAAATAATTGCTAAAAGCCCGTTTCAGAAATGATTTCAAAACGAGCCCAAAATTCAGAAGCGACAGTTTATCACGGTTTGGCATGCCGAGAGAATCACCCCGCGCCCAGGCTATACTGGACAAAAAAATGTCTGACTGAACTCACGCAATGGTCGACGAATCACTGCTGCGCGCCGCCTACCCTCCAGTCACGCCAGTCATAAAAAAAAGCCCCTTAGATAGTCTCTAAGAGGCTTTTAAAATTGGTACCTCGGGAGGGACTTGAACCCCCACACCTTGCGGCAACAGGACCTAAACCTATCGTGTCTACCAATTCCACCACCGAGGCAATAATCGAAAACTGCAGCGAATGCAGGCTCTACCAAAACAAAGGGCAAGAAACCAGCAAATGCAAAATAATCTGGAATTACAACTAAAAAGTTGGGGTGGACGAAGGGGATCGAACCCTCGACCGCAGGAGTCACAATCCTGAGCTCTACCAACTGAGCTACGCCCACCATATACAGACGTATCGCCGGGATATTTACCAACAGATACTTTAAGTTAACTTTGCTGAAATGACGCCATAGGTATCGGTCTTACCGACGGTTAATATGGTGCGCCCGGCAGGACTTGAACCTGCGACCCTCGGCTTAGAAGGCCGATGCTCTATCCAGCTGAGCTACGAGCGCTTAATATCGTCCGCCCACCTGAATATTCAGAAAGTGGTCGGGGTAGAGAGATTCGAACTCCCGACATCCTGCTCCCAAAGCAGGCGCGCTACCAGGCTGCGCTATACCCCGTCTGAACTGAACAACATATTCCTCAGCAAAGTTGGCGCGAATCTTACCGACGCAAACCCGGTCCGTCAACACGCTTTTCACCATTTAGCCCGGCGATTGGCTGAAGACGGCAACCATGAGACAATGCTGTGCCTTTTGATTCTCGCATAACCTACAAGACAAAGACATGACCGCTGAACTTATCAATGGAAAAGAAATTGCCGCCAGCGTACGCCAGGAAGTTGCTGCAGGTACGGAAGCTCGCCGCGCACAGGGACTTCGGCCGCCAGGGCTGGCAGTGGTTCTGGTAGGTGACGATCCTGCCTCCCACGTATACGTAGGTAACAAACGCAAAGCCTGTGACCAGGCCGGCATTCTGTCACTGTCCTATGACCTGCCTGTCGATACCTCACAGGAAGCCCTGGAAGCTCTTGTTGACGAACTGAACGAGAATCCGGACATTGATGGCATTCTGGTTCAGTTGCCGCTGCCCGGGCACCTGGATGCGGACCCGATACTGGTTAAGATTCGTCCGGACAAAGACGTCGACGGCTTCCACCCCTACAACATCGGCCGCCTGATGCAACGCAAGCCAACATTGCGCCCGTGCACACCTGCAGGAGTGATCACCCTTCTGGATAGCGTGGGGACGCCTTACAAGGGCCAGCACGCGGTCATCGTAGGCGCATCCAATATAGTGGGGCGTCCGATGATCATGGAATTACTGCTCAAAGGCGCAACCGTTACTATTTGTCATCGCTTTACGGAAAACCTCGAAAAATTTGTGGGTGAGGCAGACATTCTGATTGCCGCCGTTGGCAAACCCGGGCTGATCAAAGGCGAGTGGGTGAAACCCGGCTCTACCGTGATCGATGTAGGCATTAACCGGTTGGAGGATGGAAAGCTACGTGGCGACGTAGATTTTGCCACGGCCGCCGAGCGCGCGGCCTATATTACGCCCGTTCCCGGTGGCGTCGGCCCGATGACCATCGCCACCTTGCTTCAGAACACGCTATACGCAGCCAACGAGCTGCACAGGGATCAGGAGAGGGTCTAGGAGGGGCTCAGAAGGATTCAGGCGCCCTCATCGCTAGTCCGCAGAGACTCGCTGAGACAATTGCTGGTGCCGATTAAGAATGCCCTCAATCCGCTCCAGCGACTCCCTGGTAGACGCCTTGCTGTCTTTCTCGAATTCAATACCCACAAAAGTGACACCGTCCTCTGTCGCAACGTGCCGCACTTTCGCATTAACCCGGTCGGCGGTGATCTCCCCGACCTCGGTTTCCAGGCGGAGACTCAGTTGAATGGTTCCCTGCCTCTGTAGACTCTCGGCAAGCGCCTGCTCTGGCAGAATACCCATGCCCAGGCTATTGTAATCCGCCACTTCGACAGACACCCATTCGCTGGCAAGCATGCTCTTTTTAACCCGAACCTGGGCCTGCATGGATAACCAGGGCAACCTTTTACGCCGACGCCTCTCAGCCATCACTCATTGTCTCCTCGTTATTTCGTGGTTTCGTGGTTTCGTGGTTTCGTGGTTTCAGTAAAAAGTCCTCTTTTAATACCAACACTTATGGCGGACTAAAACCTGAATAGCGGCGAAGGGTGACCTGCCTCTCAGTCCTGCACATTTTATTACCCGGACCTAAAAAAACCCGCCACCAGGGCGGGTTTTTACTGGCACAGCCAGAGCTTACTGACCAAATTGTTCTTTGGCTTTCAGGCGATAGGCGTGCAGAAGCGGCTCGGTGTAACCGTTGGGCTGCTCGCGGCCCTTAAGCACCAGATCCATAGCGGCCTGGAAGGCAAAGCTGCTATCGAAGTCCGGCGCCATGCTGCGATAAGTAGGATCGCTTGCGTTCTGGCGATCAACAACGGCAGCCATCCGCTTCATGGTTTCATGAATCTGCTCTTCGGTGCAGATGCCATGGTAGAGCCAGTTAGTCAGCAACTGCGAGGCGATACGCAGTGTGGCGCGATCTTCCATCAGGCCTACATCGTTGATGTCTGGCACCTTGGAGCAGCCCACACCACTGTCAATCCAGCGCACCACGTAACCGAGAATACCCTGGGCGTTGTTGTCCAGTTCCTGCTGGATATCGTCCGCTGACAGGGACTTCGGATCATCCATCACTGGAACGGTCAGGATGTCATCCAGGTTCGCACGGGTGCGACTTTCCAGTTCTTGCTGGATATCCGCAACGCTGACCTGGTGGTAGTGGGTCGCGTGCAGCGTAGCGGCGGTCGGCGACGGAACCCACGCGGTGTTTGCACCCGCTTTCGGATGGCCGATCTTGGCCTCCAACATGCCAGCCATCAGGTCCGGCATGGCCCACATGCCTTTACCGATCTGGGCAACGCCACGGAAACCGGTTTCCAGTCCGACGTCGACGTTCCACTGCTCGTAGGCCTGAATCCAGGCGGCCTGCTTCATGGGGCCTTTACGGATAAACGGCCCAAGCTCCATGGAGGTATGAATTTCGTCGCCAGTGCGATCCAGGAAACCGGTGTTGATGAACACGGCGCGTTCTTTGGCGGCGTTAATGCAGGACTTGAGGTTAACCGTGGTGCGGCGCTCCTCGTCCATGATGCCAACTTTCAGGGTGTAAGCTGGCAGGCCAAGGGCGTCTTCCACGCGACCAAAGAATTCGTTCGTGAATGCCACTTCTTCCGGGCCGTGCATCTTCGGCTTAACAATGTAAACAGAGCCGGTGGTGCTGTTCTGCACTTTGCCCGCACCTTTCAGGTCGTGAATCGCGAGCAGCGACGTCACCAGGCCGTCCATCAGACCTTCAGGTACTTCACTGCCGTCTTTCAGCAGGATGGCCGGATTGGTCATCAGGTGGCCGACGTTACGCACGAACATCAGGCTGCGGCCTTTCAGCACCAGCTCACCGCCTTCTGGCTTGCGGTAAGTGCGATCGCTGTGCATCGTGCGGGTCATTTGCTGACCGCCTTTCTCGAAGCTCTCTTGCAGGTCGCCCTTCATCAGGCCCAGCCAGTTGCGATAAGCCAGCGCCTTGTCATCTGCGTCCACGGCTGCAACGGAATCTTCGCAGTCCATGATGGTCGTCAGTGCGGACTCCATCAGCACATCTTTCACGTGGGCACCGTCGTCCTTTCCGATCGGATGGCTGGCATCGATCTGAATTTCAAAGTGCATGCCGTTCTTGGCCAGCAGAACACCGGTAGGCGCATCGGCAGCACCGGTATAACCGACAAAACCGGACTCATCTTTCAGGCCGGTGGTCTCGCCGTTCTGCAGCTTTACCACCAGCTTGCCACCGTCAACCGTGTACAGAGCCGCGTCTTTGTGGCTGCCGGAGGCCAGCGGTGCTGAGCTGTCCAGCAGGTTACGGGCAAATTCGATAACCTTGGCGCCACGTACCGGATTGTAGCCACGACCTTTCTCGGCGCCGTCTTCCTCTGAAATAACATCCGTACCGTAAAGCGCGTCGTACAGGCTTCCCCAGCGGGCATTAACAGCGTTCAATGCAAAGCGGGCGTTCATCACCGGAACAACCAACTGCGGACCGGCCATAGTGGCAACTTCCGGGTCTACATTGGATGTGGAGATTTTGAACTCACTAGGCTCATCAACCAGATAACCGATTTCTTTCAGGAAGCCTTTATACTCAGCCATGTCCAGCTTCTGAGCTTTGTGGTCACGGTTCCAGCTGTCCATCTTTTCCTGAATCGCGTCGCGCTTGGCAAGCAGCTCTTTATTGCGCGGTGCCAGTTCGTGGACGATTTTATCGAACTCTGCCCAGAATTTATCAGCATCAACACCCGTACCGGGAATCGCTTCGTTGTTAATGAAATCAAGCAGATTCTTTGCGACCTGCAGGCCGCCGATTTGTACGCGTTCTGTCATCGTTGTTTGCCTCGGTAGGTTACTGTATTCGAGGCCCGCTCCTGAGATTGCCGGGCAGGCCGTTATAATTAGAGGAACGCATTGTACGAGAAATTGCCCATCAGGTCATTCCCGTGCGCACGCCCCTGCCCTGCTGCAGCTGACCCCACCTAGCCGCGTCGCCAACTGGTTCCTTGCCGGCTGTCATCCAGAATCACACCTTTATCAAGAAGTTCATCACGGATGCGATCCGCCTCAGCGAAATCCTTGTTTTTGCGGGCGTCGGCTCTGGCCTGGATCATTGCCTCAATATCCTCAGCGCTCAGCTCGCCTTCAAGACCGGCCTGAAAATAGGCCTCCGGATCCTGCTGCAGAAGCCCGAGCACACCGCCCAACCTGACCAGAACCGCCGCCTTTTCAGTCGCGGCCGCCTCGTCACCGTCACGCCGGTGCTGGTTAATGTCATTGGCGACACTGTGAAGTACCGCCATGGCGCCCGCAGTGTTGAAATCATCGCTCATGGCATCATCAAACTGCCGGTCATGCTCTGAATCGGGCACATCTTTGGCGGGAATAAGCCCACGTATTGCCTGGTACAGCCGGTTGAGCACACGGCCCGCTTCCGCCAGATTCTCTTCCGAATAATCCACCTGGCTGCGGTAATGACTGGACACCAGAAAATAACGGACCACTTCCGGTGGGTAGCTTTCGAAGATCTCACGAATGGTGAAGAAATTGCCCAGTGACTTGGACATTTTCTCCTTGTTCACCCGAATGGCACCGGCGTGCATCCAGGTGTTCACGAAGGTGTGGCCGCTGACACTCTCGGACTGGGCAATTTCGTTTTCATGATGCGGAAACAGAAGATCGGGACCGCCACCATGGATGTCAAACGTTTCACCCAGGCAGCAGTTGGACATAGCGGAACATTCGATGTGCCACCCTGGCCGACCGTCCCCCCAGGGTGACGGCCAGCTGACCTCACCGGGTTTTGCCGCTTTCCACAACACGAAATCCGCCGGGCTGCGTTTTGCTTCCTGCACTTCCACCCGGGCACCTGCCACCAAGTCTTCCAGTTTTTTCTTGCTAAGCTTGCCGTAATCCGCGTAGGACTCTACTGCAAAGTAAACGTCGCCATTATCGGCCGCATAAGCATGCCCACTGGACACCAATTTGCGAATCATGGCGATGATTTCGTCGATGTAAGCGGTGGCGCGAGGTTCTTCCGTCGGCGACAGAACGCCCAGTTTGGCCTCATCCTCGTGCATGGCCCTGATCATGCGATCAGTCAGATCGGTGTAAACCTCGCCGTTTTCATCGGCCCGGCGCAGGATCTTGTCGTCAATGTCGGTAATATTGCGAACGTAATGAACGTCGAACCCCCGATGACGCAGGTAACGGGTAATGACATCAAATATGACCAACACCCGTGCATGCCCCAGGTGACAGTAGTCATACACCGTCATGCCACAGACATACATGCGAACCTTTCCGGGCACTATGGGTTTAAATTCTTCCTTTTTCTGACTCAGGGTGTTGTAGATTCTGATCACTTTGATGCTCGTTGTTTGCCGAGTGTATTGGGTTTCGGTGCAAGTCGCCGCCGGGCAGGAGCGCCTCCGGGACACGCCGTGAATACGTCCCTGTAGGCTCGGAAAAAACATCCCTGTTTTTTACGGTCCCGGAGGCGCTCCTGCCCGGAGGCTACTATGGCTGCGTTCATGCCTTCAGCTATTACTTACCTTTTCCCCAGGAATCCCGAAGGGTCACTGTGCGGTTGAATACCGGGTGACCTGCCGCTGCCGTCAGTTCCTCATCACAGAAGAAGTAGCCTTCACGCTCGAACTGGTACGGCAGTTCCGTCCGGGGATTGGCCAGGCTTTTT